>Ga0101944_10000063_pt1 | contig 366720 bp, 316 predicted proteins | sample DewCreD2012metaG_FD_75245 | JGI IMG/M metagenome (GOLD analysis project Ga0101944, IMG submission 75245) | Hot spring sediment bacterial and archeal communities from British Columbia, Canada, to study Microbial Dark Matter (Phase II) - Dewar... ... | reverse complement strand
GGTGCCGCCGGTCAGAACGGTCATGCCTTCCGCCTGACAGGCGGCCGCGAGCGCCGCCGCGTTTTCCACGATTTTGTGGGCATAGAGGGTGAACTCAGGCGCCAGGGCTTCGCGAAAGGCCACGGCCTTGGCGGCCATGGCGTGTGCCAGTGGTCCGCCCAGAATGGCGGGACAGCCCTTGTCGACGAATTCCGCGAATTCTTTCTTGCACAACACGATGCCACCGCGCGGCCCGCGCAGGGTTTTGTGGGTGGTGGAGGTCACCACATGGGCGTGCGGAACGGGGTTGTAGTCGCCGGTGAAGACCTTGCCAGCCACCAGCCCCGCGAAGTGCGCCATGTCCACCATGAAGACCGCCCCGACTTCGTCCGCCAACTCGCGCATCTTGGCGAAGTTGATTTTGCGTGGATAGGCGCTGTAGCCCGCCAGCAGAATGGTCGGCTTCACCTCGTGGATTTGCTGGCGCAGAGCGTCCAGATCGAGCAGCTTGGTGTCGGGGTGGACGCGGTACTGGTAGGCGTCGAACAGGCGCGCCGACATGTTGAAGCGATAGCCGTGCGTGAGATGGCCTCCGGAGTAGTAGTCGAGGGCGAGCAGGCGTTGGCTCTGCAAGCGCGCACGCAGTTGGTTCCAGACCTCGCGGGACAGTTTGGCCGGGTTGTCGATGCCAACCTCGGCCAAGAAAGGTGTTTCGGTCTTGGCCGCGAGGATCGCCGCGTAGGCGACCAGATTCGCGTCCGCCCCCGAATGGGGCTGGACATACGCATGCTCGGCACCGAAGAGCTGACAGGCCAGATCGCTGGCCTCGGTCTCGACGGTATCGATGTTGTCGCAACCGGCATAGAAACGGTGCCCCGAGAAACCCTCGGCGTATTTGTCGGTGAGCAGGTTGCCCTGGGCGAGTTGCGTCGCCAATGAACAGTAGTTCTCGCTGGCGATCAGCTTCAGGTGGGTGCGCTGGTCGGCCAGCTCGTTGGCGATGGCTTGCGCGATCCGTGGGGATTTCTTTTCGATGGCATCCAGGCTGGCAAGGTATGCCGCCACTTCGGGGACAAGGGGCCGTCCCGCAAGTTGACCCAGGTATCGGGCCAAACGAGGAGAGCTTGTTTCGGTGGTCGCCATGAGAATCCTCCCAGGAAAGAGGTCGATGTGGCCCAGGCGCGCGGCGCTCAACTCTCGCAGGAGACCCTTGACTGGAACGCCGCAACTCAAATCGTTGCCGACGCGCTGACCAACACCAACCCCTCCGAAATTGCCTTCCTGATGGGCATGGCGCCCGATCACCTCTTCGACCTGGTCTCCGACCTGGCAAAAGCCATCGGCGCGCCTGCTCCCATCCGCTTTGGCGCGCTGGGCATGTTCGAAGCTCGCGCCACCCTCAGCAAAGCCGCCGAAGACCTCTTTGGCAGCGCCTCCATGCCGTTCTTCGACTTGGAGAACGCCGATGTCGTGGTCTCCTTTGGCGCAAACTTCCTCGAAACCTGGCTCTCGCCCGTCGCCTTCACGCGCGGATTTGCCAGGATGCGCCGCGGCAACCCCGAACGACGCGGCTACTTCGTCCAATTCGAGCCTCGGATGTCGCAAACCGCCTCCAAAGCCGACGCATGGATTCCGCTTCGCCCTGGGACCGAGAACCTGGTCGCCCTTGCCCTGGGCAGACTCATCGCTGAAGCCAAAGGCGGTGCCATCCCCGCTGCATTTGCTTCCGTTGACCCGGTTGCCGCCGCTGCGGAAGCCGATGTAATCTTCGAAACCCTCGAACGCCTCGCCCAAACGCTGACCAATGCCGGACGTCCGCTCGTCATCCCCGGCGGCGCGGCGCTTGGACAAAGCAACGGGCTTGCCACAGCCGAAGCCGTGCTGGCGTTGAACGCCTTGCTCGGCAACTTCGGTCTGCCCGGCGGCGTGTTCATCTCGCCGCTTGCGCCCGCGCAGGACGCCTATCACCGCCCTGCCAGCGCCAAAGAAATGACCGACTTCATCGCAAAGATGAAGAGCGGCGGCGTGAAAGTGCTGTTCGTGCATGGCGTCAACCCGCTGTTCGAACTGCCCAAGCAGCTCGGTTTTGCCGAGGCGCTCGCCGCCGTCCCGCAGGTCATCTCCTTTGCCACCTTCCCGGATGAAACCGCCCTCGCCTCCGACTACATCTTCCCCGACCATCACGGGCTGGAATCGTGGGGCTACCAGCGGGCGGTGGTATCGGCGAAGCCTGTCCTTTCGGGGGCGCAGCCGGTGGTGGTGCCGTACTTCAACACCCGCGCCACGGCAGATGTCTTCCTTGCCGCCGCCGCGCTGACAGGCGGAACCCTTGCCCAAGCCATGCCCTTCGCCGACGAGGTCGCCTTCATCCAGAGCAAACTGACAAAATTGGTCGGCGAGGAAGGCTTCTTTGCCGCGCCGGAAATCAACTCTTTCACCGCTTACTTCCAGCAATACGGCGGATGGTGGACACTCGACCCGTCGCTGGCAACCCCCTCGGCGGCAAACGCCATTGCCAAACGCTTCAACGCCTCTGCCGCCGAATTTGCCGGCGAAGGTGAGTTCTTCTTCCTCCCGTTCGTCTCCCCGACGCTGGGCGAGGCGGGCGCGAACAAACCCTGGCTTCAGGAATTGGCAGACCCCACCACCACCGTCATGTGGAACACTTGGGTGGAGATGAATCCCGCTACCGCTCACGAACTCGGCATCGAAAACGACGATGTCATCGAAATCGTGAGCGAAGCGGGGAGCGTGGAAGCGCCCGTTTACTTGTACCCCGCTATCCGTCCGGATGTGATCGCCATGCCGTTCGGGCAGGGGCACACCGCCTACGGTCGGTTTGCGGCGGGGCGGGGCGTGAATCCCGCCGATGTCCTGGGCGTTCACTTCAATGAAGCGGGCGACTTGGCGTTTGCGGGCATGAAAGTCACCGTGAAGAAGACCGGCAAGATAAAGGTGCTGTCCCGCCTGGAAAGCCGCATCGGCGTTTACGGCGAGGGACTTGAGAAAGAGTAGAGGAGCAATTTATGACTGTGGATTTGAACAAACTGCACGCAGTGGGAGCCATCGCTGAAGAGGCGGAAGGCAAATGGGGCATGGTCATTGACATGGACCTCTGTACGGGGTGCCAGGCTTGCGTTGCCGCCTGCGCGATGGAAAACAACATCCCCTATGTCGAAGAGGTGGACGCGGGCTACGGACGTTCGATGCACTGGATCCGCACGGAACGTTTCTGGGAGGGCGAATACCCCGAGGTAAAGATGTCCGCCTATCAGCCGATGCTCTGCCAGCAGTGCGGGAAGGCGCCCTGCGAGCCGGTCTGCCCGGCGTTTGCCACGGTGCACAGCCAGGCGGAGCAGATCAACCTGCAGGTGTATAACCGCTGTGTCGGCACACGCTACTGCGCGAACAACTGCCCGTATCAGGTGCGCTCGTTCAACTGGCGCGACTATCAGGACAGCCGCGTCCGTCCCGAAATCACCATCCTCGCCAACCAGTTCAACCCGGATGTCACCGTCCGCCGCCGCGGTGTGATGGAAAAATGCACGTTCTGCATCCAACGCATTCACAAGGCACAAGACAAGGCGAAATCGGAGGGGCGCGAGGTGGAAGACGGCGAATTCACCACCGCTTGCGCCCAAGCCTGCCCCGCCAATGCCATCACTTTTGGGCGCATTGACCACCCCGAAAGTCTGGTTGCACAACTGGCGCGTTCGCCTCGCGCGGCACATCACCTGGAAGAATTGGGAACGCTTCCGCGCGTGACCTATCTCAAGGAAGGCTAAACCATGGCTGACCACAAACCTCATACCTCCCACGAAGAGCATCTGCGCGAACAGCACCTGATGCTCGACCCCATGCCGCGCGGCAAAATGAACGAGATGGTTATGGAATCCATGCACACCACCTCGTGGAAGTTCTGGCTGGTCTTTGGGCTTCTTTCGGCGCTGGTGGCGTATGCCCTGTTCTACAAATGGGGCGTAATGATCCTCGAAGGTCTGGGCGTGGCTGGCGTCAACCGCCCGTCTTACTGGGGTATCTTCCTCGTCAACACCGTCTTCTGGATCGGCATCAGCCACGCCGGGACGTTCATCTCCGCCATCCTGCGCGTGTTCAAGGCGGAGTTCCGCCGTCCGTTCACGCGCGCGGCGGAGTTGATGACCACCTTCGGGTTGATTCAGGCGGGCTTCAGCATTTTCATGCACATGGGGCGCGTCTGGCTTTCGTATTGGCTGATGCCCATTCCGAACGAGCGGCAGTTGTGGCCCAATTTCCACTCGCCTCTTTCCTGGGACCTGCTGGCGATTACCACCTATCTGCTTTCGTCCACCATGTACCTGTTCCTGCCGCTCATCCCCGACCTGGCGATGGCGCGTGACCGCACTCCCGACGGTACCTGGCAGAAGGTTTTCTACCGCGTGCTGGCGCTGGGCTTTCGCGGTACAGAGGGCGAATGGACGCACCTGCGCAACGCCTTGAACATCTTCGCCTTCGCCATCATCCCGGTCATGTTCTCCGTCCACACCATCGTTTCCTGGGACTTTGCCATGGCGACCCGCCCCGGCTGGAACTCCACCATCTTTGGTCCCTACTTTGTCATCGGCGCGCTGCACTCCGGCATGGGCGCGGTGGTGATGGTGCTGGCGGTGGTGCGCGGCACAATGAAGAACATGAAGTACTTCATCCGCCCGGAGCATTTCGAAGCCATCGGCAAACTCATGCTCATCATTTCGATGAGTTGGGCATACTTTTTCTTCAACGATTACATCGTGCAGTGGTACGGCGGCGATAAGTGGACGAAAGAACTACTCCACTGGCACGAAGCCGGTCCCATGGGCTGGATGTGGTTTGGGATGCTCATCTGCAATGTTGCCATCCCGTGGGCGATCCTGTGGAATAAGAAATGGCGCTCCACCCCCTGGTTGATCTTCATCGTGGGTCTGCTGATCAACGTGGGCATGTGGTTCGAGCGTTATATCATTGTTCCCATCTCGCTGACCATCAACCGTATGCCGTTCACCTGGCGGCTGTATCAGCCTGGCATCGAGGTCTGGCTGGGAATCGGCACACTGGCGTTCTTCATCTTGCTGTATATGGCGGCATCGAGATTAATTCCGCTCATCCCGGTCTGGGAAGTGCAGGAGGGTCAGATGGCGCACTCCCTCAGGAAGTACGGACGCGAGACGGTGGTGACCGTCAGCGAATTGGAATAGGAGTCGAAACATGGCTGAAGAAAAAGCTCTTCTGGCGGTCTTTTCGGACATTGATCCTGCCGCCGATGCCATCGAGCAGTTGCGCATCCTGGGCGTTCACGATGACTGCATGAATGTCATTTCCGGTATCCCGGTCACAGAGGCGATGCTCGGTCGTCCCAGCCAGTGGACCAACGTCCCGCGCCTGGCGCTGGGCGGCGCGATTGCCGGCTTTTTGGTGGGGTTGTTCCTGGCGTTCATCACGCCGAACATGTACACCATCATGGTGGGCGGGCAGCCCTTCACGCCGGTCCCGCCGGCGGTCATCGTGTTGTTCGAAATGACCATGCTGGGCATGCTCATTTCCACCTTCGTGGGCGTGTTTTTGGATAGTTTGTTCCCGAATTACCGCCCCATGCACTACGTTCCCGAAATCAGCGACGGCAAGATTGCCATCCTCATCGAATGTCCGCCGCCCGATGCACAGAAAATTACCGATGTTCTGAAAAAACTGGGCGCCGAGTCTGTGAAGGAAGCGGAGGCGCAGCACCTATGAGACTCCTACGACAATTGTTCTTCATCTTCCTGGCGGTTGGTCTGCTGGGCGGCATCATGATGCTGTTCACCTATGATGTGATCAAAGTGGAGTGGCTCTCCTTCATGGAGATTCAGCCCTCCTTCCGCCCGATGGAAAAGCCGCTTCCGATTCCCGAACGCTCGATTCCCATCGAGGGACCTGTTGCCATCCCCGGCTTAGGCGCGCCGGAAAATCCCGTCCCGGCGGATGAAATCTCGGTGGCGCGCGGCGCGCAGCTGTTTGCCATTCATTGTCAGATGTGTCACGGTCCCGCCGGCGAGGGCAATGGACAGATTGCGCCGTTCCTGGTCAACTTCAAGCCCGCCAATTTAACCCTGCCGGTGGTGCAGGATAAAAGCGACGGCGCGCTCTTCCTGACCATCACCAACGGCGTGACTGACCGTATGCCCGCCCTCAACGAGAACCTCACCGTCCGCGAGCGCTGGGACCTCGTCAACTTTATCCGCACGCTCAAAGCGGCGACACCTTAGGGGAGGAGTCTGTCATGAATGACGTTCGAAAAATGATTTACGGAACCATCATTGGTTTCTTCCTGATGTTGGGGTTCTGGTTCAGCATTGTGTATGTCTCTGCTTGCGGATTCACCTTCACCTGTAACCGCGGTCAGCCGCTGGTGGACCGTACCCCCATCCCCACCCTCATCCCTGCCACCATGCCGGTTCAGGTGGGGGGCAGCGAAGCCGGTGCGTTCAACAAGTGCCAGATCGCGGCGGCGGATTTGATCGGCGCGTGGGTGAACGCCGGCGTCCCTGAGACGGAGAAATTTGGGTTCACCGATGTCAACGGTCAGGCTTGCGAAGCGGTGTTTGCGCGGGATGTCCTGCCGTTGTTCACCGAGTCCAATGTATGGTATCCCGGCTCCCTCTCGTGTTCGTCCTGCCACCATTCCAATCTGGCGACCGCGCTTCAAAACATGGACTTGAGCAGTTACGCCGGCATTTTGGCGGGGTCGGGGCGCGCCAATGGCGAGCCGAAAGGCAAGGATATCCTTGGCGGCGGCGTGTGGGAGCAATCGCTGTTGTACCAAATGCTGCACGCCGAAAACGGCGTCTCGACCATCAATCGCCCGTTGATGCCGCTGGGGCGCCCTGCCGACGTGCCGGATAACGGTCCGCTCATCTTTGCGGGCAGGGTGGTGACGGCAGATGCGGCGAACGTATCCACCACTCCTTCGCCGTAGAAGACATTGCAGATTTCGCTGTTGAAATTGTAGGTTGTCATGAACAAAAGCCAGTCCGTCAACAGGGCTGGCTTTTGTCGTTCGTTCGGGCGTCTTCACGATGCAGGTTTTTGGAAGATAATTGGTTCACGTTTCTGGGGTAGGCGTATCGTTTTCCCACGCCTCGGCATTCTTACGAATGGCATCGAGGCGTTCCCAGTGGCGCTGGACCGCCTCGAGCCCCTTCGCCGAAATCTGGACGTGCGTATTCGGCTTTTTTCCCACGAACTGTTTTTTCGTTTTGATTAACCCAGCCTCTTCCAGCTTGGACAACTGCACCGAAAGGTTCCCGTCGCTCAACCCTGTCAGACGGCGCAAGGCGGTGAAGTCTGCGCTTTCACAAGCAGAGAGAGCCGTCAGGATAGCGAGCCGCGCCGGTTCGTGGATTAACTTGTCGAGGTTGGCGAGTTGCTCAAAGGGCGATGTCATTCGATTTTGCCTCCCCAGCCGAAAGGTTCCGCCTGATGCGAAGATGTCCCCACATTCCCGCCACGATGAGAACGATCCCATCGAATGCCAGCATCCCTTCCACTTGAGCCTTGAAACCGAATGCCTCCCACCAGGTAATGCCGAAGATGGGCAGGATGCTCACGATGAAGATGACAATGGCTGATACCAACATTTCGGGAAAGAGTGCAAACGCTTCGCCCCGAACCGATCGCGTCGCCTGCCAAAAATCCACAGCCAACGCTCCAGCCAATGTCACCCCAAGCATGCTGATCGGCAGGATCTTTGCCGAATCAAGCACGAAAGACAATATCGCCAAGATGCTGAAAGTGATTGACACGATTAGTTCCACCTTATGTTGTGCAGGAGTCGGGGTTACCCGCCCGAAAACCTGGTTGTAGTAAAGGTCTATCAGCCAGTACAAGGCGGCGATTCCAACAAACGACAAGATTGGACCACTGAGGTCACCCTGCCGGGAATTGTTCCAGATGCCTGTGAACAATACCAGCAAACCAATGGGAACCATCCTTAATCCTTGAAGTCTCAGATAATTGGCGGCAATAAACTGGATTTGTGCGTAGCGGTCTTTCATGGTTTCTCCTTTTGTTAAGTACTTTATAGTATAAAGTACTTTTTTATTTTACACACTTTTGAAAACTTGTCAAGTCCAGAAAACAAAAATGGACGCCCTTTTAGGGCGTCCATTGCGGTTTGCCTTAGTTTGGTTAACCAAATTAAACCTATGCCTCCATTTCGCCGAACCATCCCTTGCGCTCCATCCACTTCACGAATTCGAGCACAGGGGAAATGGTCAGCGAGAGCGCGCCAATGATCAGCCAGTCCACGAGCGGCAGGCTGAAGGTGCCAAATGGTTCATGCAGAACGGGAACATACACAATGAGGAGGAGCAGAACCGCCTCCCAGAGAATCGCCATATTCAACCATTTGTTCTCGAACGGACGGTTGAAGATCGAGTGGCGGTCGGAGCGGAAGTTATACGCTTTGAAGAACTGCACCAGCACCAGCGAGACGAAGGTCATCGTCATCGCTTCTTCGATGCTGCGACCCGAGTTCAGCGCCCAAATGAACAGCCCCAGGTTGATGAGCGTGGACCAAAGCCCGCCGGCAACCATGAGCGCCACCACCGGGCGGGTGAAGATGCCGGTGCGCGGATTGCGCGGCTTGCGCTTCATCAGGTCCTTTTCGGGCGGGTCCACCGAGAGCGCCAGCGCGGGTAGACCGTCGGTGGCGAGGTTGACATAGAGAATTTGCACAGCGGTCAGCGGCAGAGGTAAGCCCAGCAGAGCGGAGCCAGCCATCAGACCGATCTCGCCGATGTTCGAGGAAAGCAGGTACATCAGGTATTTCTTGATGTTGCCGAACACGCCGCGCCCTTCTTCCACCGCCGCGACGATGGAGGCAAAGTTGTCGTCGGTCAGGGTCATGGCGGCGGCTTCTTTGGTCACGTCGGTGCCGGTGATACCCATGGCGATGCCGATGTCGGCTTTCTTGAGGGCGGGGGCGTCGTTCACGCCGTCACCCGTCATGGCGACGATGTGTTCGTTTGCCTGCAACGCCGTGACCACCCGTAGTTTGTGAGCGGGGGAGACGCGCGCGTACACGTCAATGGTTTCCACCTCGCGTTTGAAGTCCTCATCGGAGATGGCGTCGAGCTCCGCGCCGGTGACCACGCGCCCGGTTTTGAGCAAGCCCAGTTCGCGCGCCACCGCCTCCGCCGTAACGGGATGGTCGCCCGTGATCATCACAGGGCGGATACCCGCCTCTTCGCACACGGCAATCGCCGCTTTTGCTTCGGGGCGCGGCGGGTCAATCATGCCGGTCAGCCCGAGGAAAGTCATGCCCGTTTGGGCAGTTTCAAGCGTGGCGTCGGGTTTTGAAGCGACGGCAAGCACACGCAGCGCCTGGCTGGCGAAATCCTTTGCCGTGTCCAGCACTTGCCGGCGGGTTGCTTCATCCAGTTTTTTCACACCGTCGGCGGTGAGGATGAAGTCGCAGTTTTCCAGAATAATCTCGGGTGCGCCTTTGGTGTATGCGACGACGCCCTTGTCCGTTTTGTGGAGGGTCGTCATGCGCTTGGATTCGGACGTAAACGGAATCTCCTGCACGCGCGGATAGATTTGATCCAACGCTTCTTTCTGGACCCCTGCCTTGGCGGCGGCAACGACCAGCGCTCCCTCCGTTGGGTCGCCTTTGATATCCCAATTGCCGCTCGAACCGTTGTTGCCATTCCTGACAAGTTTGGCGTCCGAGGCGAGCGCGGCGGCGGTGAGCAGTTGTTTGAGTTCGGCGCTGATTTCAGCAGGAGCGCCGCCGTTGACGGAAAAATGACCTTCGGGCGCATACCCCGATCCGCTCACGGTATAGACCCGCCCCGCCACATAAATCTTGCGCACGGTCATCTCGTCCTTGGTGAGCGTGCCGGTTTTATCGGAACAAATCACCGACGTACTGCCGAGCGTCTCAACGGCGGGCAGGCGGCGGATGAGCGCATTGCGTTTGACCATCTTCTGCACGCCGATGGCAAGCGAGATGGTCACCACCGCAGGCAGCGCCTCCGGCACAACCGCCACCGCCAGCGCAATGCCGAAGATGAGCATTTCGATGAAGGGCTGTCCGCGCAGGAGACCGAGCGCCACGATGATGGCAACCACGACGAACGCCGCGCGCGCCAGCGTTGCGCCGACCTTATCGAGATTCTGCTGAAGAGGGGTCTTGCTGGTTTCCACCGTTTGCAGAAGTTGCGCGATCTTGCCGAATTCGGTCTGCATGCCCGTTGCGACGATGAGGGCGCGTCCGCGCCCATAGGTGACGGCGGTTCCGGCGTAGACCATGTTCCTGCGGTCGCCCACAGGCAGGTCCTGAGTTGGAAGCGGGGCGGTATGTTTTTCCACCGGCACGGATTCACCCGTCAGCGCCGCCTCTTCAACTTGCAAATTGACCGATTCGATGACACGTCCATCCGCCGGGATGCGGTCACCCATGTGCAGGATGACCACGTCGCCGGGTACCACGTCGCGGGCGGGTATTTTCACCTCCTCGCCGTCGCGCAAGACCGTCGCAGTAGGCGCTGCCATTTGGCGTAACGCGTCAATGGCACGTTCGGCACGGTATTCCTGGATGAAACCAAGCAATACGGCAAACAGTACAATGACTGCGATGACGATGGACTCGACGCCGTGTCCGAGAAAGAACGAAATGGCAGTGGCACCGAGCAGGATGAGGATGAGCACGTTCTTGAACTGCTCGAGCAGGATTTCCCACGGCGAGACGCGATGCGCGGCTTGAATCTCGTTCGGTCCATGCTTTGCGAGCCGCACCTCCGCTTCTTTTTGACTTAGACCTGCTTCCCCGCTATCGAGCTCGGCAAACGCCTCGTCTTTGGTTTTGGTGTGCCAGTAATTACTTTGTTTCATGGTTAAGGTTGAACTCCTGTTTGTTTATGTCTTCTTTTCTGGGTGTGGCAGATTTGAACACGAAATGGTTGAACAGCAGGATGGGACCCGCTACGAGAAGCACCGCCAGCAGGGAGAGGATATCCAGCCAGATGGCGAGAATTTCCTCGAGCCAGATGAAAATGGTTGTGCCTCCCGCGCCCGTGGCGAGGGCGGGCTTCCAATACCTTCGCAGGGCAGACTTGGCGGACATCAACTTGCTCCTTTCTCGTTATGAGGCGGGGAAAAGAAAAAGACCACCGCCTTGAAGGTGATGGTCTTGCACTTTCATCCTGACAGCCGGTGGCATTTTGCGCCACGTCATGACGACTACCAGGCCCGAAACCGGTTCGGGGGCTACTCCCCATCGGAGTGATTAGAGTTTACAGTGGAACTGCGCTTGTGTCAATTACAAAATCGCAAGTCGTTATCTGCCATGCCCGCTTGAGGCGCCAGGAGGAGGGAATTGTCAGGCTAAATTATTAACTCACCTTGCGCAGTTCCTTCGTAGCGCGACATTTATGTCGCCTGAAATCGCGAGATGAATCTCGCGCTACCGCGTAACATCAATTATTAACTGATGTTACGTACCGTCCCGAAGGTTTAGCTGAAAAATAGACGCAATTTGAGAGAACCTTCGGGACGTTTCGCGTAAGGTGAGTTATTGATCTGCAATAGACTTGTCCTACAAATATCCTTCCGCCGATAGGATGCCGTTGAAGGCTTGGTCGGCGTCGGCGAGGGCTTTTTCCTTCCAATCTACGGCTTCGGGATTGAAGAGTTCCTCGAAGCCGTGTTTGGCTTGGGCAAGTAGTTTTTCGTTTTTTGCGCCGTGCCAATAAGCGCGATTCTCGTGCACCATCACGCGCGGACTGTGGAACAAGCCGTACAGCGTGTTGCCCAGCGTGCCAAACTCGAAGGCGGTGGCGAAGAACCGCTTTTCGGGGAACTCATTCTGCCAGAGGGCGTATTCGTAGTCCACCATGTCGCCGCGGATGGCGTAGAACTCGTCGGCAGTTGCGGCAACGACAAGGGGGTAATTGAAGCGTTGTTCGTAATGCGCCGAGGGATTTTTATCCAGCGCCGAATTGACCAGGCTCATCTGGTAGCGCGGACCGTAGCCGGTGTGCATATCCAGGTGCAGAATTTGGTCGTAGGAACGCATCGTCTGCTTGTAGAGGTCCATCAATACCTGGGTTTCTTCGGGGCGTTCTTTCCCGCCGTAGTACAGCCCCTGATGATGGCGGTATTGTCCGAGCAGGAGGGCGTAGCGGAAGTTCTTCATGCCCATGCGTGCGATGTGCCAGAATAACTGGATGAGGTAGGCGATGTTGGCGAGAAACAAATTGGCGAGAGGCTTGCCGGGATCGAGGAACCCGGCGATTTTGTCGTATGCGGGGTTGAAGTCGGGGTCATGTTCAACGTTGTAGAGGAACGTGCGGTTGAGGTCAACGTTGTCGCGGTTGCCGCGGCGGTGATATTTCATCCCCCATGGATTGATGGCATGGACGAGCAGGATGCCCGTCGTGCGCGGGTCGAGGCGCGGCAGATGTTTTTCGATGAAAAGTTGCATCATTGCCGAGCCGACGTAACCCTCCACGCCGTGTTCGCCGGTGGACAGGATGAAAACCTTCTGGTTGGTTTCTGCCGCGTCGGAATAAATCCAGTCAATGGTCAGGTCTTCTTCGCCGGAGAGTTTGTGTTGGAACAGGTTCGCCTTGCTCCACCTGGACTGCACAACGGAGAGGTTCTTCCGAAATCGCTCGCGCGAGGCTTCGTAGGTTTCAGGGAAGAGGGATTGGATGTCGGTCATGGCTTTTTGTTTGTCATTCTGAGCGAAGCGAAGAATCTGCACCACGATGAGCGAGACTCTTCGCCGCTATCGCGGCTCAGAGTGACATGGTATACGGCTCGGGGAGTGTCCAATGTCGTGGGGTTAGCCACAGAGAGCGCAGAGATTTTGAGATTTTTCGTAACTACTCAGACCGACTGGGTGAGCGGGGCTGCCCTAAAGGGTGCTTCGCGAAAGCCGCCTGCTCAGTTTATGGAAGTCCTTCGGACTGGCGCAACGAGTCGGTTTCAACCGACTTTGATGCGCTGAGGCAGGACTTTAGTCCGCCGAAACAGGGCACAGAACGATATGGCTGAGCAGTTACGATTTTTCTCAGAGATCTCTGTGATCTCTGTGGCAGAAAAATCTTTAGCCCATTCTTTTAGACACTCTCTACGGCTCAAGTTGATATTCGGTATATTCCGTCTCGCAGGGATGCCCGCGCCCAATCCACGACTTGAGCGTTTCCACCTGAATAATCATGCTAAAAACGGTCTGTGTCTCCGTGCCGTGTTTGCAGATGGAGGTTGGGTAGCCGGCGTGGTCTGCCAGCAGGGCGCGGAAGAGTTCGGGCGTCAGTTTGCCGTAGTTCTGGCGGAGCAGGTATTCGGCGCGGTTGTGGCGGATGATCGAGTTGGCGATCACACTCCGGTCCCGTTCGAAGCGGCGCATGGACGGGGCGACGTAATGGTTGGCGTGCGCCATCACATCGTCCTTGATGTAAATTGCCTCCATGTCGGTCGCTGAGCCTTCCATCGAATAGACCTCGCCGCTGCCGTCGGCGATGACGTTGTTGTAACTGGAGGCGCGGTTCGGAAGCAGGCAGTGCGTCATGGCTTCGCTCAGGGTACGCGAGCCAAGAATGGCGCGGACGACCAGCAGACGCGGCACGCCGGGGCGCACGTCGTTGCTGTCGAGTTGGTTGCCGGTCAGGCTGATTTTGGCGGCGTTGTATCCGGCGCTAATGGCGATGCCGCCCGCCGAAACGCCGAGGTACTCCGGCTCATCACCGGCTTGAACCTTGAGCAGGACCAGCATCGCTTCGGTCTTTGGCAGCAGGTCGTTGGTGTGCGCGATGAGGGTCGTGCCGTCGGCGGTGGCTTTGCCGCGCGCCGCCATGTCGGTGCAGCCGTGCCAGGCGAAACTTTCCCAGAGTTCCTCGCACATGGTGAGGAAGACTTCGTCGAACGAAACCTGCGCTCCCTCGGCGATGCCTTCCAGTTCCTCGATGTATTGCGGATATACGGCGCGGCTGTGCGCGAGATAGACGCGGCTCTGGTTGAGCATGGCTTCCCATGTCACACCGGGCGGAAGTTCGTGCCGCAAACTCGCAAACATGCTCTGAATGCGTTCGCGGCACTGCTCGCCGATCTGACGCCCGACCTCGCGGTGCGTGCCGCGCGCTTCAATGAGGGGGAGAGGAGTATGGGACATTGTAAAAAAGAAAATGCCCCGGCTATTCGACCTCCACCGCCATTGCCACCGCCTCGCCGCCGCCCAGACAGAGCGCCGCGATACCGCGCTTCAACCCGCGATTCTTCAGGGCGTGGATCAACGTGACCAGCACGCGCGTCCCGCTTGCGCCCAGCGGGTGACCGATGGCAATCGCACCGCCGTTGACGTTGACCTTGTTCCAGTCCCAACCGTCGTTGGCGAGGGCGTAGCCGTCTGCCAGCACCTGCGCGGCAAAGGCTTCGTTGAGCTCGATCAGGTCCACGTCGGCGAAGGTCCAGCCAATTTTCTTCAGCAGTTTAGGCATGGCATAGGCGGGCGCGGCGAACAGATATTTCGGCTCGACCGCCGCCTGAGCATAGCCCACAATGCGCGCCAGCGGCTTGAGACCATGCTTTTCGGCATAGGCGCGGGATGCAATGACCACCGCCGCCGCGCCGTCGCTCATTTGCGACGAGTTGCCGGGGCTGACCTTGCCGTCTGCTTTGAAGGCGGGCTTGAGTTTGGAGAGCGCCTCCAGCGTCGTATCCTTGCGCGGACCTTCATCCTGCGTCACCTCGACGACGCCTTTGCGCCCCGCAATTTGGACGGGGACGATTTCAGCGTTGAACCAGCCTTTTTCTTGAGCCTCCACAGCCCGTTCGTGAGAGCGAAGCGCGTATTCATCCATCGCTTCACGCGTGACCTCGTACTCGTCTGCGATGAATTCAGCCGCCATTCCCATCCCCCAGTTCTCGAACGGGTCCCACAAGCCGTCATTGAGCAGGGCATCGGTAAGGGTCTGATTGCCGAACTTCAACTCGCCCGAACGACCCGAGACGAGATACGGGGCGCGGCTCATGGACTCGAAGCCGCCTGCCACGAACAAATCGGCGTCGCCCGCTCGAATTGCCTGCGCCGAAAGCATGGCGGCTTTCAGCCCCGACCCGCAGACTTTGTTGATGGTGCTGGCTCCAACCGTCGCCGGGACGCCGCCGTGAATGCCCGCCTGCCGGGCAGGAGCCTGCCCCAGCCCTGCCGAAACGACGTTGCCCATGATGACTTCTTCGATTTCTTCAGGGTTGATGCCTGCCCGTTCCACTGCGGCTTTGACCGCAATCGCCCCCAACTGCGGGGCAGGAATTCCGCTCAGCACCCCCTGAAACTTGCCAATCGGTGTGCGCACCGCACTCAAAATGACGGCTTCGTTTTCCTGGCTCATGGAGTCCTCCATTGTGTTTTTAGCGCTTCTCAAGTGAGCGCATCCGACGCGCTAAAGACATTATAAAGCAAACATGCCCAACCTCGATTCGATTCTCAAGCGGCGATGATGGCTTTCTGTATTCCTCTCACCGAGTTGACACGGAATACTTCGGTGCAGACGCTCAATTCCTCCCGCAGAATGACCCTTTCTTCGGCTCCTCCCGTTTCCAGCAGATGCGCCCGGAAGGTGCCGGGCAGCAGTCCGCACGAGACGGGCGGGGTGTAGAGTTTGCCGCCGATTCTGACGAGCAGGTTGCCGAGGGTGAACTCGGTCAGTTCGCCGCGTTCGTTATAGAGGAGAACGTCGTCCAAGCCGGGGAAGCTTTGCAGGGCGGTTTCGTACACGCCCCGCTGGGTGGTCTTGTGAAAGAGAAACACGTCGCTGGAGTGAACGGGTTGTTTTGCAAGCGCAACTCTCAGCGGCTGATGCTGACCTGTTGGCAGGAGTGATTGCGCCTCGAAACTCAAGTTGCCGTTTTGGGCAAGCAAAACCCTGATGCGCTGTGGGGATGTGAAGCGGGATGCCATGTCATCCAAATATGCCTCGAGCGCAGAATGGGACGGCGCGGGGAAGCCGAAATATTCAGCCGAATCGAGCAGGCGGGCAATGTGCTTCTCGCACAAAAAGAAGCCTTCTTCGGGCGTCCAGCGCATGGTTTCGAGCAGGGAGAAGACTGGCGGCGCTTCGGTCAGGACGCGGGTTTTGAGCAGGGCTTCGGCATATTCATCCGCGCTGGTGGAATCCCAGACGATGCCGCCGCCGGCGCCGTATTCGGCGGTTTGGGTTTCGCGGTCAATCCAGACGGTGCGTATCGCGACGTTGAACGAAGCCTTACGCCCCGGAGCGAGATAGCCGATACTGCCGGTGTAGATATGACGCGGCGTGGTTTCGAGCGCGGCGATGATTTTCATGGTGCTGACCTTCGGCGCGCCGGTGATGGAAGCACAGGGGAAGAGCGCTTCGAAGATTTCCGTCAGCGGGGCGCTGGTTTGGGCGGTGACGGTGGAGGTCATTTGCCAGAGGGTGGGATATTTTTCAACCGCAAACAATTCAGGCACGCGGACGCTTCCCAGCCGCGCAATGCGGCTGAGGTCGTTGCGGATCATGTCCACAATCATGACGTTTTCGGCGCGGTTCTTTTCCGAGTCTTTCAGCCATTGCGCCTGTTCCCGGTCTTCGAGTGTTGTGCGTCCGCGGCGCGCCGTGCCTTTCATGGGGCGGCAGGTGATGGTCTCGCCTTCGAGCGAGAAGAACAGTTCCGGCGATGCGGAAGCGATGACGTGCCGTCCCGTGTCAATGTAGGCGGCGTGGTTGTTCTGACTTTGTGCGAGGTGGAGAAAGAAATTCCAGGGATCGGCGCTGAAATTGGCGCGCAGGCGCATGGTGTAGTTGACCTGATAGGTGCGTCCGTGAGCGATGTGGTCTTTGATTTGTGCGATGGCTTCGGTGTAAGTCTGGCGGTCAACGGTGGGGGACCAGCCTAAAGCCGGTTTGGGCGAGACAGGCTGAGGCAGGGAGACGAGGCGGGGCGGGGGGTAGAGTCCAAACCAGAGGAGGGGGAAGCCGGTCGGAGGTCGGGTTTGAAGCGCGTTGTCGAAGGCTGGCGCGGCTTCGTAACTGAGAAAGCCCGCCGCGTGCCACTTTCTACTTTCCACCAAGTCCTCGATTTGACGCAGGGCGGGGATGACCTCCTGCAAAGCCTGCGCTTGAATTACTCGATGCGGTTGAGTGAAGTACAGCCAGCGGTCGTTTCCCCTGAGCAGGGTTTCATCTTTTTGTGGTTCAATTGGGCGCATGTCGAAAGGAATTGTACACCGTTGGCTTCCCGCCTTGTTGGTGATGCTGGTCATTTTTGCGTTTTCCGCCCAGCCTTCGGAACACTTGCCGGATTTCAACCGCCTGGACCGCCTGGTGAAAAAGGGCGGTCACATGCTGGGATATGCCCTGCTGGCGGTCTCGTACTGGCGCGGGCTGGAATGGGATGGGCGGCGGCGTCCCATGGCATGGCTGTTCGCTGTGCTGTATGCGGCGACCGATGAATTTCATCAGTCGTTTGTGCCGGGGCGCAACGCTTCGCTCTGGGATGTGGTTATTTTCGACAGCCTGGGGGCTGTGGCGGGGATTTGGCTGGCAGGTGAGTTTTTCAAATTGAAGAGGCGAAATATTGTGGATTAATAACTGATGTTATGCGGTAGCGCGAGATTCCTGTCCTGAGCCTGCCGAAGGGTATCTCGCGTTTTCAGGCGACATAAATGTCGCACTACGAGAAAACCGCGTAAGGCGCGTTACTCGAATTCGATTTCGATTTCTTCGTCTTCCGACCAGTCCTCCAGACGGTCGAGTTCGATGTCGCCGAACAGACCTTCCTGATGCGCCTGGATGCGGTAGCGTTTGATGAGTTCGAGCATCGCCAGAAACGTGACGACGATTTCGAGGCGCGACGTGCTGTCTTTGATGAGCGCACTAAAGGCGGTGCGCTGAACAGCCTTTAGTGTCTTGGTGATCAATTCGATTTTCTCGCGGATGGTCACGCGCGGCGGAGCGATGACCGTTCCCAGCGGTTGGCGGGCTTTTTCGCGGGCGAACACTTCTTCCGCCGCGGCGACCAGTTTTTCCAGCGTGATGTTCGAGAGGTCGAGTTTCGGCTCCACCTTGGGCGGCGGGGCGACGCGCAGATACGTCCGCAGGTTGGCTTGCTGGCGGGCGTTGAGCCATTCGCCGATTTCCTTGAAGCGCTTGTACAGTTTGAGTTGATCCACCAGCGCCTGTCCGGCGTCTTCTTCGCCGGGTTCGCGGGCGGGCGGGCGCGGCAGCAATGCTTCAGACTTGATCTGGATGAGTTTCGCGGCAATCACCAGAAACGCGGAGATTTCGTCTGCGTTCATTTGCTCCAGGCTGTGAATGTGCGCCAGGTACTGGTCGGTGACCGAGGCGAGCGAAACGGCGGTAATATCCAGCTCGGCGCGTTCGATCAGGCTGAGGAGCAGGTCGAGCGGTCCCTCATAGACGGGTGTTTGCACTTTGTAGTTCAACTGGCGTCCCAGCAGATTTTCCATAGGCGGGGAATTATAACCCGTGTCACGACTTCAGTCGTGACTACGATATAATTTGCCGCATGTCCAACCAATTGACTCATCTCGACGAACACGGGCGCGCCCGCATGGTGGATGTCGGTCACAAGGCGGAGACCGAACGGACGGCAGTGGCGCGCGGCGAAGTGCACATGAAGCGCGAGACGCTGGAATTGATTCGCGCCGGGCAGATGAAAAAAGGCGACGTGCTGACTGTGGCGCAGATTGCCGGCATTGCCGCTTCCAAACGGACCTCGGACCTGATCCCGCTCTGTCATCCTCTCCCGCTCTCCAAAGTGGACGTGGACCTCACGCTGGACGATTCGCTGCCCGGCGTGGTCATCACCGCCACCGTCAAAGTGACCGGCAAGACCGGCGTCGAAATGGAGGCGCTGACGGCGGTCTCGGTGGCGGCGCTGACGGTTTACGATATGGCAAAAGCCGCCGAAAAAACCATGCGCATCCAGAACATTCGCCTCATCGAAAAACACGGCGGGCAAAGCGGAGACATCCTCAATGAATAAGATACGCTTGTTATTTTTTGCCACCCTCCGCGAGCGGGCGGGGACCAAAGCGCTGGACTTGGAAATCCCGGCGGATATGACCGTGCGGGGGCTGAAGGAGAAACTTGCCGCCGAGTATCCCAATCTGCGCGAATCCATGAAAAGCGTGTTGATTACCATCAACCGCGAATATGCCTTCGATGAAGCGGTCATCCCGCCGAATGCCGAGATGGCGCTCTTTCCGCCGGTCAGTGGAGGGTGATTTTTCTCATGTCTGAAAACTTTCCCACCATTTTTTCCATCACCGAAGACGAAATTGACCTGAACGACCTGCTGGCAAAGATTACGCTCACCTCCACCGGCGCGGCGGCGATCTTCGCCGGCATGGTGCGCGGCGAGACGAAGCGGGGCGATGCCCATCAGACGGAATATCTCGAATACGAGGCATATATCCCGATGGCGGAAGCGAAGATGAAGCAGGTGGCAGATGAGATTCGCGCACGCTGGGAAAGCATCGAGGGCATTGCCATCGTCCAGCGCATCGGTAAACTCTATCCCAAAACGCCGACGGTTCTCATCGCCTGCACGGCGGCGCACCGCGATACCGGCGTCTTCGAGGCGGCGCGTTACGGCATTGACCGCCTGAAGGAGATTGTGCCGATTTGGAAGAAGGAGGTCGGACCGAACGGCGAAGAGTGGGTGGAAGGGGAGTACATTCCGAAGGCGGGGGAGTAGGAGAGGCATCGGGGAGAAAAGGCTTTTTACGCGGCGGCAGGCACCGGCTAGGGATGAGGCGGAGCCTGTCCTGAGCGTGACTTGCTTTGCCTTATGGGGTTTTACTAGTGCGCAAGTCAAATCGAAATGCGAGGTTTGAATGGAAAAAGTTGTCATTACCGGCATGGGGACGGTCAACCCGCTGGGGTTGACGGTGCAAGAGAGTTGGCAGAATGCGGTCAACGGCGTTTCGGGCGTGGGGCGGATTACTCACTTCGACCCGTCGGCGCTCAATGTGCATATTGCCGCCGAGGTGAAAAATTTCGCCCCCGAACATTATATGGATGCGAAGGAGGCGCGCCGCCGTGACCGTTTTGAGCAGTTGGCGGTTGCCGCGGCAAAGGATGCCATCGCCAGTTCCGGGCTGGAGATTACCGAGGAAAACTCCGGGCGGATCGGCGTACTGGTCTCCTCTGCCATCGGCGGCATCAAGTCGTTGAGCGATGCGGTGATTACCAACTACACGGAAGGACCGCGCCGCGTCAGTCCGTTTCTTATTCCCATGCTGATGCCGAACGGCGCAGCGGGCATGATTGCGATTGATTTTCAAATCAAGGGTCCGTGTTTTTCGGTGGCGTCGGCGTGCGCTTCCGGCGCGGATGGGATTGGCACGGCGTTCCTGATGCTGAAGGCAGGGATGATTGACGCCGCTCTGGCAGGCGCAACGGAGGCGACCATCTGCCCGGTGGGGGTGGCGGCGTTCGACCGCGTGGGGGCGATGTCGCGCCGCAATGACGATTTTTCGATGACGCCCCAACCGTTCGATAAGAATCGCGACGGGCTGGTGATGGGTGAGGGTGCGGCGGTGCTGGTGCTGGAACGCGAGTCTCATGCGAGAAAGCGCGGCGCAACCATCCTGGCGGAACTGGCAGGGTACGGCGCGACAGCGGACGCCTTCCACGTCACTGCGCCGCATGAGACCGGGGCGGGCGGTGCGGCAGCGATGCAGATGGCGCTCGACTCGGCAGGTGCGAACGTGGATGAACTCGGCTATATCAATGCGCATGGAACCGGCACACCTCTGAATGATGTGTCGGAAACGCGGGCGGTCAAAGCCGCATTTGGCGAGCGGGCGTATCAGATTCCGATTTCTTCGACCAAATCCATGACCGGTCACATGATGGGTGCCACCGGCGCGCTGGAAGCCATTTTCTGCGTGCAGGCGGTACGAGAGGGAATCCTGCCGCCGACCATTCATTACCAAACGCCCGACCCCGAATGCGACCTGGATTACATCCCCAATCAGGCGCGCGAGAAGAAAATCACGCTGGCGCTCAGCAACGCTTTTGGTTTTGGCGGGCATAACGCTGTGCTGGCGATACGAAAGTACGCATAAATGGCGGGGGAAATTTTCGTCCATTTCATGCGCCACGGACGCTCGCGGGCGGACGACGAAGGCGTGCATGAAGGCAGGTACGATAGTCCGCTCACCGAGGTAGGGCGGGCGCAGGTGCGGGCGCGAGGCGAGGCTTGGAAGGCGCAGGGCGTTCGATTTGACCTCATCATTGCCAGCACGCTGGTCCGTGCGCGTGAATCGGCAGAAATCATCGGCGGCTTGCTCGAAGCGCCCGTAGAAGCGGATGATGTTTGGATGGAAATGGACAACCGTCCGCTGGCGGGAATGCCGATAGAGGAGGCAAAGGTGCGGTATCCGCGCCCCCGGTTTCGAGGTCCGTATGAGGCGTTTCATGGGATTGGAGAAAGCGATTGGGACCTCCACTGCCGGGCGGTCTTTGCCGTCCAAAAACTTGTCCGGCGCGGGGCAGGGCAGTATCTTGTCGTTTCGCATGGCGGCATGTTGAATGCGGTTTTGCGGGGCATCGTTGGCGCCCAGCCGCCCATCAACGGGCATGGTATCTGGTTTGCATTTGGTGATACGGGCTTCGTCCGCTGCCGATACCTGCCTGCCGGGCATGAGTGGACTTTTTTGGAGTTTCAGCCGGGAGAGTAAATTTTCGACAACAAATTGCTTGTAAAGCCCGAAAAGGCGTGCTATAATCCGCCCGCTCTGAAAACGAAATCATACGAAGGAAGAACGACAATGGCAGACATCATCAAGGCTTTAGAAGCCAAGAAAAACGAAAATATTCCCGCAATTCGGTCCGGCGACAGCGTGAGCGTGCACGTCAAAATCAAGGAAGGCAACCGCGAGCGCATCCAGGAATTCAAAGGCACGGTCATCCGCGCTCGCAAAGGCGGCAACGATGAGTCCATCACCGTGCGCCGCGTGGCATCCAACGGCATTGGCGTGGAACGCACCTTCCTGCTTCGCTCTCCGCGCATTGACAAGATCGTGGTGGAGCGTCACGGCGAAGTCCGCCGCGCGCAGCTCTACTTTATGCGCGAGCGCACCGGTAAATCTGCCCGCCTCAAGCAGAAGTTCGACAAATAACCATCAGACCCCAAGGTTTTCAAAAACCCTGGGGTCTTTTACAATTGGGGGCATGAAACCACTCATCGGTATCACAACCAATCAGTCCGTCAATGTCAACGGTCATCCGACCGTCATGCTCATGCAGTCGTATATCAACGCCGTCATGCAGGCGGGCGGCGTGCCGGTGCTCATCCCTTCGATGCTTCATGCAGACGGATGGGATGCGCTCTATGCCCGCCTCGATGGGATTCTCTTCTCCGGCGGCGGCGACATCGCCATCGAACAGTTTGGCGGCATGCCGCATCCCCGCGTCTATGACGTGGAGCCGGAGCGGGATGCCCTCGAACTGAAACTGCTCCAAGCCTCCGCCGCCGACGGCAAGCCCTTCCTCGGCATCTGCCGCGGATGCCAACTGGTCAATGTCGGTTTGGGCGGGACCTTATACACCCATCTCCCCGATCAATTGCCTGGCGCGCTCGACCATGCTTACCCCGGTCACCTGCGGACGACGCTGGTGCATCAGGTCAAGATCGAGGAGGGGACGCAGGTGGCAGACATCCTCGGCGAGCCGATTGTCCGCGTCAACAGCCTGCATCATCAAGGCATCAAGGATGTTGCTCCTTCGCTCCGCGTCGCTGGATATGCGCCGGATGGATTGGTCGAGGCGGTGGAATTGCCCGGTCATCCCTTCGGCATTGCCGTGCAGTGGCATCCCGAATGGCTGACCGACCAGCAGCCCACACGAAATTTATTCCTAAAGTTTGTGGAAGCGGCGACAAAGTGAAAAGACTTCCGCTGTATAATCGAAGTCAAGGCATATGACTGTACCCGTTATAACGCTCTCGAACAAGAAACTCCTAAAGGAGGTCACGCGGCGGATTGTGGCTCTTGCCAATCCAAGACGCGTGATTTTATTTGGTTCTGCAGCACGCGGACAAATGGATAAGGACAGCGACTTTGATTTATTGGTTGTCGTTGGAAAATCCGTTCATCGCCGGCAGATGGCGCAGAAAATTTATCGCGGTTTACGAGGCGTTGGAATTTCGGTAGATGTAATCGTGGCTACCGAAGATGATTTGAAAAAATATGGCTCAAAAAACGGAACAGTGATAAAACCTGCGTTGCAAGAAGGGCGCGTGGTCTATGAGGCATAAAGACCCTACCAATCCCCATGTCTGGTTGTTGCGCGCCAAAGCCAATCTTACGCTGGCTGAGAAGGGCGGACGACTGAAGGGTGTGGCATACGAAGATTTATGTTTTAATGCGCAGCAGGCGGCAGAAAAAGCACTTAAAGCAGTTTGTCTTGCGTATGAACTGGAGTTTCCCAAAACCCATTCATTGGTGCATTTGATAGACATCCTTGCGGCGGGAGGGGTGGAAATTCCTGAAACTGTGCGGGATGCAGACATTCTTACGCAGTATGCCGTGCAATCCAGATATCCAAGCGTGACTGAAGATATTACAAAAGATGAATATCGAGATGCACTGAAACTTGCGTCAAAAGTGGTTTTTTGGGCGGAGAAAGCCATCAAGTAACATCCAGTTTCCTCGAATGATATTTAACTCGACCTCTCCCATCGGCATCTTTGACTCCGGCGTAGGCGGGCTTTCGGTGTTACGGGCGATTCGGGCGCAGATGCCGGAAGAAGCGGTGTTATATTTCGGCGACCAGGGACACATCCCCTATGGTCCGCGCCCGATGGAGCAGATACGCGGCTTTTCTGAAACGATTACGCGCTTTTTGCTCGAGCGCGGCGCGAAGATCATCGTCGTTGCCTGCAACACGGCGTCTGCGGCGGCGTTGAAGTACTTGCGTGAAAAGTTCCCCCATGTGCAATTTGTGGGCATGGAGCCGGCGGTCAAACCTGCGGCGGAGACGACGCAAACGGGCAGGGTTGGCGTCCTTGCCACGCCGGCGACCTTTCAGGGTGCTTTATACGCCTCGGTGGTGGAGCGGTTTGCCAATGGCGTGGAATTGTTTCAGGATACCTGTCCCGGCTTGGTTCAGCAAATCGAGCAGGGAAACCTGAACGGCGGCGAGACCCGCCGCATCCTGGAGAATGCCCTTCGCCCGATGCTCGCAAAGAACATTGATACCGTCGTGCTGGGATGCACGCATTATCCGTTCGTGATTCCGCTCATTCAGGAGATTGCGGGGGAAAAAGTTCGAGTGATTGACCCAGCCCCGGCGGTGGCGAGACAGGTCAAACGTCTGCTGGAGGCGGGAGGGGTGAGGAACGCTTCGACGGAGCGGGGAGAAGCCCGCTTTTATACGTCGGGCAGTCCCGAGGCGTTGAAGTCCCTGCTGCCTGTGCTGTTGGGGGAGAGCGGTGCGGTGGAAAGCGTGGAGTGGGTGGATGACGTTTCCGTCAAAGCGCCCACGCCAGCATGAAACCGAAGATGGCAACAATCACACCCAGATGCAGAAACAAGTGAGTTCCCGTGATGATGTTGTAAGGTCCGAGGACGAACAGCAGAATGTAATTGAGAATGACCAGTAGAATACCCAGCATGGGCAATAAGCCCTTGCGGTGCGCAAAAAAAGTCGAGGCACGGTCAATGAGTTTGGAAAGCCATTTCATATTTCTTCATCCTCCTCGATGTGATTGCCCGAAACCTGCCATTCGCTGAACTGCGCCAGGAGCCGCCCGGGGATGCGCCCCTGCATATAGACGCCGCCGCGTCCGTGTTCGACCAGTTCCACCTGCCCCGCTTCATGGAAGAGCGAGATGAGCGCGCCCTGCTGGTAGGGAAGTTTGACGCGGATGGGGGTGTAGGTCTCGTATAACTCCTCCTGCAAGACTCGCAGCAGGTCGCGCAGACCGGTTCCTTCCACGGCGGAAATTGCCACCGCCTTCGGGAAGTTTTTGACCACCTCCTGCGCAGACTCGGGATTCCGCAGGAGGTCAATCTTGTTCAGCGCGGTCACGGTGGGGATGTGGTGCGCTTCGATTTTGCTCAGCGTCTCCTGCACGGCTTCGAATTGGTTCATGGCGTTTGGGTGGGAAATATCCACCACATGCAGGAGCAGGTCGGCTTCGGCGATTTCCTCCAGCGTGGCGTGAAAGGCTTCGATGAGCGTGGTGGGTAATTTTTGGATGAAGCCGACGGTGTCGGTGAAGAGCGCCTGATAGCCGCCGGGTAGTTCCACGCGGCGGGTGGTGGGGTCGAGCGTAGCAAAGAGTTGATCCGCCGCATAGACGCCGGCTTTGGCGATGCGGTTGAGGAGGGTGGACTTGCCGGCGTTGGTGTAGCCGACCAGGGCAACCGTGGGGATGCGCGAACGCCGCCGCTGAGCACGATAGCGCTGACGGTGGGCGCGAATCTTCTCCAGTTCCTTTTTGAGGTGGGTGATGCGCTTGCGGATGGCGCGTTTGTCCACTTCCAACTGGGTTTCGCCGGGACCGCGCAAGCCCACGCCGCCCGTCGAACCGGCGCGTCCGCCTCCGCCGCCCGCCTGACGCTCGAGGTGTGTCCATTGACCGGTCAGGCGCGGCAGGTAGTATTCGTATTGGGCAAGTTCCACCTGCAACATGCCTTCGCTGGTATGCGCGTGCTGGGCGAAGATGTCCAGAATCAGCGCGGTGCGGTCGAGTACACGGACGTTTTTGCCGATTGCCAGTTGCAGTTCACGCTGGTGACGCGGGGAGAGTTCGTCGTCGAAGATGACCACCTGTGCAAGCGTCTCCTCGACGAGCGCCTTCAATTCCTCCACCTTGCCCGGACCGATGTAGGTTTTGACGTGCGGGCGGTCAAGTTTTTGGGTCAATTCGCCGACCACCTCCAGCCCGGAAGTGTCTGCCAGCAGAGCCAGTTCGGTCAGCGAATCTTCGAGAGGGAGCAGGGTTTTTTGTTGATACAATTCCACGCCAACGAGGAACGCGCGTTCGCGCGGCGGCTGAGTGAGTTCGGGAGTTTTCTTAGCCAATGGTTCTATTCCTTTTTATCGAGTTCATCGAATAATTTCCTCATTTTCGTTTCGGCGCTTTCGGTGCGGATGGGAATCAGGAGATGGAAGGTGGAGCCGGGACATTTCTCTTCGTCGCAGCCTTCCGATTCGACCCAGATCGAACCGCCGTGCGCCTCCAGGATTCCGCGGGCAATCGGCAGTCCCAACCCGGCGCCGCCGCCTTTGAATTTGGTCTTGCCGCTGGAGTGCAATTCGAGCCGCCCCAACTGCCCGAATTTTTCGAAGATGATCGATTGGTCTTCGAGCGAGATGCCGATGCCGGTATCCCGCACGGTGACCTCGATGAAGCCGGGCAGCGTACGCCCGTCCACGGTGATTTTGCCGCCGTCGGGCGTGTACTTGACGGCGTTCTCGAGGATGTTGCGGATTGCCTGCAGGATGCGCGCCGAATCCACATAAATCCATTGGTCGCTGCCCTCGAACTGCCGAATTTCCAAAGTCTGACGGCGCTTCTGAACCGCACCTCGAAGATCGCGCTCGAGGATTTCGAACAACGTATCGAGTTGAATGGGCTGGATGTTCAAACTCAGCAGGTCGTTGTCAATCATCGAAACATCCAGCATATCGTCCACAATCGAGCGCAGGCGCTGGATGCCGCCCCGCATTCCCGTCAGCAGGCTGTCCAACGGCAAGCCTTTGCCCTCTTTCAGCATATCCTCCATCATGGAGGCATAGCCTTCGATGAGCGTGATGGGGGTTTTGAGTTCGTGCGCCGCCACCGAGATGAAGGCAGACTTGCTGCGGTCCACGCGCGCCAGTTGTTTTTGCGCCTTTTCCATTTCGCTCGAAATGTACGCCACGCGGGTTTCCATTTCGTAGCGCGCCACCACGCCCAGCCCGTAGGTGAAAATCGGAAAGACCGCCGCCAGCAGGTCGAGCGCCTGCTGTTTGGTCAACGTGGTTTTTGCCGCTTGAATGGTCAGCGCCATCATGCGGTTGAGCAAAAATGTGACCTGATACACGCCCGCCGAAAGGTCGGTCTCGGTGGAGGATTTCGCCCAATCGAGCAGAACCGAATCCATCCAAGCCGTGTCCCCGCTGTTGACCGTTTGAGTCAGCAGGTCGAAGAAGCGCTCCAGTTGTTCGTTGAGCCCGGCGCGCATTTCTGCATCCTGCGCCAGTTCCTCTCCCACGAGTTGAATCCACACAGGGCGGATCTTGGCGAGAATTTTCTGAATCGGGGCGGGTTTTCGCGGCACGGACGTATTTTATCAGGGTTGGGCGCTTTGACCTGTCAGCCAGGCAAGCAGCGTTTCGCCCACTGCCTGCAAACTTTGCGGCGAGACCTTGTCCGGCGTATCTGCGAGGGTGTGCCAGTGGGGATAATCAAAGTCAATGATGTCCACTGCCGGAATGCCCGCCTCCAGAAAGGGCGTGTGGTCATCGAGCATGGAAAACTTGTATTCGGGAATGAACACATCCTCGTAACCCAGCGCGTGCGCCGCCGCCCAGATTTCATCGGTCAATTGCGGCGTGGAGTTGCGCTCCTTGTAGATTTGCAAATCGGCGTCGCCGATCATGTCCACAATCACCACCGCCCGCGGTTGAAGCGAATTGTTCTTCACAAACTCGCGCGAACCCAGAATCCAATCCCAGCCCTCGATCCGCCCGTTGTCTTCCGCGTCGAAGAATACCAGCCAGACGGGGACCGTGTCCTGCGGCAGGACGCGCGCCAGTTCGAGCAGCACCGCCACGCCCGAAGCCCCATCGTTGGCGCCGGGAACGGGCAGGGAGTGATTTGCCGGGTCAGGGTCGTGGTCGGCAAAGAGGCGCGTATCGTAGTGCGCTCCCAAAATGACCTGCGGAGGCGCGTCGCCGCGCTTTGCCACAAGATTGAAGACGGGATGCCCCATCGCCTCCGATTCCTGGACCTCCACCTGCCAGCCCGCCGCTTCGAGTTCCTCTCGCATCCATGCACGGACCTGGGCATGCCCCTCCGACCCGGGCGTCCGCGCCCCGAAACCGACCTGGGTGACCACATCGGCGTAGGCGCGGTCACCGTCGAATCGGGCAGGGTCAGGCTGCGGCGGAGTCTGAAACGCATAGACGTACCATCCGAGGGTGACGGCGAGCAAAAGTCCGATGAATGTCAAATAAACGGCGATGGACTTGTTTTTCAAACGCGAACCCCGTTGAGAATGGCTTGCAGGTCTGACAGAGCGCGTTCGGCGTATGCTTTGCCGCGCTCCCGTTTGTGGACTTTAGCGTCGAGCGGCGGCAGGATGCCGAAGTTTGCCTTCATCGGTTGGAAGTCTTTGAGGTCGGCATGGGTGACATAGTGACATAACGCGCCGAGCATCGTGGTGGGAGGCAGGGTGAGCGGCTCTTCGCCGTGAAGCAGGCGCGCCGCATTGACGCCCGCCAGCAGACCGGTGGCGATGTTGCCCATGTAGCCTTCCACGCCTGTGATCTGACCGGCGAAGAACAGATCGCCGCGCTGACGGAATTGCAGCGTGGGGCGCAGGAGTTTGGGTGAAGTGATGAACGTGTTGCGGTGCATCTGCCCGTAGCGCAGGAACTCGGCGTTTTCCAAGCCAGGGATCATGCGAAAGACACGCTTTTGTTCCGGGAATTTCAGGTTGGTTTGAAACCCCACCATGTTATACAGGCTTCCCGCCAGGTTATCCTGCCGCAGCTGCACTACCGCATACGGGCGCTTCCCTGTGCGCGGGTCGCGCAGTCCCACCGGGCGCATGGGACCGAACGCCAGCGAATCCAAGCCGCGCTCGGCAATGATTTCCACCGGCAGACAGCCCTCGAAGAAATGTCCCGCCTTCACGCCGCTTTTGATTGCTTCCTCGAAGGCGCGCAGTTCGATGCGTTCCGCGTGCAGGAGCGCTTCCACGAAGGCATAGTATTCCTCTTTCGTCATCGGGCAGTTGATGTAGTCGCCTTCCTCCTGTTCGCCCGTGCCGTAGCGCGAGGCGCGGAAGGCGATTTCCATGTTGATTGAGTCGGCATGGATGACGGGCGCGATGGCGTCGAAGAAGAACAGATGCTCCTCGCCGCTCAATGCCGCAATGGATTGCGATAACACCGGCGAAGTCAGCGGTCCGCTGGCAACGATGGCGGGAGTGTGCGGAATCTCCCGCACCTCCTCGCGGACGATTTCGATGCGGGGATGCGCTTCGATGCGTTCGGTCACTTTGCGGGCGAACAGTTCACGGTCCACCGCCAGCGCACCTCCGGCTGGCAGCGCCGCTTCTTCCGCGCATTCCAGCAGCATCGAGCCAAGCAGGCGCGCTTCCTCTTTGAGCAAGCCGGAGGCGCGGTCGGGCAGGTTCGAGCCGAGCGAATTCGAGCAGACGAGTTCTGCCAAGTCGGAAGTCTGATGCGCGCCCGTCTGCATGAGGGGGCGCATCTCGAAGAGGCGCACGTTCAATCCGCGCTGGGCGGCTTGCCAGGCGGCTTCGCTTCCAGCCAATCCTCCGCCGATGATGATGAGATCGGTCATGCTTTGATTCTACCATTTCGCCTTCGTGAATGTCCCTGCTGTATAATTGTCGCGATGCCTGAAACCTCCGCCATTGATCTGCAACTCAAGGAAGCCAGCCAGTTGACCGGCGCCGCCTGGTCGGCGCTGGTAGAACGGGAGGCGGGCAAATGGCGCGTGGCGGCGCATTACCGCCTGGGGAAAAAATCGCAATCGGCGCTCCTCAAATTTCTCGAAGAAGCAGAAGTGGATACCTGGCTCTCCGGCGCGTTGAGCGGCGGGGTGAGCCGCTCTGTTTCTCTGCCTGCCTCCAGCCCCCTGAAAGCCGGGCGTTTATATGCTTTTCCTTTGCCCGGCATTTCGCATGTTGTACTTGTCGGCGCAACGCAGCTCAGCAGTGCCGCCCAACGCATTTGGCGGCTGGCGGTGACCGGTATCCGCACCGAGACGCCGCATCCTGAGCCATCGCCTGCCTCCTCGGTGGCGGCATCCCTGCTCATGCCGGATTTGGATTCGGAAAGTCCCTATGACCTGCCGCGCGCTCTGCACCGCGCACTGGATGCCTTCCTGCGCCTCGTGCCTGTGCAGGGAGCCTGGTTCGCCATCCGCCGCGCCGACTCCCTCGAAATTCGCGCCCAATGGAACGCGCCTGCCGTAACCGAACTTGTCCTTTCCATAGATGCCCACTCTCTCCTGCGCCGCATGAACCGCAACCTCACGCCCGTCACTGTCCAGCGCGGCGACCTGCTGTGGGCGCAAATTCCGCATAAGGGATTGAAGTCAAGCACCCAAGCCTGGCTTTGCGTCCCGCTGGTCATCGGTCAGCGGTTGATTGGCGCGGTGGGCATGTGGCGTTCCTCCGCCTTCAAAGCGGAGGAGTGGAATCGCCTCGTGGACCTGGCGAATCAGATTGCGCCGGCGCTCGAAACGCTGATTACCTTTGCCGAGATGGCGGGACATTTGCGCCGCCTTGCCATGCTGAACGACTTTGCCCTCACTGTCTCCACCGGGCGCAGCCTCGACCAGATTGCGAAGCGTCTGTTTGCCTTGCTTTCGCGGGCTTTCGGCACCGAGTTGATTGTGCTGGATTTGTTCTCTTCCAACGAACAGGTGCTTCAGGAATATCGCATGGAAAGCGGAAACCTGGTCTCCATCCTGCGCGGCGCGGAGGATCACCCGCTCTCCCGCCTGTTGACCAGCGACCAGATGATGCGGCTAAGCGATGCCAAAGCAGACTCGGCATTGCCGCTCTATAACGGTGCGCTTTCCGGTATCTATGTGCCGCTGCGTCTGCGCGGTCAGCCCATCGGGGCGTTGAGCGTGGAGAGCCGGCGGCGGAATGCCTTCAGCCCCTACGATGAAAGCCTGTTGATTGTGCTTGCCAGTCATCTTGCCAGTCTGGCGGATTACACGCGCGTCCGCGAGGAGGCGGAAGGCAGGGCGCGCAACCTGGGGGTGATTCATGAGGTCGTTCAACAGATTGTCGGGTTGACCGATCCGCGTCAGGTGGCGGAAGCCACTGCCAGCCTGCTGGCGCGGTATTTCTCCTACGAACTCACGGCGGTTTTCATCGCTGATGAGAGTGGAAGCCTGACCATCGGCGGCTTTGGCGGCGTCAGCCCGAATGTGGTGCGGCGGGCGATGAAATCCATTACCTATCCGCTGCGGGGCGGCATTAGCGGCTACGTCTTCGAAAGCGGACGCGGCCTGCTGGTCAACGACGTGCTTCAAGACGAACGCTATACGCCCATCAAAGGCTGGCAGGCTGGCTCCGAGATGTGCGTTCCCATCCGCGATGCCTCGAAAGTGCTGGGCGTCATCAACGTGGAGAGCAGTTCGCGCAACGCCTTCACGCACAACGATTACATTGCCCTCGAGTCGCTGGCGGGCATTCTGGCGGCGGTCATCACCAGCGCCGACCAGTACCAGCGCCTGCAGGAGACCATCTACCAACTGCGCGAAACCGAAATGGAGCTCAACGCCCGCATGGAAGCGCAGCGGCTGGCGGAAAACCGCCTCGTCCAAGCCGCAAAACTGGCGGCGGTGGGTGAGATGGCGGCGGGCATCGCCCATGAGTTGAACAATCCCCTCACCTCGGTAACCGGCTTTGCCGAACTCGTCATGAACGACCTGCCTGCCGATTCGCCTCTGCGCGCCGACCTGGACCTGGTCATCCGCGAGGCGCGCCGCGCGCGAGACGTGGTTCGCCGCCTGCTCGATTTTGCCCGTCAGAGCGAGAGCGCCCGCGCCAATGCCTCCCTGAACAAAGTGGTCGAAGACGTGGTGGCGCTCACGCGCCATCTCATCCACACAAACGGAGTAGAATTGCGCCTGAATTTGCAGGAGGATTTACCCTGGGTTTCCATGGACGAAAATCAAATGAAACAGGTCCTGCTCAATCTTGTTCACAACGCCCTGCAAGCCATGCCGGGCGGCGGGGAGTTGGAGATTCGGACCGCCGCTTTCCAAAAAGTAGGGCGTGATGGCGTCCTGGTATCGGTGCGCGACAGCGGCGTGGGCATTCCGCCGGAGATTCAAACGCGCATCTTCGAACCGTTCTTCACCACCAAAGCCAACCGCGGCGGGACGGGGCTGGGACTTTCCGTCACCTACGGCATCGTTTCTGCGCACGGCGGCGAAATCGAACTCCTCAGCCAGCCCGGTGCAGGCTCCACCTTCACCGTCTGGCTCCCGAAAGGATAGGGGATTTGCATGGAATCTGCCTCCGTTCTTGTCGTTGACGACGAACCCGGCATCGCCTTGTTGTGCAACCGCGTCCTGACGCGCGCCGGTTACGAAGTCCAATCCGAAACCAACCCCCGCGCCGCCGTCGAGATTCTCGGTCAGCGCCGCTTCGACCTGCTCCTCGTGGACATCCGCATGCCCGAAGTGGACGGCTTCGATGTCATCCATCGCGCCAAACGCGCCCAGCCCGATATTGCCGTGCTGGTGATGACCGGCTTCGGCACCGTCGAGACCGCCATCCGCGCCCTGCGTCAGGGAGTGGATGGGCTGCTGCTCAAGCCGTTCGAAAAAGGCGACGAATTGGTCGCGGCGGTGGAGCAGGCGCTCACCGACAACCGCCGCAAGCGCGAAACTGCCCGCGCCCAGGCGCTGCGCCCCCTCTTCGACGCCACCGAGCGGCTGTTCTCCGAGACCGACACCGAAAAACTCCATCCCCTCATCGTGGATACCATCTGCGAACACCTGCAATGTCCCAACGCCGCGTTTTATCAGGCGGAAGCGGATGGGTTTACGCTGGTTGCCAAGCGAGGCAGTGTCTTGCCGCTGGAGAGTTTTGCCGGTGACCTCTTGCGCCGCGTGGCGTCAGATGGGAAACCGATCCTCGTCAACGCAACAGGACCGGGGGAGAAAGAGGCGCAGGCGCTTCTTTCGGACCTCAAACTGGGCGCCGCCATCCTCATCCCGATTGCACGCTCGGGCTTGAACGCCGTCCTGTTCGCCGCCAGAGACGCCGGCACCGTCTCCTTCCGCGGCGCCGACCTGGAGTTGTTCCACATCCTTGCCCGTCAGTCTTTGGTGGCGCTGGAAAACGCCCGCCTCTACGCCGACTTGCGTGCCTATGTACGCAAAGTAGAAGAATCCCAGCAGGCGCTGCTGCGTTCCGAAAAGATGGCGGCGGCTGGCAGGCTGACGGCTTCCATCGCCCACGAGGTCAACAACCCTCTGCAGTCCGTGCAGAACTGCCTGCACCTTGCCGGGCGCGAAGACCTGCCGGCAGAGAAACGCAAACAATACTTCGAACTGGCGCGCTCCGAACTCGAGCGCCTGATGAAAACCATGCACCGCATGTTGGACTTCTACCGCCCCGGTTCGGTCAAAATGGAAAAGGTGGATGTGCTGGAGCTGCTGAAGCACGTGCTCAGCCTCACCTCCCAACAGTTGGGGCAGCGGCATATCGAAGTCATCGCCGACCTGCCCGAATCCCTGCCGCCGGTTCTTGCGGTGAGCAGTCAGATTCAACAGATTTTCATCAACCTGATACTCAACGCCTTCGACGTGATGCCCGGCGGAGGCGCTCTCATGGTCCGCGCCAAAGCGCTGGAAAACGGCGTGGAAATTCAGTTCGAGGATACCGGTCCCGGCATCCCTGAAGAACTGCGCAATAACATTTTCGAACCGTTCTTCAGCACCAAAGAGGGCGGCACAGGCTTGGGGCTGACAGTGAGTTACAATATTGTCACCGCGCACGGCGGCACACTGGACATTGTGAAAGGAAACGGCGATGGCGCTTGTTTCCGCTTATTTCTACCCAAGGGAGATGTATCATGAAACCCAACATCCTTGTCGTTGACGATGAACCTGTCGCTCGTCAGTCGCTTTCGGACATCCTGCGTCTCGAAGGGTATGCGGTCAGCGCCGTGCCGAACGGACAGGCGGCGGTCGAATACGTCCGCACGCACCCCATTGACCTGATGGTGGTGGACTTGCGTATGCCCGGCATGGACGGGCTGGAGGTGGTGCAGGTGATCAACCAGATTTCGCCGGAGACGGAAGTCATCCTGCTCACTGCCTATGGCACGACCGAATCCGCCATCCAGGCGCTGCGCCTGCGCGTGCATGACTATCTGCTCAAGCCGGCGTCTCCCTCGCAGGTCATCAACAGCGTCAAAAAAGGACTGGCGCGGCGGGATGCCCGCCTGAAGGCAAAGGGCGGCACCGCCTCGGCAGATGTGGAAGAAGCGCCGCTCGAGTTTTCCCTCCCAGATGGCACGCGCGTTGACCTCTCCCGCCGCCTGATTCAGAAAAAAGACCAATTGATTCACCTGACACCCGCCGAGGGACGCCTCTTGCGCGTCCTCATCGAGAACCCGGGGCGCGTCTATACCCACCGCGAACTGGTCCTGCTGGTGCAGGGCTACGACACCTCCCAGCGCGAAGCCCCGGAGATTCTGCGTCCGCTGGTCAGCCGCTTGCGCCACAAATTGGACGCCTTCCCGGCGTTGGCGCGGGCAATCGTCAGCGTGAGGGGAACGGGGTATTTGTACGAAATGGAAAAATAGCATGATGCCACAGACCTCCGCTTCCAAGCCGGAGGTCTGTGATTTAATCCAATGTTACGCAATTTTCTTGTAAGCGGTCGTTCGAAATAGATTTTATGTGTAGGGGGCGTTCTCCCCTGCCGCCGCCTGCCAGGGCTGGTGTAATATCTCTTTCGGCGTAAGAGAACGCCGAGTACGCGCAAGAATTTCTAAAGAATTACGACCGGCTACATATTACGCAGTTTTCTCGTAGCGTGACATTCATGTCGCCTGAAAACACAAGGTAAAGCTCGCGCTACCGCCTAAGGTAAGGTTTAATGCCTGTAAAAATCGGAGGGGAAATCGGGCGGCTGCAGCCAGGATAAAAGTCCTTTGGTGTGAAGCGGGCGGCTGACCGGCTTCTCGAACCACACCAGCAGCAGGCTGACGCCCAATCCCGCTGTCCCCATCCATTGCCAGCGGGTGAGAGTCTCGCCAAGCAAGATATGACTGAATGTGATGGCAACCAGCAGTTCGGAGAGACCGAGCAGGGCGGTTTGCATTCCGCCGATGTTTTTGACCCCCAGAAAAAGCATCAGCCGCGAGCCGAAGGTGACTGCCGTCAGTCCCAGCACGGGCAGCCAGGGAGGGTCAAGCGGAGGCGGGGGGCTGGCAATGAAATAAGCGGGAACGACGACAGCGCTCATTGCCAGCAGAGTGTACACGGTCACGGTGGGGGCGGGAACGTCATACAGAACCCGTTGATTGACCGGCAAGTGCAGGGCGTAAAGCGCGGCGGAAATCAGCATGAAGACCACCCCGGTCAGATTGATGCTTCCCGAGTCGACCTTGGTGAGCAGAAACGCCGAAAAGCCCGCAATGACGATGCGGACGACGGTCAACTTCGAGGGCGGCTGTCCGTCCAGCTGCAGCCAGAACGCCACGAAGAAGGGATAGAGCGCATAGAGCATTTGCGCCACGCTGGCGTTCAATTTACTCAACCCCACATAGTAAAAGATCGAGCCAATACCGTTGAGTGCGCCAGCCAGAAGACATCCATATAACCCCGCCGGGTAAATGTACAAATACTGACGGCGGAAGAAGAGCATAAGCAGCACCAAAAGCGCGGTTGCCATGGTCGTGCGAAGCGCCACCACCGCATAGGGTGAAAACTGCCCCGCTCCCATGGCGGCTTTGCCGAACACAGGCGCCATGCCGATGAGCGCGGCGGAGAGTAGTGCGGCGCTGATACCTTGGGAGCGATTTTTCTTCGACAACTTGGCACCGGCTTTCGATGTGTGACGGCTGGCAATTGACTGCCCGCCGGTTCGAACGAAAAATCCCAGAAGGTTTTAGGCGCAATCAACCGTTTCTGCAAGTGAATTTACTGCAACCTTCGGGATCATTCGTTACTTGAGCAATGTCCGAACTTCTTCAAGAAACTCGTCGTTCAGGAAATCACCCTTGAGCATCAGAGACTGGATGCGTCCCTGCAGGCGGCTTTTCTCGTCCACGGTCAATTCCTTGGCGGTGGCAACGATAACGGGAATGTTGGCGGTCTCCGGCTGGCTGCGCAGCACGTCCATGACGGCGAACCCGTCCATTTCGGGCATCATCAGGTCGAGGATGAGCAGGTCGGGATGTTCTCGGTTCACCAGTTCGATGGCTTCGCGTCCGTTCACGGCTTCGTAAATTTCGAAATCGCCCTGTGACTGCAAAATGCGGCGGATGAGACGACGCGCCTCGGCTGTGTCGTCTGCCACCACCACGCGCGAGAAGCGGTTGGGGGTTACATTGTTGAGGGCGGAGAGCAAGCCCTCCTGCGGCGTCTCGGCTTCTGCCTGTTTATGGCGCAGGTCAATGTCGCGAGTCCAGCCTTCGCCGAACAGATACTGCTCAGCAGGCATGGTGTGACCGGTGCAATTTACCACGACCACATCATCCGGCTTGATGACGCCGGCGCGCACCAGTTTGAAGAGACCGGCAAAGGCGGTTGCCGAAGCGGGTTCGGCGGAAATGCCCTCCATCTTTGCCAGCACATGCATCGCACGGAACGACTCTTCGTCTGAAACGCTTTCGAAGACTCCACCGGTTTCGTTGACCTGTTTGCGCAGCATGACGTAGGTGCGCCCCGGATCGCCGGTTGCCAGGGTCTCGATGCGTGTTTTGGGCGAGCGCACCGGCTCGGCTTTTTCGAGACCCTTGCGCCAACTCTCCACCATGGGGGCACAGCCGTCCACTTGAATGGGCGCCAAGGCGGGGATGCGGTCTATCAGCCCCAGCGCCTTCAGTTCGCGGAATCCCTTATACACCCCGAGCGGACCCAGCCCGCCGCTGATGGATTGAACGTACCAGTCGGGCGTGCGCCATTTGGGATGTTCCTCTGTGGAGCCTGGAAGCAGCCCGTTTTGCAGGGTCAGTTGTTCGGCGATTTCGAAGGCAAGCGTTTTCATCGCTTCCACGGCTGTGACTGTGCGCGCGCCCATATCCTGATACAAGCCGCGCTGACGGGCAAACTCCGCCGCCATGATTTTTGCCTCATCATAGGAGCCGGTGATTTTGACCACCTGACTCCCGTACAAGGCGATTTCACGCATCTTAACTCCCGGAACGAGGCTGGTGACAAACGCCCAGAGTTTGATCCCCGCCCGAGCCGCATACGCCGAAAGCGAGATGGCGACATTGCCGGTGGATGCGGCGACCATTTCGGTGATGCCCGCCTCTTTCAGCGCGGCAATGGTCAGCGCCGCCTGCCGGTCTTTGAAGGAGGAGGTCGGTCCCTGGCGTTCATCCTTGATGTACAGGTTTTTCAGTCCCAGCATCATTCCCAGGTTGACGGCTTTGATGAGCGGCGTGCCGCCCTCGCCAAGCCGCAGGCTGGGATTGGGGTTGTGGATGGGCAGGAGCTCCTTGTAACGCCACAAGTCGAACTCCCGGTGTTTGAGCTGCGAGGGGAAGGTCTTTGCGACCTCCGCCATGTCATATTCGGCTTCACGCCACTGACTGGAGCAATTGGGGCATTGCATGGAACTGGGCGTGAAGGGGGCGGCGTGCCCGCAATCGAGACAACGAATCACAAATGACATTGAATGTTTTTATCCTTTTCGTCGCTGTGTCCTCCCGCAGACGCCAGCAAAGCAGTTTTTGAAGTGTTGTTTTCCTGAAAGGTTCAGCCGCCGATGCGTTTGAGCGCCTTTTCAATCGTGGTAATCAAATCGTTTTCGTTGAGCGAACCTTTGGCGATGAGCCGCTTGCCGTACTCGGCAAGTTGTTTATGTTGTTCATTGGTCAGCCCGCCGCCGCTGACAACCAGCACGGGTATGTCGCGCAGCGCCGGCTCTTCCCGCAATTTTTCGAGGATCATGAAGCCGTCCATTTCCGGCATGAAAATGTCGAGAATGACAGCGTCTGGCGGGTTGGTGTTGAGGATTTCCCAGCCGCGGCGTCCGCCTTCGGCAAGGATGGCTTGATATTTGCCGTGTTCGGTCAGAATCTTTTCGATGAGCCGCAGGTCGTTGGGGTCATCGTCAATCACCAGCACGCGGCGGATTTTGCCGTTTTTGTTGAGACGGTCCAGCGCATGGACGAGGTCTTCCTCGAGGATGGGCTTGACGAGGTAATCTGCCGCGCCGAGGTTGAAGCCCTTGTCGGTTTGTTCGACGATGGAGCAGATGATGACGGGAATGTCCCTCGTGGCAGGATCAGATTTGAGGTCGGTCAGAACCGACCACCCGTCCACGTTGGGCATCATGATGTCGAGGGTCACGGCAAAGGGCTTGATTTCCTTCACTCGTTCCTTCGCCCGGGCGGGTTCGGTCAGCGCGACGACGTGGTATCCCTGCGGGGAGAGATAGCGTTCGTAGAGGCTGATGACCTGCGGGTCGTCGTCAATGGCGAGTACGATTTTCCTGTCGGAGGGGATTTCGTCGGTTGGCTGGCGGAAGAGCGGCAGGGTGAACCAGAAGGTGGAGCCTTTGCCTTCCTCGCTCTCGACGCCGATGCGCCCGCCGTGCAATTGGACGAGGTTGGCGCAGATGGAAAGACCCAAGCCCGAACCGCCCGTTTTGCGGGTGGCGGAACCATCCACCTGCGAGAACGCCTTGAAGAGTTTCTCCTGTCCTTCCGGGGAGATGCCGGGACCGGTGTCGGTCACTTTGATGAGCGCTTCGAATTTTCCGCTGGGCGCTTTATGGACGGATGTTTCGACGGTGATGTACCCTTCATCGGTGAATTTGGCGGCGTTGGAAATCAGATTGAGCAAAATCTGACGCACGCGCATGGTGTCGCCGCGGATGGTGGGCATTTCCGGCGGGACCTTTTCGATGAGTTGGATGGGCTTTTCCTTGACGAGCCCCTTGGCGGTCGAGAAGACGCTGTGAACCATTTCGGCGAGGTGGACTTCCTCGAAGTTGAGTTCCATCTTGCCGGCTTCGATGCGCGCCAGGTCGAGGATGTCGTTGATCAAGCCGAGCAGGTGCTGACCCGAGTTGTAGATGGCGGTCAGGTCCTGCTGCTGCATGTCGGTGATGGGACCGTCAATGCCCTTGAGGATGACGCGCGAGAAACCGATGATGGAGTTCAACGGCGTGCGCAGTTCATGGCTCATGTTGGCGAGGAACTGGCTCTTGAGTTTGTCCACTTCCTGAAGGTTCTTGATGAGTTCCTGCGATTCGAGGTAAAGAGTGGCGTTGTTGATGGCGACGGCAACCTGGTCTGCCAGGGATTGGAGGACGGAGAGGGCATCGGGAGTAAAGGCATGCGGCTGGGTGGATTGAATGTCAATCACGCCGAGGGTCTTGCCGCTGACTTTGAGCGGAATGGCAACCTCAGACTGGGTATCGAGCAGGAGCGGGTTGGGTTGATAGAGCCGGTTGGTGGCGGTGTTGTTGACAATGACGATTTCGCCGTTTCCTGCGGCTTTTCCTATCACCGTTTGCGAGCCAACCGCGACCTTGTATCTTTGTGCCTTCATCTTTTCGCCGGCGCCGCCGGTTGCTTCGCGCAAAATGACGTGGTAACCCTCTTCGTCCATCTGATAGATGGCGGCGAAGTAGAAGCCCAATCGGTCGCTGACCAGGTTGACGGTCTGAGTGAAGATCGTGTTCAGGTCGAGGGTGGAGGTGACGAGCCGACCGATTTCGGCGGATGTGGCAAGGTAGGTGTTGCGTCGTTCCAGCGCTTCTCTGGCTTGCAGGCGTTCGAGGGCGGCGGCTGTCTGGGCGGCAATCGCTTCGAGAATGTCCGCGTGGTTTTCGGTGAGGTGGATGGCGGGGTCGTAGGTCTGGACTGCAATGACGCCTCGTACCGCGCCGCCGCTTTTCAGCGGGACCCCGACCCAGTCCACGCTGGGAGCACCATCGGAGACGATTTCGCCGCTGGCTTCGAGGTCGGAAAAGATTTCGGGGGTGGTGCGCAGGCGTTTCCCCGAGCGGATGACGTAAGAAGTCAGTCCGCGCCCCAGTTTGCGCGGCGCCCAGTCTTCGTCGTATTCATCCGCGTGGTAGGGGAAGGTGATTAAATGTGTATCGGGGTCGTATAACGCCACGAAGAAATTTTTGGCAGGCAGAATGGGCTGAATGGATTCGTGGACGGTGCGGAACAATTCCTCCGCCGATTGCGCCATTAGCGCGCTTTCGGTGATGTGGGTAATGGCGGCTTGGGTGAGTTCGTTGATTTTGCGGTCGGTGATGTCGCGCGCCACCCAGAAGACCTGGTCCGCATTCAGCCGTGAGACGTTGGCGTCGAACCAGAAGCGGCTGCCTTTGATGTCCAGCGGATATTCAATGCGCACAATTTCATTGCTGTTCAACGCATCGTGGATGGCTTTCATGAACGGCTGGTACAGTTCCGGCGGCAGCACATCGCGAATGTTTTTCCCAACCATTTCGTCGGGCGGACGCACCAGCAGGGAGGGGTTGGTCGGCGCGATGCGGACGTAGGTGCCATCCTTGTCGTACACGATGATGACATCGTTCATGGAGGCGAACAGCGCGCGCAGTTCCGCTTCGGAACGCTGGGTTTCCTGGAACAGGCGGGCGTTTTCGAGCGCCAGCGCAAGTTGGTCGGTCACCTGGCGGGCGAGGAGTTGGTCCTCTTCCGTCCAGGCGCGTTGATTGGTCTCGTCGAGGACTTGCAGGGTTGCCCAAGTGTCGGCGCTCAATTTGAAGTCCAGCGCTAGAGCGGTTTCCGTGCGAGACGCCGCTTCGATTGAGCGGACAGTGGGGGTGCGTTTTGCCGGGGACCTGGTCTCAGAAGGCGCAGCCGCGGGTTGTTGAGGCGCGCCGGCAGGAGCGGCCGCCTGAGGTTCGACGCTCGGTTCTTCGTGCTTGATGTCTTCGAAGAGTTTGTCAAGCCGCCTGGCGAGCGGTTTCTTCTTTGGCATATTCAATCAACTCCTGGGCAAGGACACGATATTGTTGTGAGCCGCGGCTGGTGGGTTTATAGTGAATGATGGGTACGCCCGCAATCGGGCTTTCCCTGAGTTTGGTATCAACTTCGATGACGGTGGTAAAAACGCCCTGACCGAAGGTGGCTTGCAATTGTTCGAAAATGTTGCGATGGGTGCGGTTGCGGCGGTCGAGCAGTGTGACCAGAATGCGGTAGGCGAGAGCGGGGTTGACCTCCTGGCGGATGCGGCGGATGGTTCCCATCATGTTCCTCAGGGCATAAGCGGAGAAATATTCCGCCTGGGTGGGGATGATGAGCAGGTTCGCGGCGGCAAGGGCATTGAGGGTGATCGCTCCGAGGGCGGGCGGGCAGTCGAACAAAATGTAGTCGTAGGGCAGCGCTTCGGCTTCCAGCGCGCTGCGCAGCGTGGTCAGGTAATGAGTGCGCATGGGCAGGAATTGTTCGGCGTTTTCGATTTGAAAACTGGATGGGACAAGGGATAGGTTGCGAATCTCGGTGGTGCGAATGGCGGTTTTGAGCGCAGCGCCTTCGATGAGCACATTTGCCGAGGTGATGCTTGTCTCGTCCGTTTCCAAGCCGAGCGCCAGCGAGAGGTTCGCCTGGGGGTCGAGGTCCACCAGCAGGACGCGGTAATTCAATTCGGCAAGCGCCGCGCCCAGCGAAAGCGTGGAGGTGGTTTTGGCAACCCCTCCCTTTTCGTTCGACATTGCGATCGCGTATGCCATATTTACTTGTCCTTTCCGTCGGAAGCCTTGGGCAGGATTTCCACGCGGGTGGCGCCAAGCGCCTGGCGCAGTTCCTGCAGGGCGGTTTCGATCATGGCTTGCGGGTCGTTGTGGCTTCGTATCTTGCTGGTGATTTCGGAAACCAGCCGTTCGCGTTCGGCGCGGCGGGTGGTTTCTTCGAACAGACGGGCATTTTCTGCGGAGAGTGCCACGCGTTCCGCCACTGCCCGGATGAGGTCTTTTTCGTCCGTTCCCCATTGGGATGCCGAGGGAGATTGGACAACCAGCCTGCCGATGACTTCTCCGCGCAATTCGATCGGGACGACAATCGAGGCTGGCACTGCCGCTTCAGCCTTTTTCTTCGCCGACGACGGCACCGTCAGTTGCAGCGGCTCGGTGATGGGTGCTGAACCCATGGCGTTGTAACGATAGCCGAGCAGTTTTTGGCTGTGGGGCAGGCGTTTCCACGCCTCGCGCGTGGAGTGGCGCATGACCGTTTGCAGTTCATTGAGAGCGCGGTTCGAGGCTTCGAACAGCCGCGCGTTTTCGATGGCAAGGCTGACCTGTTCGGCAAGCAGGCTGAGCGTTTGCACGTCTTCGTCGGTAAAGGCGTTCACTTCAGTGCTTTGCACATCCAGCGCGCCGATGACCTTGCCGCCGCTGAAGAGGGGCAATGCCATTTCGGAGTGGGTCTCTGGGAGGTCGGGGTTGTTGAAGAAGACGGCATCCGCTCCCACGTCGAGGGCGATGCGCGGCTTTCCGCTGGCAGTGACGCTGCCTACGATGCCTTGTTCGCCCACTTTGAGGCGGTGTTGTCTTGCCAGCATTCTCTGTCCGCCTTCGCTGTTGGCGGCGGCGAGAACGGCATATTCGTTGTTTTCGTCGAGCAGGAAGATGCCCACGTGATAGAAACCGTATTTTTCGCTGATAACCGACGCCACATGCGGCAGAAGTTCTTTCGGATTGCGAACGGAGGCGATGGATTGGGCAACCTGCGCCATTGCTTCGAATTGTGCCGAGCGGCGGCGAAGATGGGCGTTTGCCGCTTCCAGTTCGCGTCCGCGTTGTTCCACTTCGCGCGTGCGTTCGGCAACGCGGGTTTCCAGCGAGGTGATGGATGCTTTGAGTTCCGCCGCCATGGCGTTGAGAGTGGATGCGAGGGTTCCGATTTCGTTTTGTTCGGACACTTCGGCTCTTACATCCAGGTTGCCCTTTGCCATTTCTTCGGCGGTGCGGGTGAGGGAAAGCAGCGGCGCGGTCAGGCTGTTGCTGAAACTGCGCGTGGCAAGCAGTGTCAACCCGAAAATGCCGAGAACAACAAAAATACTGACGCCCAGCGCATTGCGATTTTCGCGCTCGAGCTGCTGCCGGGCTTCCAGCGCTTTGGCGAGCATTTCATCCACCGGTACGACGATTGCCAGGCTGAAGCCCACGCCCTCCACAGGACGATAGACGACAAAGCGGTTCACGCCATTCAGGTTGATTTCTGTCAGCCCGCTGCCGCCGGCGATCATTGCGGAGAGTACGGATTGCAGCTTCTCGGCGGTAGCGCCCAGGTTGGTGGCAGTCAATTTGCCGCCCAACGGCAGCAGTTCGGGGCTGACGTTCAGGTCTGAATAGCCTGCCTGAGGCATGGCAATCAGCCGTCCGTCGCGGTCAATGAGAAAAGCGTAACCGCTTTCGCCGACACGAATATTGCCGACGATTCCGGAGATTTTGGTCAGTTGAATATCCTGGGCAACGACGCCTGCCAGCCTGCCGCTCGGGTCATATACCGGGGCGCTGTTGGTGATGACGATTCCATTCAGCGCCGCATCCAGATACGGTTCCGACCAGACCGCGCCGCGGCTGGGGTTTGCTTCCGGTCCTGCCGCCGTATACCAAGGTCGGGCGGTGACATCAAAGTCGGGCGGGACGATGGCGGCAAGGTCAATGTTGGGGTAGTAGAGGGTGTAGCCTGTGGCACTGCCAAAGTAGACGGCAATGACATCTGGATTGGCTTGGAGGATGGAGGGAGCCAGCAGGTCCATGTGGCGGATGGCGTTGAGCTCAGCCAGCATGGAGTCGGACGGTTCGACTGCGGCGGGGATGAAGACAGAGCCGCTTTCGGTGTTGGGGTTGTCCCAACTGCCTTTATCGTTTCTGGTGAGCGATGCGCCGGCGTCCCAAAACGTTCCCGTGCCGAAGGTTCGGCGATTTGCGAGGAGGTTTTGGTCGTATTCTCGAAGAGAAAGGACGCCTGCCTGCAGGACGCTGAAAAAGTTCGATAAGGTTTCTGCCTGACGGTCTGCTGTGATGGCGAGCAGATTTTCGGCTTCGCTGCGGGTGGTGGCGTCCAAACGTGCGATCAGGGCAGCGTGAGTCTGTTGAATGCGGATGTATACAAACGCGCCCATGATGGCAAGTGCCAGGAAAACGATTACGATACTGCCTCGAAGCAGCCTGTTGCGGATGGAGGCGCGTCCTGAAAACAGTTGGGGGAGATGGCTGGTGGTCTTCGCTGGATCTGTCATTCGTTACCTTCTCCGTCTGCGTCACCAAATTGGATGATGACATCCGAACCCGGGAGGGCGCGTCCTAGTTCTTCGACGGCGGTTTGCAGCACGTTGCGCATGTTGATGGATGCTCCAATTTTGGCGGAAACTTCACCGATTTTGGCTTCTTTGGCGGCGCGGCGCTGCGACTCGCGCAGGAGACGGGCGTTATCGAGGGCGAGGGCGAGCCGTTCGACAATGGCGTTCAGGGTCTGTATTTCTGTTTCCGTCCACTTGCCTTGATCAATGTGCTTGTATGTGCGTAAAGCACCCAAGACGACGCCGCGGACTTTGATTGGAATAAGCAGTATTTGAATGGTGCCTGACGACTGCTCATTTACAGCAAGGGTGATTTCGCCCCTTTCCAGGGTGCGGCGCATGGCATCATCCAAAGTAGGGGAGGTGTGTGTAATGCTGCGACCATCAGCGCGGATGGCAAGGCGGGTATCCGGCTGCCCCGCCATTGCGCTCCATGCCGCCTGCGTTTGTCTGACGGAAAGACGCTGCAGGCTTTCGATGGCTGCCCGGCTTTCGACAAACAGGCGGGCGTTTTCCATGGCAACGCCAATTTGATCAGCCAGAATTTGGAAGATGGCGAGATTGTCTTCGTTGAAGAAATTGGGTTGATCACTCTGAATGCTGAGCGCGCCGAGGGTCTGTCCACGCGCCCGCAGGGGCAAGGCGGCTTCGGAGCGGGTATTGGGGAGTTCGGGCGGGCGCAGACGTACTTCGTCCAATTCCGCCTGTTGGGCAATGCGCGGACGGTTGTTGGCAATACTCCAGCCAATCATGCCGGCACCCACGCGGATGCGATGGCTTCGCGCCAGCATGGCGCGTCCCGCCTTGCCGGTGCCGGCGCGCAAGTTTGCCCATTCGCCGCTGCCGTCAAGTTCGAAGAGACCAACGTAATAAAGCCCGAAACGTTCCTGAATCAGATCCACTGCCTGCTGCATCAGTGCTTGCGGATCGAGTGTAATGGCAATGGCGCGTCCCACTTCGGCGGTGCCTTGCAGGTAGGAGGAGCGCAGTTCCAAGTCGCGGGTACGCTCGGCGACGCGCTGTTCCAGGGTGGCGATCAGATCGCGCAGACGGGAGGTCATTTCGTTGAAGGCATGTGCCAGGTCGCCGATTTCGTCGCGCGTATCCACTATTGCTTGCTGTGTCAGGTCTCCGGCGGTGATCTGTCGCGCCGTCTCTGTGAGGCGTAGAATGGGGTTGGTGAGCAGGCGGGAAAGCCCCAGTGACATGTAAGCGGCAAGGATGGCGGCGCTGATGGCAAGCAGAATGCTTCGGTTGATTTGCCGATTGATAGGGGCGAGAAATACTTGCTGCGGCTGGGCGAAGATGAGCGTCCATGGTTGTTGATTCAATCGGACGGCTACCGCCTGCTGGCGGACGCCTTGTACATCGGTTACCTCGAAGAAGGGCTGGCGGTCGGCTTCTCTCAGGCGCTTTTCCACTTCGGGCAGGTTAATTGTGAATACCGCCGCGTCGCCGGCGGGGTAGCGACCTTCGTTTTGCCATGCTGACAACAGTTTGGCGTCCAAGGGAACGAGTGACTTGAAAATGGTATCGGCGTAAGTACCGTGTGCCAGAATCACATGGTGCTCGTCGAGCAGGACAGCAAAGGATTTTTCTCCTGCCAAACCGCTGTTTTGAACGATCATTTGCTGAAGGAAGGATGCGCTATATCGGGCGCGCAGCACGCCAACGATGGCGTTGTTCTCGTCGCGCACGGGCGCGGAGAAGTAGAGGCTGTTTTCCGAATACCAAACCGAGAAAATCGGCAAGCCGTCCTGTACCGGTTTTTGGAAGTAATCGCGCCGGCTTTCGTCTTTGCCAATTTCATTGCCTTCCGTGGATATCAGCACATGCCCCTGCATGTTCAGCAGAGCATACGAAGAAATGAAGATGGGGTTTTTGTCTTTGTAGGAAAGAAGCGTGCCGGTCACTTCTTCCACCTTGCGGGGAGCGTCGGCGTCTTGTGGGGAGAGGGAGAGGAATTCGGGCAGAATGGGAGTTTGCGCCTCCGCCCGCATGGCGGTGAGGGTGGAGAGGATGAAGTTGTCAATGGAAGCCGCAGTGCTTTCCGCGGCATTATACAGGGAGGCTTGGGCAGTCTGCAGCAGGGTGGCGCGAGTGTAAAAGATGTGAAGCCCGGAGACAAAGGCGACCGTCAGAATTACGAGGCTGGCGATGAGGGCGGTGGTCTTGGCGCGCAGGGTCAAATGGCTGAAGAATCGGAAGAAGAAAATGACATAGAGCAGGATGACCGCTATAATCAGACTGCCAATGCCAAAAACGAGGGGAGTGGGTAGAGGAATGCGCTCGAAGGGCCAGATTTGATCAGCCGCCAAATTGATCAATGCGCTTGCCAGGGCAGAATAAATGGCGCGGTTACGTTCTCTCGACTTTGAAAATGCAATTAAGGCGATAAGGACAATGAGGAGAATAATTGCAGGGGCAAACAGCAGGGAGGCATTTGAAAAAACGGTGACGGGAGCAATAAAGACAAGGTCGCCGCCCAGGATGAGCATCCACACCGCCTGATGCAGGTGACCCGCGCGCAGACGCAGGAGCCCTCCCGCTGCGAAGAGTGTAAGTACGAGAGTGGCGCCTCCCATCGCAAGGTAGCGCCATTCGTTCAGCAAAACGGCAAGCGCGAAATAATAAAGTGCCGCCAGCAGAGAGGCGATGGCTGCGGTAATCAGTATGGAGCGCGCATTACGGTTGATGTCCATGTCAATCGTCCAGAGGCGTGCGGAGTTCGAATGCTCCGCACGCCTTTTTTGAGAAGTTTACGGAATAAATGCCATTACAGAAAGCGGCGTGCCTGAGCCGTCCTTGAGGCGCAGGATGCCCAGCACGAGGGTTGTGCCGGTGGGCGGAAGTTGGTCCAGGTTGGTCAGGCATTCCAGAGCGATGGCGTTGCGCTCGGCGATTTGGACGTTGGTGGCAAAGGTTTCATCCTGACCGGGGTCCACGCCGTGGGTGTCAATGCCCATGCCGGCAGCCTGTCGTTCATCGAAAAGAAAACGGGTGGTTTCGCCGTCGAAGCCGGGGAAGTGCAGCCCGCCCTCTGCGTCTTGGTTGAAGAAGGCGGCTGGGTCGTTCCATTTGTCCTGCCAGCCGGTGAAGAGGATGACCAGACTTCCGGCTGGTATCCTGCCATGTTCCTTCTCCCACGCCAGCACGTCGTCCACCGTGAGAGCGTAATCGGGATTGGCGGCGGCTTTGTCGCGGATGTCAATCACCACAGCGGGGACGACCAGCGATTCGGGCGGATAGGCGTCAATGCCCTGACCGTTTTCCACGAAACTGTTGGAGGCGTTTATGTGCGTGCCGCTGTGTTCTCCGATAGAGAAGCGGCGCAAGTAGTAGCCTTCTGTGGCGAAGTCGGCTACTTTCTCGAACTCCACTGGCGGGTCGCCGGGCCAGAGCGGGATGTTTGGATCAATGACCTGGCTCAGGTCCACTACCCGAGAATAGGAAATGGTTTTCTGCTCTTTCTGACCGCCGCTTCCGCAGGCGGTGAGTGCCAATGCGGTGATGAGCAAAATAACGATGAAGGCGGTGCGTTTGTACATGGTTCAGGCGTCCTCCTTACGATGGTATGGTTTTTTGTGGCAGGTTGGGCAGGTTTACCCGACCTGCTTTTCACGATAAACCGGTTTACGGCTGCGGCAGAAAGGACGGATCGAGCATTTGATTGATGTCTGGGCGCGTGGTCAGGATGCCACTGTCCACAAGCGATTGCACGTAGAGTTGCGTGGTGTAGTAGATGGAGGTGGTATCGCTGCCGGGGTTTTGGGCAAAGGCGGCGAGGTTATCTTCCAGGTTGTAGAGGCGCACACCCTCGAAGGAGATTTCTTCCGGTGCCATGCCGCTCAGTTTGGCAATGCTGGCAATTGCCTCCTCGGGGTGCGCTTTGGTGAATTCCACTGCCTCCAGCCAGGCGGCAAGGAAGGCACGAACGTCATCGGGGCGTTCGCGCAGGACTGAGGTGCGCATTACGAACAGGTCCGGGATGAGACCGGGCGTTTCCGCGCTGGTGAAGATGATGTGCTGTCCCTTTTCGATGGCTTGCGATGTGGCGGGTTCCCAAGTGTGACCGGCATCTATCACGGTGGGAATGGCGTCTGGCACGGCTTCGGCATTGATGTCCACAAACTTCACCTCGGCGGGCTTGATGCCATAATTTTGCAGCATTTGCAGTACAAAGAGTTCGCCAAAAGTTCCAAACGCCATGCCAATGCGCTTGCCCCGCAAATCGGCGGGCGTTTGGATGTCGGAGGTTGCCACCACCTGGTCGGCGCCATCGGAGATATCGGTGATGAAGATGGCATGCAGGTTGTCGTTGTTGTAAATCGGTATCAGGTCGCCGACGACGAAGAATCCTCCGTCAATTTTTTCGGCTGCCATATCGGGAATGGCGTCGTCGAAGACCTCGTAGCGCACCGGCTCGACCTGGACGCCGTGTTTTTCGAAGATTCCCTGGTCTTTCGCCACCAGCAGAATCCAGTCGCCGGGCCAGTAGGTCCATTCGATGCGCAAAGGCGGACGCGGCGCCTCCGGCCGGAACGAACAGCCGGGGCTGATCAGCGTCAGCAAAAGAAGGACGGGCAATAGAAAACGGACTGATTTCATGTGAGCTTCTCCATTTCTGTTTCAGTTGGCGGCGGTGGAGGGTTTAGTTGGATGGTTACTTCGGGCAGACGAAGAGCGTGCTGGGTTTCCGCCGCGGCAACGCGCAATAGAACCTCGATATCTGGTGTTTCCTGCAAGCGTGCGGCGATTTGGTTAATGGTACGTTCGATTTCAGCACGCTGCTGGGTGGATTTGAGCAGCAGCGACGTTTCGAGTATCAAGGAAAGGCGGTCTGCCACTGCCTCAGCCAGGTCCACTTCATCTTCGTCCCATTCGTGTTCGCCGCGGGTGCGAATGTCGAGTACGCCAATCACCTCCCCGCGCAGGCGGATGGGGACAGCAAGCGTGGCGTTCATTCCATTTTCTGTGACGGTCTGCTTTTCGACCAGCGCTTTTTGGTTGTAGGGGGTCATCCACGGGCGGTGCAGGGGGGCAGCCTCGTCTTCGGCAACTCTAAAGCCGATTTTTGTGCCCTCCGCACGCAGAATGCGCCAGGCGTCTTTTAGATAGACGCCAGATGCTTTTTGGGCTTTTTCGAGCAGTTCCTGCATGGTTTCGTAGGAACGGGCGTTCTGAATTGCCACCGCGATCTGGTCTGCAAGGATGTTCAACAAGCGAACGTCCTCCTCCTGGAAGGCGTTCGGCTGTGTACTCTGTACATCCAGAACGCCAATGACCTGTCCGCCGATGATGAGGGGTAATGCCATTTCAGAGCGGGTTCCGGGCAGGTCGGGGTTGTCGAAATACGTCGCGTCTGCTCCCACGTCCAGGGCGATGCGCGGGATGCTGACCGCTGCTGCATAGCCGACAATACCGCTCCGCCCTATCTTGAGTTTGTGCCCGCGGGCAAGCATTCTTTGTCCGCCTGGGCTGTTGGCGGCGCGCAGCACCGCGTATTCGCGGTTGTCATCCACCAGGAAAATGCCGACGTGATAATAGCCCATTCGTTCACTAATGGCGGTTGTGATGCGCGGGAGCAAGGTTTGCAGGTTTTCGATGGAAGTGGTGGCTTTGACGATCTCTGAAATGATTTCGAGCTGGCTGGCGCGTTTTTCGAGCAAGTCAACGGTCTGTCGAATTTCTTCGTTTTGTGCGGACAGGCTGGCAGTTTGTTGCCGCAGTTGTTCTTTATCTGCCTGCAAAGTATCCAGCAGATTGTTGAAACTTTCGATGACACGGTTGAGTTCACGGATGCCGGTGCGCAGTTCCAGCCGTTTGCCGGTTTCTCGAACGTTGGCAGTGGCTTTGGCAAGTTCCAGCACAGGGTCGGCGATTTGTATTCCAGCCAGCCAGCCCAACCCTGCCGCGCCCATTGCGGATGCCAGAAATAGCAGCACAAAGGTGCGGAAGAATTCCTGCTGCTGGGCAAGGATGTCTTGTGCCAGAATATCCACGCCGACAATGCCCTCCACCTGCCCGTCGGAGCGATAGATCGGGGCATAGGCGGTTAGATAAGTGCCGAATTCATCGGTGTAGAAATCTGTTTCGGCTGTCGGTGTGCGTATCGCATCGAAATTTTCCAGGAGAAATTTGCTCGGGTTTTCGTAAACCGTGCCAACTGCCACCGGCTGATATTCCTCTGACGTGGCGCCGGGGTCGTGACCGGCATCGAGAACAAAGTAGATTTCACCTGCTTTGTTCTTGCGCATGGTGTACACGTACAGAATTTCCGGGTCGGTGGCGGCAATAGCAAAGCCTTTGGCTTGAAGTTCCCGGTAGATGTCGGTGTTCATATCGGCGGGGGTCTGTAGTTGCGCATGGGCATCGCCGTTGATTTGCAGGGCGGCATTGGCGGCGAGGGCAGTCAGTTTGTTCTGCTTCTCGCGGAATAGATGATTGCGGGCTTGCAGATAGGAAAGCGACACCGCCAAGGCGCTTGCCAGAATGCCAGCGATGGCGAAGCCAACGGCAAGGCGGAAACGCAGGCTGGTCAGGCGCTCGAAAAGGACTTTCATCTCATTCTCCTTTCCAGCGCATCGCTTTGCAGTTGGACGACGACCTCGGTTTCCGGCAGGGCGCGTTTGAGTTCAAGCGCCGCTGCCTTGAGCAGTTCTTCTACATCGCTCAGTGCACTGATTTTTGCGGAAATTTCGCCGATGGCGTGTTCCTTTGCGGCGCGTTTCTGGCTTTCGGCAAGCAGGCGGGCATTTTCCATGGCAATGGCGGCGCGTTCGAGGATGGCATTGACGATGTCCAGTTCGTCCTGGTCCCATTGACGATTGCCGGGGGCGCGTATATCCACAGAGCCAATGGTCTGCCCGCGCAGTGTAATGGGGATGGACAACATCGCACCTCCCGCTCCCGCCTTGAGCGGTTTTGCGGACTGAAGTATTTCCTGAGCCTCTTTGCTGTTATTGACGCGCAGCAGGAAGGTTTGGGCTCCCGTATGGCGCACGCCGAGCAGTTTTTGTTGTTTGGTAAATTGCCTCCATCCTGTGCGCACAAACTGTTTCGAAAGTATCTCCGCCTCTGCCAGTGCCTGACGGGTTTCCTCGTTTTGTCTGGCGTTTTGAATGGCGATACTCACCTGGTCGGCGAGGATGCTGAGGGTGGTGATGTCTTCTTCGGTGAAGGCGTTTGGTTCTGTGCTTTGCACATCCAGCACGCCGATGACGGTTTCACCTGCCCGCAGGGGCAGGGCGATTTCGGAGCGGGTATCGGGGAGGTCGGGGTTGTTGAAGAAGACGGCATCCGCTCCGGTGTCCAGGGCGATGCGGGGTTTGCCGGCGCCGGCGGCATAACCGACCAGACCGGTCTCGCCGACTTTGAGGCGGTGTCCGCGGGCAAGCATACGTTGTCCACCGGGGCTGTTGGCGGCGCTGAGGACGGCATATTCTCCGGTGTTGTCAAGCAAAAAGACGCCTACATGATAAAAGCCAAACTCGCGGCTGATTGCCACGGTGATTTGTTTGAGCAGGCTGTCAAGCTCGAGGTTGGAACTGATGGTGCGCGCCACGTGAGCGATGGATTGGAATTTCTTTGCGCGTCGTTCGATGTTTGCATTGGCTTCCAGCAATTGAGCAGTGCGCTCCTCGACGCTTCGTTCCAGACCTTCGAGCGTGCCGCGCAGACGGGCGGTCATGGCATTGAACGCCTGCGCCAGTGTGCCGATTTCATCCTGCGAGCGGATGTCTGCCTGGGCGGCAAGGTTGCCTTCCAGGATTTGGTTGGCGGTTTGGGTGAGGCGCAGGATGGGGGCGGCGAGCACCTGACCCAACCCCAGGCTGACCGTCACTGCCGCCGCCAGCAGAAGAGTCATAATGATTGCGGCGCTGCGAACGGTTTCTCCAACTTGAGCGGTAATTTCGTTGCGGGTGACCGTCACGGGTTGGATCAATTCTTCCACTGGCACAATCAGCCCTAAACTAAAGGTGCGATTTGCCAGCGGAGCATAGGCGATGAAGTTTTCGACGCCATTAATTTCGGCGGTGATGATGCCGCTCCCGCCCGCAAGCATTCTGAGGGTGATTTGGCGTACTTCCAAGGGCAGGTTTCCATCGAAGATAGTTTGCTGGGGTTCTTCGTTCATTTCCAGCCGTTCTGGCTGCAAACCCATTAGTTCGTATCCCTGGGGCGGCATGGCAATCACATGACCATCGCTGTCCACCAGAAAGGCGTAGCCGCTGGCGCCTACTTTAATGGCATTGATTTGTTCGGCGATTTTTGCCAGTTGAAAATCCGCCGTCATGACGCCGAGGAACTCATCTTTGAAATAGACCGGCACTGAAACCGAGACGACCAACCCTCTGCCGGCCGGGTCCTGACGGGGAAAAGACCAGCGTGCGCTGCGATCTTTGTTGAAAAGCGGAGTTGCCACGCGGAAAGTAGGCTGGGCAGTGGCGTCGTAGTTGTGCGGCAGGCTTTCACCCAGGCGAATGTTGGGATAGTAGGTGATGATGCCGCGCTTATCGGTGAAATAGACCGCTGTAATCTGCGGGTTGTTTTCCAGCACGAACGGTGCAGAGAAATCCAGATAGGCAGTCACGTTCAATTCTCGAATCGCTTCATCTGTCAATTCAACCGTCGAAGGGACAAAGACGCTGCTGGGCGAATAACGGCTGTTGAAGTATTGCCCGTCGCTGTAACGTGTGAGCCGCACGCTGGCATCCCAATACGAACCGCTGCCGAGGGCGTTTTTCTGTTCCTGAAGCAATTCCAACTGGTGGGCAACGCCTTCCACCTGTGTAACGGCGTTGTTGAAGGCGCTGTCTGCGCGGTTGGCTTCGTTATTGATGGTGTTGATGATTTGTTCCTGTGCCAGTTGGTTGGCGAGCCGCTCCACGCTGCCTGAAAACGTATTTACCAGACGAGCGGCGCGGCTCAAGGCAAAAACGGAAAGCGCCAGGAGAGAAAGGAAGCCGGTGGCAAGAATGCCGGCAACCATCTTTGTGCGGATGTTGCCGCTCATGGCTCTGCGCGCAAAGTAGGCAACAAAGCCAGCTGCTACCAATGTCATGATGACCGCGCCGACCACCGGTGCAAAAAAGTCCGATTGAACGCGAAACGGCGGGTTCCAGGCTTCGATTCCTGTCAGGAGGAGAAATGTACCAATCGCAAGGACGATAACACGGTTACGTGAAGCGCTAGGAAACACCTGCCGCACATACAGCACTGTAAAAAACAATGTGCTCAGCATGGTGACAAAAACGACGCCTTTCAACACCAGCGTTGCCGCCAGCGGAAAAGCCACCATGCTGACAAGATAGGACAGCCATGCGCCTGCCAGATGCCGCCGCTGCCGCAGCATCACCAGCGCCGACAGGTTTCCAAATGTCATAAGGAGGGAAAATGAAAGCATGACGTAATCGGAAAGGTCCATTTTCCCGCTTTGAAGGCGGATGACAATGTGAATGAATAACAGGAACGCGGCGCCTGCCAGTGCGAGCAAGCCCGCCAACAATGAACCGACCTGCCGCTGTCTTTCGTTTAGCATGCTGTCCATTTCGCGCATCTCGTTCATTGGTCAGCCTCTTTGTTTTGAAATTGGATCAGCACTTCTGCGCCGCCCAGCACGCGTCCCAGTTCTTCGGCAGTGGTTTGCAGAATGTTTTCCAGGTTGAGGGCGCTTCCAATTTTGGCAGACGCTTCTGAAATGACCTGTTCCTTGGCGGCGCGGCGGCGGGCGTCCTGGAACAGACGTGCGTTTTCCATCGCAAATGCGGCGCGTTCTGCCACTGCCTCGAGCAGGCGGATGTCGTCTTCCTGCCACTTTTTGGATGGATCGTTTGACTCGATGTGCAGCACGCCGACGACCTCTCCGCGCAACTTGACCGGCACCGCCACCGCCGGGCGCTTCTCTTCTGACCCTTCAGCCTGTCTCAGCGCCGGCTGTCCTTTTGCCGCCGCCGAGACCACTTCCGGCGTGCGCAGTTCTTTTTCCAGAATTTCGATGCGTCCGGCGTTGTAGCGGAACCCGGCTTGTTCTGCCAGGGAAACGGTGCGATGCCATTCCGTGCGCGTGAACTCGTTGTACACTTCCTGCATTTGGTTGAGGGCAGCGCGGGTTTCTTCCAGCAGGCGGGTGTTTTCAAAGGCAATGGCAACCTGGTTGGCAAGAGTGGTCAGCACTTGCAAATCTTCCTCGCTGAAGGCGCCCGCTGCGGTGGATTGGACATCCAGCACGCCGATGACTTCATCGCGCGATTTGAGCGGGAGCGCCGCTTCAGAGCGGGTTTGAGGGAGGTCGGGGTTGTTGAAGAAGACGGCGTCCGCTCCCACGTCCAGGGCGATGCGGGGTTGTCCCGTTTGGGCGGCATAGCCCACAACGCCGGTTCCCACTTCCAGCATGTGAGCGCGTGCCAGCATGCGCTGTCCGCCTTCGCTGTTGGCGGCTTGCAGTACGACAAATCTCTTTTCATTGTCCAGCAGAAAAATGCCAACATGATAAAAGCCAAATTGCTCGCTGATGAGGCGGGTGACTGCGGAGAATAGCTCGGTCAGGTCTTGATAGTGGGCAATGGCTTCTGAAAGTTGAGTAATGGTCTGGAGTTGGGCGGCGCGGCGCTGGAGGTGGCGGTTGGCTTCGTCGAGCTCTGCCGTACGTTCTGTCACGCGCTGTTCAAGTCCGCCTTTCAGTTCTTCCAGTTGCCTGTTGATTTTGCGGATTTCTGCGAGCCTGATTGATTCGGATTTGTTTTTGAAATTATCGAGGAACATCAGCGTAACGCCGATGGTGGTAAGGATACCTGCCATTCCTCCGGCGTTTGCAGGCAGGGGGATGCCAAAAAGAGGGAGTGACACAAATGCGCCAATGTTCAATCCTACGAGGAGAAAGACCGCCCAGCCGGAGAGGAAGTTGCTTGCCATGATCAGGCTGAGCGGCACAAAAATAAAAATGTTGGTGGATATATCTGCGGCAGCGCCCTGCCGAATGATATTGATGTATGCCGACATGCCAAAAATCAAAGCAAAGAAGAAAACGCCGGTGCGATAGTTTCTGGTTTTTGTGAGCGCATAGGAAATCAGCAATCCGAGCGCCGGTGCGCCGAAGCCGCCGAGCCCCTCTGCCAGCCCATTGACGAGGCTGCTGGCGATAAAACCGCTCAAATTCAGCAATAGGATGACAAAGACCAATGAAATGGCAAGGCGGGCGTATTGTTGCTCCTTGAGGTCTTCCAGGGAGGGATGTGGTTGAGTGATCGTCTGCCAGAGACGTTGCAGCCGGTTATCGGCGTTGGGAGAGGGGGGCAGTATCTCGTTCATGTGTTACGCTGCGTTTTGGTTTTCCGGGGTGCTTTCGGCGGGCAGATGCCGCGGATCGGAAAGTTGGAATGTAATAGTTGTATCTTTGATGAACCGTCCGAGTTCTTCCACGGTATCGCGCAGGATGGAATCCAGTTTGAAGGAGGCGCCAAGTTTTGCTCCCAGTTCGGAGAGGAATTTTTCGCGGGCGGCGCGTTGTTGGGCTTCGTCGAGCAGGCGGGCGCTGTCCAACGCCAGGGCAATACGTTCGGCGGTGGATTCGACAATGGCAAGTTCATCTTCGTTCCAGCGGTGGGCTTCGCTGGAGGGTTTTACTTTCAAACGTCCGATAATTTGTCCGCGCACCTGCACCGGCACCGTCAAGGCGTCATCGTCGGACGGCGAGGGAGTTGTTTGTTTTAGAGGCTGGGGTCTGATGCCGTCGTAGCGGTAGCCTTTGGTGCGGATAGCATCGGCTACATTTCTCCAGGCTTGACCGGTCAAGCGGCTGGAAGCAATTGCCGCTTCACGAATAGCGCGCTGAGCCTGCTCGAAAGAGCGCGCATTTTGGATCGCCACAGCAATTTGATTGGCGAGTATGGTAAAAACTTCGATGTCATCCTGCGAGAAGGCACTGGTTTCAGTGGATTGAATATCCAGCACGCCGATGGTTTCAGGTCCGAATTTGAGCGGGAGGGCGACTTCGGAATGGGTATTTGGGAGTTCGGGGTTGCTGAAGTAAGCAGTTTCTTCGCCTACGTTGAGGGCAATGCGGGCGGTGCCCCGCGCGGCGACATAACCGACAATGCCTTGCTGCCCGACGCGCAGGCGATGTCCACGAGCGAGCATGTGCTGTCCGCCTTCGCTGTTGGCGGCGCGCAGTATGGCGTATTCGCGGTTTTCGTCGAGCAGAAATATGCCCACGTGGTAGAAGCCAAGGGACTGGCTGATCAGGCGGGGCAATTGGGTGAGAAGTTCGTCCAAACTGTGGATATTTACGACAGCATGAGTGATTGCGGCGATGGTTTTTAGTTGTTCGGTGCGTCGCTCGGTTTTTTGGGTTGATTCCATCAACTCCTTGGTTCTTTCTTCTACACGTTCCCGCAAGGAGGATTGAATGGTCTGGAGTTCTTTTTGTGTATTTATCAATTCAGTGTTGGTTTTTTGCAGTTCTTCTTGACGACGCCCTGCCAATGCGGCAAAGAAGCCCAGGAAGAGCGGAGCAGTGTCAATGACCCAGAGCAGGGGCTCGGTGGTCTGCACGGCAGCGATGTTTGAGAGGGAGAGGTTGAGCCCGGCGTCCAGCACTCTCACGATGGTCGAGCCGATGGGAAACAATAAGCCAAAGAGTATGCCGAAGAGGGCATATCTTTGTGTGACGTTGAGGGATGGGGTTCCTGGTTGATTCATGTTTTCTCGTGGATCGCGCCGGCGGCATTTATTCTCTTTCGAGCTCCAGGCTTACTTCTGCGGCGCTGCCGAGTCTGCGTCCTAATTCTTCAACCGCCGCCTGCATGATGGCGTCCATTTCGCTGATGGCGCTGACCTTCGCGGCAATTTCGCCGATGACGCGCTCGCGTGAGGCGCGGCGTTGGGCAGAGTCCACCAGACGGGCATTTTCGAGGGCAAGGGCGGCGCGTTCGGCGGCGGCTTCGAGCAGAACGCGCTCGTCGTCCGTCCATTTGCGGTTCAGGTTTTTGGGGCGTGCTTTGAGGATGCCGATGATCTGCCCCTTGAGCCGCAGCGGCACGACGAGTTCGCCGCTGTCTTTTTCCATGCTCAAGCGTCCGGTTTGAGGCAGGGCGGCGGTTTGGGCGCGCCCATCCTTTTCCTCGAAGGGGACGGCGCGCTGACCATCGAAGAGGTAGCCGGTGTTTCGCGCCTGTCTTATGAAACTGCCCCATTCCTGTTTGACGTAGCGTGCAAAGGTTTGTTCGGATTCTTTCAGCGCGCCCCGGGCTTCGCTGAACAGGCGGGCGTTTTCGATGGCGATGGCAGCCTGGTCGGCGAGGGTGGCAAGGACGGCGATGTCTTCTTCGGTGAAAGCGTTGGGCTGGGTGCTTTGCACGTCGAGCACGCCGATGACGCGTCCGCCCACGCGGAGGGGGAGCGCCATTTCGGAGCGGGTGTCCGGGAGATCGGGGTTGTTGAAGAAAACCGAATCCGTTCCCACGTCGAGGGCGATACGGGGTTCGCCGCGCGAGGCGGTGTAGCCGACGATGCTTTTCATGTCGAGACGGAGTTTGTGCTGGCGTTGAAGCATCCTTCGTCCGCCTTCGCTGTTGGCGGCTTGCAGGACGGCAAATTCCCGCGCTTCATCGAGGAGGAAAATACCGACGTGGTAGAAGCCGAATTGCTGGCTGATGAGGCGCGTGATTTCAGGCAGGAGCAGGTTGGTTTCTTGCAAGGATGCGATGGCGCGGGCGACGCTGGATACTGCCTGCAATTGTGCGGCGCGTTTTTCCGATTTCTGTGTGCGTTCCGCCACCTGTGCTTCGAGGTTGTTGACAAGCTCGGCGAGTTTTTGCGCCATGTGGTTGAAACTGCTTGCCATGACCGCGGCTTCTTTCGGGATTTTAGGCTCAATGACCCTTTCGTTCAGGTTTCCTTCCGTGATGTGCTGTGCAGTGCGGGTCATTTGTGCGACGGGGATGGCGAGCTGTCTGCCGATGAGATAGCCCAGCAGGGCAATGAGCGGCAAAGTTGCCGCAAAAATAAGCAGGCTTTGGTTGAGGAAGCGTCGTTCTTTTTCGAGCACACGGTTGGCGGCAATGTCCACGCCGAGCACGCCGACTTTTTCGCCGCTGGAGTTGTAGATGGGGGCATAGGCAGAGAGAAACGAGCCGAACTCGTCGGTGTAGAAATCGGGTTCGATGACGGTTTGGTTGATGGCATCGAAGTTTTCTGCGAGGGTAGGACCGGGTTCCTCGTAGGGTTGACCGAAGTCGGCGATGCCTTCGTCGCCCGGCAGGTTGGCATCCACCACGAAGTAGATGCCCTGCTCGTTTTTCCGCATGGTGTAAACGTACACGAGGTCGGGGTCGGAGGCGCGGATTTTGAGGTTCTGTTGGTTGATTTTGTTGTAAAACTCGTCGTTCCGCGCCGCTACTTTGACGAGGGTGTCGCCGTCCTGCTGCAGGGCGGCAACGGTGGTGATGCTGATAAGACGATTGCGGAGTTCCTGACGCAGTTCGCTGCGGAAGTTGTTGTAGAGGAGCGCGATGATGGCGGCAGAGATGAGCGCGCCGGCAATGGTGAAGGCGGCGGTCAGCAGGGTCAGAAGAGAGGGCTGGCGAAAGAGCGGTCTGTTCATGATGCGTTCACTCCAACTGCTCTGTGAGTTGTATGCTGACCTCTGCGTCGCCCAGGGAGCGCCCAATTTCTTCCACGGTGGTGCGCAGGATGGTTTCGAATTCGGATGCGGAACTGATGGCTGTGGTCACTTGTGAAATCGCCTGCTCGCGTTCGGCTTTCAGGCGGGCTTCTTCGAAAAGGCGCGCGCTTTCCAGGGCGCCGGCAAGGCGTTCCACCGCGAGGGTAATCGTTTTGATGGTGTTGGGGTTGTAGGTTTCCCTGAGTTTCAGGGAGACGACGCCGATGGATTGTCCGCGCAGTTTGATGGGGATCGCCGCTTTGACCGGCTGGGATGGGTTTTTCCCGCCTCCACCCTGGACAATGGGACTGCCGGCGCGAATGGCTTCTTCTCCCGCTTCGGGCATGGTGTGGATGGGCTGGATGCGGACGTTGTCGAAGCGGTAGCCTGTTTTGCCGAGCAAGCCGGTCTCAACGAGCATTCGCCATTTCTCGCGGGTGGTTTCGCCGTAGGCGCGCTGGAGTTCTTTCAGGCTTTCTTCCACTTGTTGGAAGAGGCGCGCTCGTTCGATGGCGATGCCGATTTGGTCGGCGATGATTTGGAGGACGGCAATGTCCTCCTCGCGGTGAAATGCCTGCGGTTGAGTGCTTTGCAGGTCGAGGACGCCGATGGTGCGGGTCGCAACTTTGAGGGGGAGCGCCAGCGCGGAGCGGACACCGGGGAGGAGGGGACGATGGGTAGGAACAGTGAGCGGGTCCGAAATGGATGCGAGGGTGGGTTCGCCGCTTGAGGCAGTTCGCGCGATGAAGTCGTTACCCGGGATGGCAAGTTTGTAACCTTCGGCGAGCATTTGCCTGCCTTCAGTGGAGGATGCGGAAACAAGGACGGCAAATTCCCGGTTGCTGTCGAGCAGGTAGAGGGCGGCGTGCTTCAGATCGAAGCGAGGTGGGAGGGATGCGGCGGTCAGTTCGAGGACGCTTTCGAGGCTGGATGCGGCGGCGATGTCGCGGGCAATCTGAGAGACCAGGTAGAGTTTGTTGGTTTGCTGTTGAAGTTCTTGTGTTCGCTGGGTAACCTGCGCTTCGAGGCTTTCGGCGTTGGCTTGTAATTGTTGGGTGGCAGCGCTCAACTTTTCGATGAGTTGGGCGTTATCGGCGGTGATGAGCATTTGCCTGCCAATGGTGAGGAAGATGGTAAAGGCAGTTGCGATGAAGAGCCCATAGGCGGGAATATCGAGTTCCCTAGTTGTGAGGGCGGCATAGAGCGAGATGATGATGCTGGCGCTGAGGGATGTGAGTGAAAGAATGGCGCTTTGCCAGACGGTCGGAGGCTTAACACTATCGCCGTCGGGGATGTTTTGGGTATCGCTTTGGCGCAGGGCGGAAAGCCCAATGAGATAGTAACTGACCGTCCAGAACGTGTCCACCAAGTTTCCTGAGGCATAGGTGTTTTGCAACACCTCCCAGGCGTAGATGATGTCTGCCAGGATGTAGGCGATCATGCCGCCTGCTAGGAGAATGAGAGCCTGACGGGTGCCGGGGCGGCTTCTTTGGAGCAGCAGGCTGATGATGCTGGAAATGAGGAGCACATCCATGCCGGGGTAGGCGCCAGCCACCCATTTTGCCAGCCAGGTTTCGCCGCCTGCCGCGGCGGTGGGGGCAATGATGAAGTACCAAATGATGCCGCTGGCGCTAATCATGGTGATGGTCAAGTCGAGGATGCGTATGCGCCTGACAACGGGGTCTTCTACCTCAGCAGGAAAGGAGAGGATGCCTGCAAATGCCAGAGGATAAAACGTCAGGTAGAAAATGTCGGGTACAGCGGGAAAGCCGATGCCTGTAGTGATGTTTATAGTTACATAGAGAATATCGCCGACGACCAGTGAGAGCAGGCTCCATGCAATGAGCCGCCAGGCGCGGCGGGTGCGATTGTCCAAATGTTTTTGGCGTGCGGCAAAGGCGGCGCTGACGGCGGCAAAAACACCAAGCGGCAGATAGCCGAGACTGGCAATCAATTCCTCGTAGGCGGGGTCCGTCCATTTGAAGACGACCCAGGAGGAAAAGACCAGCAGATATAGCCCGGCGCCCGCCGCCCAAGGGAATTTCCATCCCTGAAGCCAGGCGGGGATGCGGCTGGTGAAAGTTGTCTGTGACTTAGGCGTTCGCATGTCCATTTGGTTTACCTTCTGGAACGCTTCTTTTCGGATTGCTGAGCCGAGATATCGCCGATAAACACCGAGGCTTCCAATACATCGGGGATTTGACCGAGTTCACGGGCGGCGGTTTGGAGCAGGGCGTCAATGTCCATGACCTGGCTGAAGCGCAGGGCAAGTTCGCTTACGGTTTGTTCCTGCAGAGAGCGCTGGGTTGCCTCTTCGATGAGGCGCATGTTGTCCAGCGCCAATCCGGTTTGGTATGCCACTTCCTGTACCATTTCCTTGTCGAATTGGCTCCAAGGGGCGTTGTCTTTGCGTGCGATGGAGATGACGCCGATTTTTTGTCCGCGTAGTGTGACCGGAATCTTTAGGGCGTTGTCTTCATTTTCCAATTGTCCACCTGCGCGGACGCCGAGCGGGGTGTAGGTGTAGGCAATGCCGCCTTGCCGCACGCGGTGTTCCCACGCTTCGCGCGTGCGGGCGGCTGTCAGTGCTTCGATTTGAAGCAGCGCCGCCTGTGATTCTTCCAGCAGGCGCATTTTTTCGATGGCAACCGCCGCCTGGCTGGCAAGAGTCTCCAGCACGTCGAGGTCATCCATGCTGAATGCCATGGGCTGGTCGGCTTGGATGTCGAGTACGCCGATGACGCGGTCATGGAGCATCATCGGAACGGCGGCTTCGGAACGGGTTTGAGGGAGGTCGGGGTTGGTGAGGAAGGCAGGATCCGTTTTGGTATCTGGAATGATGCGAGGTTTCTTTTGGGCGGCGGCGTGTCCGACAACACTTTTTGTGTCAATTTTGAAGGAATGTCCTTTTGCGACCAGGCGTTTGCCGCCTTCGGATGACGCCGATACGAGGGTAACCTCGTCTCCGCCCTCGTTCGTGAGGAAGATGCCGGCGTGATAGTGTCCGAACTGGTCGGTGATGAGGTTGACGAGCGCCTTTAGGATGGAGTCAAGGTCCTCAAGTTCGGCAGTTTGGCGGGCGATGTAGGCGGCGGCGCGGAGTTGGTCGGTTTTTTGGCGCAAGCCCGCGGTTCGTTCTTCGACGCGTTTTTCGAGTTTGGCGCGCTCTGCCGTAAGCAGGGCGACTGCCGATTGAAATTGAGCGGCGACTGTTTTGAATTCGGTTTTTAGCAGGTAAATTGCCCAAATGGCGGCGGCAGAGATGAAGAAGTAGTCTGCCAGGTAGGAAAGCCATTCTGCGGGGGTAATATCACGCGCGACCGGTGCAAGAAGGTTCAGGTAACCAAGGGAGTTCAGTGTGCCAGCGGCGGCAATGCTGAGGATGTTTACAGCATACATCCAGCGGTCTGCGCCGCGATCGAAGAGCAGGGCGGCGAAAATGTTTGCCGTCAGCAGATAGGCGGTAGCGGCAGACCAAGGTCCGATTTGGACGAGGACATACATTCCCATCATGTAGCCGCTTGCAATCACCACGGAGGCTTTCAGCGCGTAGGGTAGAGGTGTAAAAGCGATGAGCAACAATATTGCGTAAATCAGCAGAAAGGTGGTGGCTTCGCTGCGGTCGAGGATGGGCAGGTTGGCAAGGAACAGAATGAGTCCCAGCCCGGCGATGATGCGCAGGATGGCGGCGAGGAATTTTGCGCGCCAGCGGTCGTATTGGAAGGCGGCGCTTTCTGGTGGGATGGGGGTGGTAAGTTCAGGCGCATTCATGGGTTTTCGTCCAGTTTAAGTTCGATGGCTGCGCCGGAAGCATCGAGGCGTTTACCCAGTTCTTTGACCACAGTTTGCAGGATGTTATCCACCGAGCCAGCCGCCCAGATTTTGGAGTTGATTTCCGCCAGGGCGCGTTCGCGCAGTGCAATCTGACGGCTCTCGGCGACGAGACGGGCGTTTTCCAGCGCAATGGCGGCTTGTGCCGCGACGGCGTCCACCAGGCTGCGCTGTTCGGGCGTCCATTCGGCGTGACCTTCGAGGGTGATTTGCCCGAAAACTTGATTGCGGAGTTCGATGACGCTTTGCAGGATTTGATTGGCGGCTTCACTCGGTTCACCGATTTCATATTCAAGCGCATCATTGTAGGACTTGACGCTGGTCCAGCCTTCGAACAGGTACTGTTTTTGAATTGCCTGCAATTCCCGGATGCTTTGCTGGGCTTCCTGAAAGAGACGGGCATTTTCGAGGGCAATGGCGATTTGACTGGCAACGTTTTGCATGGTTTCGATGATTTCCGTATCGAAGTCCGCGGCTTTTGTGGAGTGTACATTTAGAACGCCAAGGATGCGCTCGCCGACCATGAGCGGCAGGGCAATTTCGGAGCGGGTATAAGGCAGGAGTGGGTTTTCGAAGCGCTGTTTTTCCGTTGTTGCGTTTTGAGCAATGCGCGGCATTTTCTCGCGGATGCAGTCCGCCACCATGCTTTTTCCCGAAATTTCGATGCGGTGACGGTTTTGTTTGAGGACGCTGCCTGCCTGCCCTGTGGCTTCGCGCAGTTCCGCCCATTTTTCGCTGGGGTCAATCAGGTAGATGGCGGTGTAGTAGTAACCGAAGCGGTCGGTAATCAGGTTGACGACCTTGTCGAGCAGGTGGTCAATATCGAGGATGGAGGATGCCACTCTGCCGACTTCGACGGTGGCGGTCAGTTGTTTGGTGCGCTCTTTGACTTGCTGTTCCAGCGTAGATTGCAGGGCTTCTAGCTGCGTCATCATGGTGTTGAAGGCAATGCTGAGGTGCCCGATTTCATCGGTAAAGGTCACCTCAGCGCGCTGATTCAATTTGCCCTGTTCGACGGCGCTCATCGCGGCGCGCAGGCGGTTGATGGGTGTGGCAACAGAGCGCGCCAGAAGATAGGAGAGCCCGATGGTCAATATCAATCCTGCCAGTGCGATGCCCATTAGTTGGATTTGAAGTTCTCTCAAGATGGCGGCTGTGTCGGCGCCGGGGACGGTCAGCCTCAATGCCTTTTGATACGCCAACGCCGCGACCATTAGCAGTGTCGTCGTGCCAATCGAGAGGAATACCATCAGCAGACGTGGTTGTAAGCGTATTCCCTGTAAACCGTTATGCTGCCGCTCTGCATCAGAAGGCACTAATACTGCGCGGACAGGTTCCAGCGCCCATTCCAACGCAAAGTAGAAGAAAAGCAGCAAGCCGTTGGCGGCAATGACGCCGCCGATGACGACATGGATGCTTTGCGCAAGGCTGAAGCCGCCAAGCCAGTATAGATACAGGGCGGCAGGCAGGATGACCTGAAAGAAAGAGATCAAGACCGAAAAACGGGTGAAGCGCCATGGGTAGGCGGTCACTTCGCGCCAAGCGGCTTCTTCCTGTTCCGGCTGTGGGAGCAGCGGTATTTCCGCCTTTTGTGCCTGCGCCCAGGCAGCGAGGCGGCTTCTTGCGTTTGGCGTGATTGCCCGTCCATATAGAAATACCAGCAGGTTGGCGATGCCCACCAGCCCAAACACCGTCTCTGCCAGCCGCGCGAATTGCTCTTCGCTCAAGCCGGCGTTAAGTACGATGTAATAAATGCCCAAGCCGGCAGCCAGAAGGGAAGTCGTTTGGAAGGCGAGTGTGACACGCCACAGGTAATGCCTCTCCCAGCGGGCGAGAAGGCGGGTCAGGAATGAATCGCGTAGTGTATTCTGACTCATTACCTTATCCTATAAGCGCATAAGCCAGCGCGTAGGCAGCCCAAATCCACAAGCCTTGGGCTATGCCCAGCAGCGGGCTCCAGGCGGCAGGCGCTTTTTGCGCGAGGCGCATCAGGGCTGGCAGGGTCAGCACGATCAAAAACTCACCGCCAATGATGTACCAAGGTGTGTTGCCGATCATGTGGGCATTGCCGTAAAACCACCAATTGGCGCCGTTCGCCCATTGTTCGTACAACGGGATGTTGACCGCGCCAAAGAGTCCGATCAGCAGCGAAGCGAGCGGCAGATTGAAACGGTTAGACAGCCACCAACCCAAACAAGCCAGTTGAACCAGCACGTTTGCCCAAGCAAAGGGCATGTAAAGCGGCGAGCGCAGGACGAATGGTCCGCCTGGGGCGTAGGTTAGCGTGCCAGTGACCTCTACCAGCCAGCGGTCAGCCAATAATTCGGTCCAGCCGGCAGCCAGCCCGAAGAGCAGGATGTGTCCCAGCCAGAGGTCGCGATAGCGGTAAATGTAAAGCAGGTTCAACGAAAGAATAATCAGGGTGATGGTTGCAGCGGTCACCCAGCCCCATCCCAGGAAGGAACTGGAAAAGATCCATGCCACTGACAGTGCCAGGGTAAACAGCACAAACTTTATCCGTCTATTGGCTGATTCGGTTGATTCCTGCAAAAAGGCGGTCATTGTTTCTCCTGGTTTTCGTCGCCGGTGATGCCAAGTTTTGCGTACACGCGGTTTGCGCCGGTGACGCGGGTCAATTCGCTGACGGTGGTGGTGAGGATGGTCTGGATGTCGGTGGTGCGGCGGATTTTGTCGGTGATTTCGAACAGCGTTCGTTCACGTTCTGCCTGGGCGCGGATTTGTTCGAGCAGGCGGGCGTTGGCGATCACCGCCGCCAGGCTTCCGCCAAGAGTGCCCAGCAGTTCCTCGTCGGTTTCGGTGTAGGCGTTGAGTTGTTCGCTTTCCACGTTGAGGACGCCGAGCAGTTCGCCGCGATAGATCATGGGGATGGCAAGTTCGGAACGGGTGTTGACGCTGCCTTCGACATAGCGCGCATCTTCCTGTACGTTGTTGATGCGCAGGGTGCGGCGGTGCGCCGCCGCCCAGCCGGTGATGCCGCTGCCGATGGGAATTTTGACTTCGTAAATATCCGGCGCGTACCCCACAGCGGCTTTGACTTCGAGATATTTCTTCTCGCGGTCTGCCAGCAGGATGGTCACCCGGTCGCCGCCGAGGGTCACTTGCAGCCCGCTGACGGCGGATTCCAGTGCTTCTTCCAGCGTGGTGCCGGATGCGGCGGAAGTAGTGATGTGATGCAGGAGACGGTGCTGCGCCAGGTGTTCCTGCGTTTCGGCGAAAAGTTCCGTGTTGACAACGGCAATGCCGAGTTGATCTGCCAGGATTTGAAGCGTGCGCAGGTTGTCTTCCGCGAAGGCATAAGGGGTCTTGCTTTGAACATCGAGCACGCCCACCACGCGGTCGCCCACGCGCAGGGGAAGCGCGGCTTCGGCGCGTGTGTCTGGCAGGAGCGGATTGGGGTAATAAGTGGCGTCGCGCGTCGTGTCGTTGACGATCAATGCTTCGCCTTTGCCTGCCACAAACCCGACGATGGATTTGGAGCCGACGCCCAGTTTGAAGCCGGAGCGTTTGAGTTGTGCGCCAGCGTCGCCGGTGGCTTCGCGGATGACCACATATTCTCCGCTGGCGTCCTTGAGGAAGACGCTGGCGTGATAGAAGTTGAAGCGTGAGCGGATGAGGTTGACCGCTTTTTCGAGCAGTTCATCCAGGTGCAGGGAGCTGCTGATGTCGCGGGCGATTTCCGCCGCAGTTTCGAATTGCAGCGCCGTGCGTTTGCTTTCCTCCAGCACGCGCACGTTGTAAATCACGCCAGCAACCTGATTGGCGACTGAAATCATGAAGTTCAGGTCTTTTTCATCGAAACTGTGTTCGTTTTCGATATCCTGAACGATGAGTGCGCCAATCGCTTCGCCCTGCGCCAGGAGCGGGACACCCATCCACGAACGGGCGGGTTTGCCGGCAATCTTGGCGCCCATGGCGAGAGCGCGGTTCATGGTATCGTCCACCAGCATGAGGGGCTCGCGGGTGCGAATGAGGATGGATGTAAGCCCCTCGCCAAGCGGAAACGCCTCGATGGTGGAAAATTTCCCTTCCTCGTAAAGAAATGGCACGCTGATGGAGTTGGTCTTTTTTTCGTACAACGCAATGACGAACCCGTAGTCGCCGATGACGTTGCGAACATGTTCGTAAATGGTCGCATAGAAGGCTTGCAGGTCGCCGACAGAGGCAACATTTGCCGCCAGGGCATTGAGCGCTTTCATTTCCGCTGCGCGGCGGTCGTTGAGCGGCTCAGTGGGGGAGACTTTGGTGGTGAGGGAGTTCGCCGTCAGTCGAATGGTGCGGTTGAAGGCGGTGATGACTTCATCATCGAGATGCTGTCCTTCTCTGGCGCCAATTAACACAACGCCGCGCAGTTGACCGTCTTGCAGGATGGGTACGTACGCGGCTTTTTCGCATCCCAGTTGTTTGGGGTAAGCGAGCAGCGGCGGCGGGATGGTGGATTGTCCCTTCAGATTGACCGTGACCGGCCCGTCCTTGAGGTAGCCCTCCATCACATCGCGCAGAAGTTCCACCCCGCGCGGGATGGTGACTTGCGTATCCTGGCTTTGCGGGTCGGAAAACTGCGTCAGTTGTAGTTGGTTGCCAGCCGCGGTAAAGAAGGCTGTCACGAAAAAAGGAACGCCGGTTTTCTCGTCAGGATTTCGAGTGGTCATCTTGCAAGGGAAGGGTTAGTTGTACTCCCAGACAGGCTCGCCAGCCAAAATGCGGCGAATCTGATCGGGGAAACGATCGGGATCGAGCGGCTTGCCGAGGAAGCCGTCGAAGCCGGAGGCGCGGGCTTTTTCCATTTGATCCTGGCTGGCTTCCGCTGTGACGGCAATGATGGGGATGTTCTTGAGGCGTTCCGATGCACGAATTTTTTTCAATGCGCCATAGCCATCTTCGTAAGGGAGGCGAATGTCCATCAAAATCAGGTCAAGACGTTGGAGCGTGTCGGCATATTCCACCACTTCATAGCCGGAGGTCTTCCATTCGCAGTGAATGCCCAGATAGCCGAGCATGCGGGCAATCAAGACGAAGTTGGCAACGTTATCCTCCACCACCAGGACCGTCGCATCCTTGGGGATGCTGGGTTTCTTGATGGGCTGGGTGTCAAGGACGTTATCAGGCATGGGTTCTCCTTGCCAGGAATTTTTCGATTTCCTTCAGTAGTTCGTCAAAGTCAATCGGTTTTTGGATGTAGCCGTCACACCCCGCCTGGAGGGTTTTTTCCTTGTCGCCGCGCATGACGTTTGCAGTCAGCGCCAGGATGGGGACGCGTTCGAAGCCGGGCATGGCGCGAATCTTGGCTGTGAGAGTGTATCCATCCATATCCGGCATGTTGATATCCATCAGAATCAAATCGGGCTTGGCGGTTTCGAGCAGTTTGAGCGCCTCATGCGCGTCGGTCGCTTCCAGCAAGCCATAATCTTCGGAAAGGAGAATCCGGCGGACAAGCGTGCGGTTATCTGCATTATCTTCCACGTAAAGTATGGTACCTTTTTCTGCGGTTGGCGTCATTTCTGGTTGCCTCCACTGCAATTCTAATACGTCCCATAGGGGGGCACATAACAGTCACCTTACAGTTGCAAAACAGAAATGCCGAGAGTCTCTCCTCGGCATTTTGAGCGGGTGATGGGACTCGAACCCACGATATCTTGCTTGGGAAGCAAGCGTTCTACCGCTGAACTACACCCGCATGGTGAACGGGATTATAGCGACCCGTGTGAGGGATGTCAAGCAACGTTCCGGCAATGGAACTGCAACCGCTTCATCATGGACCCGCTTACTGTTCCCGCTTAAGAAGCTTTTCCGCCAACTCGTACAGGGCATCGCCCGCCTCGCCTTGCGGGTCTGCCTCTTGAAGATTCAACAGCGCAAGGTCGGTCATCTGTTTGGCTGCCTCGTGTGCGGTTTCGTAGCCGCCCTCCGCTGCGAGCAGTTTTGCCAACTCTTCCACCTCGAAGGCGTGGATGGGTCCCTGACGCCAGCGCGCCGCAAATTTTTTGTTCGCCGCAAGACCCGCCAGCACCGGCAGGGAATTTTTTCCCTCCACCAGATCGCTCGCCGCCGACTTGCCTGTCACGGCTTCGTTCCCCCAAACGCCGAGTATGTCATCCTGAACCTGAAACGCCAGTCCCAAATAGTGACCAAAGGAGCGATAGGCATCCTGCTTGGCTTCGTCTGCTCCGCCGAGCAACGCGCCGATGTGACAGCACGCCGAAAGCAGAGCCGCTGTTTTGCCGGTAATCATGTGCCAGTAATCGTCGGTGGTGAGGTCGGTTCTCCCCTCGAAGGACATGTCCAAAAACTGTCCGCGCGTCAGATCGAGGCAGGTGGCGTGCAGGATTTCGGCGGCACGAACGACTGTCTCTGCGGGGTATTGTTCCTTCAAATCCATGATTGCCTGATTCGAGAGGACAAACAGTGCATCTCCCACATTGATTGCCATCGGTGCGCCCCATTTGACCCAGACCGTATCCCGTCCGCGGCGTTTGGATGAGTTGTCCTGAATGTCGTCGTGTACCAGTGAAAAGTTATGGACCAGTTCCACTGCGGCGGCGGCGGGAAGCGCCCGGCGCCAATCGCCTCCACAGGCGCCATGTGTGAGCAAGAGCAAAAGCGGGCGAATGCGTTTGCCGGTCGCATCTGGTCCCGCGCCTTCGCCCGTCCAGCCCATGTGATAAGTCAGCATTTCGTGAAAGAGGCGGGTGCGCGGCTGGTCGAGCCGCGCCACTTGTCGTTGTAGTTCCTGCTCAATGTGGGGGAGAAGTGTTTTGATGTCCATGTTAGAGAAGCCCCAGTTGGGTTAACTCCGTTCGCAGTTGTTCGGGGGACTTGAAATGTATGGTCTGGAAGCCCATTGTATTCGCCTGTTGGATATTTGGCAACGAGTCGTCAATGAACAGGCATTCGTGCGCGGGTCGTTTGACGGTTTCGAGCAGGAGCGAGTAAATTTCAGGTTCGGGTTTGACATAGCCTACATACCCTGAGATGATGATGTCATCGAAGAGGTCGAAGAAATCGAATTTTCGCCGCGCATAAGGGAAGGTTTCGGCAGACCAGTTGCTCAGCCCGTAGAGCGGATATCCTTTTTGCTTGAGAAGTTTGGCAATCTCGATTGTTTCCCACAGCGCGTCGCCAATTGAATCCTGCCAGTGGTCGTAATACGCCTGGAAGAGATGAGCGTAGTGGGGGAACTGCGCCGAGATGGCGGTAACGCCTTCCTTGAAGGTGCGCCCTTTATCCTGGTGGGCGTTCCAGCCCATGAAATCCACCTCTTTGAAGAAGCGCTCCATGCCTTCCGGATCGTTGGGGAAGAAGCGGCGGTAGATATTTCTCGGATTCCATTCGACGAGGACGTTGCCAAAATCGAAGACGATGGCGGTGATGGTTAATTGAGTCATGCTCTGATTTTAATGGTACTTTCTCATTCGGTTCTTACTTTGAATCTGTACAATGCGGCGGCATTTTAGTGTCCCGCGTTAGAGTGCTTTGAAATTTGTGTGTAATCACAGATGAACACAGATAAACGGGATTTAAAAGCGATTTTGCCGCGTTTATCTGTGGTGAATCCCGATTTATAAAACACTCTCTTACCGACGAAATTTGTGACACATATGTAAAGAAAAGGCGGTTTGTTGATGCAAAATTGGTTCGACGGAATATGGGCGTTCGTTCTCACAAAGCCCGTTTTATTTGTGTTGGCAATGGGCTTTATCATCGCGATAAATTCTGTTGCTCTTGAGGTGATTACTTATTGGCTGGCTCGTATCGGCGGACGCACCCTTGTGGAACGCTTCTCACGCTGGCTGCGGGTGGACATGCGTCACTTTGAGCGTGCCGAGGCGTTATTCACGCGCTGGGGTGTTAATCTGGTGGTGTTCGGTCGTATCCTGCCCGGCGTGCGGACGCTGGTCAGCGTGCCGGCTGGGATGACGCGCATGAACTTTGGTTTGTTCTTTGGCGCATCGTTCGGCGGCGCGTATGTGTGGAATACATTGCTGGTCGCGGCAGGATACTTGTTGGGGTTCAAAGTAACTTTATTTGGTCTCTCGATAACGTAACGTCAATTTTCCAGCCCTCAACTCTTCCAATTTGCCGGCGCCGCAGGTAAACATCGTCACCTCAATCTGTTTCTTGGTCAGCCTGATCATCTCGGCGACTTTCTCTGTCGAAACCGCCGCGGCTTTGAGGAATGGACCTGCCATACCGCCCAGCGTTGCGCCGAGGGCGACGCATTTGGCAACATCGAGTCCATCTTTGATGCCGCCGCTGGCAAAGATCGTCATCTCAGGAACGACTTTTTTGACATTCAAAATGGAGTCTGCCGTGGGGATGCCCCAGCCGACGAACGTGGCGGCGAGTTGACGGGTGAATTCGTCGGGCGCGCGGTGCATTTCGACCTGCGACCAACTCGTCCCGCCCGCGCCCGCCACGTCTATGGCTTGGACGCCGCACTCGGCAAGCACTCTGGCGGTCCGTTCGGAAATGCCCCAGCCGACCTCCTTGGCAATGACGGGGACTTCGAGTTTCTTGCAGACTTCTTCGATTTTCGCGGCGAGACCGGCAAAGTTCACGTCACCGGCATCCTGCACTGCCTCTTGCAGCGGGTTGAGATGGAGAATGAGCGCGTCTGCCTGGATCATTTCGACGGCGCGGCGGCATTGGTCAATGCCGTAACCGTAGTTGAGTTGTATCGCACCCAGGTTGGCGAAGAGCAAAATATCGGGTGCGACGCGGCGCACTTGAAAGGTTGCCGCCTGTTCGGGATGTTCGATGGCGGCGCGCTGGCTGCCCACGCCCATGGCGATGCCCGTCTCCTGGGCGGCTTCGGCAAGGCGCAGGTTGAGGGTCTCGGCTTCGGCTGTCCCGCCGGTCATGGAAGAGATAAGGAGAGGGGCGGCTAATCGTTTGCCGAACAGGCTGAGGGTCGTATCGAGGCGGTTCAAGTCCAGTTCGGGGAGGGCTTCGTGAGTGAAATGATAGTTTTCGAGCCCCGTCGTCAGAGCAGAGCGGACATCCTGTTCCAGGTTGATTTTGATGTGGTCGGCTTTCCGCTGGTCAATGGGCGCAACTTTTGTCATGAGGGGGTGTTCCTGTGTTTGTAATTATCTCTGGCTTGACACGGCTTTTAGACCGTGTACAATTGCCGCGAAACTCTAAAGGAGGCTGTCATGTCTGACACATACACTGAAGTAAAGGCGATTATCAAGGACTTGCTGGGCGCCGACGAGGAGAAGATCACCATGGATGCCCGTTTCCGCGAGGACCTTGAGGCTGATTCTCTCGACCTGGTTGAACTCATCATGGCTTTTGAAGATAAGTTCGGGGCGGAGATTTCAGACGAAGATGCCCAGAAGATTACGACAGTGGGCGAAGCGGTCAGGTACATCGACTCGCACAAGTAATCCGCTCGATGGGATTATAACCGTGAAGCCGCCCGTCATCATGACGGGCGGCTTTGCTTTGCGGGTTATTCGTGCCAGAGAACGAAGCAGTTGCGCCCTTTGTTCTTGGCTCGATACATGGATTTGTCTGCCTGGGTAAGCAGTTCGTCGAGCGAGCGGGTTTGGGCGGTTAATCCTGCGCCGCCAATGCTGATGGTCATGGTGATGCTTATGTCGTCGATCTCAATCGGACGTTCTTGTACTGCAATATTGAGTCGGCAGGCAATCTGTTCCAGGGTGACGAGGGATGTGCGCGGCAGCAAGGCGACGAATTCCTCTCCGCCGTGGCGGGCAACGATGTCGGTCGGACGTAAATTGTCGCGGATGCGGGCGGCAACTTCGCGCAGTACGGCGTCGCCTGCCTGATGACCGTAACGATCATTCACGTCTTTGAAATGGTCAATGTCCATCATCAGCGCGGCGAGCAGGTAGGGCGGATGCGTACTGCGGGCATATAGTTTTTCGGCTTCCTGGAAGAAACCCCGCCGATTGAGCAGACCGGTCAACGGATCGGTGACAGCCAGTTCTTCCAATTTGGCTTCGGCGGCTTTGCGGGCGGTGACATCCTCCTTGACAGCGACGTAGTGAGTGATATTTCCCTCGCTATCGTGGATGGGCGCAATAACGGTATATTCCCAATAGACCTCGCCGTTCTTGCGGCGGTTGACCAGCTCGCCGCGCCAGATTTGCCCCGCCTTCAAAGTGCCCCACATCTCTTTGAATGTTTCGGGCGGTGTCTGACCAGATTTCAGGAGGCGAGGATTGAGACCTTTTACTTCATCAAAGGTATAACCTGTGGACAGCGTAAATGCCTTATTGACGTACTCGATTTCAATTTGCGGATTGGTAATGATGATGGCGCTGGGGCTCTGTTCAACTGCAACCGATAGTTTGCGCAACTCGGCGTTTGCGTTTTGCAAATCGGCAGTGCGGTCGGCGACGCGCCTTTCCAGGTTGTGTATCAGGTCGTCCAGCGCGCCTGTTAGGGTGTTGAAAGATTGGGTTAGGAAGCCAATTTCATCGTGAAACTGTACGGGAATATGGCGGCGCTGCTGGTCGCGGTCGAACTGTTCCACGCCTGTCACGAGCGCCTGTAAGGGTCGGGCGATGGTGATGAGCGTCAGAAGAGGCAAGCCAGCTAGCAGTAATAAACTGCTGGCAAGGATGGCAATTGTCAGCGGCAGAAGGAAGGCGTGGATGTATTGACGAAAAGCGCGGTACTGGTCGTCCACTGCGCCCTCGGGGGCAATTGTGAGCGGCAGAGCGGCAAAGTTGACTGTTTCACCGGAGTCTAGCCCTGGCTTCAAGCCGATTACCCATGGGGAGGCGTCGGGGCGGTCGTTGACCTGATACTGTACGCCGTCAGCCAAGCCGTTATAAGTCAAGTCTATGCGCCCGTCGGCGTGCAGCACGACCTGAAAGGTGTATTCCTCCTCCGGGTAGTAAAACGCCCGGAGGCGGTCGTAGGTGACGATGAGCCGGTCGGCTTCCTCCCGCAGGTAGATGCCGCCTGCCGGACTCAGTTCTGGGTTCAGGTCGAGATAAAGAGCAAAAAAGATGGGAATATCCGAAAGGCGATACTCCAGACTCCAATATGCCATGGGCTGACCGAAACTGATGAGACCATTGTTACTGATGAACACTTGGGAGTAGCGCCGGTTGTAAAAGGGAAAATCGAACGTCCATGGAACATAGCCAAGACGATTGTCTGATTCGTCTGTGATGTCGAGTTTTTGTCCCCTTTCGGACTCAAATTGGAAAGGGATTTCTGCCACGTTGTATCCGCCATCCTCGTTGGGGGTGAAGCGGATGGAGCGATAGTCGAGAAGCGGCGGGTGGTACTGTGCCGCGTAGGCGGGTGTCACCAGCCAGGCGAAGGTGCCAATGAATGCCAGCATGCTGGTTAGCACTGCGCCGGAGATTTTGACCATCAAGGATGTGGATTCGGGCTGGGCGTTCAGGTAATTGAAAGCGAACAGGAAGATGGTCGCCAAAATCCCGACCGACATGCTGATATGGTAGAGGGGGGTTGAAATCCCCGCGTAGGAACGGACGACATTAAGCGTTGCCAGCATCAGCGGAATAAGAAAGATGAATGCAAAGCGGCGGACGGCTGGGTTGCGCCAGTTTTGCGTCGTCCCGCGCGCAAAGGCAAAGACCACCCAGGCAAACAGGATGACCGGCAGGTAGTCCATTTCTGGAGGGCGGAAGATCACCTGCGCCTGACGCAACAGGCTGAAGCGCCAGACGGCGATTCCTGCTTCTGTCAGCGCATACGCCCCGCTGACTGCCAACGCCAACCGCCGTTCGATGCTTTGCTTTTCGTCCGGTTGCGGGAACGCGTAGGCAAGTTGGAGCAGCGCGATCAGCATCAACGCCAGGATGGTATTGAGCAAATAGACCACCCTCAGCCGCTCCGTAGGCAGGAGCGACGAATCCAGAAATAGACCGAGAGAGAAGACGGTCACGGCAATGAAGAACAACGTCAACAGCCGGTCAGCCTCCGAAAAAGGCTGCTGACGTTTCTTTTGAAAATACAAACGCCAGACCAGATAGGCGGTGATGATCAGCGCCAGCAGGAACTGGTTGAGGTAACTGATGGAGGCAGGACTCAGAAAGAGCATGAAAAAAAACCTTGCTGTGCGATTATATCTGTGCCGTCTTTCTCTCAAGCCATACAACTTGTTTACAGATGTTGTAAACGTCGGTTTCAGTTCTGAGTAATTTACCCGAAAAAGAAAAAGCCAGGTTGGGTGAAACCTGGCTTTGGCAGTTATCTCCGCTTATTTTAGCAGGGACGGAATTTCCTCCGGATGTTTGGCAACCTTCACGCCGGCGGCTTCGAGCGCGCGGATTTTATCCGCGGCGGAGCCGGCGCTGCCTTCGATGATGGCGCCGGCATGTCCCATGCGTTTGCCGGGAGGGGCGGTCTGACCGGCGATGAAGGCGACGACCGGCTTGGTCATGTGGGCGGCGATGTATTCGGCGGCTTTGTCTTCGTCGGTGCCGCCGATTTCGCCAATCAACACCACCTTTTCGGTCTGCGGGTCATGCTCGAACATTTCCAGCACGTCAATGAAGTTGGTGCCGTTGATGGGGTCGCCGCCGATGCCCACACAGGTGGAGGCGCCCATGCCCACCTGCTTCAAGGCATAGAGCACTTCGTAGGTCAGCGTGCCGGAGCGGGAGACGACGCCCACGTTGCCGGGAATGGCGATGTTGCCGGGAATGATGCCGACCTTCGCTTCGCCGGGCGTGAGCAGACCGGGGCAGTTGGGTCCGATGAGGCGCACGCCCTTCTGGTCAATGTAGTTGCGGACGCGCATCATGTCCTGAACGGGGACGCCTTCGGTGATGCAGACGATGAGCGGGATGCCGGCGTCGGCGGCTTCGAACATCGCGTCGGGCGCGAAGCGCGCCGGGACGAAGATGACCGAGCAGTTGGCGCCGGTCGCTTCGACCGCCAGTTTGACCGAGTCGAACACGGGGACTTTTCCGTCCAGCACCCATTCGCCGCCTTTGCCGGGCGTCACGCCGGCGACGACGTTGGTGCCGTAGGCGACCATCTGGGTGGTGTGAAAAAGTCCTTCGTTTCCGGTAATGCCCTGCACGAGCAGGCGTGTGTCTTTGTTGATGAGTATGCTCATGTGACTAACCCTTTGCCGCGGCAACCGCCTTGCGGGCGGCGTCTGCCAGCGTTTCGGCTGTAATCATGTTTGCGTTTTCGAGGAGTTTGCGTCCCTCCTCGGCGTTGGTCCCCACCAAGCGGACGACCATCGGCACTTTGGGCTTGACCTCTTCCATGGCGGTGAGGATGCCGCGCGCCACTTCGTCGCAGCGGGTGATGCCGCCGAAGATGTTGAAGAGCACGGCTTTCACGTTCGGGTCGGCAAGGATGATGCGCATCGCCGCCGCTACTTTCTCTGCGCCTGCGCCGCCGCCGATGTCCAAAAAGTTGGCGGGCTCGCCGCCGAACAGTTTGACGATGTCCATGCTGGTCATTGCCAGCCCTGCGCCGTTGACCATGCAGCCGATGTTGCCGTCCAGTTTGATGAAGGACAAGCCGTGCCGCCGCGCTTCGGTTTCGGCGGGCGCTTCCTCATCCACGTCGCGGATTTCCGCCAGGTCGGGGTGACGAAACAGGGCGTTGTCGTCAATCAGCATCTTGCCGTCGAGAGCGACCAGTTTGTTGTCTTTGGTAATGACCAGCGGATTGATTTCCGCCAGTTCGGCGTCGTTGTCCTTGTACGCCTGCCACAACCCGGCGGCAATGCGGCTGAAGTCGCGCCACAGTTCGCGGGGCAGGTCAATGGAGGCGGCGATGTCGCGCGATTGATAGTCGCGCAGACCGAGCAGCGGGTCAATGTGAATTTTGATGATCTTTTCCGGTGTTTTCGCAGCGACCTCTTCGATGTCTACGCCGCCCGCCGCCGACGCAATCATGACCGGTTTTTTCGCGGCGCGGTCGTTCGTAATCGAGAAGTAAATCTCATGCGCGATGGCGGCGGCTTCGTCCACCAGCACCTTGCGGACGGGCAAACCCTTGATGGTCATCGTCAGAATTTGTCCCGCCAGTTCTGCGGCTTCGTCGGCGTCCTTGGCGACTTTCACGCCGCCCGCCTTGCCGCGTCCGCCCACCAGCACCTGCGCTTTAATGACAACGCGGCCACCCAGTTCTTCGGCAATTTGTTTTGCCTCGTCTGCGGTAGCCGCCACCCGTCCCTTCGGGATGGGAATTCCATACTTTGCAAAGATGGCTTTGGATTGGTATTCGTGAAGTTTCATGATCTTCCCTTAGGTTGATTTCAAAGCACGCGCATTATACCACCCTCATTTTTCGGTCAATGACACAGCCCGATAGAGGACGCGCGTCCGCTCCTCGACCATCAACGGGACCGCCTCCTCGAGCCATTTCTTGAAATGAGGCGTCTCGCGGTGGGCGAGCGCATCTGCTTCGGATTTGAACATCTCGATGAACGTGAACCGCGTCGGATCGTCTGCCTGTTGAAGGACATCGAAGCGGACGCATCCCGACTCGCCCCGGCTTGCCTCTGCATTTCGAAGCGTGACCTCCCTGAAGCGTTCGACATGCTGCGGCTGGATATGACTGTGAACAAGGATGATATACATGCTTCACCTGTTTTGCGTGTAGCCACTAATATCTTGTGAAACTACAACCCGTTATTTTTTTCCTTCAAGAGGGATTTCAAACACCACCGCACGCCGCATCGGCATGTAAAACAAATTGCAGGCGCTGACATTGGCAAATACGGTCTGCCCATTTGCGCTTTGTCCAAACGCTTCGTGAATGTGACCGAAGATGTGCAGGGCAGGCTGGATGCGCTTCACGGCTTCGAGCAGTTCAGGGCAGCCGACCCGCCTTCCAAAGAAGGTTCGGTCGTTGTGTCCGTAGGGCGGCGTGTGGGTGACCAAAATGTCCGTACCCGGCGGGATGCGTTCCCACTTTGCGCGGAGCGATTCGCGCGGCAGGTTGAACGCCATGTCTCGAAACACCGGCTGCCAGGGACTGCCATAGAATTTGATTCCCTGAATTGTGACGGCTTCATCCTGTAGATAAACGGCATTGGTCAGGCGCGCCCGGCTTTCATCGAGATGGGTCTCGAAGCAGGCGTCGTGATTTCCCGCGATGATGAGTTTGTAGGGATGGGGCTGTCTTCCCAGCAGTTCGTTGAATTTCACGACCTCATCGAGGCGTCCGTGCATGGTCATGTCGCCGGCAAATACCAACACATCTCCATCGGGGATTTTGTGCCAGGGGCGAAATCCATGCGTATCGCTGAAGGCGACGACTCTCAATGTTCTGTCCATGCCAAATTATCAAATGAGGTCTCGCCCCTCCTCGCAAGACCTCACCACTTTCTGCTCGCCGCTCGCTGCTCTTCTCTCACTTATGCAAATTCTTCGCGGCGATGAAACTCAGCCCGTGCGCGGTCAACTCCCAGGCGGTGCGGTTGGCGGCTTCTACCTTGAGCAGGAAGTTCTTTTGCAGCGCCTCCCAGTCGCCGCTTTTGATGACTTCCTTCTTCTCGCGGAAGTAGTCGAGGATGTCGGAGGGGTGGGGGAGGGTTTGCTCGACTTCGGGGTCGGCGCCTTCGTGTTTGGCGGCGATGTTCGCCACATGACCGGCGATCTCGATGAGTTCGGCGCGGCGGTTGTAAGGCTGGACGACGATGCTCTTCCACGTCTCGGTGATGTGATGTTCGAAGCGGATGACCTTTTCGAAGCCGAGCGCTTTGCGGAATTCGGCGGTCAGCTCCATGGTGCGGTTGTGAATCGAGTTCGACCAGTTGAAGCCGATGAGCGGACTCGTCCCGTCTTCGCGGCTGAAGAGTTTCGCCATCGTCATGATCCACAGCGCGTGGTAGGGATTGTCGGAGCCGAAGAAGACAGAAATCTTGAAGTTGATGTTCACGCCCAGTTTGTAGAGCAGGAAGCCGAGCAGGATCGTCCCGGCGTTGAAGTTCAGGACGTGCTGGACGCCGTAGTTGGTGTAGTAGTAGAGGAACTCGTCCAGCCACATCAGGGCGTGTTCGTCCGGCTGACCGATGCCGCCGAAGTAGCCTGTGATGGTGGCGGGACCGCCCAGATGCGGGTTCGAGCCGTCGGTGCCTTTGGTGTCCAGCGTTTCGACGAAGGACGCGCCGATGATGTCCAGCGCGGCGACGATGGCGGGCAGGTCGCCGTCAGCCTCTGCTTCCTTCATCTTGCGGACGGCGATGAAGCGTCCCGGCACGAGCGTGCGGTTTGCAATCGCTTGCTCCGCCATGACGCGAATCCACGGGAAGTATTGCAGGGCGGAGACCTCGAGAGTCACAGCGTAGCGGTCCTTGAATTTGGCGGAGTCGGCTTGAGGTCCGAGCACGCGGCGGCGGTAGTCCGCAACCGAGACGAACGCGCCTTTGTCGCGCTGTTCGATGAGCCAGTTCAAATCCTTGATGGCTTCGGGCTGACGTTCCTGCACGAGTTTGAACAGGTTCTCCATCTTGCGCGCCTGCCGATGCTTGCGGTTGATCTCTTCGGGTGTGCCATACTTGGCGACCACGTCGAGGAAGTCCTTCATCACCTGCGAATCGGGATCGAGCAAAACGGCGTTGATGGCTTTGAGTTTGTCGGGGGAGATTTTCAAAAGTTTTTGCGGGTTCATCGGGGCTCCTTGGTAGTCGGATAGTCACATAGTCACATAGTCTCATAGTCTGATAGTCTGATGGGTTCGTTGATTATTCGACTATCAGACTGATTGACTATCAGACTATCCGACTACCGGCTATTTGACTCTATGATCCAGCATCTTCAGCAACTCGTTGTATTCCTCGTCCGGCATCCCAAACCAGTTCTCGGGCGCGGGGAATTGTTTGCCGATGACCTCCTCGCGGTAGGCTTTGAGCCCGTTGAGAATGACCTCGCCGGCGTTGCCGTAGACCTTCGCCATCTTCGGTTTGAATTTGGGGTAGAGACCGAACATGTCGTGATAGATGAGCAGCTGCCCGTGCGCGTGCGGACCCGAACCCAGCGACATGATGATGCAGTTCTCGGCGCGCTCGGTGATGAGCTGGCACAGCCGATCGGGGACGAGTTCGAGCAGGATGCAGAACGCGCCCGCCTGCTCGAGGGCTTTGGCGTCGTCCATGATTTTCTTGGCGAGCGCGGCGGACTTGCCCTGCAGGCGGAAGCCGCCCAATGCTGAGACGGATTGCGGCGTCAGCCCGAGGTGACCGATGGCGGGGATGCCGGCGTCCACGATGCCTTTGATGCGGTCTGCCATGGCGGCGCCGCCTTCGAGTTTGATGGCGTCGCAGCCGGCTTCTGCCATGAATCGTCCTGCGTTGCGTATAGCCAATTCAGTGCTCGGCTGGTAACTCATATACGGCATATCCCCAATGACAAACGCGGTCGGCGCGCCGCGCCTCACCGCCTGGCTATGGCGGATCATATCGTCCATCGTGACCGGCAGCGTGCTGTCGTAGCCGAGCATGGTCATCCCAAGGCTGTCGCCGACCAGGATCATCTCGATGCCCGCCTGCTCCTGCAAATAGGCGGTGGGATAGTCGTAGCAGGTCAGCCAGGTGATGGGTTCGCCCTTCTTCACTTTGTCGAAGAGGTAGGGCAGGGTGATTTTCTTGCGGGGTTCGGTCATGGGTTACTCCTTGTGGGGTTGAAAGGTGGAAAGTGGAAAAAGGAAGATTAGAATGGCAGGGGAGGCAAATTCATTTCTTTCCAGAGGGCATCGAAGAGGTCTTTATCCTGCTCGCGCAGATGGCGCAGTAATTCTGTATCCCCCGCAGCGAGAAGGGCATCTCGCACTCTTCCAGTTGCAGAGGGATGAAGAAAATCGTCTCTTCGGGTTTTTCCTTTTGAATGTCCTGCGCGTACTTGATTTCCTTTTGAACATACCCCTCTTTGCTCACCGAAACGCTCGAAAAGCAGACGATGACCGCGCCGCTTTGGCGCATCACCTTCTGGATTTCCAAATCCCGATCCTGACCGGGCAGCAGGGCTTCGCTGTCCAGCCACGGGGCGAAGCCGTCGGCTTGCAGGCGCTCGAACAACTCCCGCACGATGGGCTTATCTTCGCTGGCGTGGCAGAGAAAGACTTTGAGAGGAGGGGAGTCAGCCATGTCGCTCTCGATGTTTTAACTATAGCATGGAAACGTCCTTGCCGCTTCTGCCGAATTTCCTCGTTTCGGCGACGGATGACTGAATTGTACTACGGCTGTATTCTTTGGCGATCTCCCGCATCTCGCATCGCTGGGCTAAAGCCGCCTGCTCAGTTCGTGGAAGTCCCGCGGACTGGGCGCTCCAAGTCGGGCTTGCCCGGCTTTCATCGGCTGAGGCAGGGCTTTAGTCCGCCGAATCGGTAGATGTGAGAGAGCGCCGGTAATCGCCTGCCAGTGACGTGCGCCAAAGCATGTTATAATAGTTGCAAAATGCAACTAATTTGAACCATGACCGCATCTGACTTGATTGACGCCTTCTGGGAGAGCATCCCGCCCGTTTGGAGGGGGACGCGGGCGAAGATTCGCGCCGTCGCCGCCGAACGCTTCGGTCTGACCGTGGAACAGTTCCAAGCCCTGCGGCGCATCCGCAAGGGATACGACTCGGTCAGCGCATTGGCGGAGGAGGGGCGGCTCAGCCGCTCGCAAGCCAGCCGCGCCGTGGACGCATTGGTGCGCCGAAAACTGGTCGCGCGCCTCACCGACACCCATGACCGCCGCCGCATCCACCTTTCGCTCACGGCAAAGGGCGAGCAAACCCTCTCCGCCATCTACGCCGAAACCGAAGCCTGGCTGGCAGAGCGTTTCCAATCGTTGTCCAACAGTCAGTCGCAGGAGATCGCCCGCGCTCTTGCCCTTCTGCGCGAAGCCTTCTTCCCCAAATCCCCGCCCTGAACCAATCGCTCGTCGCCAATTACCAATTACCAATTACCAATTACCAGCGCCTCAACCACCCAACCATCAGACTACCTGACTATCTGACCATCAGACTATCAGACCAATGACTCACCTCCTCAAACTCCGCCCCTTCCTCAAACCCTACTTCGGAATGATCCTGCTCAACCTGCTCATCCTGTTGGGCATCACCGGGCTTTCGCTGGTCGTCCCGCGCATCATCCAAGCGGTGATAGACGACGGGCTGACGCGCGGCGAGACGGCATACATCCTCCGCTCGGCGCTTCTTTTACTTGGACTGGGGCTTGCCTCTGCCGCCCTGAACCTGGTCAACCGCTATCTGTCGGAGTGGATCGCCGCCCGCGTCGGCTACGACCTGCGCAACCGCATGTACGACCATATCCAATACCTGCCCTTTTCCTATCACGACCACGCCCAAAGCGGACAACTCATCTCGCGCTGCATCGAGGACGTGCGCTCCATCGAACGCTTTGCGGGCGGCTCGGTCGCCGAACTGATTCGGTTCGTCATCCTGACTGTCGGCATTCTTGCCATCATGCTCACCGATAACGCCCGTCTTGCCGTCATTGCCCTCCTGCCGATGGTGCCGCTCATCCTCATGACCTCCAGTTTCGGCACAAAGATTGGAAAACTCTTCTTTGCTGTGGATCAGGCGATCGGCGAGGTCTCGAACCGCTTGCAGGAAAACGTCGTCGGCGTGCAGGTCGTCCGCGCCTTTGCCCGGGAAAAGTACGAAATCCAGCGCTTCGACACCGCCAACAAGGAAGTGTTCCGCACCTGGGTGCATGTCATTGACGAGTGGTCCAAAATCATGCCCACCACCAACTGGCTGATTGCCCTCAGCACCATGCTCATCCTGTGGTTCGGCGGGCAGATGGTCATCGCCGGCACACTCACCGTCGGCGCGATCGTCGCCTTCAACGCCTATATCCTGATGATGGCGGAACCCGCCCAATCCCTCACGGGGCTGGTCAACGCGGGCGGCGAAGCGGCGGCGGGCGCGCAGCGCGTCTTCGAAGTGCTGGAGACCCAGCCCGAAATCCAAACCCCGCCGAACGCTGTCAAACTCGACACCTTACGCGGCGAAGTGGAATTTCGCAATGTCGGTTTGAAGTACCTCAATGAACGCACCGCCTCGCTCGAAGACATCAACGTGCATGTCCAGCCGAATCAACTCGTCGCGCTGATTGGACCGACGGGTTCGGGCAAGACCTCCTTCGTCAACCTCATCCCGCGCTTCTACGACGTGACCGAAGGCGCGGTGCTGGTGGACGGTTACGATGTGCGCCGTGTGGATTTGACATCCCTGCGGCGGCAAATCGGCATCGTGCTGCAGACCTCGCTCCTGTTCTCCGATAGCATCAAAGCCAACATCGCCTACGGACGCCCCGATGCGACGATGGACGAAATCATCGCCGCCGCCCAAGCCGCGCAGGCGCACGACTTCATCATGGGATTCCCCAACGGCTACGAGACCATCGTCGGCGAGCGCGGCGTGACCCTCAGCGGCGGTCAGCGTCAGCGTGTGGCGATTGCGCGCGCCCTGCTGATGAATCCGCGCATCCTCATCCTCGACGACTCGACCTCCTCGGTGGATACCCAAACCGAAAAACTCATCCAAGCCGCGCTGGATAACCTCATGGAAGGGCGCACCACCTTTGTCATCGCGCACCGCCTCTCTACCGTCCGCCGCGCCGACTTGATTTTGGTCATGGACAAAGGGCGCATTGTCGAACGCGGCACGCACGAAGAACTGCTTCGACTCGGCGGGTTGTACAAGGAGATTCACGATTTGCAGTTGGTGGATCACGCCAAATTTGCCGAAGAGATGGAAGCCGTCGAACTGCCGTCTGCACTGGCGCGCGCCAAAGAAACCTTCTGATGCTTTACTTTTTTGATAAACCTTGTCATGGCTTTCACTGATTTACTCACCTTACGCAGTGGCGCGAGATTCATCTCGCGTTTTCGAGCGACATGAATGTCGCGCTACGAGAAAACTGCGTAACATCAGTGAAAATCCGTGAAATCTGTGGCTAAAGATTGTGAGCCTGTCAGTCATCCCGCCTGAAACGGAAGAGCCAAAACTTGAAACTGAAACACATGACCCGTATCACACCTCCCGCCTTCATTACCCAGTCCGAAGAGGCATACGACAAGGGCTACGACCCCAAAGTGGCGCGCGGACTGCTTCAATTTATCAAGCCCTACACCAGACAGATGCTCATCTCGCTGGTGTTCATGGTCATCGTCACCGCCGCCTCGGTCTCAGGACCGTACTTCGTCAAACTGGCAATTGACGAGGGTATCGGCAAAAGTGACCTTGCCGCGCTGCGTAATATCGTCATTGCTTACTTCGTTGTGGCGGGCGTGCAGTTGATTACCAACTTTTACCGCATCCGCATCATGTCCCGCGTGGGACAGCACGTTCTGTACGATGTCCGCACGGCGATGTTCGACCATTTGCAGAAACTCTCGCTGAGTTTCTACAACCGCTACAGCGTGGGGCGCGTCATCACACGCGTCATCAACGATGTGGGCACCCTGCGCGAGTTCATCACCTGGGCAGTGCTGGCGATTGTCCGCAACCTGCTGGCGATCATCGGCACGCTCATCGCCATGCTTTCGCTCAATCTGCGTTTGTCGCTTATCACGTTCGCTGTTGTTCCGCTTATGGCGCTGGCGACCATTTTCTATCGCAATCTGGCGCGGCGCAACTACCGCCGCGTACGCGCCGCCATCTCGTGGACCAACTCGGTGCTGGCGGAAAACGTCAACGGCGTGAGAGTCGTGCAGGCGTTCTCGCGGCAGGCGCATAACTTCTCCAATTTCAAAGACTACGTCAACCGTTACTTTCTCGAAACGAGTCTCGATGCGGCGAAGGTGGCGTCGGCGTTCACGCCAGTGGTGGACGTTCTCGGCGCAATGGCAACCGCGCTGGTCGTGTATGTCGGCGGGACGGCGGTGCTGGGCGAGTCCATTACGCCGGGCGTCTTGATTGCCTTCGTGCTTTACATTGACCGCCTCTTCGACCCCATCCGCGACCTGAGCCGCCGCTTCGACACGCTTCAATCCACGATGGCGGGCGGCGAGCGCATCCTCGAACTGCTCAATACGCCGATAGAGGTTCGGGATGCGGCGGATGCCGTCGAAATGCCGCCCATTGTCGGCGAAGTCCACTTCGAGAACGTCTCTTTCCATTATTCCGACGACCCCACCCTCGTCCTCGACGGTATCAACCTCCACGTGGAGGCAGGGCAGACGGTGGCGCTGGTGGGGGAGACGGGCGCCGGCAAGACGACCATCGTCAAACTGCTGGCACGCTTCCACGACCCGACCTCGGGCTGTGTGCGCGTGGACGGCGTGGACTTGCGGACGGTGACTCAGCAATCCCTGCGGCGGCAGATGGGCATGGTGCTGCAGGACCCGTTCCTTTTCAACGGCACGGTGCGGGAAAACATCCTGTTCGGCAGGCTCGATGCGACCAATGAAGAGGTAATCGCCGCGGCAAAGGCGGTCGGCGCGCACGACTTCATCATGGGCTTGAAGAACGGATACGAGACTTCGGTGGAAGAGGGCGGCGCGACATTGAGCGTGGGTCAGCGCCAGTTGATTTCATTTGCCCGCGCCCTGCTTGCCAATCCGCGCATTCTGATTTTGGATGAGGCGACATCGTCCGTGGACACGCAAACCGAACAGATTATTCAGCGAGCGCTGGCAACCTTGCTGAAGGGACGCACGTCTTTTGTCATTGCACACCGCCTTTCGACGATTACGAACGCCGACAAAATTGTGGTCATTCATGATGGAAAGATCGTCGAACAAGGGACGCACGCCGAACTGCTGGCAAAACAAGGGATGTACTACGACTTGTACAGGACAGGGTTTCAGGAATAAGGCATGCTATAATCTCTGTGCATGAGGTGACCATGGCTACTCCGAGAATTCTTCAAGATATTGCATCCTTGCCTCCTGAGGCGCAAAAACAAGTCAGGGATTTTGTGGCTTTTCTAAAAATGCGCTATGGGGGTTCGTCGCCCAAAAGCACTAAGCGTGGTCAATGGGAAAACGAACCCTTCTTTGGCATGTGGAAGGATCGCAAAGAAATGCAAGATAGCAGAAAGTGGGTGCGCGATTTACGCCGCAAACAGTGGAACCGTAAGGCATGAACATAACGCTGGTTGATACCGACATCTTGATTGACACCGCCTTGCAAATCAGCGAGGCGGTTCGTTGTTTGGAAGTATTGGAAAATTCATCCGAACTAGCAATCAGCGTGGTGACTCAAATCGCGGCGACGGCAATTGAATTGGATGTGGACTTTGTTTCAAAAAATCAGAAGGATTACCGTTTCATAGAGAACCTTCGTCTGCTGGCATATCCATTGTCATAAGACATGCCTGCCGGATTGCTGGCATAGTGGGGGGGACATTATGGGTTTTACACAATGGGGTTTCAGGAATAATCTTTACTGGGAGATTATCATGAGTATGAATAACGTTCGTCCGCATTTGACCCTGCTTACCGAAGAGCAAAAGCACGACGTCCACCGCTACGCCCTGCAGGTGCTGGAGACCGCCGGCGTGCGCGTGGATTCGCCGTCGGCGTTGGAGATGCTCGAGAAAAGAGTCGGCAGTTCGAGGGTCGAGGGAAGAACCGTGCGGATTCCGAGGGAACTGGTCGAGTGGGCGCTTCAAGCCGCGCCGAAGCGCATCCAAATCTTCGACCGGCGCGGGAATCCGCAGTTTCACATCGGAGGGGTGGAGGACCGCATCCGTTTTGGGATTGGGGTGACGGCGTTGTATTATCAGGAGCCCGAGACCGACACCCCCGTGCTGTTCGAACGCAAACACATGCGCGATATGGTGCGGCTGGGGAATAAACTGCCGCATTACGATATGGTCTCGACGGTGGGAATCGTGCGCGATGTGCCTGAGCATTTGACGGATTTGTACGGAAGCCTCGAACACTTTGCGAACGGAGTCAAGCCGCTGGTACTGCTGGTTTCGGACGAGCACCGCTTCGACGATGTTCTGCGCATGTTCGAGCATCTGCACGGAGACTTGGGAGAGAAGCCGTTCATCATCCCGTACTTCAACCCGGTCTCGCCGCTGGTGATGAACGCCGGCACGGTGGATAAGATGCGAATTGCCATCGAACGTGGATTGCCGGTCATCATTTCGAATTACAGCATGTCCGGCGCGACCACGCCGATTACGCCCGCCGGGACGCTCGCCGTGCTGCTGGCGGAACTGCTTGCGGGATTGGTCATCGGGCAGTTGTATAAAGAGGGCGCGCCGATGCTGTTGGGAATGCTGCCGGTCTATTTCGACATGAAGACGTTGATGAACTTCTACGACCCGCAATCCATTCTGGTCAATCTTGCCTGCGCGGAGATGATGGCGTTCTACGGCATTCCGCATTGCGGGACTTCGGGAAGCGGCACCGGCTGGGGTATGGATTTGCTCGCCGCGGAAACGTATTGGATGAACACACTCACGTTCTCGCTCACGAAAGGCGGGATCGCTCCGTTCGTCGGAGATACGCTCGGCTCGAAAGCCATCTCGCCGTTGACGTTCATCTACTGCCATGAAATTATTGACCAGGCTCTGCGCTTTGCAGATGGGTTTCAACTCGACGAGGCGCACATTGGGCTGGAAGAAATTCGTCAGGTTGGCGCCGGCAAGAGTTACGTCGCCGCGCCCACAACGCTCAAAAAATACAAGTCAGGCTACTACGTCAATCCCATCTTCCCGCGTTGGAGCATGGAAAAGTGGATGGAAGCCGGTCAACCGCACGCGCAGGAGTGGCTGCGGAAATATTCGATTGAATTTCTCAAGGATTTGCCCATGCCGGAAGATTACGAGGAGTTGATAAGGAAGGGGGAGGTGTATATTGAGAAGCTGGCGAGTGGAAAGTAGAAAATTATGATTTATATTCTTCGGAGCAAAGCACCCTGTGATCTCCTAGGAGGCGTCCAATGATGCCAAGCAAGGAAAAACTGCGGGAACGCTTCCTGCGCGACCCTTTGCCGCGCAGATTGGGGGGGCTGGCGGCGACGCTGGGCAGGCTTTCATCCGTTGCGCGCGAATCTACGGATCCGCTCAACGTCGCCCGATTGTTGGAAGAGGCAAAATACCTGATCGAATGGACCGCCGCCGACGCACAACCAGAGATCGCGGCTGAATTGGTGGCAATACAGACGCAAATCACCCTTTGGCTTCGAGCATGGGACAAAGCGAGCCGGGTTAGAGAACAACGGACGCTGCTTTCCGTGCAGGCAAAGTATTGGTCCGACCGCGCCCTGGATTTTTCAGGGCTGTTGGAAACATAAAATTGTCTTGACGCCCTAACCCGCGAATGATACACTCCAGCCACAGTAAGTAAATTCTATTCTGAAAGGAGGCACGTACAAATGAAAGCCATCACCGTATTCATCCAACTTGTATTGAGCGCGCCTCCTAAAGGTGAAGCGTAGTCACGACTTCAGTCGTTTGAGTTACCATGCCACCGCAGGCGCGTCTCGCCCTGCGGTTTTTTCTTTTAATTTCCCCCAAACCTGACAGGCGATGCGCGGAGGATGCCGAAGCGTCGCCGCGGGCTTGCCAACGAAACGCGACCTGTCAGGTCGTTTATTCGACAAGGTTGAATCGAACCATGAGCAAAAACCAACTCAACAAATTTTATGCCGAGCTCGACGAAGTACATGCCGACGACATTGCCTCCGCGCCGGGACGCACCGCCAAAAAACGCCAGTCGCGGCGGGCGGAGATGGACGCGCGGCTCTTTATCCGTGCGCAGGAGGCGGCGGGAGAATTCAAATTCACCTACAAAGCCGCCCGTTTCGAGGAAGCCTGGCTGTTGGACTCCCTCGAGGAGATTGCGGGGCAGCAACTCATCTCCGACGTGCTTCGCAAGGTCAAGGCGGGGAAGGAGGCATCCGTGTACCTGTGCCGTTCGGGTGCATCCATTGAAGCGCGCCTGCTTGCCGCCAAAGTTTATCGTCCGCGCACGCTGCGCAATCTCAAGAACGACGCCCTCTACCGCACCGGGCGCATTGACCTCGGCGAGGATGGCTCTGCCCTCTTCCGCGAAGCGGATGTCAACGCCATCATCAAACGCACCAAGTACGGCGAGGAACTGCGTCACACCTCCTGGATTGCCTACGAGTTCACGACGCTCGAGAAACTGTATGCCGCAGGCGCCGATGTTCCCAAGCCGTACGCCATGTTGAAAAATTCCATCCTGATGGAATACATCGGGGATGATGGTATGCCCGCGCCGACCCTCAACTCGGTGACTCTCGACCGTGACGAGGCGCACGAACTTTTTGACCGCGTCGTCCTTAACCTGAACCTGCTCCTCCAGAATGAGCGCATCCACGGCGATCTATCTGCTTATAACATCCTCTACTGGGACGGCGGCATCACGCTGATAGATTTTCCCCAAGTCGTCAGTCCGGAGTCAAACCCAATGGCGTGGACCCTCTTCCAGCGCGATGTGACGCGTGTCTGTCAATATTTCCAGGCTCAGGGCGTCAAGGTCAATGCCGGTAAACTCGCCGCCGAGTTGTGGACATCGCATGGACACAAAATCATCAAAGAAGTGCATCCGAGCGACCTCGATGCGGAAAATCTCCAAGACCGCAAAATTTGGGAAAAACAGCAAAAAGGTTGAATTACGGTGAAGGCGGCTGAACGGAGAAACAGCCGCCTCTTTTGATTTCACCTTTCATCGTCTCGAAAATCAAAGTAAAATCATAAACGATGAATCCGTCGCTTTCCTCAGAGGCGCACATACCACCGACTGGCTCGGCTGTTTCTGCATCGCAGTGACGAACTGCCGATGCAGTTTGTTTTAAGCGGGCAACCGCTGACTCAATTTCTCACGGAGGAGAAAGATGAAAATCAAAACTGCGTTCGTTGTGCTGTTGACCGTACTGGCGCTGGTGCTTTCCGCCTGTGGCGCCATCGGGCAGGCGCAGCCCGTCGTCATGCGGATTGGGTGGGCAGGCAGCCCGGATACCCTCAATCCCGGCGCGGCAGTGCTGACCGAGGCATACACCATCTTCACCCTGGTCTATGATACGATGTACCAACTTCAGTTGGACGGCACGTTCAAGTTGAGCCTCGCCGAAAGCGTCAGCGTTTCGGATGACGGTCTGGTATATACCTACAAAATCCGCGACGGGGTGAAGTTCCACGACGGACAGCCGCTCACCGCCGAGGACGTGGTCTTCTCCTACCTGCTCTATCAGAACACGGAAGGCTATCCCTGGATGGGCGACTACACCTACTACTTCGAAAATATCGAAGCCACCCCCAACAACGAAGTGGTCATCACCCTCTCGGAACCCATCCCGAACATTGACGCTCAACTGGTCTTCCTCTACGTCCTCCCCAAGCACATCTGGGAAAACGAAGACCCGGTGGAATTTGAAAACGTTGCCGCCATTGGCAGCGGACCCTTCAAGATGGTGGAATACAAGCCAAACGAGTTCGTCCACCTGGCAAAGAACGCGGACTACTTCGGCGGCGCGCCCAAAGTGGATGAGGTCATTTTCCAGACCTTCGAAAGCCAGGATGCCCTCGTGCAGGCAATCAAAACCGGGCAGGTGGACATGATCACCGAAATGCCCACCACCGCCGTCGAGACCCTCAAACAGGACCCGAACATCCAGGTCGTCACCGGCGCGCCCTTTGCCCCCAGCGTGACCGATGTCATCTTCAACCAGGTCACGCCGGAAAACTGCCCGCCGGATGACGGCTTATGCACCGGTCATCCCGCCCTGCTCGACCGCAACGTCCGCCTTGCTCTGGCGCACGCCACCGACAAACAAAAAATCATTGACGTTGTCCTGCTCGGTTACGGCACGCCCGGCGTCACCCTCATCCCCGACGGGCTGGGCATCTGGTTCAACTCCAGCCTCAAGGACTATGAGTATGATGTCGCCAAGGCAAATCAGATTTTGGAGGACGCCGGCTATAAAGACGTCAACGGCGACGGCATCCGCGAAACGCCCGACGGCTCGCGTTCGCTGACCTTCCGCATCAACTGGCCCAGCGACAGCATTGACTCCCCGCGCCTCGCCGAACTGCTCAGCGAAATGTGGGGACAGGTCGGCGTCAAACTCGAAGCGCAGGCGCTCGACCCCGACACGCTGACCTCTGTCTGCTGTCCCGCCTTCGACTTCGACATCATCATCTGGGGCTGGGGCTCCGATCCCGACCCGAATCTGCTCCTCAGCGTGATGACCACCGACGAAATCCCCACCGGCAGCAGCGAAACCGGCTACTCCAACCCCGCATACGACGAACTCTACCGCCAGCAGGCTTCGGAACTCAACCTCGAAAAACGCCGAGCGCTCGTCTGGAAAATGCAGGAAATCGTCTTCAACGACGTGGTGTACATCATCCCTTACTACGAACAAAACGTGCAGGCATTCCGCAAGGACCGCTTCACCGGCTTCATCCTCGACCAGCCCAAAGTGGAACTCTCGGATGTCACCTCGCTGATTCGCGTCGAACCCGTCCGTTGACGATTTGGATAAGGGAGGGCGGTTCATTCCGCCCTCCCGCCTGATCCTGCCCGAAAGGCATTTCGGTGAACCGATACCGTTACCTGCTCAAAAAGACCGGCTGGGCGCTGCTGACGATTCTGTTCGTGCTCGTTCTGAACTTCTTCCTCTTCCGCATCCTGCCCGGCGACCCCGCCCGCGCCCTCACCCGCGACCCGCGCATGAAAGCGGAAGCGCGCGAGATTCTGCGCGTGCGCTTTGGACTGGATAAGCCGGTCATCAACTGCTTCGAAACCCTCACCCCCCTCAAACTGGGCGACTGCCGCGTCAACCCGTTCGAGACGCAGTTCTTCATTTATATCAAGAACCTCCTGCAGGGCGAGTTGGGCATCAGTTACAAGACGAACCGCCCCGTTGCCGATATTCTGGCGGAGCGGCTTTGGAACACCGTCCTCCTCATCGGCGCGGGGCAGATTCTTTCCATCGTAGTCGGCGTTGCCTTTGGCGTCTTTGCCGCATGGAAAGCCCGCACCGCCATTGACTACGGCGCGCTCATCACGGGACTGGTGGCATGGAGCCTGCCCACCTTCTGGCTGGGCATCATCCTGCTGTTTTGGGGCAGCACGCACGGCTTTCCCATCGGCGGCAAGGCAACGCCCGGTTCCAGCACCTACCCGCTTCTGTACCAAATCGGCGATGTCGCCAACCACATGATTTTGCCCACGCTGACCTACATCATCGTCTATATGGGCGAGTACATGCTGGTCATGCGCTCCAGCCTGCTGGATGTGCTGGCAGAAGACTACATCCTGACCGCCAAGGCGAAAGGCTTGAGCGCGTTTCAAATTCTCAAAGACCACGCCATCAAAAACGCCATGCTCCCCATCGTCACGCTCATCGCCATCAACCTGGGGTTCACGGTGGCGGGCGCGGTGCAAATCGAAGCGGTGTTTTCCTGGCCGGGCTTGGGAGGCGCCATCTTCGAGGCAGTCGAGAGCCGCGATTATCCCCTCCTGCAAGGCACGTTCCTGCTCATTGCGGTCAGTGTGATTCTCGCCAACCTCATCGCCGACCTGACCTATTCCTACCTGGACCCGCGCGTCCAAACGGAGTGACCGCATGGCGATTCAGGAACTGGAACTCAAACCCGCCGTCCCCGCCTCGCCTTTAAGCGGCTTCTGGAACGTCTTCCGCAAGAACCGTCTGGCGATTGCCGGGCTGGGGATGCTGGTGGTGATTGTCGTCGCCGCCGTCTTTGCAGACTTCATCGCTCCCTACGACCCGCGTTCCTACGCCGGCATTGGCGCCGGCGACATCTACCAGCCGCCCAGCGCCCAGCACTGGTTCGGCACCGACGACGCCGGCAAGGATGTGTTTTCCGGTTTTATCTATGGCGCCCGCAACTCGCTAATTGTGGGATTCTTCGCGGCGTTCATTTCTATCTTCATTGGCGGCACGTTTGGCATCGTCGCCGGCTTCTACGGCGGGCGCATCGAAAACTTCCTCATGCGCTTCACCGACACCATGCTCGTCATCCCCGACCTGCCGCTGATTGTCATCTTCGTGGCGCTGACCGAACCCAGCCTGTGGAACATCATCCTCGTCATCGGTCTGCTCGGCTGGACGACCACCGCCCGCGTCGTCCGTTCGCAGACTCTGGCGGTCAAATCGCGCAAGTTCGTCTTGCGGGCGCGCGCCATTGGTGCAGGCAACTGGCACATCATCGTCCACCATGTTCTGCCGCTGGTCATGCCCATTTTGGTGGTCAATGCCATCCTGGTCATCTCACTCGCCATCCTGAGCGAGTCCACGCTGGCGTTTCTCGGTTTGAGCGACCCGCTCGCTATCTCGTGGGGGCAGATGCTCAACTTTGCCTTCGGGCGCGGCGCGATGAGCGTGGGCGCCTGGTGGGCGCTGGTTGCGCCGGGGTTTGGGATTGTGTGGGTCGTCCTTGCGTTGACCCTGCTGGGGAACGGGCTCGAGCAGGTGCTCAACCCCAGGCTGGAGGCGCATCATTTAATGCCGGGCCAGCCTACGGTCCAGAAAGAGGCGGGGGAAGTCCCATCGCGGAGCGCGTTCGTCAAGACGCCCGTCGTCCTCGAGGTGCAGAATCTCTCCGTCGAATATGTCAATGAAGGGATGCCGCCGGCGCGGGCGGTGCAGAACGTCAGTTTTCAACTGCATGAAGGCGAGATGATGGGGCTGGTGGGGGAGAGCGGCTGCGGCAAGACCACACTCATCATGGCGTTGAACAGACTGTTGCCCTCCGCCGGGCAGATTGTGGGCGGCAAGGTGTTGTTCAACGGCGTGGACATGGCGACCGCCAGCGACGAAGAACTGGCAGACATCCGCTGGAGCGGCATTTCCATCATCTTTCAGGGCGCAATGAACGCCCTCAACCCGGTGCGCACGGTGGGCGACCAGATTGCCGAGGCGATTCGCAAACATCTGCCCATCGAAAGCGAAGCGGCGCTGGAGGCGCGGGTGACGGAACTGCTCGAACTGGTGGGCATTTCCGCCGAACACAAAGACCATTACCCGCATCAATATTCCGGCGGAATGCGCCAGCGCGCGATGATTGCCATGGCGCTTTCCTGCTCGCCGCAGGTGGTGATTGCCGACGAGCCGACCACCGCGCTGGATGTGATGATTCAGGCGCAGATTTTGGAACTACTCGACGAACTGCGCCGCAGGCTGGGGCTTGCCGTCATCTTTGTTACGCACGATCTCGGCGTGGTGGCGGAGATGTGCGACACGGTGCTGGTGATGTACGGCGGCGTGACCGCCGAATACGCCGACGTGGACACCATCTACAATCAGCCGCGTCATCCCTACACTCAGGAACTGCTCAAGGCATTCCCGGACCTTTCCAACCCCGAAAAGCGGCTCTCTTCCATTCCCGGCTACCCGCCCAAACTGGACTCGCTGCCTCCCGGCTGCCGCTTTGCGCCGCGCTGTCCGCTGGCATTCGACCGCTGCAAGACCGAACTGCCCCGCCTGCACGAACTGGGGAACGGACATGTCGTCAGTTGTCATTTGGTCGAAACCTCCTCTGCGTAGAATGCGCCCTCTAGCGCATGACACGACGTTAGAAAACGTCTTCTACGCCTTGAGAAAACATCATGCCCAACGACATCATCCTTGAAATTCGCAGCCTCAAAAAATATTTTGCGGCAGGCAGCCGCGGCTGGTTTTCGCGCCGCGAGCGCTTTGTCCACGCGGTGGACGGCGTGGATTTGCAACTGCGGCGCGGCGAGGTCATCGCCCTGGTCGGCGAAAGCGGCTGCGGTAAATCCACCCTCGCCCTCACCCTCATGCTCCTCGAGGAAGCCAGCGAAGGCAGCATCCTCTTCGAAGGCAAAGACATCACCCGCGCCAGCCCCCAGGAACGCAAGGCGCTCCGTCAGCGCATTCAAATGGTCTTTCAGGACCCCTACGAATCGCTCAACCCCACGCAGACCATCGAAGAAATCGTCTCGGAGCCGCTGGCAGTGCATGGATTGACGCCGAATGCGAACGAACGCCGCGAGCGGGTCATCCGCGCGCTGGAAGATGCCGGCTTGAAACCCGCCGCCGATTACCTCTATCGTTACCCCCATCAACTCTCCGGCGGACAGCGCCAGCGCGTGGTCATCGCCGGTGCGCTCGTGCTGGAGCCTCACCTGCTCATCGCTGATGAGCCAGTCTCCATGCTCGATGTCTCCATCCGCGCCGAAATCATCAACCTGCTCGCCGACTTGCGCCAGACGCGCGGCATCTCCGTCATCTTCATCACCCACGACCTCGGCACCGTCGGCTACTTCGCCGACCGCGTGGCGGTCATGTACTTGGGGCGCATCGTCGAAATCGGGACCATGCGCGAGGTCCTGCAAGACCCGAAACATCCCTACACCCAAGCCCTGCTCTCGGTCATCCCGGTCCCCAACCCGCGCCTGCGCCGAAAGCGCATCATTCTGCAGGGTGAAACGCCCAATCCCATTGACCTGCCCGGCGGCTGCCGCTTTCACCCGCGCTGTCCGCTCGCCATCGAAGCCTGCAAACACACCGACCCTTCGCTGATAAAAATCTCTTCAAGCCATCAGGCGGCGTGCCTCCTGCTCCAGCCATGACCGACATCACCAGCCCGCAAAACCCGCGCGTCAAGCATATCGTCAAACTGCGCGAGGACAAACGTCAAAGACAAAAGGACGGCTTGCTCCTCGTGGAAGGCTGGGACGAGATTCAACTCGCCATCTCAGCGGGACACAGACCCCGCACGCTTCTGACCGCCCCGGAACTTGCCAGCCGTCCCCTGACCTTTCCCTCCGCTGAAACGGAGGTCGAGCCTGTCGAGACCTTGACTGTCTCCCGCGCCGCCTTCGAGAAGATGTCTTACCGCGACAACCCCGACGGCTGGCTGGCGGTCTTTCCCATCCCTCAAACCACACTTGCCGGTTTGAACGTGTCCGACGTTCCGCTCGTCATCGTCGCCGAATCCATCGAGAAGCCCGGCAACCTCGGGGCAATTCTCCGCACTGCCGACGCCGCCGGCGTGGATGCGCTCCTGCTCTGCGACCCGCGCGTGGACCCTTGGAATCCCAACGTCATCCGCGCCAGCCGTGGGACGGTATTCAGCGTGCCGGTGGTCGAGTGCGGCAACGCCTCCGCGCTGGCGTGGCTGAGGGCGCATCGGATTCGCGTGCTTGCGGCGACGCCCTCCGCCCAAACAACCTACTCCGACGTGGACATGACTCGTCCCACCGCCATCGCCGTCGGCACGGAGGACGAGGGGCTGACCGATTTCTGGATGAACAACGCCGACGTGCAGGTGAAGATACCGATGCAGGGAAAGGTCAATTCGCTGAATGTCTCGGTCTCGACGGCGTTGATTGTGTATGAGGCGGTAAGACAGAGAAAGTAAAAGGGAGTGTCCAATGTCGTGGGTTTAGCCATAGAGAGCGCAGAGATTTTGAGATTTTTCTCAGAGATCTCTGTGAGCTCTGTGGCAGAAAAATCTTTAGCCCATTCTTTTAGACACTCTCAGTAAAAAGCAAAACGGAGGCAATATGTTGGACGCCATCTTGACTCCTGAACAGCGCAATGTGCGGGACGAGGCGCGCGCCTTTGCGCGCAAAGAAGTATCGCGCCAGTTACTGCTCGATATGGACGCGGACAAGGTTCGTTATCCGCGCGAGTATATTGAAAAACTCGCCGCACACCGTTTGTTGGGACTGCGCTTCCCACAGGAATGGGGCGGACGCGGCTTGGGCTGGTCGCATGAGGTTCTGGCATTGGAGGAAATCGGCGTGCTGGGGGCGAGTCTCGCCTGTCTCTTTTCCCTGCCGTCCATCGTGGGGGAGGCAATCCATCTCTTCGGTTCGCGCGAGCAGAAGGAAAAATATCTCAAGCCGATGCTCGCAGGCAGGATCACGGTCGCGGAGGCGTTGACCGAACCGCGCGGCGGGTCGGACTTTTTCGGCGCGACCACAACCGCGAAGCGCGAGGGCGATTTCTACATCCTGAACGGACAAAAACGCTTCATCGTCGGTGCGGAAGGCGCGGACTTGTTCATGGTGTACGCGCGCACGAATCCAAATGCAGCGGGTCACAAAGCCATCAGCGCGCTGCTGGTCGAACGCGGCGAAGGCGTGGAAGTACAGCACGTCTACGGGCTGATGGGCACGCGCGGCGGCGGAACGGGACGCGTCTATTTTCGGGATGTGCGTGTGCCGCTCGAGAATCTCATCGGCGAGGAACACGGCGCGTACGAAATCTTCAACCAGATGATGATCCCCGAGCGCATGACCAGCGCGGCGGGTGCGCTCGGTCTGGCGCGCGCCGCATTGGAGATTGCCGCGCGTTATGCCGACCGGCGCAAAGCCTTCGGGCAGAAGATCTGCGAGTTCGAGGGAGTCAGTTTCAAGGTCGCCGAGAGTCTGACGCGGCTGGACGCGGCGCGGGCGCTCGTCCATGAAACGGCGCGTATCATTGATTCCGTTGGCAATTCGAATGATGTCCGCCGCATGGTTTCCGAATCGAAAAAATTTGCCACCGATACCGCCTGGGCTGTCGTCAACGAGGCAATGCAAATCATGGGCGGGATTGGGTACACCAACGTGTATCCCATCGAGCGTCTGCTGCGCGACGCGCGGCTGATGACCATTTGGACAGGCACGAACGAGATCATGAACCTGGTCATCCAGCACGAGTACTACAAGGAACTGCTTGCCGCGGCGCCCTCTGCCCGCGATGTGGAGGCGGACGCGCCGAACGCCGAAGCGGAAGGCGAGAAGGTGTACGAATGATTTGACCTCCGCTCCGAGATGTCAGGGTTTTGCAAGGCGGGTTTGCTACCTTTTTTCCGTTTTCTCCGTCATGTCGTCAAATTCATGCCGACGGAGTTGACCATGTTTACCCTCATCAAATGGATTCTTGCCGCCCTGCTCGCCGCCTTCTTGTGGCTGGTGGGCAAATACACCGCCGAATACTTCGCCTTCAGCCCCTATAAAAAATATCCCGTGCGCAAGCGCGAGTGAGCAGCACAGGCAGCGCAAGCCTGGAGACTTGCGCTGCAGCCAACAAGTGATGTTTGGCTGTTTTGTCGAACCGTCAACGAATTTTTCACGAATTCACGGTCTCCGTGGTAAAAACCCCAGATTTCCCAAGGCTGATTTTATTGTTCGGTTAATTTGGAAAGAGGGGGGAATCAGCCGCGCCGCCGAAAGCCTGCAGGGGTTGTGACCCCTCCCCAGCCCTCCCCCATAGTGGGGGAGGGAGTGACCCCTCCCCAACCCTCCCCATCCCGCCTCGCAGGATGGGGAGGGTGACCTTTAGGTCGGGTGGGGGCGTCGGATGGGGTCAGGTCAATCCGCCGCCAGCGCCTCTCTTTCCTCTTTCATCTCTTCCTCAGCCACCCCATAGCGCGCCTCCAGCTCGTGACGGAACTGCTGGGTGTAAAGCCTGTAATAATGTCCGCGCAGTTTGAGCAGTTCGGCGTGCGTGCCTTGCTCGGCGATGCGTCCGTTCTCGATGACGAGAATGCGGTCGGCGCGGCGGATGGTGCTTAAGCGATGGGCGATGACGAAGGATGTGCGTCCCTGCATCAGGTTCTCCATGCCTTTCTGGATGAGCGCTTCGGTGAGCGTATCCACCGAGGAGGTGGCTTCGTCCATGATGAACAGTTCGGGTCGCGCCAGCACGGCGCGCGCAAGCGAGATCAACTGCTTCTGCCCGACCGAAAGCAAGTTGCCGCCTTCGCCCACGTTGTGGTCGTAGCCCTTCTCCAGCGTCACGATAAAGTCGTGCGCGCCGGCGATCTTGGCGGCTTCCACGATTTCCTCGTCCGCCGCCTCCAGCCGCCCGTAGCGGATGTTGTCGCGCACACTGCCCGAGAAGAGATGCGGCGTCTGCAACACGATTCCGATGCGGCTGTGAATCGAAGCGAGGGTGTAATCGCGGTAATCGCGCCCGTTGATGCGGATCACGCCGGAGCGCGGCTCGTAGAAGCGGCAGAGCAGATTCACAATCGTGGACTTGCCGCCGCCCGTCGGTCCGACCAGAGCGATGGTCTCACCGGGTTTCACCTTGAGCGTGAAATCGGTCAGGACGGGCTTGCGGTCTTCGTAGAAGAAGTCCACGTGGTCGAATTCGATTTCGCCCATCAGCGTTTCGGCGGGGACGGCGCCGGGTCTATCGTGGACCTCGGGCGGGGTGTCTGCCAATTTGAAGATTCTCTCCGCCGAGGCAATGGAGTGCTGCATTTCGGCGTAGACGCGCGCCAGGTCCTGGATGGGCCACATCATGAAGGTCAGGTACGAGACGAACGCCTGGATGCCGCCGATGGTCATCATCCCAACCTGAATCTGCGTCCCGCCGTAACCGACGATGACTCCCAGCGCCAGCGCGGCGATGATTTGCACGGTGGGGAGGAAGAGCGCCGAGAGCCACGCCGCGCGGTAGGAGGCGTTGTACATCTGCGTGGTCAAGCCCTGAAACTCGCGGGTGTTCTCATCCTCGCGCAGTAAGGCTTTCACCACGCGCACGCCCTGGAAGTTCTCGTTGAACGCGCCGGTGATTTTGGAGTTGGTGCGGCGCGCCGTGCGGTATTCCACCAGAATCCGCTTGCGGAATTGCACTGCGATGAACAGCATGAGCGGAATGACGGTGAACACGATGAGCGCCAGTCTCCAGTTGATGAGCGCCATGAACGTGACCGAGGTGATGATGTTCATCACCGCCCAGGTGGTATCCACCACGCCCCAGGTCAGCAGGTCGGCGACGCGCCCAGTATCCGAGGTGACGCGCGCAATCAGGCGCCCGACGGCGTTTTGGGCGTAGTAGGAGAGCGAGAGGTCCTGCAGGTGGTTGAAGAGCATCTTGCGCAGGTCGTATTGCACGCGCTCGCCCAGCACGCCGGCGAGATAGATAAAGGTAAACACGAACCCCGCCTGGAGCAGTTGAAACACGCCGTAAATGACGGCGAGTTGCATCACCCGCGCCTTGTCGCCCGGCACGATGCCGGTGTCCACGATTTGCTTGTTCAGGTAGGTGAACCAGGCGTCGAGCGCGGAGGTCAGCGCGATGGTGATGAGGAATCCCAGCACCCACTTCCAATGCGGCTTGAGCAGGGTCAAAATTCGCCGAAAGACCGGCGCGGTCAGTTGACTTGTGTGTTCTTCTTCTTCGAGTTCGATAAGGTCGGTGTCAGACATGGGTAATTCTCCAAAACTTTGTACCGTGAAGAAAAGGATGAAGGATGAATTATGAAGGATGAATGTGGATGGAAGAGTTTCTTTTCTTCATCATTCACACCTGCGCTTGTGCGTGCAGTGCAAGCGTCCTTCTATCTTCATCATTTCCTTTTCATTCTTTTCTTGATCGTTGTCACGATGGCGGTGAAGATCGCTATCAGTTCGTTGGTTTCCTTGATGAGCGGTTCCAACTTCTTCGCGGGAACGATCTCCGCTCTCACGAGTAGGTCGAGCCAGAAATCCGTTTCATCCAATTCCTGCAGCACGCTTTCAAACTTATTGACTATGTCCGGGTCAGACTTGGCGCGATTGCCCTCGCGATACTGCGCTCCAACGGACGTGCCAGAACGCAAGACCTGTTTGCCAAGCGTTTGGGCTTCAGTGGATTTTGGCAGGCTGGAATACAAGCGAACGATCCGTAAAGCAAAGTCGCTTGTCCGCGTTTTCAAATCCTGAGGCGCTTTAGTTTCCATCGCTTCATCTCCTTTACATTTCATTCATCCTTCATCCTTCAGAATTCATCCTTGCACGCTGTTTATCATTGTGCTTTCGCAATTTCCATCTCCAGCTCCTCATCGATCCTCGTCTGGATGTCATAGATTCTCCGGTACATGCCAGCCGGGTCTGCGAGCAGTTCTTCGTGTGTGCCCATCTGCACCACCTCGCCCTTATCCAGGACAAGGATCAGGTCCGCGTTCATCACGGACTGGATGCGGTGGGCGATGATGAAGGTCGTGCGGTTTTCCATCAGTTGATTCAGCGCCGCGCGGATTTCGGCTTCGGTCTCCGTGTCCACCGAGGAGGTCGAGTCGTCGAGGATGAGGATGCGCGGATTCTTGAGCAGAGTGCGGGCGATGGTCACGCGCTGTTTCTGCCCGCCGGAGAGCGTCACGCCTTTTTCGCCGACCAGCGTGTTGTAGCCGTCGGGGAAGGTCAGGATCACATCGTGAATGGCGGCGGCTTTTGCGGCGCGCTCCACTTCCTCCTGCGGCACGTCGCGCCCCACGCCGTAGGTGATGTTCTCGCGGATGGAGCGGCTGAACAGGAACGGCTCCTGTTCCACGATGCCAATTTGCCGGCGCAGGTAAGCGCGCGGATAATCCTTCAACTCCACGCCGTCCAGCAGAATGCGCCCGCCGGTGTACTCGTGGAAGCGCGGCAGCAGGTTGACCAGCGAGGTCTTGCCGGAGCCGGTCGAGCCAAGCAAAGCGACTGCCTGACCCGGCTTCACATGGAACGAGATGTTCTTCAGCGCGTCGGACTTGCCGTCCGAGTACATGAACGAGACATTCTCGAAGACAATCTCGCCTCGCACCGCACCTGCGGGCTGGTACTTCCCATCGTGGAGCGGCTCCCGCGCCTGTTTGACCACTTCCATCAGACGCCCATACGAGACCATGCCCGTCGAAGCGGAGACGATGATGCGCCCCAGGTTGCGGATGGGCCAAATCAGCCACACCACCAAGCCGACATAGGCGATGTACATGCCGACCGTAATCTCGCCGTTGATTGCCATGTTGGCGGCATAGACAAAGCCGAACAACATCTGCAGTCCCAGCACAATATCCGAGAGGGGCCAGAACATCGAGTGCATGAAGAGCAGAATCTTCCCTTTGAGGAACTTGCCCCAGTTATCCTTCTCGAACTTGTTCTTTTCGTACTCCTGCCGCGCAAATGCTTTGACCACGCGCACGCCGGTCAGGTTTTCCTGCAATGTCGTGGAAAGCACCGCCTCCTGCGCCTGATACTCCTCGTATGCCTTGGTCACTTTCTTGAAGAACCACAGCGACACCCACAACATGAACGGGATGACGATGACCGAAATCAGACCGAGCTCCACGTTCAGGTTCAGGATGGCGGCGAAGTTGATGACGAACAACAGGATGATGCGTCCCATGCCGATGCCCTGTTCGCTGAAGAAGCGGCGCAGGGCGTCCACGTCGGAGGTCACGCGCTCGATCAGGTCGCCGGTCGGTGTGGTGGCGTGGTAGGAAAAACTCAGCCGCTGGATGTGGTCGAAGAGAAAGTCGCGCAGGCGGCGCGTAATGCCCTCGGCGGTGTAGGCGGCTAAACGTCCCGAAAGAAACGAGAAGCCGCCCTCCACGATGGCAAGCCCGACAAAGCCGGCGCCAATCCAAAGCGAGGTCGTCACCAGGCTTCCGCCGATGAATTTTCCCTGCGCCAGCACATCGTCGGCAAAGAAACGCAGAAGCAGGTAGGTGAAGGTCTTCGCCAGCGCCGAAACAGCCAGCGCAAGTGTCGCGCCAATGTAGGGCAGGCGGTAATCCACCATCATCTTCCACAGACCCTTCAGGCGGTTTTCGTGGAGGGCGCGGCGGAAGTCGAAGGTGATGGCGGGTTCGTAGGTGGGTTGTGTTGTGGTCATTTCATTTTCTCCACCCTCTCTTTTTGAGGAGAGGGGCAGGGGGTGAGGTTAAACAAAAAGGCTGCGGCGGGTGCGCCACAGCCTGAAACGACAGGTACGTTTGACCTAACGACGGTCAATAGGCGCACTACGAGAAGGTAAAGCCCCGTCAACAACGGGCAAAACGAACGATGTAACGATGTAGCTGCTCATGTAGTGCGCTCCTTTCTTTAGAATTTGCTTAACGCCCGCCCAGTGTACTCTGCCGGCGGGAATATTGTCAAGGCTGGATTCGATATAATCGCGCCCATGATACGAACCTGGCAGATTACTCATCACGGACCAAAGGAACTTCATTTCCCCAACGCTTCTTCGCTGGATGCCGTTACGCGCCAACTGCCGCAGGGATATTACACCACCTTCCGCACCTACGACTCCTGCACGCGCGTCGTCGGACTCAAAGCCCACTTCCGCCGCCTGCCCCATGCGGACGCTTCGCTCCTACGCCGAAGCCTGCGTTTGCTGCTAGAACCGTATCGCCCCGGTGAAGCGCGCGTCCGCCTCATGGAGACCCGGGATGGCAAATGCTACATTTCCATCGAACCGCTCAAACTCCCGCCGACCGAAGTGTATGAGCGGGGCGTCCGCGTGGAAACGGTAACGCTCCAGCGAACCAATCCGCGTGAGAAATCCACGGCATTCATCGGCGCAAGCGAGGCAGAGCGCAAAAAGATTGCCCAACGGGGAATCTTCGAGGCGCTGCTGGTCAAGAACGGGCGGATTTTGGAAGGGATGACGAGCAATTTCTTCTATGTGCGGGACGACGTTTTGCACACCGCCCGGCGCGGCATTCTGCTCGGCGTCACACGGACGATGGTCATCCGCGCGGCGCGGGGGATGGGGGTGGAGGTGAGATACAAGCCTCTGAAAGTGGATCAACTGCCGGCGGTGGACGAGGCGTTCATCACCTCCAGTTCGCGCGGCATCGTGCCGGTTGTCCAGATTGACGATGTGACGGTGGGGGAGGGGAGGGTAGGAGCGTTGACGAAACAGTTGTCGGCGGCGTATGAGGCGTATGTCCGCAAAAAGGCGGAAACGATTTAGCTCTCACCTTACGCAGTTTTCTCGTAGTGTGACATTTATGTCGCCTGAAAGCACGAGATAAATCTCGCGCCACCGCGTAAGGTGAGTTAGATATGTAAGAACAGCCCGCCAGCCTCCATCAAAACCCGAAAGGAGTGCGCGGATGAAACACATTCTTTCGGTGTTTATCGTCATGATTTTGGCAGCTGCATGTACGGCGGTTGCTCAGGGAGGAGACGACCCGATCCAGCCTGCCGCGTCGCCCACGCCCGGCATCATCTCCGAGCTTGCAACGTTAGCCGCAAACACAGCAGAAGTGGATGAGGTGATTGTCGTGACGCAGCCGCCGCCTGACGAGGATTTCTTTAGCCGCAACAACATCACCCTTTCGCCTCCCGTTTGCAGCGGCTTGACCCAGCCGCAGATGGAGGGACCCTACTACACGCCTGATACTCCCGAACGCAACTCTTTGCTCGAAGAGGGGATGCCCGGCACGCGCCTGCTGCTGGTCGGCTATGTGCTGGACCAGAACTGTCAGCCCCTGCCGGATGCCTGGCTCGACTTTTGGCAGGCAGATGCAAATGGAGAATATGACAACGTTGGCTATCGCTTGCGGGGGCATCAATTTACCGACGTACAGGGGCGTTATTACCTCGAGACTGTTCTGCCCGGTTTGTATGCCAGCCGTCCCATCGAGCATATCCACGTCAAAGTTCAGCCCGAAGGCGGAGCGCTGGTAACGACGCAGTTGTATTTCCCGAATCAGCCGGTGGAGGGTCTCACCGTTACGCTCGAAGAACGCGACGGGTATGTGGTCGGCTATTTCAATTTTGTGGTGCAGCGGTAATGTGGATGCGCATTGATGTCGTACGACGGCGGTCTCAAGCGTTTTCCTGAATGCGAACGAACGTTTTGAACTCTTCGATGAAACGGTCTTTGCCGAATTTCCGAGCATGGCGGACAAGGTCTGCCGCGGCAAAACGGGAATGTAGTTTTTCAAATTGCCGCACGGCATCCGTCAGGCTTTCGGCGGATTGCTCGTCGAAAAATATTCCGGTGACACCATCCTGAACCGTCTCCCGCGCTCCGCCGCGTCCATACGCAAGCACCGGACATCCCGCCGCCTGTGCTTCGACAACGGCAATGCCAAAGTCCTCCTCCGCCGCGCAGACAAAGCCGCGCGCTTTGCCCAGCAACTCCGCGACCTGTTCATCGGAAACATAACCGAGGAATTTGATGTTTGGGCTTGCCATCCGCTTCAGGCACGGCAATTCGGGTCCCTCGCCGATAACAAGGAGAGGGAGATTCAGTTTGGAAAACGCCTCCACGATAACGTCAACCCGTTTGTGCGGAACAAGTCTCGTCACGGTGATGTAATACGCCTCGCGCTGAGAGGACGGCTTGAAGCGCTCCACTTCCACAGGAGGATAAATGACGGCGGCGTCACGTTGATACGCGTCCGCGATCCGCTGGGAAACGGCTTGGGAGATGGCGGCAAATTGATGGACGCGCGATGCGGCTTTCCGATCCCAGGCGCGGAAGGCGCGCAGGTATTCCTCGAGGAGGAGATTCTTGTGTTTGCGAGTGCCATCGAGGTTGAGGTCTGTCCACGCGTAGCGCATGGGCGTGTATGTGTACGAAAGGTGACGCGCGCCGCCGGGATTTTTCACGCCATGCGCCACCGCATAACTGAAACAGATAATATGGTCGAAGGCGTGCAAGTCGAAACGTTCGACGGCAAACGGCATGAATGGCAGATATTTACGATGCTGCGTGTGCGCCAGCGGAAGCGAGTTGATGAGGGATGTGTGGACCTTTCTGTCCGCGAGCGGCGTGCGGAGGAAAACATCCCTGTTGTAAACCAGCGTGAAGATTTCTGCGTTAGGATACGCCTCCAGCGCGGTGAACAACACCTTCTCACCGCCGCCAAGGGATGGGAGGGCGTCAATCACAAAGGCAATGCGTGGTTTGGATTGCATGGGATGGGGGGCTTTTCTGTCTGGGAAGTGTCGGAGATTATAATTGCAAACATGACCACTCACAGGGCAGGCTGGACGCAAGATCGTCTCTTGCGTCTTTTTTCAATTGGCGCGCGTTTCTTCTTTGCGCTGACAATCATCCTCCTTCCCGTCCGCTGGCGGATCGTTTTATCGGCGCGTCCCGCCTTGCCCGTTTATAGAGACTATACGGATTTCCTGCTCTTCGCGCCGGACATTGCCATGCTCGGCACGCTGGCGTTGTGGGGATTGACGTTCCTGCTTCAGCCTCGAAAACTCCATTGGGGACGGGCTCATGTGTGGGTTCCGCTGCTGGGGTTGACGCTGGCAGGCTGGGTTTCACTGATGAGCAGTTGGGATCCGCCTCTTTCCTTTTATCACGCCGTTCGGTTGAGCCTGTTGTTTCTCTTTTTCCTCTTCGTTGTAAACGAGGTCAACTCGCCCGCCTGGGTGATCATTCCAGCCGGTCTGCAGGTATTGACCCAATCCATCGCTGCCATCGGGCAATCGCGGTTGCAGCGTGACCTGGGTCTGCAATGGGCGGGGGAGTATGAATTGAATCCGCTTTGGGAGGGTGTAAGTATCGTGGGAGGAGGCAGCGTCCGTTTTTTACGCGCGTATGGGCTGAGCGACCATCCCAACATCCTGGGCGGCTGCCTGGCATTTGGGCTTGTGCTTCTCTTTGCGGCATTCCTGCATCAGCAAAAACGTGCGTGGCGGTGGGCGATCCTGGCGGTTTTTGTTCCGGGGCTTGCCGGGCTGCTGGTCACATTCTCGCGTTCGGGGTGGGCTGCGTTCTTTGCGGGCTGTGTTGTCATCGTTGGAGCGGAAGCGGTCAAACGCAACGCTGAAGCCTTGAAACACGCCATAGCCCTGGCGGTCATTTGCACGGCTGCCATTATCCCGCTCATTCAGCGTGACCTGCCGTTTTTTTACGGACGGTTCAATGTGAATTCCTCCGCCTCCGCACCAATCAGCAGGGATCGCGGTTCGCTTCTGGAGCGCGCTTATCTTTTCGATGCCTCCAACCGCTTATTTGTAAACCACGCGTTGACCGGAGTGGGGCTGGGCGTCTCGCCGGTTGCCCTGAAGGAGGCGTACCCGCTGTTTCCCATCAATTATCAACCGCCTCATTTCACTCTGCTGGCTGCGGCGCTCGAGACGGGCATTCTGGGGGGCGCGTTTTATTTTCTCCTTGCCATACTTCCCATGCTCGTTTTCTTCATCGGGCGAAGCCGGTTTTTGCGCGACCCGCAGGTCATTGCCGGCTTTGCCCTCCTGCTGGCGGTGACGGTGGTCGGACTCTTCGATTATTACACCTGGCTGCTCGTGCCGGGACGCTTGTGGCAGTGGACCGCGTGGGGACTTTGGTCTGCCTCTCTGATGCACCATGAATGACATCCTCCTCGTTCCCATAGCGGTTATTTATCTGCTGACTGTCGTCACATTGTTCGTGTATGGCTTGAATTTCTTCCACCTCGCGTGGAGCGCTCACCTCAATCGAAGTGAACTACAGCCGGCTGCGCCTGCCCCACTTTCCCGCCTGCCGCCCGTAACGGTCCAACTGCCCATCTTCAACGAACGCTACGTGGCGCGGCGACTGATCGAAGCCGCCGCCGCGTTGGATTATCCTCCCAGCCTGCTCGAAATCCAGGTGCTGGATGATTCGACGGATGATACCGTTTCGATAGCGAAGGAAACGGTGGAACGTTTGCGCGGCGCGGGAATTGACATCAAACATTTGCATCGCACCGACCGGCGCGGCTTCAAGGCAGGCGCGCTTGCCGAGGGACTGAAGACAGCGCGGGGCGAATTCCTTCTCATTCTGGACGCTGATTTCGTTCCCGCGCCCGATTTCCTCAAACGCATCCTTCCCCGCTTCGATAATGACCGTGTTGCCTTTGTGCAGGCGCGCTGGGGACACCTCAACCGCGATTATTCCCTGTTGACCTTCCTTCAATCCCTCTCGATTGACGCGCACTTTGCAGTGGAACAACTGGCGCGTTCCCGCCTGGGTTACTGGTTTAATTTCAACGGCACGGCAGGCGTCTGGCGCAAGTCTGCCATCGAAGACGCCGGCGGCTGGCGGGCGGAAACTCTCACCGAAGACCTCGACCTTTCCTACCGGGCGTTTCTGCGCGGCTGGGAGGCGCGCTATGCCGGCGACATTGTTGTCCCCGCTGAATTACCCGTCAGCATGACCGCGTTTCGGCGGCAGCAACACCGCTGGGCGCGCGGCAGTCTCGAATGCGCCCTTCGATACGTTCCCGAGGTTTGGCGCATGGACGTGCCGCTCCCCAGGCGCATCGAAGCGACGCTTCATCTCACCGGCTATTGCGTGCATCTCTTCCTGTTTGCGTTGTCCATGCTTTATCCCTTCGTTTTGCTGCTTTCTGTCCGCTATCCCGCCTTGCTTAGTTTGTTCGGAATTGCAGCGCTTTTCAATTTCACTGCGTTTGCGCCGACGACTTTTTTCATGGTTGCCCAACATTCTCTTGGCGGGAAATGGCTGAAAGCCCTGCCTGCCGTCTTGTTCACCTCCGTGTTTGGTGCCGGGATGATGATCAACACGCTCCGCGCCGCCCTCCAGATTGGCTTGGGCAAGAAAGCCGCCTTCGAACGGACGCCCAAATACGGAATCACCCAGCGCGGGCAGGGATGGAAACGCGGGCATTATCACGTCCGCGTGGACGCCATTGTGCTCCTTGAATTGTGCATGGCGCTCGTCAACTCATACACAGCCATCCTCGCTTTGCGCCTCGGCAACCCGCTGATTGGAATCTATGCCGCCATCTTTGCCCTGGGATTGTTCTTTGTATCCGGTTTCACCGTTTTGCAGTCCCTCACAATTCGCTCTTCCTCAACGCCATGAACAACAGAGCCATGCTCGCACGCGCCATCCTCGATGCGTTGGCGTATTCCGACATCTTCGATTATCCCCTGCGGCTGGATGAACTGCACCGTTACCTCCCATTGCACGCCGCTGCGGACGAATTGCCCGAAGCCCTGGCTTCCCTGAATGGACAGGTAGGGAGGCAGGATGGCTTCTACTTCCTCGGGAATCGCGCAGAGGTCGTCGAAATCCGCAGAGAGCGGGAGGCGCGCTCGAAGCAGATGCTTCCCCTCGCCATGCGATATGGACGCGTCCTCGGCTCTTTTCCCTTCGTCCGCATGGTCGCGTTGACCGGCTCGCTCGCGGCGGGGAACGCGGCAGACGGAGCAGACTTCGACTACATGCTGGTCACTGCGCCGGGACGGCTGTGGACAGCCCGCGCTTTTGCCGTCACCTTTGGGCGGGTCATGCGCCCGCTCGGGCATGTCGTGTGCGTAAATCTGCTCGTCACCGAAAAGGCGCTCGCCTGGAGCCGCCACGACCTATATACCGCCCGTGAGTTCTGCCAGATGATTCCGGTTGCAGGCTTGGATGTCCATCAGCGGTTGATGCGAGCGAACCGCTGGACGAAGGAATTTCTGCCGAACGCAGAGACCGACCGCTCACAGCAGGAATACGTGCTGACACAACCTCCCGCGCTTCGGAGTTTCCTCGAACTTCCCCTGTGCGGCAGGCTGGGCGACATACTCGAAAAATGGCTGATGAAACTTCAACTGCGACGCATCGCGCGCAGATCCGGCGCGGGCGAAGAGACGGTGTTCACTGCCGACGTGTGCCAGGGCAACTTTCATCATCATCGCAAACGGACGCAGGAGGCGTTCGAGAAACAGTTGAGCGCCATCGAGGCATTGCTCCCGTTGGAACATTGTCGAAAGAAGGAGACATGACTCAAATCCTGCTCGGTCAATCCTACTATCTGCGCTTCGACCCCAAGTTATGGAAGGCGATGCAGCCTTACCCACCGCTGGGGACGTTGTACGCCGCCGCATGGCTGCGTCAGCACGGATACGAGGTCGCGCTGTTCGACGCCATGCTGGCGGAATCGGAGGGGGAGTGGGGGCGCGCGCTGGACGAACACAAACCGCAATACGCGGTCATCTACGAAGACAACTTCAACTACCTCTCCAAGATGTGTCTTTTGCGAATGCGCGAAGCCGCATTCGCAATGATCCGCATGGCAAAGTCGCGCGGATGCACGGTCATTTTGTGCGGCGCGGATGTCACCGATCATTACGACAAATATCTCGAAAACAGCGCGGACTACTGTCTCCTCGGCGAAGGGGAGGAGACTCTGCTCGAGTTGTTGAACCAGCTCGAAGGTAGAAGCGAAGCGAGGCTCGATTCCATTCTCGGTCTTGCGTACCAATCTCCGCTCTCCAATCCCCAATCGAAAATCGTAAATCGAAAATCCAAAATCGTAACTCCCCGCCGTCCCGACATCGCTGACTTGGACAAACTTCCCTTCCCAGCATGGGATTTGGTGGATGTTGAAAAATATCGCAACATCTGGTTGAAACGCCACGGCTATTTCTCGATGAACATGGTCACCACGCGCGGCTGTCCGTATCACTGTAACTGGTGCGCCAAACCGATTTGGGGACAGCGCTACAACTCGCGCTCGCCCGAAAACGTCGTTGCGGAGATGAAGTGGCTCAAGGAAACGTTCGCCCCCGACCACATCTGGTTTGCGGATGACATCCTGGGATTGAAACCAAAGTGGCTGGAAAAGTTTGCCGTGCTGATTCGTGAAGCGGACGCGGTCATCCCGTTCAAGTGCCTGCAGCGCGCTGACCTGGTCAACGAAAAGACCGCCTCCGCGCTCGCACAGGCGGGATGCAAGACCGTGTGGATTGGCGCAGAGTCTGGCTCGCAAAAGATTCTCGACGCAATGGATAAGGGCGACAAGGTGGAGGACATTTATCGCGCCGCGGAAGTGCTGCACGCGCACGGCATCGAAGTCGGTTTCTTTTTGCAGTTCGGCTATCCCGGCGAGACGTGGGATAATGTGCAAAAAACCTTGAAGATGGTGCGCGAGTGCGCGCCCGATGACATCGGCGTTTCGGTTTCGTATCCGCTGCCCGGCACGAAGTTCTTCGAGCGCGTGAAACTGGAACTTGGTGAAAAACAAAACTGGGTGGACTCAGAAGATTTGGCGATGCTCTATCGCGGTCCCTTCCCGACCGAGTTCTACCGCATCCTGCACGGCAGAGTGCATTACGAGTTCAGGCTGCGGCGGGCATGGCGGAAGCGCGACTGGAGGCGTATGTTGCACACGCCGTACTACCTTGCCGGCATTGTGCTGACAGAGTGGCGGCTTCGCAGACAGGTCGGGAGAACGTCTCATGTTTGATCGGAACGCAGTGGACACAGGCTTCTCACGCAAAGCAGAAGTTTACGACGCCTACTGCGAGAATCATCCCGTCATTCGCTGGGCGCGCGCCGTCATACGCGCGGAAGTCGTTCGCGTCCTGCCGCCCGGCGGCTCGATCCTCGAATTGAACGCCGGCACCGGTGCAGACGCGGCGTACTTTGTCCAGCGCGGTTACCGCGTTCACGCCACCGATCTCGCCGGCGGCATGATTGCCGCCATCCAAAACAAAATCCGCACGCTCGACGCCGGCGAACGTTTCACCGTTCAACAAATCTCATTCACCGAACTCGAACGCATCGAAGGCACGCCCTTCGATCTGGTCTTCTCCAATTTTGGCGGCTTGAATTGCATCCCTGATATCAACGTCGTCGCGCGCCGCCTCCCGACGGTTCTCAAACCTGGCGGTTATGTCGTTTGGGTCGTCATGCCGCCCGTCTGTCCGTGGGAACTGGTTCAGGCGCTGCGGGGCAAGTTTCGCGTGGCGGCGCGGCGTCTGCATCCAAACGGTGTGCTGGCAAATGTCGAAGGCGTACGCGTGCCGACATGGTATTTCACGCCGAAGCATGTTCGTCAAGCCTTCCCGCCCGCTTTTCGCCTCGTTCGACAGCGTTCGCTTTCACTGTTCTGCCCGCCCTCCTTCATGGATCGCTTCCCTTTGCGTTTCCCGCGTCTCTCGCATCGCCTCATGCAATGGGACGAACGCCTCGGCATTCATCCACCGTTCAACCGTTGGGGAGACTTCATCCTCTACACCTTTCGCTATGAACGTTGACCTGTACCTGCGCGTGCGCGAAAAAGAAGGACGGCTGTACTCGGATGAACTCGTTGCGCGTCTGCCCTCCGTTCCTGATGGACATCCGCTCGCAAACGAATGGGGCGCCCGTTCCGCCTCCGCTTCGCGCCTGACCCGTTACCTGGCGCGCGGACCCGAGCCTCTGCTCATCCTTGACTTGGGCTGCGGCAACGGCTGGCTCGCCAACTACATTGCCGCGTCCGGTCACCGCGTTCTTGGCATGGACGGAAACCGGCTGGAACTCCGTCAAGCCGCGCGCGTATTTTTGCCCAATCCCAATCTCCATTTTCTCGAAGCGGATATTTTCTCCGCGCCGTTTCCATTCGATTCATTCGATGTCATTTTGCTTGCCAGCGTCATCCAATATTTTCCCGACCTGCCCGCCCTGCTCGACCTGCTGCTCAAATACCTGAAGCCGCGCGGCGAGATTCATATCATAGACAGCCCGCTGTATTCGGACGCAGAAATAGACACGGCAAAGGAAAGAACGCGAGCATACTACGCCTCCCTGGGCTTCCCTGAAATGGCAGAGCATTATTTTCACCACCGTTTTTCTGAGTTGAACGGCTTCACATGGAGAATATTGTATCGCCCCCGAACGCTTGCCCTTCACGCGAAGCGTTTATTGCGGCGCATTGACTCCCCCTTCTTCTGGGTTGTGACACGGAAACCAAAGATAGGGCAAGTTACATCTCCTGCCTGATACCCTTACACTTTCAAGAACGGGACGCGGATTGACGCTGATTCACGCGGAAAAACACGGAAAAATGGTAACTCACCTTACGCCGTAGCGCGAGATCTATCTCGTGTTTTCAGGCGACATGAATGTCGCACTACGAGAAAACTGCGCAAGAGCGTGTTTTCAATTTTCCGGTTCGCGCACATTTGTATCTTTTTGCCATTTTGCGCATCTAAAGAGTACAACCTATAAATTGGACAAATTTTGTCAAATTTATCAACTAGAGAAGGGTAGAACTCTCATGATGATCCCGCTGAAATTGGCGCTTGGCTTTGGAATCGGGCTTTCGCTCGGCTTACTCGGCGGCGGAGGTTCCATTCTAACTGTACCGGCGCTGGTCTATCTTGTGGGGCAGACTCCTCAAGCAGCCGTCACCACATCCCTCGCCATTGTAGGGGCAAACAGCCTGATGGGAGCCTTCTTTCACCAAGCACAGGGCAGCCTGGATTGGAAAGTAGCGTTAACGTTCGGCGGCGCAGGTATGTTGACTTCGTTTCTTTCCGCCAACATTTCCAAACAACTGCCGCCTGCTTTCTTAATGGTTGCCTTCGCATTTTTGATGCTTGCAATAGGGGTCATGTTGTTTGTACGGCGCGACCTGTCTTCGGTGGTGGTTTCAGCAAAGCCCGTGCCCGTCGTACTGGCAAGCGGGGCAGGGGTGGGATTGCTCACGGGCGTGTTGGGCGTTGGCGGCGGTTTTCTGGCGGTCCCTGCACTGGTTATGCTGGTAGGTCTTCCGGTTCACATGGCAGTGGGGACATCGTTACTGGTCATTGCGATGAATAGCGGAGCCGGCTTTCTCGGTCACACAGGAAGCGGATCGTTCGATTTGTTGACGATCATCGTTTTTGTCGTCGCTGGTTTGGCGGGAACCTCGGCAGGCGCAAAGTTATCCAACCGTTTGTCCGCCTCCAAACTACAAAAATCATTTGCGGGTTTTGTCGTCCTGCTGGCGTTCTTTTTGTTGTACGACAACCTGCCCAAAATTTTTTAGCCGTAAGGAGAGAAAAACATGTTCACACAACAATTTTTTGTCGAGGGGCTTGGATGTGCCTCTTACCTGATTGGGTGCGAGGCGAAGGGAGTGGCGGCGGTAATTGACCCTGACCGCCATGTTCAAAAATACCTCGATACGGCACGCAGTCGTGGTTTGAAGATTACACACATCATCGAAACACATCTGCACGCAGACCACGTGTCGGGTAATACCGATCTGGCAGCGCGCACCGGCGCGGAGATTTACCTGCACGAAGCCAGCAACGCGGAGTTTCCCCATCGGTCGCTGCATCACGAAGATGTGATCGAGCTGGGCAATATCCGCTTGAAAGCCATCCACACGCCAGGTCACACGCCCGAAAGCATCACGTTGCTCGTTTCAGACACCACCCGCGCTGAAGAACCGTGGCTGGCACTGACAGGCGACACCCTGTTTGTTGGCGATATTGGTCGTCCCGATCTCGTCGGGGTGGAAGCCGCACGCGGACTGGCATCCAGCATGTATGACAGCCTTTTTACAAAGATTCTGCCGCTGAACGACAGCCTGTTAATTTACCCCGGTCACGGGGCAGGCTCCTTGTGCGGAAAGTCCATCGGTGCGATGCGCGCTACGACACTGGGCTTCGAGCGCAGGTACAACCCAGCCCTATCTCCACGTGAACGAGGTGAATTCATTGACTTTGCTGTAAGCGGACTTCCTGAACAGCCGGGGAATCATAAACGGATCAAAGCCATGAACCGCAAAGGACCCAAGCCGCTTGGGAATGTGACGGAGAAACCGCTGAGCATCCAGGATGCCATCCCGTATTTCCAGCGCGGAGCAGGATTATTGGACACGCGTTCCAAGGATGCCTATATCCGGGCGCACATCCCCGGTTCAGTACATCTCGAGGCAGACGAGCAGTTGAGTAACCGCATCGGCTTTGTCTTTCCGCCGGATGTGCCGGTTGTACTCTTGCTGGAACACCCTGCCGATTACGAACGGGTGGTATATAGCCTGGCGCGCGTGGGCTATGACAATGTGGTTGGCTACCTCGCGGAAGGACTGGACGTATGGGAGCGAATGGGGCTGCCGCTGACAGCCGGTGACATCAAAGATGTGGAACCGGTCGAACTTTATCAGATCATGCAGAATTGCGCCGGCAATGACTGCCCTGTGATCGTGGATGTGCGCGAACCGTGGGAATACCGCCAAGGGCATGTGCCGGGCGCAATGTTGATCCCCTTGGGAGAGCTTTCGTTGCGCTGGAACGAACTTAACCCGGAAAGACCGGTAGCGGTGATCTGCGCCAGCGGAAACCGCAGTCAATCTGCGGCGGCATTGCTGGGGCAAAAAGGATTTAAGACCGTCTACAACATCTCCGGCGGGGTGGGAGCATGGATGTACAGCGGTCTTGCGTTGGAACGCTGATTGGTTGAGCAGCGGCGGGCGGGCTTTTTGCCCACCCGCCGTTTTTGTTGGCGCAGCACGTTTATTGTGCAGTCTTATTCCGCTTTCCGTTCTTTTCGAAAATCTCGTAATACCCCTTATCCAGTTCGTCGTCGCTGAGGTGGGCGTAGCGCTGCGTGACTTGGATGTTGGCGTGACGCGCCAGTTCCTGCGCAAGTTTCAGGTTGCCGGAACCGCGCAGGACGGTTGTCACGAAATAATGGCGGAACGAATGCGGCGTGATTTTGCCGACCATTTCCTTGCCCAATAACTGCTCCACGCGCTCTTTGACGATGTTGCGTCCTGTTGTCGGCGTGATGGGCTTGACCTTTTTGCCGGCGCCCTTGTCGTGCCGCGCAAAGAGGGGCAGGGAGGTGAGTTGCCGTCCCGAATTTCCATCCAAGGCGGCGCGCTGGGTCAGATACTCCTTGAGCGCCCGAATGGCGCGCGAAGTAAAGCGGATGACTGCCTGTTTGTTGCCCTTGCCAATGACGATGGCGCGCCCCTCGTTCCAGTCCATTTCGCCGCGGCGGAGTTTGCAGGCTTCATGGACGCGCAGCCCGGTGTCTGCCAAGGTGAGCAGGAACGCCCGGTCACGCATTGCGCGTAGGTAAGCGCTGGCAGGGTCTTCGCCTTCGCCGGGCTGGGAAGCGAGGTTTTGTACGTTTTCCACCAGTCCCAAAAGCCGCTCGATTTCGTAGGTGGGGAACTGGGGAAAGGTGATGCCGGGGCGGCGCGAACGCTGGCGTATAAGCACACGCACGCGCGATTGGTTGACCTCCGCCAGGCGCTCCGCGTCAATGAACAAATAGAAGCCTTTGACAGCCTGCAGGTAGAGTTGTTCTGTGGCGGTCGAATAGGCGTGCAGGTATTCGATGAGCGGCGAGATGAAATCCTCGGTGAGTTCGGCGATGGGGGTGGTATCGGGGTCGAGCCATTTTTCTGTGAGCAGGCGGCGGAAGATTTGCAGCGCATTTTTATACGCAAGCCAGGTGTGCTTGCTGCGGGAGGTCTTTACCACGTCCAGATAGCGGCTGATTGCCTCGGAAACCGTCGGCGGCTGGGTTGCGGAAGTTGTCATGAGGGTCATTATACGAATTTCCCGCGTTCTGTCAATGTTTATGATAAGAATACTTATCGAAAGCATAATCAGGATATTTGTTTTTGTGCCGGGGCGTCAGGGCGAAACCGCTCCCCTGCTGGACAGTAAAGCCAGTTATCAGTGACCAGTGAACAGTGGCTCATAGAAAGGGGCAAGGCGCGCGTGACCGATCACTGGTTACCGATCACTGCTGACTGATAACTGGACCCCCCTGCCCTGCCGGCAAAGGAAGTAGGGAGAAAGAGAAAAGAAGAAAGAGGAAAGAAATCCGCCGGTCATTCCAGCGCTTTTTGTACGATTGCGGCGATTTCCCCGGGCAAGCCCGAAAGATCGGGATTTTTCACCCCACCCATGTATTTCTGCAGAACTTTGCCCAATTCGCGGTAATGCGGCGGCGCGTTGGGATCGGCGGCCATTTTGGAGACGGCTTCGAAGTATTTTTGCGCTTCAGGGCTTTTGGCGCGATGCGCCTGCGCCAATCCTTCCACAAATTCTTTGATTTGTTCCAGTTCATCTTCCGCTTTGCCGCCCTCTCTCCCATTCATCCCTTCGGCTTCGCTCAGGACAAGCCTTCCGCCTTCATCCTTCATCCTTTTCGCGAGCATTTCCCAGCCTTCGAGACCTGCGGGCATGCCCAATTGCGGCGCGAGTTTGGATAATGCCTGCAGCGCCTGAAACTCATTAATTTGCTTTGCAATCACATACACCGTCACCCACGCGCTGACTGCCTGCTGTATTTCGCCCTTCTGCGCGTGAATATGCCCGATGTTGAACAGCGTGGCGCACAACCCCGCTTTATCGCCGATTTGCCGCATGATGTCGAGCGATTGTTTCAGGTAGGCCAGCGCGGTCTCGTAATCGCCCTGCGCCTTGAAGATTTGCGAGATGTTGTTGAGCGTCGTCCCCTCCCCCGCTTTATCGCCGATTTGCCGCCTGATGTCGAGCGATTGTTTCAGGTAGGCCAGCGCGGTCTCGTAATCGCCCTGCGCCTTGAAGATTTGCGAGATGTTGTTGAGCGTCGTCCCCTCCCCCGCTTTATCGCCGATTTGCCGCCTGATGTCGAGCGATTGTTTCAGGTAGGCCAGCGCGGTCTCGTAATCGCCCTGCGCCTTGAAGATTTGCGAGATGTTGTTGAGCGTCGTCCCCTCCCCCGCTTTATCGCCGATTTGCCGCATGATGTCGAGCGATTGTTTCAGGTAGGCCAGCGCGGTCTCGTAATCGCCCTGCGCGTGAGCAGTTGTCGCCATGTTGTTGAGCGTCGTCCCCTCCCCCGCTTTATCGCCGATTTGCCGCCTGATGTCGAGCGATTGTTTCAGGTATTGAAGCGCGGTCTCGTAATCGCCGATATGAATATGAAGTTTGCCTGTTTGACCGATGGCTTCGGCTTGCGTCTTTTGGTCTGGAGAGTTGCGCGCTTCGGGCAGCCAGCGCGTGAGCAGTTCGGCGTAGCGGCCGTCGAGGGTGTAGCGCTCCACCAGGATGTCGAGGGTGAGGCGGTCGGCTTCGGCGTGGCGGGCGGCGCGGCGCAGGGCTTCGATGGTGAGAGCGAGGTGGGGGTAGGTGCCGCGCTCATATTCCATCAGCCACAAGAGATAATCGGCGGCAGCGGCATAGGCGCGCGGGTCGTTGTCGAGCAAATTCTTTTCCCGCAAGTAATCCAGCAGGGCGGGTTCAACCTGGTATTCGAGAACCTCGTAGTTCCTGTTTTCGGTGACTTCCAGCAGGGAAAAGGCGAGCAGGGATTCCAGCGCGGATTCGGGCGAAGGTTGGACCTCACCCCCGGCCCCTCTCCCAAGGGGAGAGGGGAGTTGGACCTCACCCCCGCCCTCTCTCCCAAGGGGAGAGGGGCTGTCTCCGCTGGGGGGAGGGATGATTAATTTAATCATCCCCTCGGCGGGGACGGGCGCGGCATAAACGTTGGCGCGGCGCAAAAGGGCAAACGCCTCCGCGCTGAGGCGGCGCAGGGTCTCTTCGAGCGCCATGTTCTGGCGCAGGTCGGCGCGGGTTTGCGCCAGTTTTTCGGCAAAGGCTTGCTCTTCCTCCGCGTCCATTGTCAGCGTGGCAGATGCCAGCCATTCCAGCCCGCGCGGGTTGTGGCCGAGCGTTTCGTAGGCGCGGTTCAGCCGTTCGCGCTCCAGGAGCAGGAGCGGGTTCATCTGCCCGCGTTCCGCCAGGTCCTGGGCGAGGCGCAAAAAGTCGCCTTTGTTCATCCCTGCCAGCGGCAAATGCCCGCCGTTCCAATCGGGCAGAACCCAGCGCGAAGTCGCCAGTACCACAAGATTTATCTTGTCACTGCACGCGGCGCGCAGCCAGGCGTCCGCCTGAGGGTCGGTCAGGCGGAAGGTTTTCCCGTCCTGAATCGCTTCCAGATTGTCGAACAGCAGAACCGCCTTCCCGCCATATTGCGCGTCGAGCAGTTCAAACAATTTTTCCGCCGCTTTTTCGGGCTGGTCTTTCATGCGGATGGCGAAACGATCATACGAACCCGCAACTTGATCGTCCAGCGCGAGTTCCAATGCTTGTTGAAAATCGCGCCAGGGCGAATCGGCGCGCCACTCGAAAAACTTGTAACCGCGTTCTTCGAGTTCGCGCGCCAGTTTGCGGGCAAGGGCGGTCTTGCCGTGTCCGCCCGCGCCGCTGATGAACAGGCGCGTGAGCGCGCCCGTGAGCAGGCGGTGTTTGTATTTCCGCAATTCTTTGCGCCTGCCGACGAAGCGCATCTTCATTCCTCGCCCCCCTCTCCCAAAGGGAGAGGGGACGGGGGTGAGGGAAATTCCCCAATCCGCCGCGGGCTGGGCAGGGTTCGGCGAAATCAGCATGGGCAGGCACCACTGTCCGCGCAGGCGCTCGGTCGAGACGTTCACCCCCGCTTCACGGCGGGAAATTCCAGAGACGGGGACAGACATGGAGGCGCGCGCGGCTTGAATCGCCACGTCGGCGCGCTCGCCGTTTGCCAGGGCTTTGCACAAGGCGTCGGCGAATTGAATCCCCGCCGCGTCCAGAACCGATTCGCGCATTCCCATCACGTGCGGAATGCCGAAAACCGCAAGTCGGCGCGCTAGTCCGTGACTCAAATCGTCCGAGGCGGCCTTCCCGCTCTCGCAGGCGGAGATGACAACAATCTGCACGCCGCTCCCCGTCAGTGCCTCGGCAAGTTCATCTTCGGTCACGGGATCGCCCGCGCCCGCCTCGCTTTCGAAAAGAAAAACGCCAAAGGGTTTGCGGTCATCCCCAGGCGGATGCACAAATTTCCCATGTCCGCTCAGGTACAACACATGCGGCTCGAAGCGGCGGAGCAGGTCTTTCAGAGTTTCCAGCCGTCCGTCATCGGGCATTTCCAATTGAACTTTGCCCTCCACCACGAAAGGCAGCAGCGCCTCCTGCACGCGTTCCTGTTCCTTTTCCACGTTCAGGCGTTCTTTCTCTGGGTTGAGGTCGTCGGGCAGGGATGTGAACAGCAATATCTTCAACGGCGCGGGGCGCGCTGGAAACGTTTCTGTGGATACAGACGCAAGCCGCCGCGAAAACGTGAACGAGGGATGGCGGGCAAGGAATCCATGCTCGGGGTGGAACAACGTCTCCCATGGCAGGGCTTGCACAGCGGGATTCGGGCTTTCCACGATGATGGGCAGGATGTTCGCTCCCGCCGCCTTGATTGCCTCCTCGAGGCGGCTCGACGTGTCGGCAGGCAGGGCGTGCCACAACGCCGACCCCATCGCCTGCAAATCCGCTTCGGTGATTACGCGTCCATCGGCGAAATCGTGCGCCAACTTCACGCCGTTGTGCCGCAAGTGCGGCTGTTTCTCCACGAGGTCGTCTTCGGGATGGATGATGAACGGGATGGGATGAACGAATTTTGGCATGGCTGGAGGTTGGTAATTGGAGATTGGTAATTGGCGATTAGCGCGGCGACGCGGGGATGACTTCGGGGAAGACGTACTCCCATTCGGTGGATTCGTTTTCCGTCTCCGCGCCGCGATGGATGTTCATTGGTTTCTTCTTTTTGAACGGCTCCAGTTTCAGAAGCAGTTCCGCGCCGCAATACGGACAGGTGAAGAACCATTCCTGCTCGACGGTGATTTCCTTCTGAAAGGAAAAATTTCGCGTGCACTTTCCGCATTTGAACGTTAGGCGTTGTTTTTTCATGGCGATTATCCCAATGTGAACATGGCGCTGAAAACGCCGGCAAAGAACAACAGGCTGGAGGCGATCAACAGCCGCCGTTTATGCAGCGCGGACTGCTCGAAGAAGTCCGCAATCCCCAGCCCTTCCGAAAACTTTTTGGGGTCTTGCTTGAGAAGGTCTTCGTCCACTTTCCATTTTTTAGGGGTTAATGCCATCAAGGTTAGGACGAGGGCAATCAGCCAAAGGGCAAACGCCAGGTTCAGCGTGATGTTGATGGGGAGCGTGGCGTCCTCCCCGCGCGTCAACTTCAAAACGGTTGCGAACAAACCTGGAATGCCTAATTCGAGCGTCAATAACCGTTCCCCCAACTTATCCATCAAGTCGCTCTGCGCGGCGATGTTCTCGTAGAACTTCTTGCGCAAGAGGTTCTCATTTTCGCTTACGGGTATGGTCGGTATTGCCTTGCCTGCCATGCTTGCCTCTCTTCCCTGCTCTCGACGATTAAGGCTATTGTAGAGAGAATCCTGCCAAAATGCAAGCAACTACTTCATCCTTTTCTTTGCACTGCAAATGAAACCTGCCCGCCATAAAGGACGCGGATTTGTCGGGTCTGCCCGAGGCGTGGGCGGAGGCGGTGAGGAGGGCTGTCCACAAATAGGGCACGAATAAACGAATATCGGCGCGCGGCATTCGAGCATTCGGGTCCATTCGTGGATGGTTTGTCCCTTTGGGGTATAATTTTTTCCATGACAGTCATCACACGCAAACAGGTGATTCTCAAACTCAAAGCCAACCGCCGCGCGCTCGAGCGTTATGGTGTCAAATCGTTAGCGTTGTTTGGCTCTGCCGCGAGAAATAAAATGGGCAAACGCAGCGATATTGACGTTCTGGTTCAATTCGACCAAGCGACGTGGGCAAATTACATTGGGCTGAAATTCTACTTGGAAGAATTGCTCGGGCGCGAAGTGGACCTGGTCACCCCCAAGGCGCTCAAAGCCGCTGTAAAGCCCTACATCGAAAAAGACTTGATTTATGTCGTTTCGTAGCCCCAAACTTTACATTCAGGATATTTTGCAAGCCTGTGATGATATTTTGAATTTTACACAGGGCATGAAGAGTGCCGTTGCATTGCAAAATGATCGCCGCACATTTCTTGCGGTGGTATTCAGTTTGAAGAATAAATCGGAGTCGAACGGCTCCGATTTTGTTTGCAAGGTCACGAACACCTCGACAGGAGCAGTACACCTAAACAAACGGATGGCGCGCAGTGTTCGCGGATGGTCGGCGGCGATATTCAATCTTAAAGTTTTGCGAATGAACAGCGCAAAACCTTGAAATTATTTTTATTATCGTTATACTGTTACAGAAAAGAACGAGGAGAAAGGAACATCCGTATGTCTTCGATGGATACGTTGACGATCAAAACAGAAAACAAATTTAGAAGTTTGATTACAAAGCGTGCCTACAAAAAGGGAGAAATCATCTGCGAGATTCCCACCGACAAGATTCTCAGCAAACCCAACCGTTACACCGTCCAGATTGACCGCGACAAGCACACCGAAGTCGGCAAACTGGCGGCGCTCAATCACTCCTGCGACCCGAACGTGATTCTGGATACCGAGCATCTGCTGGTCTATGCCTGCAAGGACATCGAAAAAGGCGATGAACTCTCGTTCTTCTATCCCTCCACCGAATGGGAGATGGACGCTCCCTTCATCTGCCTGTGCGGCGCGTCGAACTGCATCCACGTCGTCGCCGGCGCGCGCTTCCTGCCGCTCTCCACGCTGGAGCAGCACTTCCTCAACCGCCACATCCGCGAGTACATGGTGGAACTGCTCAACAACACCGAACTCCACCTGAAGCGGTTACAGGAAGAATTCGCAGCATAACCCACCTGCACGAACAAAAAAACTCCGGCGCCGCCGGAGTTTTTCTTTCTTCTTTCATCTTTCTTTCCATCTTCATCCCCTTCATCCTCCGCCTTCTTCCATCCCTTCGACATTGCTCAGGGCGAGCCTTCCTCCTTCATTCTGCGATACGCCCCCTTCCACGGCGTCCCCAGGCGGTGATTTTCTGCTACCTGAACCTTGCCCAGTTTCTGCGCAATTTGCGGCAGGAGCATGGCAATCGCCGCCCAGTCGTCTGCCAGCACGGCGTCCTTCATCTTTTTGGCATACTGCCCCGCCCACAGCCACTCCATGCGGAAGCGGTCCGCTTTGACCCAGTAGCCGCGCTTCTCCCACGCCGCCACCGATTCGTCAATGCCCTCGGCAATGGCTTGAAGCGCAAAAGCGATGAAGGCGGCAAGGTCGCGGGCTTCGGCGGTCACTTCCTTTTGTTTGGCAAGTTCGCGCACTGCCAGCACAATGGACTTGGTCAGGCGCGTGCGGTCTTTTCCAACGGTCTCGGTTTTAATCAGTCGGCTCAATGGATTCTCCTCAAAGCAGGTCTGTCGCGCAGGCGGCATACAAGTGCGGGATTATACCCACCAATCGTAAATCGTCAATCGCAAATCGGCAAATTCACGTTATAATTTCGCCGCCCAACGGCAGCATGGACAATCGAAATCACGTGGGGACGTGTCGGAACTGGCAGACGAGCATGACTTAGGATCATGTGCCGCAAGGCGTGTGGGTTCGACCCCCACCGTCCCCACTGAGAACTTTCAGTAATTTCACACGTAGAGAGGCAAACTTGAACATCCAAAAGACAATCGAAGACAACCACGAAGCCAAAATAGTGGTGGAAGTGGAAGCGGAAAAGATGGAACAGTACAAACGCCGCGCGGCGCGCAAGATCGCCGAGCACGCCAAAATCCCCGGCTTCCGCCCGGGCAAGGCGCCTTATCACATGGTCGTCCTCAACTATGGCGAGCAGGCGGTCGTGGAACAGGCGATAGACATGTTCGTGGACGACGAATACGCCAACATCCTCAAGGAGGCGGGAGTGGAACCCGGCGCAGCAGGGACGCTCGAATCCATTGACTCGCTCGACCCCGTCAAACTGACCTTCCGCGTCCCCCTCGCCCCCGAAGTGGACCTGGGCGACTATCACGCGCTTCGCATGCCCTACGAGTGGTCTGCTCCCTCGCAGGAGGAGGTGGACAAAGCCCTGGCAGACCTCCGTCAGGCATACGCCACCACCGAAAACGTCGAGCGCGAGGCGCAGGAAGGCGACTACCTGCTCGTGGATGTCCAATCCGAAACGCCCGAATTGAACCGCGAGGGCTTCGCCACCATGATCCGCGCCGAAGACCGCGATACCGAATGGCCCTACAGCGGCTTCGCCAAAGAACTGGTCGGCATGAAGGCGGGCGATGTCAGAACCATCAAGCACACCTTCCCCGAAGATTGGGATGTCGAAGAGTTGAAGGGCAAGGAAGTGGAAATGCAGGTCACGGTCAAGACCGTCCGCGCGGTGACCCTGCCCGAACTCGACGACGAATTTGCCAAGACGGTCGGCGCCGGCGAAACCCTCGACGAACTGAAGGAAGTCATCAAAAAGGATGTGGAAGCCCGCTCCAAAGCCGATTACGACGACAAGTACTTTGTGGAGCTCATCGAAAAAATCAAAGAGGGCGCCACGTTCAAGTATCATCAACAGACGCTCGACCACGAAGGCGAACATGTGCTGGAAGATTTGAGCAACCGCCTTGCCCAGCAGGGCATGGACCTGGACACGTACTTCAAGATCCGCAACACCACGCGCGAGAAGTTCATCGAAGAGGAAGTCAAACCGGTGGCGAAGAAGCGCCTCGAGCGTTCGCTCATCCTCGATGAAATCGTCCGTCGCGAAAAATTGGTTGTCAGCAACGAAGCGCTGGACGCCGAATTCAATCAGACCCTGAGCGCGTTGGTCATGCAGGGCTTGGACATGCGCAAGATTCGCGGCGGCAAAAAGGGACAGCAAGAATTTGCCCAGGCGGTGGCGATGGAATCCGCCAACCGCGTGCTGACCCGTCAGGCGCTCGACCTGCTCAAGTCCATTGCGGTCGGCGAGTACAAACCGCCGGAGGAGCGCGAGGTGTCAGCGGAGGCAAAGGTTGAAGAGACAGAATCAGCCGTCCCGATGAATGAAGCGCCGGGCGTCAGCGAAGGTTCCTCTGAAGCGGAAGCAAAAAGTTAACGAATTTCCAACGCGGTGCAGGTATCATCGCCGGCATTCAAGGAGACAACCATGATTCCCAATTTCAAAAGTGTGACCCCCTATGTCATTGAAACGACCAGTTACGGCGAGCGTTCCATTGATGTCTTTACCCGCCTGATCAAGGAACGCATCATCTTCCTCGGCACCGCCATTGACGACCAGGTGGCAAACGTCATCGTGGCGCAGTTGTTGTACCTCAACCATGAAGACCCCGAAAAGGAAATCTACATGTACATCAACTCGCCCGGCGGGCAGATTTACGCCGGGCTGGCGATCTACGATACGATGCAGATGATCTCGAATCCCATCAGCACGGTGGCGGTCGGCGTGACCGCTTCGTTCGGGACCGTGCTACTGGCGGCCGGCACCAAGGGCAGACGCTACGCCCTGCCCAACGCCACCATCCACATGCACCAGCCGCTGGGCGGCGCGCAGGGACAGGCAACCGACATCGAAATTCAGGCGAAACAGATTTTGCGCTTGAAGAGCCTGCTGCTGGGCATTCTGTCAAAGCACACCGGTCAGCCGCTCGAAGTCATCGAGCGCGACAGCGACCGCGACTACTACCTCGAAGCCAAACAGGCAGTGGATTACGGTCTCGTGGATCAGGTGCTGGAAGCCTCAGATAAAGTTATCAAGTAATCCGGTTTTTGCACGCTCAATAATGTACCGTCCCGAAGGCGCTCAACCTTCGGGACGCTTTGTTCTGGGTACGATATAATCACCCTCCGTGAAAGGAGAGCGGCATGACCTTTTCGATTGTGGCATGTGACCTCGAAGAACAGGCGTGGGGCGTGGCGGTGGCGTCGAAGTTCCCGGCAGTGGGCGCAGTGGTGCCGTGGGCGCAGGCAGGAGTTGGCGCGGTGGCAACCCAGTCGTTCGCCAACACGTCGTTCGGTCCGCGCGGACTGGCGCTGATGGCAGCCGGTCTCACAGCGCAAGAAACCCTCGCCCGCCTGCTGGAAGACGATCCCGAACGCGAGCTTCGTCAGGTCGGCTTGGTGGACGCGAAGGGCGGCTCGGCGACCTTCACCGGCAGCGGGTGCTTCGCTTGGGCGGGCGGCGTGACCGGTCCGGGATACGCCATTCAAGGCAACATCCTCAAAAGCGGACGCGTCGTCCCTGCGATGGAAAAGGCTTTCTTGAAGACGAAAGGCAGTCTGCCGAAACGTCTCCATGCCGCATTGCTGGCGGGCGACCGCGCCGGCGGCGACAAGCGCGGACGCCAGTCTGCCGCGCTCTACGTGGTCAAACCGAAAGGCGGCTACGGCGGCTTCATTGACCGTTGGATTGACTACCGCGTGGACGACCACGATGACCCGGTTCCACGCTTGGGTGAATTGCTCGAATTGCACGAACTCTACTTTGGCAAAAGCCCGGAAGAGGAACGCGCCGCACTCAAAGGCAAGGCGCTTCAACAAATCACGGCAATCCTTACAGCGCAGGGATACCTGAAAAAAGGACGTTCCTTCCGCGAGGCGTTCAACGAATTCATCGGCAACGAGAACTTCGAAGAACGCGCCGACCCCGATGCCCGCTGGATTGATAAACCCGTGCTGAAGTATCTGCTCAAGAAATTTCAACCATCCTAACTCGCAAATCGTCAATCGCAATCCCAAATCCCAAATCCCAAATCCAAAATCTAAAATCGCAAATCGAAAATCACCATGCTCCCCACACACATCAAAGCCCTTATCCTCGACATGGACGGCGTCCTCTGGAAAAGCGACGCTCCCATCGGCGACCTGCCTGCCGCCTTCCATCGCATCCGCGAGCGCGGACTGAAGTTCGTCTTCGCCACCAACAACGGCACGAAGACCCCCGAAGAATATCAGGCAAAACTGCTCAGCCTCGGCGTGCAAGTGGACGCTTCCCAGGTGGTGACCTCTGCGCTGGCTTTGGCGTTCGTCCTCGCACAAAAATTTCCGCCGGGTACGAAGGTCTTCATGATCGGCGGGAACGGCATACGCACCGCCCTGCAAGAAAAAGGCTTCGATGTTCTGACCGTCGAAAACGCCGCGCAGGCGCAGGTCGTGGTCATGGGTATTGACCGTGAGATTAACTTCCAGAAAGTGGCTGAAGCGACCCTGCTCGTGCGGCGCGGCGTCCCCTTCTACACCACCAACACCGACAAGACCTTCCCCACGCCGCGCGGCGAAATCCCCGGTTCGGGGGCATGGCTTTCGGTCATCACCACCGCCACCGGCGTGGAACCCATCTCGGTGGGAAAGCCTTTTCCTTACCTGATGGAACTGTCGCTGGAACGGCTTGGCACACGCAAAGAGGAGACCCTCGTCGTCGGCGACCGCCTCGAAACCGACATCGCCGCCGGTCAAGCCGTGGGATGCCCGACCGCGCTGGTGTTGAGCGGAGTCTCGACGCGCGAACAGGCAGAAGCATGGAAGCCCGCTCCCACACTCATCGCCAGCGATTTGAGCAGGTTGATTGGTTAATCACTCACCTTGCGCAGTTTTCTCGTAGCGCGACTTTCTACTTTCCACTCACCAATTTTCACCTTCATCCTTCATAATTCATAGTTTCCCCACCCCTCATGCTCATCTACGACCTCGACCTCCCTGCCCTCACAAAAACGCTCGCCGAATGGGGCGAACCCGCCTATCGCGCCAAACAAATCTGGCAGGGACTGTACCTGCATCTCTACGACTCCCCCTCTCAATTCACCAGCCTGCCGGTTTCCCTTCGCAACAGACTCGCCGAGGAATTCACCTTCAACCCATTCACCGTCAAAACTTTCCTCGATTCCTCCGACGGCTTCACGCGCAAGACCCTCTTCCAACTCCCCGACGGTCACCTCATCGAAGCCGTCCTCATGCGCTACGGCGACCCGGCGGATGAGCCGCTACCCCCCTCCGGCTCCCCCCAAAACCCAAGAATTTTGGGGGAGCGAAAGAGGGGGGTCCGCCGCACACTTTGCATCTCCACGCAGGCGGGCTGCGCCATGGGATGCGTCTTCTGCGCGACGGGTCAACGCGGGTTCAAACGTCATCTCACCAGCGGCGAGATCGTGGCGCAGGTGTTGTACTACGCACGCATGCTCAAAGCAGTGAACGAATCGGTGACGAATGTCGTCCTAATGGGGATGGGCGAACCGTTCCACAACTACGACAACGTCATGGCGGCGATTGACCGCCTCAACGACCGCGAGGGCTTCAACTTTGGCGCCCGCCGCATCACCCTCTCGACCGTGGGCTTGGTCCCGCAAATCCGCCGCTTCGCCGACGAAAAGCGCCAGGTCAACCTTGCCATCTCCCTCCATGCGGTGGATGACGACGAGCGCCTCGCCATCATGCCGGTTGCCAAGCGCTACAAGATAGACGAAATCCTCGACGCCTGCCGCTACTACACCGCCCAGACCGGACGTCGCGTCACATTCGAATGGGCACTCATCAGCGGCGTCAACGACACGCCGGAAGTTGCCGCCAAACTCGCGCAGCGCCTCAAGGGACTGCTTTGCCACGTCAATGCCATCCCCCTCAACCCCACTGCCGGCTACTCCGGCAAGGCGACGGACCGTCAGCGGGCGGAACTGTTCAAGAAAACGCTGGAACAGGCGGGGATTCCCTGCACGATCCGCATGAGGCGCGGCATTGACATTCAAGCCGGTTGCGGTCAGTTGGCGGGATCGGTTTTGGCTTAATGGTTGAGTATTTGGCGAGGTTAGTAATTGGTAATTATTGGCTACACGCAAAATATAAATCGTAAATGAGTTCTGCTTGCAAGATGATTCGGAATACAGTATAGTCAACCAACTTAAAACCACGCTTCAGAGAAGACGAATGAACAGTAAATCGAACACCTGGCTTCAACGACCCATCCACCCTGCCCTGCCGGCTATCACCAACGAAATCGCCGTGTTCGCAGGCATCCTGCTCTTGGCAGTCTTCACACGTTTTTACGACCTCGGCACGCGCGTGATGAGCCATGACGAAAGCCTGCACACCTACTTCTCCTGGCTCCTCTATCGCGGACAAGGCTACCAGCACACGCCGATGATGCACGGACCGTTCCAGTTCCACATCATCGCCCTCACCTACTTCCTCTTCGGCGTTTCGGATTTCACCGCCCGCATCCCGGCGGTTCTCTTCAGCATCGCCACCGTTTGGATGGTCTGGTACTGGCGCGCCTACCTCGGCAAATGGGGCGCGCTGGTCGCCGGGCTGTTGATGGTCATTTCGCCCTACATGCTCTATTACGGGCGATACGTGCGCAACGAATCCTTTGTCGGCTTTTCAGGTATTGTCCTGCTCTATGCGATTTTGCGTTATCTCGAAAGCGGCGAAAAGCGCTATCTGTATTTCGTCACGGCAGCAACTGTTTTGCATTTCACCTCCAAGGAAACCGCTTTCATCTACACCGCACAGGCGTTGGTCTTTTTGGGAATCTACCTGATTGTCCGCGTGACGGGGCAAAGGTGGCAGAACCGCGAGAACCTCTACAATCTCTTCGTCATCCTGCTGGCGGCGGCGGTATTGCTGGCAGGCATCGGCGCAGGGGTGGGATATGTGAAGCGGCACGGCGGTCTCCTTACCGCTACGGAGACAGCCGCCCCGGCAAACCCCACGAGCGGACCAACGCTTCCTGCCGCCCCGGCAACTGTCTCTGTTTCGACCATCCTTTTCATCGCTGCGGCTTTGGTCCTGGCTGCCGCCGCGCTGGTTTTGCTCATTGGCTACGGCTGGGGAAACCTGCTCAAAGAACGTTCCTTCGACCTGATTGTCCTGCTGATGAGTTTCGTCTTGCCGATGCTGATTGCCTTCCCGCTCGAATGGCTGAAGGGACGGTTGAACGTGACCATCCCCACCAGTGCGGCTTCAGTGGCGGCGCTCGATACCCGTTCGGTAGCAATCATCGGCGCATTTACAGCGGTCTTTTTCGTCATTGCCATCGTAGTGGGCTTGCTGTGGAGCCGCGATTGGTGGAAATATGCGCTGACGTTCTGGCTTCCCTTTACCATCCTCTACACCACTGTTTTTACGAATGCGCCCGGCTTCTTTACCGGTCTGCTCGGCTCGCTGGCATATTGGATCGAACAGCAGGGCGTGGAACGCGGCAGTCAGCCGGAGTATTACTACATTCTCGTGCAAATTCCCATGTACGAGTTTCTGACCGCCATCGGCAGTTGGGTGGCAATCGGCTTGGGCGTGAAAAAACTCTTCGGACAGCGTCCAGCCGTCCCTGAGGAAGAAGCGGGGGTTGAATCCGAATCCGAGGCGGTGAAGTCTGCATCATCCGAAGAATCCAATTTCAAAAACTTCTTCAGCCTGATGGTCTTTTGGGTGGCAACGAGTATTCTGGCGTTTACGATTGCCGGCGAGCGTATGCCCTGGCTGACGTATCACATGGCGTGGCCCATGGTGTTGCTGACCGCCTGGGGGCTTGGTCAAATCATCGAGAGGGTTGTCGAAAAACTGGAGGATGCCTCCCCCTGGCGCACGGTTCTTTCGCTGGCTTTGCTGATGGTGTTCCTCACGGCGGCATTCCGCGCTGCCCGCTCCTGGTTTGGCGCAACGCCCCCCTTCCAAGGCTCCGACCTGGCGCATCTGGAAGCGACCTCCGCCTTTCTCCTGCCGTTTGCGGTGATGGTGATTGCCGGCGCACTGCTGGTTTATTTGATGAAGGATGACCTGATCAGTCTGACGATTGTGGGGTTGACCATCTTCGCCGTCCTTGCGGGAATTTCCAGCATCATCAATGGCGCTGCGCTCCTAAACCTGTTATCCATTCCCGAAGCCGGCGGTTTGTTAACGCCGCAAATTTTACGTTTTCTGGCGGTGCTTCTCGCCCTGACCGCCAGCATCATCGGAGCGGTTTATCTTTCGCGCCAGCCGCGTGCCAGCGCATTTACCGGCTGGGCAACGCTGACGTTCTTTGCGCTGCTTGCCATGCAAACCGCACGGACGGCTTTCCGCGCCTCTTACATTTTCTATGACGACGCCACAGAGTATCTTGTCTACGCTCACGGAGCGACCGGCGTCAAGGATGTGATGGCGCAGGTGACGGAAATTTCCGAACGCACAGCCGGCGGCTTGAACGCGATCATCGCCTACGACGCCAGCGCTCCGGATACCGGCGTCTCCTGGCCCTTCGTGTGGTATCTGCGCGATTTCACCGCCCTGCGCGCCTTCGATCAGCCCACCCGTTCTCTGCGGGAGGCGGCGGCGGTTATTGTGGACCAGAAAAACTTCGACAAGATTTATCCCGCCTTGGGAAATGAGTTTTACGAGTTCAACTACATCCGCATGTGGTGGCCCAACCAGGATTACTTCAACCTCAACCGCGAGCGCGTGTTGAACGCCATCACCAACCCCGCCATCCGTGAAGGGATTTTCGACATCTGGTTCGACCGCGATTACACCAAATACGCCCAGGCAACGGGCAATAACGCCCTTACCCTCACCACCTGGCAGCCCGCCGACCAGATGAAACTTTTCGTGCGGAAGGACATTGTTTCCAAAATCTGGAATTACGGCGTGGGTCCTGCCGAAACCGCCGCGGTCACCGATCCTTACGAGGCAGGCACCATTATGCTGCCCGCCGAGCAAATTTTCGGCAGTGAGCGCTATCCGCGCGGCTTGAATGCGCCCCGCGCCATTGCACGCGGCATCAACGCCGATTTCTACATCGCCGACTCGCGCAACCACCGCATTCTGCACATCGCCTCCGATGGCAGTCTCCTGCACGAGTGGGGCACGTTTGGCGATGCCGTTACCGGCAACGCGCCCATCGGCACGTTCAATGAGCCTTGGGGGGTGGCAGTGGGACCCGACGGCTCGGTCTATGTGACCGATACCTGGAATCACCGCGTACAAAAGTTTACGGAAGATGGTCAGCCGCTGGCGATGTGGGGACAATACGGTCAGCCGGTGCCGGGCGACCCGAATTCCCTCAGTTCGTTCTGGGGTCCGCGCGGGATTGCGGTGGACGCAAACGGGAACGTGCTGGTAGCGGATACCGGCAACAAGCGTATTGTTGTCTTCGACAAAGATGGGAATTATCTTACAGAATTTGGAACGGCGGGACTTGCGCCGGGGCAATTCGACGAACCGGTCGGCATTGCAATCGCGCCGAACGGCACGGTCTATGTAACAGACACATGGAATCAACGCGTACAGGCGTTTACCCCCTCCGAAGATGGAAAGTTCTACTTCCCCACGCTGCAATGGGACATCAACGGCTGGTTCGGGCAATCGCTGGACAACAAGCCCTTCATTGCAGTAGGCGGCAACGGCAACGTCTTCGTCACCGATCCGGAAGGCTATCGCATCATCGAATTTACAGCAGACGGACAGTTCGTGCGGACATGGGGCGATTTTGGGAATGGTCCCGATGAAATCGGTCTCGCCGCGGGCGTCACGGTGGACCAGAATGGCTTCGTCTGGGTGACAGACGCCGGCAACAACCGCATCCTCAAATATCGCCTGCCCTGACCGGCAGACAAATTCTCCAAACCAAACAAGGACAGCCGTCTGAAAGTTGGCTGTCCTTGTTTGTTACGGGAAGCCTAAATATCCACCGCAATGCAGGTCAGGGTCTGCTCGACGCCGGGAATCGGCTGAATGGACGAAGCAATCAAAGCACCCAAACCGCTGATGTCCTGCGCTGTGATGACCGCCACCGCGTCATACGGACCGAACGTCATGTGCGCCTCGACGACATTCTCCATTTTGCGCAACTGACGAACCACATCCTTGACCTCCCCTGCCCGAATTTTGATCAAGACATACGCTTTCATGCTGAACTCCTTTGCTGGATTTTGTGCTAGTCGTTTGCCGGTGCCGGGCGCAAGAAGATTGCCCAATACACCGCCGCAACCAACAGCGCTCCGCCGATGATGTTTCCGATGGTCACTGGAATCAGATTGTTGACCAGAAACGCCTGCCAGGTCAATTGATCGAGGTGAGCCACCTTGCCGCCCACCTCCGAGATATAGGCGGGGTCGAAATATTTGATAAACAAAGCGTAGGGGATGAAATACATGTTGGCGATGCTATGCTCAAAGCCGGCAGCGACGAATGCCGTAATCGGGAAAATGATGGCGGCGATCTTATCAATGGTGCTGCGCGCGCTGAACGTCATCCATACCGCCAGACAGACGAGGGCGTTGCATAGAATTCCCAGTGCCACCGCCTGAAGGAAGGTCAACTCCACTTTGCTCACGCCGATTCGCAGCGCCGCAATTCCAACTGAATTTGCGCCGAATGTATATTGTTTCGTGAAGAACATTAGGATGACCGTGCCGATGGCGCCGACAAAATTTCCCAGATAGACAATCAGCCAGTTGCGCAGCATGGCGCGACCTTTGACCTTTCCGCTCGCCCAAGCCATGACAATCAAATTGTTGCCGGTGAACAATTCCGCGCCGCCGACCACCACAAGAATCAACCCCAGACAAAAGACCAGACCGACCAGCAGTCTGTTGAACCCGTAGGGGAAGCCGGTGGTAAATGCCGTCTCCCCTTCGGCTGTGGTAATTGCCATGCTCCCAGCGCTGACGGTGGTGGCAAAGATTGCCCCCAAGGAAATAAACGCGCCCGCCAGAATTGCCAGCATGAACATTTTCAGGAAGGGCATTTCGGCTTTACGCACTCCGAGGTACTCGGCGCGGGTCGCCATTTCCTGAGGCAGCAATGCGTCAATACGGATTTCGCTCATAAACACCTCTCTAATTGTGAAATTCTTCACATAGTATAACAGAGACACTGCACTTCAGCGGGTAAGCAATTGTAATCAGAATGCAGTGATATTCTTCCAGAACATCATGCCATCTCAAAGGGCGGCGAGCGGTGCGGGCATCATCTTTTCAGCCGTTTGATTTCCTGATGGGTGAGGTCACGCCAAGCGCCTGGTGGCAAAGTTCCCAAATTGAGGCTGCCAATGGCAACGCGGACGAGGCGCAGGGTGGGCAGCCCGACGGCAGCGGTCATGTGGCGGATTTGACGCTTCTTGCCTTCGCGCAGTTTGATTTCGAGCCAGGCGGTCGGTCCGTGCGGGGTGACGGGCTTGGGTCGAGGCGGCAGGTTCGGGTCAGGAATGAGGCGGACTTTGGCTGGAAGCGTTCGATAGTCTTTGATCTGGATGCCCTTCTGAAGAGATGAAAGATGCTCCGGCGTCGGGTTTCCTTCCACCAGGACATAGTAAGTCTTTTCCACATGATGCTTTGGATCTATCAGGCGGTGGATGAGAGGTCCGTCATCGGTGAGAAACAGCAAGCCTTCGCTGTCGCGGTCGAGCCGCCCGGCGACGTAGATGCCGGGGATGTCAATGTATTGCTTCAAGGTTGGATGCCCGGTGCCCTCATCGGTGAATTGGGAGAGAACACCATAGGGCTTGTTGAAAATGATGTATCGCATGTGATGATTTGTTTTAGCAAATGAATAAATTACGAACGAATTGCGAATTACATGATGCCGGCTTTCGAGGTATACAATAGAAAGGCAGAAATGGAAAGTTCAGACTCACGAGGAGACGAAAATGGCAAACGCAAAGTACAAAATCAAGGGGAATAATAAAATTCCGGGGTACGATTCGGAAATCGAAATCGAAGTGGATGACAAATTTGAAGCATATAGCAAGGAGATACCGGAACCGACACCCTATCAGGGCTTTATCATCACCTGGTTCAACAGTTTTGGGGTGCGCGAGAAAACCAGCCGCAAGGACGCCAATGTCACATACACGGTCAAACTCAAGAAACTGCCCAAAGGGAAGCGGCTCTTTGCGCTGTATGGCGGTGAGGTACACGAGTTGACTACGGAGGATGCCGGCAACGGCAACATCAAATTCACCTTGAATGTGGGGGATCCCCCTCTTGGGAACGGACCCTAACCCTGCTTCTGTTTGGCGTGCGCTGCTTCCCAAACCGCGCGCCGCCAGGGGATATTTTCAATATACCGCCAACGCTCGGTTTCATCCGAGAACTTGGAAGCCTGATCCTCCAGCAGGCGGCAACCCTGCTGGAGGATTTGTTCTGCCCGCGGATCGTCTTTGCGCTGCAGGTAAAGGTAACAGGTATAGTAGATGCGCACAGGCTCTTCGACGCCTTCAAGAGTGTTTCCTTCTGCCAGAAAATTCAGGATCGGCTCGGCATATTCGGAGGCGGCGGTGAGGTTGTTTTCAGCCAGGCAAACCGCCAGCAATCCTGCCAGCGGTTCCAGCGCAAGAACAGGTTGATTTATTTCTTCACGGATTTGTATCGAAGCACGAAATGCCTTGCGTGCAGACTCGAATTCTCCTTGCAGCAGATGGGCATGACCAAGATAAAGCATAGCCCAGGCTTCGCCGGAACGTTCGGAGGATTTTCGCGCTAGTTCTGCCGCTCGTTCTGCGTTACGGCGGGCGGTTTCTGCATCTTGCTGGATGCAATCCAGCGCACTTAGATTGATCAGTGTATAAATTTCCTGATACAGGCTGCCGCATTCGCGCGCCGTGGCAAGAGATTGGCGGTAATAAGAACGTGCAGAATTAAAATCGCCCTGCATACCCGTTACATAACCGATGTTTGCCAAGGTAGATGCAATGATGATATGGTTACCAATTTCGCGCGCCGCTTTCAGGGCTTGTTCATGGTATTGACGGGCAAGCGCATAGTTTCCATTCAAGAACCCCTCCAGTACCGCCAAATTATTCAAGGCATTGGCTTCGACGTCCATTCTTTTATATAAACGGGCAATTTCGAGGGCGGTTGTGAGATAAATTCTTGCCTCAGGCAATGCCCGTTGTTCCATGGCAATCCAGCCCATGGTATTAAAGATACGGCATTCTTCACTTCGATTTTTCAACGTTTGAACCCGCGTCAAAACAGATTTTGCGATCTGCATGGCTTCTTCCAGCCTTCCCAACCGCAGCAAGGCAGTTGCCCAGGCGGTGGTGGCGTAAATTCCCAGGCTGGAGTTGGCGAGTTCCTCGGGGGCGTTTTGAGCACGTTTGGCAAACTCCACCGCCTCGAGATAATTTCCCATAAAGTAATGATATGCCGTGCGGAACATTGCAACCTTTACAAGGCGGAGGTCATCCTGCATTTGTACCGCCCATTGTTCAAGAACGTTCAGGTCTTTTAATTGCAAATCGCGTTTGCCAAGGCGCGAATACAACTCCACACGTTCGGCAGTCAAATCGAAGCGGGTGGGGAGATCGTCGAAGGGGGTGTAAGCCAGCGCCCGAGTAAAGTACTCGACAGCCTGCGTATTTTGATAGGAAGCCGTGGAAACCTTTGCCGCCAACGTGTAATATTTTTGGGCTTCCGAAGGGAGATTGCCCTGCTCGGCATGGTAGGCAAGTTCGGGATAATGACTCACCAGGTTTTCGGCAAAGATTGTTTCCAGCGCGCGCAGGGCGGCGGCGTGAAGTTCCTGCCGCCGGGCGCGAATTTGCATCGAGTATGCCGCATCACGCAGGAGACCGTGATAAAAAAGATAACGCGACTCTTGAAGCGGAAGCCAAATGGCGGTTTTTTCCGCCTCGGGAACATAGCGGAAGACATCGGCTTGTGTGCCAAGCATGTGCGCCAAAACGCGGACATCGAATTCACGCCCGAGAACAGAAGCGGCTTGCACCACATTCCGAATCTCGCGCGGAAGCTGATCAATGCGCGCGACCAGCAAGGCGCGGATGTCGCTGGGCAATTCCGAGGAGAGTTTACGCCGTACCTGCCGCCAGCCTTCGGGACCCACCTCGAGTAAATTTTCCTCCTGCAAATAACGGACGATTTGCTCGGCAAAATAAGGATTTCCCTCGGAGCGATTCATGATCAGCGCAATCAGGTCTGGCGCCGCCGTGCCCCCCAGCAGGTTTTCCACGATTCGGGCAATCCCTTCAGCGGAAATGCTGGTCAGGGTAATTTCGTCATCCACGAGGCTACCAACCGCCGAAGTATCTATGCCCTGCTGGCGATAGGACAATATCACCGCCACAGGACAGGTCTCCGCTTCGGCAACGAGCGAGCGCTTCAGGCGGACGAGAAATTCCAGCGTGTCCTGGTCGGCAAAATGCAAATCGTCCACAATGAGGATGAACGGTTGGCGCAAGCATTCCGCTTTGATGAGCGTAATCAGCGCCAGGAGTGTGTTGTTGTAACGTCCCTCGGCATCCAGATGGCTGTAGAGAGTGTCGTCCTCGAAAATGTCCACCAGGGCGGCAAGGAAGGAGCGCGTCCGGTCGAGTTCGCGCGCCAGGCTGAGGTCGGGGAGAGAAGCGAGCAGGTCATCCAGACGGGAATGGAAGGCAAGGCGTTGCTCTTCCGGCGATTGATCCTGCAAAATGCCGAAGTAATTCATGAGCCAGCCGCGTAAAGGGTTGAAGGAATGCCGCAGGACCTGATCCGCCGCGCCAATTCCCCACCCCACCTTCCGCTGGTCAAATGGGCGGGAGGCGTAAAACTCCTGGAGCAGACGGCTTTTGCCGATGCCCGCCTCACCCGCTACGCCGAGAAAACCCGCAAACCGTCCCGCCCACAGCGGCTCGACAAAACGATGAAGCCGGTTTAACTCCTGCTCGCGTCCGACCATTTCCCCCTGATAGATGACCTTGATTTCCTGTTTGCGCCGCCGCAAAAGATACACTTTTTGCTCGGAAGCAAATCCCTTGAACGATTGCGAACCGAGATATTCGATTTCAAAACGCTGGGAAACTCTGCGGGCAACGCGCTCATCCACCCACACCGCCCCGTCGGGCGCGCCCACCATGAAACGCGAGGCAAGGTTGATGCCCCAGCCGTAACAGGTGTAATCTTCGCACATCTCACTGCCGAGGTAACCGGCGTGGGCGATGTAATACGTAACGCCGGCAGTGATGGGAAAATCCACGCGCGATTGCAAATCGAGGACAAAGTTGAGCGCCCGTCCAATGTCGTTTTCGTAGGCGACCGGCGCGCCCCACAGCAAAAGCATGTTGCAGCCCTTGTCGCCAAAGTCGAGGCGCGAAAGCAAGCCGCCGTATTTCGCACGCAAGTCAAAGATCGCTTCAGCAAAATCCGCCAGTTTTTCATCGGGCAAGTCGGGCAGACGCATGAAGAGATTGACGATCTGACGGAACTCGCCGCGGATATCGTGAACGATGACCTCTTCCGGCACAAACAGTCGGGAAGTCTCTACATCCACCGAGGGGAGAGAATACGCCTCCGGCGGAGGGGCAGGTTCGTGGAAGCCGTTAAAACAATAGAACGGACCATGAGGCTGGGCGGCAATCGCATTGCCCAGCAAATCCTTCAACGATTCGGTAATGAGAATCTCGCGCGCCGCCGCATAATGTTCAGCCGCCGCAGCATCGTTCACCGCCGAACCGCGAAAGTAATACATCGCCTGCTTGCCGTCGGGCGAGCGCAAAATCCGCCACTTCACCACGCCCGGAGCAATGCCGATTTTGACCGAAAACGAAAACACCCCATAGACGGTGCTGCGGTCGGGGTTTTGTAAAAGCGCTTGTTGAACCTCCCAAGCAGAAGCCAGGGCGCGTAAGGCGGTGCGGCGCTCGTCCTGCACAATGGGATACAGCGCCATAATACCGTCGCCCGCAAAACTGACAATGCGCCCGCCATGCTCGAAGACGCTCTTCACCAGCGGGTCGAAGACGCTGTGCATCAACCCTGCCAGTACCTCCGCCCCGTGCTGCCCATGCTCCATCAGGGTATCGGTCATCTTCGAAAACCCCGAAAGGTCCAGAAACATCCCAACTGCCGGGAACTCCCCCTGATACTTCCCAGCGCGAAAATTCTCCAAAATCAACTCAGGAACGACGCGGTGCATGACCGATATTGTAGCATGTATAATCCCAGCATGACATCCGCTTTTTATGAAATACGAACTTGCAACGCTTGCGGACTGCGCTACCCGCTCACAGAGGAAAACTCCTTTGGCGAGCGTTGTCCTGCCTGCATGGGAGAGACCCGCCTCATCCTCCGCCGGCAGTTGATTCGCGAACCCAAGCCTTTCCTCCCCGACGCATCTCCCGCTCCGCGCAAAAGACGTAAAACCGCCGTCCACGCGGTCCTGCTCGACAACATCCGTTCGGCGTGGAATGTCGGCTCGATCCTGCGCTCGGCAGAAGGCTTCGGGTTCGATCATGCCTATTGCTGCGGCATCACGCCCACGCCGGAGAATGAAGCGGTGACCAAAACCTCGCTGGGGGCAGAGGACTCGGTCACTTGGTCGCATCACAAGGACGCGGTCAAACTGGTCAAAGGTCTGAAGGGGGATGGATGGAAGGTGTATGCGCTGGAGGAAGCCCCCAAAGCCATGCCCCTCCGAAAAGAAAAAGGGATGGGCAGGATGGTTTTGATTGTCGGCAGCGAAGTGACCGGCGTGGACCCCGAACTGCTCGATCTGTGCGATGCCGTGTTCTACATCCCCATGCGCGGCGTGAAAAAATCGTTCAATGCGGCGATTGCCTTTGGCATTGCCGCGTTTGCGCTGGCTGACTAATGGTTATGCTTTCGATAGGGCGGCGATTTTCTCCCGTATCTCGTTGAGCAGCGCCTGAATTTCATCCCGCTCGCGGATGGCGTTCTGCATGGAGGCTTTGAATGCCTGACGCTGTGTCTCGTCCAGCGTTTCGTAAAGGTGCTGGTCGCGGGCAATCTGCGTGTTTTTGTGCTTCAATTTTGCCTCGAGACGTTTTTTATAACCTTCATAAAACTGGAGTTCATCCAGCGGTCGGGTTTCTTCGGCTTTGCCCGCCAACAGGCTGTCAATTTCGGGGAAGAAGCGCTCCATATCCACCGGCTTCTCGATGAAGCGGGTGACGCCGATGGTGTGGGCAAACTCTTTATCTTCGGGAGCGACGTAAGTGGCGGAAAGAAAGATGACCGGAATATCCCGCGTGGCAGGGTCCAGCCGCAGGCGATGGACAAGGCTGAAGCCGTCCATTTTGGGCATGAGGATGTCGGTAATGATGAGCGCCGGGCGTTCCCGCTGGATGATTTCGAGCGCCTCCACGCCGTTCGTGGCGGTTTCCACGCGGTAGCCTTTGAACTTCAGCGTGGCAACCAACAGGGTGAGAATATCGGGAACATCTTCGACGACGAGCAGATAGCCTTTGGAATGTAGTGAAGTCATGGGCGCATTCTAACCTTTTCTCAAAAACTAGTAAATGAAGATAAAAGTACTATCAACTCACATAAGGAATTTGGAAAAGTGTTATCATAGCCGTCATTCCACCAGAGAGAGGAGCATGAGCATGGCAATCAAATTGGTCGTCCCAGTCAACGGACCCATCACCCAACTGTTCGGCGAAAACCCCGATATTTACAAGAAATGGGGTTTTCCCGGTCACAACGGCATTGACTATGGCATCCCCAACGGCACGCCAGTCAACAGCGCCGCCGCAGGGACCGTCAGCCAGGTGTCTTTCGAAAACGGCGGATATGGCAATTACGTCAAAATCGCTCATCAGGACGGTTCGAAGACCTTTTACACTTACTACGCCCATCTCGCCAGCGCGGCAGTCGCCGCCGGACAAAAGGTCAAAGCCGGGCAGGTCATCGGCTACAGCAACAACACCGGCGCGAGCACCGGTCCGCATCTGCATTTTGGGCTGAAGATAGACGGAGAAAACCCCGCCTACAAAGGCTATGTGGACCCCATGCCCTACTTTGTCAGCGGCGGGGTGACCGCGCCCGAGCCCTCTGCAGGCACGGAACAGGGCACTTTCGTCGCATTACCCGACCTCAAATTTGAGGTCACCTACGAATCGCTCAATGTCCGCAGCGGACCAGGCGTCGAGTATCCCATCATCGGGCAGGTCGCCAAAGGCGCCACGTTCACGAGCAAAAAGTTGAGTTCCCGCAGTGTCTGGGTGGAGGTCGAGCCGGGCAAATGGTGCGCCCTGCAATTTGAAGGCGCCATCTATCTGAAAGTAAGCAAGTAACTCCGTCGTCCCGAAGACGTAAAGCCTTCGGGACGATTTTTACATCCCCAACGCGCGCGCTACCAACTGAATCGGATGCACTGCATCCCTCCCCGCCCCCTGCCGGACTTGCATGCGGCACGCTGCACCTGTCCCGGCAGTTACATTCTGCACTTTCTCAAACAACTGCTTCCCTACCTTCATCGAAAGTTCATAATGCTCCGCTTCGTAGCCAAACGTTCCTGCCATGCCGCAGCAGCCCGCGTCCAGCACTTCCACATCGTAGCCGCACAAGCGGAGCAGTTCCACCGTTGCGCCCGTTCCGCTGGGGAGACCGTCATTTGCTGGTCCCTCCGCCCGCTGGTGACAATGAGGCTGGAAGAGTATTTTGGTTTTTGTTTCCGATTTTGGGGATTCGGCTTGTGATTTATTGGCTACACGCAGATCGTGAAAACCGTCAGCGCGAATCAGGTACTCGTCGAGGAGCCAGGTTCGAGCGGAGACTGAAGCGATCTCGTCGCGCCGTTCGGGCAGGAGGTCAAAGTAGTCGTTCTTCAGACAATAAATATCGGGAGGCTCGATCCCGACAATGACCGCTTCACGCGCCGGGTCAGCCTGCTTCAGCGCATCCAGCACCCGCCGCGCCTGACGCTTCGCCGCCTCGACGAAACCCTTCGAGAGCAGCGACGCCCCCGCCCCCACCACCGGCAAAACGCGGACATCGCATCCGCACGCCGCCAGCACGTCGAATGCCGCCTGTTCCACCTCAGGCTCGACATAACGCCCGAAGGGGTCGGATAAAAAGATGACCTTCGCTCCGCCTCTCGGTGCCGCCGTGGTTCGCACTTTTGCTCGCCGCTTTGTAAACTTCGGGAATGGACGTTTCTCCGTGATGCCAAACGCTTTAGCAATGGCTTTTCGGAACAATGACACGCTTGTCATCGCGTTCGTCAGCGGCGCAATGGATGATGCCAGCCGCGCGGTGAGGTCGAAATAACCGAAGAGATAATCGCGCAAGGGGCGGCGGTGCGACTTGTAATACTCGTTCTCGAACTCGAATTTCAACTTCGCCATGTCCACGCCGCTGGGACATTCTGCCTTACAGCCCTTGCAGGCGAGACAGAGGTCGAGGGCGGAAAACACTGCATCTTCGATTTTTGATTTCCGATTTTCGATTTCCGATTTTTGATTTTCGATGTTTACCGCGGTGACATGTTTACCTGTGTACGTGTTTACCTGTGTATGTATATAAGAATTGCCAATCATTGCCCTCAAAAGATTCGCCCTGCCGCGCGTGGAGTTTTGCTCTTCGCGCGTCGCCTGGAAGGACGGACACATCACGCCGCTGGATTTGCGGCACACGCCCTGACCGTTGCACTGCTCGATGGCGCCCGCCAGTCCGCGCTCGTGATGGAAATGCAGGGACGGCTCCCAAACCCGAACCTGATACCTTTCGCCATAACGCAGGTGCGTGTCCATGGGCGGGGCATCGAAGAGTTTGCCCGGGTTGAGCAGATTATCGGGGTCGGCGGCGCGTTTGAGCAGGCGCATGGCATCGGTCACTTCCTTGCCGTAGGTGCGCTCGATGTATTCGCCGCGCGCCAGTCCGTCGCCGTGTTCACTGCTCATCGAGCCGCCCAGCCGCATGGTCAACGCAAAGACCTGTTCGCCGATGCTCCGCAGCGCCCGCACGCCTTCGCCCGTCAATAGGTTCAACACGGGGCGAATGTGCAAACATCCAGCCGAGGCGTGAGCGTAGATGCCGCCTTCCGTTCCGTGCGCCGCCATGATGCGCTCGACCTCGCGCACGAACTCGCCCAAATTCTCCACCGGGACGGCGCAGTCTTCGATGAACGCCGCAGGTCTCGCCGCCTGCGGACGCGAATCGAGGATGCCCAAACCTACCTTGCGGACGTTCCACACGCGCGCCTGCTCTTCTTTGGACTCGGCGATGGTCAACACATCTCCAATGCGGCGCACCGCTTCTTTCAGGACCTCGAGCCTGTCTCCGCTAAATTCAACGACCAACACCGCCGCCGGATCTCCCACCATCCACCCCATCTGACGCGCATACGCCGGGACGCTCCGCGCCAGCCGCAAAATCATCTGCGGAATCAACTCCACGGCGCTCGGCTCGAATCCCAGCAGGCGCGGCACGTCGTCGCAGGCTTCGGCGATGCTACGATACGACAACACGCCCAGAATCGTATGCTTCGGCTTCGGGACGAGATTCACCTTCATGCGGCGGATGACGGCGAGGGTGCCTTCGGAGCCGGCAAGCAAAGGCGCAAGGTTGATTTCATTTGCTTTTACTGGCGGGTAGGAATCCCAGTGAGCGGCGTTCCAGCGCGGCGGCGCGGAGGGAGACCAGGGCAAAAGGTAGTTCAAGCGATAACCCGCCGAGTTGCGCCAGGTTTGAGGAAAGTTGCGTTTGATGGCTTCGGCATACTTCGCTCGTATCGTTGCCGCTGCCGCAAGTATCGCCGCCTGCCTCCTCTCCACTGACAACCGATCACTGTTTACCGATAACTGATCACTGCCCACTGATAACTGATCATTGCTCACTGATAACTGATCATTGTCCACTGATAACTGTCCCCCCACCTCCCCCCACACCGCCAGACTCCCATCGCTCAGGATGACATCGGCGGAAAGGATGTGGTCCGCGCTCATGCCGTAAAGGATGGAATGCGCGCCGGTGGCGTTGTTACCAATCACGCCGCCCAGCGTGGCGCGTTCGGCGGAGGCAGGGTCGGGACCAAAGGTCAAGCCGAATTTGGCGGCAGCAGCATTCAGGTCCGCGAGAACGACGCCCGGTTCGAGGGTGGCGGTTCGGGCTTCGGGGTCAATTTCGAGGATGGAATCCAGCCAGCGAGAGCAGTCCAGAATCAGAGCGTGTCCGATTGCCTGCCCGCCGAGGGATGAGCCCGATCCGCGCGGCAGGATGGGAACTTTGTATTTCGCGGCGAGTTCAACCCCAGCGTGCAGGTCATCCTGCGTTTTCGGGAGGACAACGCCGAGGGGTTCGATCTGGTAGAGGGAGGCATCGGTGCTGTATAGAATGCGCGAGGCGGCGTCGGTGCGAATCTCCCCCGTGAAGCGTTTGCGAAGTTCATGGATGAAATCAGGGTGCAGAGACATACGCCGATTTTACTCCGCAAACGAAACGTCCCGAAGGCTGGCTTCGGGACGTTGTTTTTACGCGAGCGCGATAGTCTGCGGCTTGACCTTCGGCAGGCGGCGGATTTCGCCGCGCGCCTCCATGTCGAGTTTGACGGTGACGTAATACCAGGGGATCGAGCCTTCAAACTTGCCCCTGAGTTTTTCCTCGACCGCCATGTTTAACTTCATGAAGGTCATGGGACCGCGCGCCTTCAATACTTCAAGAATGGCTTCGCGCATCAGGTCGTATTTTGCCTTTTCGATGCTGACGCCCTGTTTGGCAGGGTTTGGGTGGAAGGCAGGAAATCTTGTATCCATAGTCGTGTCCTCGTGCCACTTGGGCTAACCTGCGCTAGAAAGCGCAATCTACACATAGACTGATTACTTGTTGAATTGGGGATTCATGCTGGTATAGAGCGCCAGCACATTGCCCGTTGGGTCCTGAAAGATGCCAAACCAGCCTGTTTGCGGAATCTCCGTTTTGGGGTGAAGCACCCTGCCTCCGAGTTGCTCCACTTTTTTCAAATCGGCTTCGATGTCGTCGCTGTCAATGTAAACCAGCACCTGCCCGGCAGGGCTTTCAGCGGAAACCTGCGGGAAGCCGCCGCCGGAGCCGCTCCCATCTTCCCACATGGTGTAGTTCATTTCCGGCACATGCTGAATCTTCCAGCCGAACAACGCCTGGTAAAACCTGCCCGCCGCTTCCACGTCTGCGGCGGGGATCTCCACATGAACAACATTACGCTTGGACATTGTGCTCTCCTCTTGTTAAATCGGTTGACGATGGGTCTAGTTTAGAACATGCGTTCTAAAATGTCAAGCGCCAGATGTGGGAAGTTTTATGTTGTGGGGACAAGATACAGGAAGAAGGAAGCGCTATTCGTATTTGAGCGCCAGGACCGGAATCATGGTCGCCGCGCGCAGGGCGGGATAGAGGCCGGAGAGCATCCCAATCAACGTGGAAAACACAAGCGCAAAGACCGGCAGCCATATCGGCGTATAAACAGCCACACTCGGCGGAATGCCCCCCTGCTGCCCCGCCTGGTTGGAAAGATATACAACCGCCATCACATTGATGACCTGTCCCGCCAGCCAGCCGATGATGACGCCGCCAAGCCCGCCGATGAACCCAATGCCGGAAGCCTCGCCGAGGAAAATCGCCAGCACGTCGCGGTTGGTGGCGCCGACTGCCTTCATCAAGCCGATTTCGCGCGTCCGCTCCAGGATGGACATTGCCATCGTATTCGCAATGCCAATGGCGGCGACCAGCAGAGCAATGGCGCCCACGCCGCCAAAGATGACCTGCAGGATGATGTAGAAATTATTGATACCCTGCACAAACGATTGCGGGGTGTATGCCTGATACCCCATTTCCGTAATCTGGTCGGCAATATCCAACACCTGATTCACGTCACGAACTTTGACGATGACCTGGCTGTAGCCTTCCTTGTTATAGTTGATGCGGCGGTTTTGCGACCATTCATTCAGCGCCTTGACCTGTTCGAGCGGCATGTAAATCGTCCAATCGGATTCGCCGCGTGTCTCCTTGAGCACGCCGGTCACCCGCAGGCTCAGGTTCTTGCGCGTTTCATTTCCCTGGGCATCCCACTTCGAAATGATGAATTGAATCTGCTGGTCGTACAGGTCGGGCGGAGGAGGCGACTCCTGCCCCGGGCGCAGGCGCGGATCGTAGAAGTTGTTCGCAACCATCGGACCGACAACGATGGTCGTGCGTCCCAGCGCCGTATCGCCTTGCACCGTCTCGAAGCCCAAATCGGCAAGGTCTTTCACATCCACGCCGATGATGTTTGCCCAGCCTTCCAGTTTTCTGTATCTGACCATTCCGCCAGACCACAAAAACTCACGCGGACTCACCCACTCGACGCCGGGAATCGCCCGCAACTCCTCCAGCGCCTGATTGGTGAGCAGTTTGGTTTGTGACGAACCGCCGCCTCCTCCCCCGCCTCCGCCTGGTCCAACCATCACGGGACCTTCGCCAAACGACGGCATGACCTGAATTTGCGTCAGGTCGCCGATGCCGTATAACTGCTCATTGGCGTTTCTTTGCAGACCAATCGCCAGCGAGACGAGAATCACCACCGCCGCCGTGCCGATGACCACGCCGATGGCGGTCAACGCCACGCGCGCTTTGCGGCGGCTGAGATTCCCAAAGATGAGACGAAGCAGGTCGAAAAAGCGCATGCTTATCCTTTTCCGGGCGCAGGCAACACCGGCACCGGCTCGACGGGTACTTCTTCCACCCCGCCGCCTCCGCCGGGCGGCTGCCAAACGGGCCAGGCGCTGTCCAACCCGAGCAGACCTTTGATAAAGCGGAAAATCTTGTGCAGGGTGGTCTCTTCTTCCACAACGATTTCGCCGCCGTTCATGCCGTCACCGCCGCCAGGCGACGGTTCGAGCGAAGGATCAACGAACGCCTCCATCACCTCCACTTCGAGCGTGCGTTCGAGCGTGCGCGGCTGGTTGAAATCGTCCACGTAGTCAATCGTCACGTTGAGCGTAAGCGTTCCCGGCTGATCGGGCGTCAACATGGCATCGAGCGTAAAGAAGCCGCCCGCATCCAGCGGACCGACGAGGCTGGTACCGTTTTCGATAATGCCGCCCTCGGTGGTCACTTTCACGTCGCCCAACACGGCAAAGCGCCTGCCCACATTGACAATCTGGATCGGGAGCATCCCCGGCTGACCGGCGACAAACGGGTCGGGCGGGCGGTAGAAACTCACATTGACATTAGGCAGGCTGTACACCAACAACGTGATGACCTGCTCGTCAGAGATGACCTCATTCTTGTCGTTCAGGTACGAAAACGTGACTCGCAGAGGGTAGGCGCCCGGATTGGTCGAAACGTTCACCACCAAATTCTGCACTGCTTGAATCTTTTCCCCTGCTTTGAGATCGCCCAGCGACTGCACGTTCGACGCCCCCACCGGCGCAAAATTCGAGAAGTCGCCGCCGCCGCCCGCTACACCGCCCGGCACGGCAGTCCCCCCGCCGCCGCTCGACCCGCCGCCCACAATCATGGTGATGCGCTGAGCATTGGCGTTGCCCACGTTCTGGACGGTCAAATTCAAGGCGAACTGCTCACCCGGCTGAAGCGGGTCCACGCTGGACGAGTAGCCTGTAATCACCAACTGAGACGCTTTCACACCCGTCGGCGTAGCGGTGGGAGCGACAGAGCCGCCACCGCTCGTCACCGTCCCGCCGCTGACCGGCAGGGAGAGGGTGAATTTGTCGGAGTAACTGGTTCCCTGTGAATCGTAGTAAGTGAGCGTCATATCCACCACGAGGACGCTTCTTCCACTGATTTGAGCGGAGACGTAGAAGGTCTGGCTGACTTCCACTTCCTGGTCGTAATCCACTTTCCCAATGACCGCAATCCCGCCGGTCTTTGTGGCGAGCAAATCGGAGGATGTAAACGTGGCTTGGGTGTTGTAGGCAGTGGATTTCCCCACGTTCTCCATGTTCACTTTCAAGGTGACATCGCCGCCTGTTCTGATGTTACCCGTCAGTTTGGAGGTGTACACCGCAAACTGCGGACGGGCAAAGGGCAGGGGCGTGGTTGTGGGGGTGGGGGTAGGAGCAAGGACGGTCAGTATGGCAAAACCGTTTGCCGGTCCGCCGGAGAGGTTGACAGTAATCGTATAAGAGCCGGCGGCAATACCGGCAGGCACGAGCGCCTGCAAGGTGGCGGCATCCATGTATGTTGTGCTCAACGGCGAGCCATCCAACAAAACGACAGCAGTAGCATCGAAGCCGGCGCCGCTTACGGTGATGGTGTTACTCATATTGTTGACGATGGTAGTTGGGGAAATCGAGAATACGTCTGCCGCATAGGCGGGACGGGGCAGGATGCCTGCCATCAGGATGACCACCAGCAATACGGAGAGGATGCGAAAGAGTTTAGGTTTCATGGTTCTCCAAAATTCGAGAGGGCTATGAAGGCTGAGCAACTTCCAGCACAGCGGATTGATACTCCGCCTCGCTGACCACCCGCCCATCGAGCAGGTAGATTTGGCGAGTGGCAAAACGCATCATGCGTGTGTCGTGTGTGACAACCAGCACAGTCCGCCCGGAGCGGTGCAGGTCGGAGAGCAGCTGCATAATCGCCGCGCCGCTGGCGGTATCGAGGTTGCCGGTCGGTTCGTCGGCGAGGATGAGCTTGGGGTCATTGACCAGCGCCCGGGCAATGGCGACGCGCTGCTGTTGTCCGCCGGAAAGTTCGGTGGGGCGGTGCAAGGCGCGGTCGCCAAGTCCCACCTGTTTGAGCAGAAAATCTGCCTGCTCATCGCGCCTGCGCGGATTCACACCCGCAAACTGCATGGGGAAGGCAACGTTTTCTCTGGCAGTCATGCTGGGAATGAGATTGAAGGATTGGAAAACGAAACCAATCGTCCTCCGACGGAAGAGCGCCAGGGAATTTTCGTCCACCTCGTTCAGGGATTGCCCGTCCACCCAAATTTCGCCGGCAGTGGCGCGGTCCAACCCGCCAAGCAGGTAGAGCAGAGTGCTTTTGCCCGAACCGGAAGGACCCATGACGACGGTGAAGGAATGCGGCTCGATTTCCAAATCCACGCCATCCAGCGCACGGACGGTGGTGCCACCCATCTGGTAATATTTTTTCAAACCCGATACACGGATAAATGCCTGATTCATGAATGGAATTGATGTATCTCCTGCGTCAACAGGGCGTTAGAAAGTGTCTGAAAAGAGATTTCTATTGCTCCAAAAATGCGTAGGATGCGCTCTCTTGCGCATCCGCAGGTGACGTTCTCTAACGTCGCCTGCGCGCTAATCAGAAAATTTAAAACGCTCTCTAAAAGAACGGACGTTGAATGGCGGCGCCGCCAAGGCTGGAGGCAAGCACTGCCAGCCCCGCCTGCGCCAACAGCACAAGCGCGACCACAATGAAGGTGTTGGCAAACGCCTTGCCGCGCGGGAGAGAATCTACGATGGCAAAACCGAGGATCAGCAAAATGATATTCCAGAGGAGAAACAAATCAGTGCGTGCGAGGAGATGATAGAGCAGACCGCCGCCGGAGGCGAACCCGGAAAGGCTGGGGCTGGTGATGGTGTGCTGGGCAGCGAGCATGTAAGCAGCACGCAGAAGGTCACGCAAGGCAAAGGGCAGGCTCGCCCAACCAACCACGTTCAAGGCGCTTTGCATGGTGCCGCGTCCGCCAAACAGTGTTGAGCCAAGATGCAAAAGGGCGGCGAGCGCCAGCCACCCCAGCCACAAACCGCTCAGGGAAGCGAAGAGCGGCATGACATACATGTACACCGGTCCCTGCTGGAGTTGCTGTGCCTGCATGTAACTGTCCTGCATTTCCGGAGTCCACCATTGCCAGTCGGGCGGGAGTTCGATTTCACCCATCATGGCGGCGCGGGTACGCAAATATCCGTGCACGATGACAACCAGCGCCGCAGTGATTGTCAAAAGAATCATGGGCGTGGACCAGGCGGCGCGCGCCTCCGAAGCCATCTCGGAAAACGCCGCACGCGGACGGAACAACACCGCAAACACACGCGGCAAGTCAAAACGACGGGCAGGGGTTGGGAAGGAGGTGGGAGTGGTCATAAGCATTGTAAAAATTGTAGCATGGATTGTCCTCCCCTGATTAACGAAACAGCGGCTGGGGAAGTTCCCAGCCGTTTACATGATTTACGCAAAACCCAAATTGATTCCGCCAATCCTCGCTAATCTGCACGAATATGTTCAATATTTGCGAAGATTGGCGCAGACTAGCGGATAAGAACGCGCCAGCGCTATATGCCGTCGAATAGATCGTCTTTTCGTTTGAAATTCCCATTCACCGGCGGATAAACTTGCATGTAATCCTCCCGCTCGCCAAAAACCTTCACCATGAATCCCATCAGCCCGCGTCGCATCTGAATGCCGCCCTGTGAGGCGTGCTGTTCCCCCGCCCTGCGCTTGACCTCCGCCACGGAACGGATGTCCATGCTGACATGCACGGGAAAATCCACCGCCAGTTCGGTCAGGTCAATATCGCCGTTACGCCCCCACTTGCGCGGGTCCTTGCCAAAGAGCGGCATCAGGCGCGTCATCACCTTGAGGAACCAGCGCGGGAAAACGTGATAGTAGAGCGCGCGCGGTTTGAAAGGCGAACCAGCCTCGGGGTGGAACGAAGCGTCGTCCGCTTTCTCGAAGGCAAGCGTCGTCGCACGCTGAATGTGAATGTGGTCGGGATGCTTGTACCCGCCAATCGGGTCGAAGGTCAACACCACATCGGGCTTGAGTTCCCGAATGTAGCGCACGACACGTCCCGCCACATCCTCAATGGGATGATTGATTTGCGCGTCGGGATGTTTGTTCGCCTCCATGCCGGGCATCCCCGAATCCCGATAGCCCAGGAAGAAGACTTCCTTCAATCCCAAAATTTTCGCGGCGCGCATCAGTTCATCCGTGCGCAGTTCGGCGGTGTCCTTGTACCCCTTGAGATGCTCCTCGTCCGCCGACCCCGCCTCGCCGCGCGTGGCGCAGACGTAGTACACGTCATACCCCTTGCGGGCATACAGGGCGAGCGTTCCGCCCAGCCCAAACGACTCATCATCGGGATGAGCAAGCACAGCCAAAATGGTTTTGGTCATATTTCCTCGTATAATGTCCGAAATCTCAAGATACAGAGACGCCTCGTGAACATTGGAATTTACATCTACGACAATGCAGAAGTCCTGGACTTTGCCGGCCCCTTCGAAGTATTCACCACCGCCAGCCGTGTCCACGCCAGGCAAAACCCCGGCGCTTCACTCTTCGACGTATGCCTGATTGCCGAACGAGAAGGCTTGGTCCACGCCCGGGCAGGTTTCAATGTCCAGCCGCACTACACCATCCAAAATCATCCCCGCCTCGATGTGTTGATCGTCCCCGGCGGAGTGCACAACGCCGAGTTGGAAAAACCCGCCGTTATCGAATGGATTCGGCAAAGGGCGAACGACATTCAACTCACCGCGTCCGTCTGCACCGGCGCGTTCCTGCTGGCAAAGGCGGGACTCTTGCAAGATAAATCCTGCACCACACACTGGGAAGACATCCCCGACCTGCGCGCCATGTTCCCCGCGCTCGACATAAAAGAAGATGTTCCCTGGGTGGACAACGGCAGCGTCGTCACCTCGGCGGGCATCTCGGCAGGCATCGAAATGGCTTTGCACCTAGTCACAAAACTGGCGGGCAAGGAACTTGCCATCCGCACCGCCCGCCAAATGCAATACGTTTGGAACAACGAAAGATTGTCATCGTGATGTCGCTGCATAAGCGTAGAGTGCGTTCTCTTACGCGCCTGTTGACGTTAGAGAACGTCAACTACGCGCGGAGGCGCTTTGTTTTTTTCCATCATTCCCCAACAAAGGAGACCGAATGAAATTCGAAACGCTCGCCATTCACGCCGGGCAGGAACCCGACCCCAACAACGGCGCGGTGATGACGCCCGTCTATCTCACATCCACCTACAAGCAGGACGGCGTCGGCAAACCGCGTCAGGGATACGAATACTCGCGCACCAAGAATCCCACGCGCCTCGCGCTCGAAACCTGTCTCGCCGCGCTCGAAGGCGGAGAATATGGCTTGGCTTTCGCTTCGGGTCTCGCCGCCACCGACACCGTGCTCCGATTACTGGATGCAGACTCGCACGTCCTGGCGGGCAACGACGTGTACGGCGGCACCTTCCGCCTCTTCGACAAAGTCCTGCGCCGCTTCCGCCTGGACTTTGACTTTGTGGACACCACCGACCCCGAATCCGTCGCCGACGCCCTGACTCCCCGCACGCGCCTTGTCTGGCTGGAAACGCCCACCAACCCCCTGCTCCGCATCACCGACATCCGCGCCGTGGCGGAGGTCGTCCATGCTCACCCCAACAAGCCCCTGCTCGTCGTGGACAACACCTTCGCCACCCCCTACCTCCAGCGCCCGCTCGAACTCGGCGCCGATATCGTCGTCCACTCCATGACCAAATACCTCGGCGGTCACTCCGACGTGGTCGGCGGTGCGGTCATCGTCAAGGACAAGGAACTCGCCGAGCGGCTCTTCTTCCTGCAAAACGCCGTCGGCGCCGTGCTCGGACCGATGGACTCCTTCCTCGTCCTGCGCGGCATCAAAACCCTGCCCCTGCGCATGGACAGACACTTCGAGAATGCCATGGCAATCGTCGAATTTCTGGCATCGCACCCCAAAGTGGAACGACTCATTTATCCCTTCCACGAGAGTCATCCGCAGGTTCAGATTGCGAAGCGGCAAATGAAAAACGGCGGCGGGATGATTTCCTTCCTCGTCAAGGGCGGGCGCGAAGCCGCCATCCGCCTGGTGGAAGCGGCAAAAATTTTTACGCTGGCAGAATCGCTGGGCGGCGTCGAATCGCTCATCGAAGTCCCCGCCGCCATGACCCATCTCTCCGTCGCCGGCTCGCAGTTGGATGTGGACCCCGCTCTGGTCCGCCTCTCCGTCGGCATCGAACACAAGGACGACCTGCTCGAAGACTTGCGCCAAGCATTGGACCATGCGTAGTCGCGGGTAGTTACGGCTTCAGCCGCGCATATGTTTATTTCGCGTGGATTGCCACCAGCGTCACATCGTCGTCCTGCTTGGCGCCGCTTTGATAGGTTATCAACGTTTCAAGCAACTGGTCGCATCCTTTTTGGGCGGTGTTCTCCTTGAGATGCGCCAGCGTATGCTTGATGCGCTCCAAGCCAAACGGTTCTCCCTTGGGATTGCGGCAGTCCGTCATGCCGTCTGTGAACATCAACAGGCACGAGCCTTTTGGCAGAACCAGGCTGTTCTCGTCCAGCGTAATGTTTTCCCACAATCCAAGCGCCATACCCGGCTGATACGGCAGGCGATGGACTTCCCCCTTCGCGTCGAGCAGCAGAGGCGGCTCATGCCCGGCGCGCGCATAGCGGAACTCACCCGTCGCCGTATCGAGAACGCCAAACAACGCCGTGACGAACTGGGTGGATTTCTCGAAGCGCGTGATGTGCCCGTTCACCATTCGCAGCACCTCGCCCGGCGTGAGATTTTTATCCGCCTCCGCAATGATCAAGGCATGCACCCGCGCCATAAAAATCGCAGATGGAACGCCCTTATCTGCCACATCGCCGATCAAGACGCCGATTTTGCCCTCGCCCAATTCGAACACGTCGTAAAAATCGCCTCCCACCTGACGGGCAGGCAGTATCCTCCCCCCAAAATCGAACCGTTCGGTGGACGGGAGCACATCCGGCAGGATGGACATTTGAATACTCGCCGCCACCTGCAATTCCTTCTCCATGCGTTCCTTTTCGATCAACTGCTCCTGAGCGGCTTTCAGTTCATCGTATGCCTTTTGCAACTGGCGGTTCTTTTCCGTCAGGTCGCGGAAGGTGGAGACGTTCGTGTTATCCAGCCTCTGACTGAGCACCCGCACCATCGCATTTGCCAGATACGGATGCCGCTTGAGTAACTCCTTGAACTGCGTGCGGCTCATACTCAACAACACCACATCACCCCGCGCGCGGGCGCTTGCCGTGCGGTGACCGCCCGGCTGAATCAAACTCATCTCGCCAAGATACTCGCCCGGATGTAGGATGTTGAGAATCAATTCGTTGCTCGTGCCAGGCGCCATCAAAATCTCGAGGTCGCCGTTCATTACAATGTAAAGGTTCTCGCCCGGGTCGCCTTCATTGAACAAAATTTCCCCCGAACGCAGGTTGACGACTTCCAATTCACTCATCAACCGCTCCAATTCATCCGGCGGCAGGTCGGCAAAAAATGGGATTTGCGCCAGCAGGTTAACAGTCATCGCGGCTCCTAAAATTCAACCACTTCCTTGCCCGCCAGTTTCTCCTGAATGCGAGCCACCACCGTCTCCAAATGCTTTTGCTGATGGACAAAATCCAAGTCATCGGTGCGGATGGTCAGCACCGGACACAGGTCGAACGCGCCCAGCCATTCGTCATAAAAAGAATCGAGCAGGGATAAATACTCAGGGGTGATGCCCGTCTCGATGTTCCGTGCGCGGCGGCGGATGCGGTCCATCAGCACATTCACCGGCGCCTTGAGGTAAATCAACAGGTTGGGGCGCGGAAGTCCCTGCACCACGATCTCGAACAAGCGCCGATAGGCAAGATAATCCCTCTCCGCCAGGTCGCCCATGTGATGCAGGGCGCGCGCAAAAATATAAAAATCTTCGAAAATGCTGCGGTCGAGAATCGCCGAACGCGGGTCGCGCACCGCCTCCAGGTACTGCTCGGCGCGATGCCCCAAAAAGAAAATTTGCAGGTGGAACGCCCACGAGCGCATGTCACTGTAAAAATCCGCCAGGTAGGGGTTATCCGCCACTGACTCATACCCCGTCCACCAGCCCAACCGTGCGCCGATCCGCTCCGTCAGCGAAGTCTTCCCGACGCCAATGTTGCCTGCCACGACCACCATATACTTGGACATGCCTGCCTCGCAAAATGGGATGCGCCATAGTATAGCCGATTTGCTGGCTTTTATCGGAGATTCGGTATAATCTGCCATCAAGGAGACAGAGACCCCATGACCGCAAACTTCAAAATCAAAGACGCCTCCGGCTGGACGATGTTCATCTTCGGAGCGCTCGCGCTTCTTCTTGGACTTTTGGGCTTGATACGCCCCGAAATCCTTTTATCCATCCTCGGCTTCGAAGTGCTGGACCGCGCCTCCCGCGCCGCCGGCGATTACACCCTGGTCTTCATGACCGCTTCGGCGATGGCTTCCTTCAACATGGGTGTGTACTACATCCTCGCCTCATTCAACGACCTCAAACCGTTCTACAAATGGACCGTCCCTTTCCGCACCCTGACCTTCCTTGTCTTCACCACCGCCGCGCTAAGCGGGCTTGCTCCTCTGCGCTTTTTGGGCGTGGGCATTTGGGAACTCGTCGGGGCAATTGCCACCGGTATCGCCCTGCGGCACGACCTGAAGAAATAGGAGGACTGTCATGCGCTCCCATTGGATTGAATACAACGGCAAGCAAATCTTCTATCAGGATTTTTCGAAACTGTTCTTCAATTCGGCGGCAGTCAAAGCCGAATTGGAAGAAGTACAAAAAATCGTCAAGTCTCAGCCGCCCGATTCCGTGCTGGTGCTCTCGGATTTTCGCGACACCAACATTGGCAGTGACTTGCTCCCCGCACTGAACACCGCCTCCGCCGCCACCAAAGCCCACGTCCATAAAACCGCAGTGCTCGGCGTGACCGGCATCAAGCGCAAACTCGCCGACCTTCTCACTGCTTTGACCGGTCAGCCGCTGAAATACTTCGACGACGTGGAAGCGGCGAAAAAGTGGCTGGCGGAGGACTGATGGCTGACTTTTTACAGTTCCTCAACTCCGCAAATGTAGAGACGCTGACGCAACTGCCCGGCATCTCTTCCACGCTGGCGGAAAACCTGATTGCCGCGCGTCCCTTCCACTCGCTGGAGGATGTTCTGAAGGTGCGCGGCATGGGCAAAAACCTGCTTGCCCGCGCACAAGCCGCATTCGAAAAAATGAACAACGAAACCCCTCCGCAACTGCCTCCCTCTCCTGCTGAAACACAAGCAACTCCCGCTCCCGCGGAAGAAACACCGCCGCCGGGAAAAACACCGCCAGCCGGCGAACAAACCTCTTTTGGAACAAAACTCGGCAGGGCGTTTCTATGGTTTCTGCGGGCGGTGCTTAGACTGGTCCTCATGGTACTGGTCATTGGCGGTGGCGTTGCCGCCATTTACTACGGCGTGCCGTTCATCAACGACCGTCTCATCGCGCCGTTGGAGCAAAACACCTATCGCATCCGCGAACTGGAAAACAAGGCGACAAACTTGCAGACCCAACTGGACGAACTCAACCGTCAGATGGAAACTGCCAATCAGGAAATTGACTTACTCAAAGAACAGCAGGCAGAAAACAACGACCGCCTCGCCGCCCTCGAAAAAGCAATTGAAGGGTACACGGCAAACCTGGCAAAACTGGAGGAAATGCAAGCCGCGCTCGAAACGGCAATCCAGGAAACCAACGATAAAACCTTGCAGGAATTGAAACGGGAAGTCCTCCTGACCCGCGTCCTCGACACGCTCGCCCGCGCCAGGCTCTACCTCGCCCAAAGCAACTTCGGGCTGGCAAAAGCCGACGTTCAATCGGCGCGCGACCTTTTGGCAAACCTGCAAGCCGAAACGCAGGACACAGCGCAAGGACAAGCGCTCGAACGGCTGGACCTGGCGCTCAACAACCTGCCATCGTTCCCGGTGGTGGCATCGGGCGATTTGGAAATCGCCTGGCAGTTGCTGATGAGCGGTCAACCGCTGGAGAGTGCGGTAACCGCAACACCGCCGCCACCCACGCCTGCGCCGGAAATCGTTCCCAGCGCCACCCCCACACCATGAAGCAACGAACCCTGAGCGTTCCTCAGGGTTCATTTTTTTCGGATGTTATAATCGCCCAAACAACCTTTACGGGAGTCGCAAACATGGCATACAAAATCAAATTCGGCACAGACGGATGGCGCGGAATCATCGCCGAAGACTACACCTTCGACAACGTGCGGCGGGCGGCGCAGGGCTTTGCCTCCTACCTGCTGGAGCAGGGGTACGCCGGACGCTGGGTGGTCGTCGGCTATGATAAACGCTTCCACTCCGAAAACTTCGCCGCCGCCGCCGCCGAGGTGCTGGCTGGCAATGGCTTGAACGTCTACCTCACCGACGGCGCCACGCCCACCCCGGTCATTGCCTTTGCTGTGGTAAATAAAGGGGCGTGCGGAGCCGTCAACATCACCGCCTCGCACAACCCTCCCACCGACAACGGTTTCAAGGTCCGCGACCCACACGGCGGAGCGATAGACCCCGAGGGGTTGAAAAAGATCGAAGCGCTGATTCCGGATTCGGTCGAGGCGGTGAAGCGGGTTTCCCTTCCCGATGCTCTGAAGGACGGCAGGGTGGTCTATTTCGACGCATCCGAGGCATACATCGTTCATCTCCAAAAACTGGTGGACTTGCAAAAAATCAAAGACGCCGGTTTCAAGGTGGTGGTGGACCCGATGTGGGGCAACGGCGCAGGCTGGTTCACCAAACTGCTCGGCGGCGGCAAGACGCAGATTATCGAAATCCACAACCAGCGCAATCCCATCTTTCCCGAAATGAAACGCCCGGAGCCGATCCGCCCCAACATTGACGCGGGCTTGCGCGCCACCGTCGAACACAAAGCGGATGTCCTGCTCATCACCGACGGCGACGCCGACCGCTGCGGCATCGGCGATGAGAACGGCGAATTCATCAATCAATTGCGCGTGTACGCCCTGCTGGCGCTCTACCTGCTGGAGGTGCGCGGCGAACGCGGCGACATCGTCAAGACGCTTTCGACCACCACCATGCTGAACAAATTGGGCAAACTCTACAACGTGCCGGTGCATGAGACGGGCGTCGGTTTCAAGTATGTTGCCCCGAAAATGATCGAGACGAACGCGCTCATCGGCGGCGAGGAGAGCGGCGGTTACGCCTTCCGCGGCAACGTCCCCGAACGCGATGGCATCCTTGCCGGGCTGTATTTCCTCGATTTCATGGTACGCACGGGCAAGAAACCAACCGAACTCCTGAAGATGCTCTTCGACAAGGTTGGAGAACATTTCTACGACCGCATTGATACTCCCTTCAGCGGCGACCGCCAGACCCGCGAACAGATGATCCTCAATGCCAAACCCGCAACACTTGGCGGCTTGAAGGTCACCGAACTGGTGACGGTGGATGGCTTTCAGTTCAAACTAGAAGACGGCGGCTGGCTGCTCATCCGCTTCAGCGGCACGGAGCCCATTATGCGCGTCTATTGCGAGACGACGCACCAGGATAAGGTTCAGGCAATTCTCGAGGACGGCTTGAAGGTGGCAGGAATCCGCTGACATGTTTCGGCGCATGCTGGCGCTTCTTTTTGCGCTTCTCCTCACTGCCTGTCAACCTGCTGTTCTTCCCGTCGTCACCATCTTGGACGGCGAACAGGTTATCACTTTGCAAACAGAAGAGCGCACGCTCCAAGGGTTGCTCGCTCAGGCAGGAATTACGCTCGGTGTGCACGATGACGTGCTGGTCAACGGAAAACCTGCCGCATCGCTCGACCAGCGCCTCGAAGGGACGCCCCTCGTTCTGCAAATCCGCCGCGCCGTGACCGTGACGCTCGTCACGCCGCAGGGAGAGCGGCAGATTCAGACCTCTGCGTTCACCGTCGGCGAAGCGCTGAGGCAAGAAGGAATTCAACTGACAGCAAGCGACCGCATTGACCCACCTCCCGCCTCGCCAATAACCAATTCACCAATTGCTATTCACTATAACCCCGCCCGTCCCCTCACCATCACCGCCGACGGTAAGACCCTGCAAACCGCATCTTCCGCGCGGACGGTGGGCGAGGCGTTGGCTGAGGCGGGGATTCCACTCCTCGGGCTGGATTACAGCCTCCCGTCGGAACATGAGGCGCTGCCAGCCGACGGGCAGATCCGCGTGGTGCGGGTCAGCGAAGCCATCGTCCTGACCCAAAAATCCATCCCCTTCGAAAGTGAACTGGTTGCCTCGGCGGATGTCCCGCTCGACCAGACGCAGATCCTCTCACCCGGCGAAAACGGACTCAGCGTTCAGCGTGTGCGGGTGCGCTATGAAGACGGCGCAGAGGTCTCGCGAGTTGTTGAGGAGGAAACGCTCGCGCGCCCGCCCAAAAAACGCATCCTTGCCTACGGCACCAAGGTGGAAATCAAAACCGCTGTGGTGGACGGCGTGACCATCGAATACTGGCGCGCAGTGCAAATGTATGCCACATCCTACTCTCCCTGCCGGCTGGGCATTCCCACCTGTGGCTCCACCACCGCCAGCGGCAAAACATTGCAGAAGGGCGTGGTGGCGCTTCGCACCGACCTCTACCGCGCCATGCGCGGACAGCCGCTCTACATCCCCGGCTATGGCTTTGCCACCGTCGAAGATGCCTGCGGCGGATGCGTGGGCAAACCGTGGATTGACCTTGGCTACAGCGACGACGACTTTCAGGGTTGGCACGGCTGGGTTACGGTCTATTTCCTCACCCCCGTTCCGCCGGTCATCGTGTACAACTTGGACTGATCCTGCCAATGATTTCCATTCCCCGCCTGGATGCCTCCGCTCTGCTCAAACGGTACGGCTTGCGCGCCGATAAACGCCTCGGGCAAAATTTTCTGCAGGACCCGCACGCCCTGGAACGCATCGCCGCCGCCGCAGAAATTCAACCGACCGACACCGTGCTGGAGATCGGACCGGGACTGGGAAGTCTGACGCGCTATCTCGCCGCCTCTGCCCGTGAAGTGGTCGCGGTCGAACTGGACCCGGAACTGATTCCGCCGCTCAAGGCAGTTCTCCAGCCTTATCCCAACGTCCGCGTCGTGCATGGCGACATTCTCAAGATTGCTCCGTCGGAACTCGTTCGAGAGGCGGGGTATCTGGTGGTCGCCAACATTCCGTACTACATTACATCCGCCATCGTCCGTCACTTGCTCGAACATGAGCCCAAGCCGCGCCGTCTGGTGTTGACCGTGCAAAAGGAGGTGGCGGAGCGCATCTGCGCCCAGCCCGGCGGCATGAGTTTGCTGGCGTTGAGTGTGCAGGTCTATGGAGAGCCGCGCATTGCCGGGCGGATTCCGGCGGAGGCGTTCTTTCCGGCTCCCAAAGTGGATTCGGCGGTGCTGTGCGTGGAGATATACCCTGTGCCGCAAGTTCCTCAGGAGGCGCTCGATACCTTTTTCAAGTTCATCAAGGCGGGCTTCAGCCAAAAACGGAAAACGCTCCGCAACGCGCTTTCAGCGGGTTTGCACATTCGCCCGACAGAGGCAGAAGAACTGCTCCGCGAGGTGGGCATAGATCCCATGCGGCGGGCGGAGACTTTGAGCATCGAGGAGTGGAAAAGGCTGGTCGAAAATAGATTATCTACGGATTGAGCACACAGCGAAAACCAATGTCACTTTCCTGTGTGTCTGCGCCTGCCCAATCGCGGTGGGAAGACTGCAACTCGATATAGGAACTTCCCCACGATCCGCCGCGCAATACCCGATAATAACCAAAAGAAGCGCCCGGCGGGTTTTCTACAGGTGATATTTTGTAATAATCTGCGTCATAACGATCATTGATCCACTCCTTGACGTTCCCAGCCATTTCATATACGCCAAATGGACTACCTCCCAGCGGCAAACTACCACTTGCCACGGTTCCACTTCCACATCCAAAGAATTGAGAGCGGAGGCAAGTCGGCGCATCATTTCCCCACGGGAAGCGGTACCCTTCGCTTCCTCCAGCGGCATATTCCCATTGTGCCTCGGTCGGCAGACTCCGCCCTGCCCATTTGCAATATGCCATCGCACCATACCACGAGACGCCCACAATCGGATAATTCTCACGGCCCGCAACAGATTCCCATCTGCCGTTTTTATTCGTTACCCAAACCAAAGGTTCCCTGACATCAAGCCATGGGACTCCGCCTTCGATTTGATTACCATTTGCATTCAGGAATTGCGCGTACATCGCGGCTGTAACCTCGGTTTGGTCCATCCAGAAGGCATGCAAGGAAACATGGTGAATCGGGCGCGCATCCGCTTCTCCCAGCGTATATCCCATCTCGAATTCGCCGGCGGGAATATAAACAAGATTCATGCCATCAACAGCAGAGACCATTTTCTCCCCAACCTGGTAGATCTCCGACGCTTGAGATGCGGTTGGAGCAGTAGTGTCAGCGGAGACCACCGGGTCGGAGCGTGTGATCTCCCGCCGGATCACATCCAATATCTGGAGGGCGGTCAGATTGCGTATCTGCATTCCATACGCGAGATACTCGGGTTTGGAAAAATCGGTAAAGGATGCTGTTGGGGCAAAGGTTAAATGATCAGCACTTCGCATGCCGTGTTGCGGAAGAGGCTGGACAGCCCGCCAAAAATTCCAAAGCGGCAATTGATACTCCAAAGCCAGTTTTGCAGTCACAAAGTTAATGTAATGGTCGCCTTCATCATTGTCCGCCTTGGTGCTGAGGATTGGCACCACCCCCTGGTCAATACTATGCTCAATAATACGGCGCAGGCGTCCTTCGAAGGTGGTTTTGTCGAGCCTCACATCGTATGCTTCGTTTGTGCCTAGTGAAATGATTGCAAAACTCGGACGATGGTGACGGTACTCGCAATCCAGTGGAGTTTCGTTTCTTGCACATTGTTTCCAGTCTGACCATAAAGAAGCCAGTACCCCTGCCGTGCTTAGCCCTTTTTTGGCGGCAAGACTCTCTCGCCCAAACGAACCTTTGAAATATTCGATGGCAGGCTGTAATTCCTCATATTCGCCAAGGTTGTAAACTCCGCGGTCAAAATCCGCTAAAAAATAGGGAAGAGTACTGTGACAGTCACCGATCTTCGAAAACGCATTCGGATTGTTGCCCATGAGCAATCCTCGTGCATAGATCTCGCGAACACGGTCACTGATGCCATCCGGCACAACAGGCATATCCATCCAAAAGTTCGGGGGCAAGGTTGAGATATCTATGGTTGCGACAGGCAAAGGCGTGGATGAAGGAATCGTTAAACCCACCTGACTTTCCCGAGTTGCAGTTGCCATCACTGCCGATGCAGTTGGATGCGACGAAATCGGCAATGCAGTGCTTGTTTTACCATTGTGCGATTCATCGAAACTGCTGTAACAAGCGTGAATAAAACCTAAAATGACTATCCAGATAAATACCAGACGGAGTTGGATTTTCATATGCGCTCCAAATGGTCAAATAGGATATTCCACCAGAATTTCACATTGTCCTGCTGTGGAAGTAAATTTTGTTACAGCGGATACTATGCGGTTTTCTTGTAGCGCAGCATATCGTCCCCGCAATAGGTTCATGGCACGCAAAAACATGAGATGCTCTTTGGCAGGCTCAGGGCAAAAAACCCGCATCACCGCGTAAGGTAAGTAAAAAAGCGGAGACCTTGTTGAAACAGGTTCTCCGCTTTGTCACTAGGTTGGTAATTGGTAATACGATTGTCATTTTCACAAATTCTTGCTCAACAGGTCTTTCTTTAAGTGCTCCACAGTCGAATAACGCCCGAAAACAGGCGGCACATCCACAACTCGAATTGCCAGTCTGTTGGGTAGTTTGGAGGCTTTCTCGCGGTCTTTGATTGGGTAAAAGTAATCGAGCGATTGCTCCAGCCGCGAGCGAATTTTTTCGCGGAAGGTGGTCATGGTATCGGGCTGCATGATGACGATGAAATCGGTCGGGCTGAGATGCCCGAGGAAGTCATCGCTGGTACCGGTCTCTTTGATGGTGTTGTGAATCATCAGGCTGATCGCCCGCAACACATCGTCTGACGCTACAAAACCGTATGCTTCACGGAAAGCGTCGAGGTGTGCGATGGAGATATGAAGAAGCGCCCAGCCGCTCTTGTGAATCGCGTCAGACAGGCGCTCATCCACCAGAGGACCTTCGGGCAAGCCGCTAACCGGGTTGGTCAGCGAACCCTGGCTGACCCGCTTGAGGGCGTTGCGGACCCGCAGGCGCAATTCCTGCACATCGAACGGTTTGGTGATGTAATCGTCCGCCCCAACTTCAAAGCCTTGCAGGCGGTCCACGCGTTCGCGTTTTTCCGTGAGAAAGATGATGGGGATTTCGCGGGTACGCCGGTCAGAGCGCAGGCGGCGCGCTACTTCGAAGCCGTCAATATCGGGCAGGCGGATATCGAGGATGATGATGTCGGGCGAAACGGTCTGCCCGGCGCGCACGCCATCTTCCCCCCAGTTGACCGTAAATACTTCATACCCCTGAACGCGGAAATATGCGTTCAGCATTTCCGCGACATCGGGATCGTCTTCGACGATTAGGATTTTGTGTTTGGCTTCAGCCACGGTATCCCCTCTACGCTATGGGCTCTTTCTGAATGACAAATTCACAAACCGCATCGCCCATGGCAACGCATTTGGATTCGTTCACGCGGAATTCACTGCCGCCGGAAACCCATTTGAGCGATTCCTGGAGCAGACCTGTGGCAATGTAGCAGACCGGCTTGTCCGCATTGGTCCGCCCCCAGCAGACGGGACACTTGTGAATGGTCCAGATGAACTCCGTTTCCCGTTCTTCCACGGTGCTGTACTGGTCACTGAGTTGGGAGAAGATTTTTGCGAAAGCCGGCAGACCGATGCGCAGTTTGGACTGGAGCGGGAGAACGACGAATGCCAAGTCGGCGGCGCCAGCCAAAGCGCCGAAGTTCTTCAACGCATCGGAGAAGGTGGCGCGCCCGGCGCGCAGAGCCAATCCACGTCCACCGCGCGGACCGTACATTTCCTCCAATGCGACGCCAATGGCGGAAAGTTCGGCAAAGTCGAAGCCTTTTTCGAGGTTGTCGGGAGGGTAGTTTTCGATGTAGTGATTCAATCCGGCAAGATTGAGGATGGCGTTGAGACCGTTTTTGCCCATCACTTCTTCGAGGGATTTGATGATAATCAAGCCGAATTTGTTGGGGTAATATAACCCGGTGCTTTGAACAGGGCTCATTCTCGACTCCAGTTAAATCAATTTTGCCAGATCTTCTGCGGCGCGACGCATATCCAGGAAGATCAAACCCAGTTTGGCTTGCTCACGCGCCAGGGCGGTGAGAACCGCCTCCTCCCCCACCGACATCAGTACAACGTATCCTTTTTCACCTTTGATATACACCTGCTCCAGCGAGCCTCTTCCCAATTCGGTGGCGATGCGTTCGCCCAAGGAAAGCATTGCCGCCGACATTGCCGAGACGCGGTCTTCCTCCACCCCTTGAGGGAGCGCAGAGGCGATGCTCAAGCCATCCACACTGACCACGGCGGAGGCTTCGATATCCGGCGAAGATGCTTGCAACTCGCGGAGGCGATCTACCATTTGTTGCGTTCGTGACTTGGACAAGACAACCCTCCTGCACAAAAGACTCTCCAGCCCATTGCGGCTGAATGTATCGGGGATTGCGGATAATATAGCGTAGTGGTGGGAATGTGTCAAGCCAGCCTGTTGGAAAATCCCTTTGGCTCTAACAGAAGTGCAAATCACGCGGGGGATATCTGTCAGGATAAAAATCTCGCAAACATATTGACACAACCTTAGCCGCATGGTAAACTCTCGCCCGCTGTCATACTGGTCCCGTGGTGTAGCGGCCTAACATGCGGCCCTGTCAAGGCCGAGATCGCGGGTTCGAATCCCGTCGGGACCGCACAAAATCTCTCCTCAGGGAGGGATTTTTTGTCTCCTCGCAGGTGGGTGGAAATATGATGCAAAATTGTCTCTTGCTCTCACCCCTTCACTTCATTGTCATCCCCTGTGATAATAGTGCTGCCGCTCTTCATCAACTTTGCTGGTCCTACAATTGGAGCATTACTTATTTGCCCGCGGTGCGCTGGAACCACGTGCAATGAGTTTCCCCTTGAGAATGACTGTGCGCGGCGAGCGGCTTGGCTCTTCGATGCGCTGAAAGAGCAATTCAGTTGCCGTTCGCCCGATCTCTTCGGTGGGTTGAGCGATAAGCGTAATGGGCGGATCTACCAGCGCCCCCCATGTGGTTTCATCGAACCCTACAAGCGCCACATCATCCGGTACCTTCAACCTACGATCTCGAATTGCCTGAAAGGCGCCAGCGGTGAGCAGGCTGTTGCTGGTAAAGATGGCGTCCGGGCGATTGGGCTGATCAAACAACATTAACGTCGTTTCATATCCTTGTTGGATACGCGGCGGAATGAACTGCTCAGTCAGGGGTTTTAACTGAAAATCTTCCAGTGCCTTGCGGAAGCCTTTGTTTCTGTCCCTGCCGGTGGTGCTGGCGTTGCCAAACAGACCCGCAAGTTTTGTATAGCCGTTTTGAATCAGATGGGCGGTTAACTCGTATCCAGCCGCCACATTGTCCAGTAAGACCATGTCGGCTTGGGCGGCATTCACTGCACGGTCAATAATGACGAATGGGATATCTGATTTGAATGTAGAAAGCCGCGCGCTAAACTGTTGCGTGGGGGAAAAAATGATGCCGGCAACGCTTTCATCATGCAAAATATTCAAATAAAGTTCTTCCCTCGCGGGATCCTCATCTGTATTACACAACAACACCGAATACCCTTGTTCATAGGCGGCATCCTCCACTGCGCGGCTGATGGCGGTAAAGAACGGATTGCGAATATCGGAAACCACCAGCCCAATTCTGGCGCTTTTTTGCGAGCGCAAACTGCGGGCAACCAAGTTGGGACGATAGTTGAGTTCCTTAACTGCGTTCAATACCCGCCTGCGTGTCTCTTCCTTAACACGGTCACTGCCGGCGAGAACACGGGAAACGGTTGCCGTGGAGACCCCGGCAATTTGGGCAACATCTTTAATGCTGGGCATGACAATATTATATCATCACACCAAAAAATGATGAAAACGTTTTCCATAGCCGGGTGTTATAGAACTCAAGAAACGAGGAAAATATCGGATTTAACCGAAAAATGCACCAAAAAACGTAATCATCCTTGACAAAAAAAATGTAATCGTTTACACTAGCCGCCGTTAATAACCGGCACCTAAGTACTAATACCTCTATCACCTCCATTGCCGCCACCCTTTTGTGAGGCTCCATGTCTCAGACAACCGCCCGGCAACAAAACCAAATCAACCATTTGCCACTCGGTATGCAGATCGGCGGGCAACAGGCGAACCTCGCAACGAACCGGGTCATGTGCATCTCCTCAATCCATAACCATATTTTGACTACACCCATTCCATGCCGTTTAGCGTCATGGAATTTTTTGTCGTTTCTGCCTCAGCGGCGGGAAATGTCCGAACACAGGATCAGGCTTACGGTTCGTACGAAGCGGAAGATTGATCCACACCCCCAAGCCTCCGGTTACCCGACAGCACTCTGCCCCGCTGTCCTGTGACCCGGGAGATGCTCCTCTGAGCCTCCCGGCAAATTCACGCCTGAGATATCAGGCAAAACACACATCCTGAAAGGAGATGCAAGAATGAGAGAGAAGTTACAACGATTCGGCGGGTTTTTGGCTGGCATGGTCATACCCAACATTGGTGCGTTCATTGCCTGGGGTTTGATCACGGCATTCTTTATCCCGACCGGCTGGACTCCCAACGAGACGCTCGCCAAACTCGTTGGTCCAATGATTGTGTACCTGCTTCCGCTGCTGATCGGTTACACCGGCGGCAAATTGGTGCATGGCGACGTGCGCGGTGGCGTGGTCGGCGCTGTGGCAACCATGGGTGTGATCGTGGGCGCCGATATTCCCATGATGCTGGGCGCAATGATCATGGGACCGCTTGGCGGATGGCTGATTAAACTTGTTGACAACGCCCTCGAGGAGAAAATCCCGGTCGGCTTCGAGATGCTGATCAACAACTTCTCCGCAGGCATTCTTGGCATGCTGCTTGCCCTGCTGGGCAATCTGGCAATTGGACCGGTCGTTTCGGCATTCAGCAATGCCGCCGGCGCCGGCGTGGACTGGCTGGTCAACGCACGACTTTTGCCCTTTGCGGCAATCCTCATCGAACCTGCTAAGGTATTGTTCCTGAACAACGCCATCAATCACGGCGTGCTGGGACCTTTGGGCGTCGCAGCAGCAGCTGAATCCGGGCGCGCCATTCACTTCCTGCTGGAGACCAACCCGGGTCCCGGTTTGGGATTGCTGATTGCCTTCTATGTTGCCGGCAAAGGCATGCTCAAGGAATCCACGCCCGGCTCGATGGTCATTCACTTCCTCGGCGGCATCCATGAGATTTACTTCCCCTATGTACTGGCGCATCCCATCATGATCCTTGCCATGATCGCCGGCGGCTTCTCTGCCGACCTGTGGTTCACGCTCAGCGGCGCCGGGCTGGCTGCCACGCCTTCCCCCGGTTCCATTTTTGCCTATCTGGCTGTGACCCCTCCGGGACAGCACTTCCCCGTGTTGACCGGCGTAGTAATCGGCGCTGTGGTCTCTGCGCTGGTGGGCATCTTTATCCTGCGTGTGCGCCCGGTGCCCGAAGATAAGGCGGAATAATCTCACCCGCTCAAATTGAAAACGACAGATGCGGCTACACTATAATCAATCACATTGCTCCCTGTCGCATCTGTCGTTTTCCACAACTGAGGCGCAAGCGGCGTTCTCTAACGTCGCCCTTCGCTAACACGCAAAATATACAATGCTTCTTTGAAAGATTGTAACAAAACAAAAGGAGAAAACTCATGCCCAACACCATCTCCGCCGCCAACGTGAAGACCATCATCTTTGCCTGCGAAGCAGGGATGGGGTCCAGCCTGATGAGCGTGAATGCGCTCAAGAAAAAACTCAAAGCCGCACAAGTGACCGACGTGACCGTCATCCACAAGCCCGCTCGCGAAATTCCCGCCGACGCGCAGGTCGTGGTGGTTCACAAAGGGCTGGCAAAGACCGCCGCCAGCAAGGCGCCTAACGCAGTCGTCCTGGCATTCAATCACTTCATCAACGACCCCGTGTTCGACAATCTCGTGAAAGCCCTGGCGGACAAGGCAGATATCGTCGGCACGGACCTGTAAGCCATGTCCATTCTTTCCATCGAACGAATTCAACTTAACGCCGCCGCCGCGGACCGCACGGACGCCATCCGCAAGGCGGGCAATTTGCTGGTGAAATCGGGTTGCGTTCTGCCGGAATACATCGATGGCATGTTGAAGCGTGAAGAAAGCATGTCCACGTATTTAGGGAGCGGCGTCGCCATTCCGCATGGCGTGTACGAAAACAAGGATCATGTTTTGCAAACAGGCATTTCCGTTTTGCAGTTGCCGCAGGGCGTGGAATGGGACGAAGGCGGCGAGCCCGTTTATCTCGTCATCGGAATCGCCGCGCAGGGAGATGAACATGTCGGTGTGCTGGCAAGTCTGGCAGAGGCGGTGGAGGATGAAGCCATCCTGAACGACCTCATTCACACTTCCGATCCCGAAGTCGTCCTGAAGCACTTGGGCAGAGAGCCCGATGAGTAAAATACGCTAAGTGCGTTCTCTAATGCATTCAGCAAAACAATGACGGTTCGAGGGCGCCTGGTCAACATGGAGTTTGGAAAATGAAGCAGCTGGAAATTACCATTACCAATGAAACGGGATTACATGCGCGCCCTGCCAAGACTCTGGTAAATCTGGTCAAGCAGTTCAAGTCGAATGTCACCATCTGGCACGGGGAGAAAAAAGCGAATGCCAAAAGTTTAATCTCGGTGCTGACACTGGGGGCATCGAAAGGCAGTTTGTTGAAAATCGAAGCAAACGGCGAAGACGAAGAAACCGCGCTGGCTGAGATCGAAGCGGCGATTTTAGCCGGACTGGGAGAAGGCGAAGCGGTGAAAGAGACGCAGGAAAAACCTGTTGCGCCTCCCACATCGAAAAGTGAAACCAAGCCCATCGAGGAAATCAAACCAACGAAGACCAACGCTCTGCGGGGCGTTGGCGCATCACCTGGCATTGCCATCGGTCCCGTGTATCAGTTTCAGCATCAGGAAATTCCCATTGACGAGATTTCCGACACGCTGGTGGTGGGCTGGGAACGTTTGCAGGACGCGCTGGCTCGGGCACGCGAACAATTGAACAAACTCAATAAACAAATGATCGAGCAGGGCATGAAAGCCGAAGCCGCCATCTTCGACGCGCATCTCGGTCTGCTCGACGACCCTGAACTGAACGAAGCCGTCTATGAACGCTTCCAAAAGGGGCAGGATGCGCTGAAAGCCTGGAAGGAAACCATCGAAGACAGCGCCATGGTGGTGGCGGCATTGAATGACCCGCTGCTTTCCGCCCGCGCCGATGACCTGCGCGATGTGGGCAGGCGCGTGCTGCGCTTGATGGTCGGCGCGGAGGACAAAGCCGATTTACTCCCCGATAAACCCGTCGTGGTCGTCGCCCGCGAACTCTCCCCATCCGACACGGTTTCGTTCAACAAGGATTTGGTACTTGGTTTTTGTATTGTCAACGGCGGACCAACCTCGCACACGGCGATTCTAGCGCGGGCATTGGGGCTGCCCGCTGTGGTCGGCGTGGACGAGTCCGTTTTGAAGTTGGAAAACGATTCGTACATCATTCTCCATGGAAGCGACGGCACAGTGACATTCAACCCACTGCCCGAAGAACTTCAACTCGCAGAACAGGAACGCAATGCCTGGCTGGAGAAACGCCGCGTCGCGCTGGAACATGCAACGACGCCCGCAGTCACTGTGGACGGGCGGCACGTGGAGGTGGTTGCCAATGCGGGATCGCTCGAGGATGCAGAAAAAGCCTTGAAGATGGGCGCGGCAGGCATCGGGTTGTTGCGAACCGAGTTTCTTTTCCTGGAGCGGACCACGGCGCCCACCGAAGCGGAGCAATTCGAAGTCTATCGCTCCATCGCGGAGGTGATGGGCAAACGCCCCGTCATCGTCCGCACCCTGGATGTCGGCGGCGACAAACCTCTGCCCTACATCGAAATGCAAAGGGAGGACAATCCGTTTTTGGGCGAACGCGGTATTCGTTTGTGCTTGAACCGTCCTGAATTGTTCCGCCAACAGTTACGCGCCATTCTGCGGGCGGGCTTGTATGGCAATCTGCAAATCATGTTCCCGATGGTGGGCGACATCGAAGAATATCGGCGGGCACGGCTGATGTTGGATGAACTACAGATCGAGTTGAAGATTCCGCGCGTGGCGGCAGGCATCATGATCGAGGTCCCGTCTGCCGCGCTGATGGCGGATGTGCTGGCGAAGGAAGTGGATTTCTTCTCCATCGGGACGAATGACCTGACGCAATATACGCTCGCCATGGATAGAGGTCACTCGTTACTCTCCGCCAAACAGGACGGCTTGCATCCCGCCGTGCTGAGGTTGATTGCAAAGACCATCGAAGGCGCGCACAAACACGGCAAATGGGCGGGCATTTGCGGCGAACTCGGCTCCGACCCGTATGCCGTGCCGATTTTGATTGGCTTGGGCATAGACGAGTTGAGCATCAGCGTGCCATCCATTCCGCTCGTCAAAGCGCAGATACGCGGCTTGAAAGCATCCGACCTGCAGGCGCTCGCGCAACAGGCATTAGAATGCGCCACCGCGCGCGACGTACGCGAGTTGGTGAAAAAAGAATTGAAGATGTAAACTTCAAAGGAAAAAAATCATGGGAGAAAAATTTCAAAAATACCGTGCGGCAAATCATTCTCTGCCGCAACAAAGTTATGCGTGGAATCTCTACGGGGCGGGCATGGAAAACATGGGCAAAAACGGCAAGCCCGAACCGTTCACCATTCCCGAACCGAACGACGATCAACTGCTCGTCCGCATTGACAGCGTCAGCATTTGCTTTTCAGATGTGAAGATTCTCAAACAGGGTAGCAGTCATCCCAAACTCTACAACCGCAACCTTGCCGTTGAACCCACGCGCCTCGGACACGAGGTCTCGCTTACCATTATCAAGGTCGGCAAAAATTTGGCAGATAAATATCGCCCCGGTCAACGTCTCGCCGTGCAACCCGACATTTATCAGAACGGCATGAGCACTGCCTATGGATACACCATCCCCGGCGGACTGGTGCAGTATCACTGCATCGGAAAGGAAGTACTGGAAACCGACGCCGGCGCCTGTCTCCTGCCTGTGGATGACGACATGGGCTACGCCGAATCCGCATTGCTGGAGCCGTGGGGATGCGTGGTCGCCGCCTACACCCAGCGCCGCAGGCTGGACCCGAAACCTGGCGGCACAATGTGGATCATCGGTCAACCCGACGACTCCACCGAATACACTTTCTCCAAAGGGTTGGGCGCACCCGCTGTCATCGTGCTGACCGATGCGCCTGCCTCGGTCAAGAAACTGGTCTCTGCCACGAATGCAAAAGTCATCGAGCGGAATGGTCTTTCGATCAACGACTACGAAACGCTCAGCAAGGAACTGACCGATAAAGGCTTCGACGATATTGTCATGCTCAATCCGTCTTCAGCGGATGCTGTGAGTCGGGTGGCGCGTTTCATCGCACGGCGCGGCACAATGAACATCGTCGGCACAAAGCCGCTGGACGGACTGGTCTCTGTTGACCTCGGTCGCCTGCACTATGATTATATTGCCTTTGTAGGCAACAACAGCGGCGACATCGCCGCCTCGTATGGCGAGGCGCGCAACCGTTGCGAACTGCGCGCCGGCGGCACAGCCGTCTTCATCGGCGCGGGCGGACCGATGGGACAGATGCACGTCCAGCGCGCCCTTGAACTGCCCCACGGACCGAAGACTGTCATCGCCACCGAAATCAGCGACGAACGCCTGCAAACGCTGGTCAACATGTTCACGCCGCTCGCCGAAAAACAGGGACGCACGCTGCTCATCTTCAACCCCAACGCCTCGAAAAAATCCTTCCATGATTTCGTCATGGAAGCCACACACGGCGAAGGCGCTGATGATGTGGTCGTCTGCGTGCCGGTCGCCGCGCTGATGGAAGAGGGCGACACCGTGATGAAGCCCGATGGCATGTTGGTCTTGTTTGCTGGTGTCCCCAACGGCACGCTGGGTAAAGTCAACCTGAGCAACGTTTATCTCTCGAACGCACAATACACGGGTACATCGGGGCTGACGATTCAGGATCAGGCATCGGTGATGGAGCGGCGTATCGCAGGGACGTTATCGCCTGGCCGGGTTGTTGCCGCCATCGGTGGAATCGAAACGGCAGCGGAAGCCATCCAATCCGTGATGGACAGCCGTTATCCGGGCAAGGTCGTCATCTTCCCGCAAATTCACAACCTGCCGCTCACCAGCCTGAAGGAATTGAAAGAGCGCCTCCCCGAAGTTGCCGAAAAACTCGGTCCTAATTGGACGTGGACCAACGCAGCCGAAGAAGTGCTCATCGAAAAACTCTGGCAGGAACCTGCCTGAACCGCCGCAGACATCGGAGCCGCCATGATCTACACCCTCACCCTCAACCCCGCCATTGACCGCGAATTGACAGTCACCGAAATACAATTTGACTCGGTGCTTACGGCGGTCAGGTCACAGGTGGATTTCGGCGGCAAAGGCTTCAACGTTTCGCGCCTGCTCAAATCCATGGGCATGCCCAGCACTGCACTCGGATTCGTCGGCGGGCGGGCGGGCGAACGTCTGCGTCTGGGCTTGCAGGAACTCGGCATCACAACTGATTTTGTTTCCATCCCAGGCGAGACGCGCACCAACGTCAGCATCGTCACCGAAAAACATGACCACTATATCAAGGTCAATGAAAAGGGACCGTCGGTTGACGAGCCCAAACAGCGTGAACTGCTGGACAAAATCGCCTCGCTCGCTGGACCTGGAGACTGGTGGGTGCTGGCAGGAAGCCTTCCCCCCGCCGTACCCGATTCGTTCTATGCGCAGATCATCGAGATCCTCAACGCCCGTCAAGCCATCACCATCCTGGATACCAGCGGTGAAAGCCTGCACCTCGGATGTGAAGCCAAGCCCTTCCTCGTCAAGCCCAACGCCGAAGAGACACGAAAACTGACAGGCTTGCCAGTGAATACAACCGCGCAAATCGTGGTCGCTGCAAAAGCACTGCGGCGAATGGGGGCTCAGAACGTGGTCATCTCGATGGGCAAGAAAGGCGCGCTCCTGCAAACAGCGGACGAGAGTTGGCTGGTGCACAGTCCAAAAGTAAAAGAGAAAAATCCCATCGGCGCCGGGGACTCGATGGTTGGCGGGCTGGTGTGGGCGTTATCGCAAGGATATTCCCTCAAGGAATCCCTGGGCTGGGGCGCCGCCAGCGGTGCCGCCACCGCTTCCATGAGCGGCACCGAGGTCGGCTCCCGCACTTTGATCGAGGAATTGTTCCAGCAGGTGAAGTACGAAAAGTTGTAATCTGTGGTGGTCGAGTAGCGGCGCTTTATGCGCCACGTACCAAGACCACAATGTTCAATAAGAAGACGGAGTCCGTCATGCCATTCGAAGTACACCAGGAAAAAACGTATTCACAAGACCCTGCGTCAGTCTATCACGCCGCGCAAAAAGCCGTGGAAACACTCAAAGGACAAATCCTGAAATCCAAGCCTGAGGCGTTCCAGCTCGAAGTCAAGTTCGACAAGACCCTGTTAGGCAAAGTGCTGGGCGACCGGACGCAAATGACCTGCGTTGTTCAATCAGACGGCGAAGGAAGCAAATTGGTCATGGACATCTATCCGCTCGACGCTGTCGGGCGCAAGTTGATGTTCGGCGCGCGCAAAGGCGTGCCGGAAGAAGTGCTTCGTCTGTTTACCGAGAATTTGGAAAGGAATTTGCCGCAAACACCCTAATATTACAGCGCAAAGTCGCGAAGGGGCAGGTTGAGCAGCCTGGAATAGGAAGGCATGGTATCTTTCTCCAACCACGGCCAAGTGGGAAGGAGACGAAGAAAACCATGCCTGCCACGATTGTAACTGAAACCCGTTGGGTTGAGCCTGTTGAAACCTGCCCTGCGCCCGAATGCAATTCGAGCCAGGAAGACGTTGAACGATTTTTGGAAGCACTGACAGAGTACATGGAACGGTTTGAACCTGCTTTTCGACGAGTAGAGCAATCGCGCGAAGCACAACCTATGTGCGCGGCTTGCTGGGGAATGCCAAAAGACCTGGTGAGGAACATTCCCAAACAAGGCTGGGTTCTACCAGAAACGCAATTTTGTCGCTTATCGCTCTCGTCGCAAAGCAAAATTGGCTCAATCAGCTGCTCTCTCTCCGAACCTTGCGCTGTAATATTAAGCTGTGTTCGGGGAATTGATCCTAGGCAAGCAGACCGATCAAGTCCAACAGACGGATGGTAGCAAGACAATCGCGGACAAAATCAGGCAAACGCTCTGGGTGAGGCCGCGCCGCATGCAAATCGGGACGTTTTCTTCGCAAAACTCTCACTTTTTGCGAAAAACGGGCTAAAATAGAATAGCTGATCTAAGATTTTTTCCTTCTTGGGTTTGACTTAGAGGTGACATTCCAATTCTAGCCGCGGAGAAAACGAATGGATTAGCAGCGTAACCAGTCAATGACTGGTTACGCACTTGTTACGCTAAACTGTAACAAGTCATTTCTCTTGTCCAAACCTCCCAGTTCTCATTAATCTGCCTACTTCGCACAAAAGTCACAAGACCGGGATAAGTTACGCGAACATAAAAACATTTTTGTGTAAAACCCAAAGTACATATTTTGCCAAAAGCCATTGAAATGGCAACAGATTTGGATGTTCAAGTATGTAACGGTGCAAAAGGATATTTGATGTGAAATTTAACTCTATCGAGTTCTTAATTTTCTTTCCATTCGTGGCGTTCGTATGTTTTAACATCCCGCACCGCTGGCGTTGGCTCTTTCTATTGGGGGCAAGTTATTTTTTCTATGCAAGATGGAATGTCAACTATATTGTTGTACCTATAGCCATAACCATCATTGGATATGTAAGCGGTTACATGATTTGGAAAGAGGCTCAGCCATCAAAGCGGCGTACACTTTTTTTCTCAGCCTGTTTTTCATTTTGGGATTGTGGATCCTTTTTAGAACTCCCAAATTTACAAGCAGTGTGCTACTAGCCATTTTTGAACAGGTAAGCGATAAGAATTTACCGACGGATTTCAACTTGTTAGTACCGTTAGGTATATCCTACTTCACATTCCAAACTCTAAGTTACATCACTGATATATATCGTGGCATCATCAAAACAGAAAGACATGTCGGCATTTACGCTCTCTTTATTGCCTTTTTTCCGCATGTAACGGCGGGACCCATTGCGCGGGCAAATGATTTACTTCCACAATTCCACGCTGCGCCAGTACCCGATTACGAACAAGTCATCAGTGGATTTCAACGTGTGACATGGGGTTTTTTTAAGAAGTTGGTCATTGCCGATCGGCTATCAGCAGCAGTCAACGCAGTGTACAATGCCCCCACAGCATATACCGGATTTCCCTTAATCCTTGCTACCTACGCATTTGCGTATCAAATCTATTGCGATTTTTCGGGCTACGCAGATATTGCCATCGGTGTAGCGCGTGTCTTGGGAATCAAATTGCAGGAAAACTTCAACCAACCGTACCTTGCTCCATCCATTATCGAATTTTGGAGACGGTGGCACATTAGTTTATATAATTGGTTGAGGGATTATATTTTTTATCCACTCAATCGCGCCTTGAAGCGAAAATTTACAGCACCTAATAACATCGTTATACTTGTTTTTCCTCCCATGTTCACTATGCTTGCCAGCGGTTTCTGGCACGGTGCGACATGGAATTTCATCGTTTGGGGAGCGCTGCACGGTATTTTTATGGTGGGTTCCATTCTGTGGAATCTCAAAAACATACATCTAAACTTGCTATCCTTTATGCCGTCATGGAGCGTTAAGGTAGTGAATATCCTTGTTACATTTCACTTGGTTTGTTTTGCATGGATCTTCTTTCGCGCCAACTCGATGACGGACGCACTTTACATTATCCAAAATTTATTCACGAAACCGGGTACAAGCGCATCCCTATCTGCTCTTATGCCTCTTGGCTGGTACGATTGGCTTATCGCCATTTTGGCAATTTTCCTGATGGAAACAATTTACTGGGTGCAAAGAAAAAAAGGCAGTCTACATGACGCAATCCGCCATCAGCCAGTTTGGGTGCGCTGGTTGTTTTATTATGCATTAGTCATGGCCATCGTCATGTTTGGAAAATTTGGCAGGAGCGAATTCATCTATGCGCGCTTTTAACACGAAATTTTTCTTTGTCAAATTGCCTCTATTTACAGCTGGATTGATCCTAATTTCAAACTGCTTGGGTGCTATGGCAGATAGAATTGCCCCCCTGGAAGCTTGGCGCGTTGAGTACCAACAGCAATGGCAAGAACTGGATAAACGTCGCGAACAGATTGAGGCAATCACCCTTGGAAATTCTCATGGTAACGCTATAGACTATTCGGTGTCAGAAATTGACGGACAATCTCTGACATTAGCCATTGCCGATTTGTTCGAAATTGAAAAACATGCCATGCTCATAACAAATGAATTACCCAATTTGAAAACCGTCTTTATTGCGATCTCTTATTACTCGTTCACCCGCGACAATGCCACCTTTGAACCATTTCGAACACGCAGAATAAAATTTTACTCGTTAGCACCCACCTGGTCTCCCATTGCAGGGGATATACACAATTTCGTACTAGGCAAGGCAGAAGCCTATACACATATCATGAGTGTAGCGCGTTCGGACAACTGGCAGGGGGTTTGGAAAGGGGTTACTGACGGCAGCACACCATTAAATTTTCTCCCGCCAGACAGCGTGGTTACAAGCTCTGCATGGGGGATATGTATTCATTACACAGCAGACCAACTGGAGAAAGAAGCTTGGGATATTGCTAATTTCAACGTATCCAGTTCCATCGAGATGGCAGCAAGGCACAAGGGACTGGAACAAGATGCTTTCAATGCGCTGGCTAGAATAATAGATCACTTACAAGCAAAGGGAATTCGGGTTATTTTATTTACCCCCACTTATTATAAAAAATATACCGAATATTTTATGCAACACGGAAGTTACATCATTGACAACATGCAAAACAAGATCAAAAAAATCCAACGAATATATCGGGTAGAATATTACAACTTTTCAAACGAGCCGGAGATTCGAGAACAGCCCGAACTATTCTACAACAGCAGTCATCTTAGCAATTGTGGGAAAAGAATATTTAGTCAGAAGTTGTTTGCGGCGCTGAGCAACCAGAAATAAAACAATCACAGATTTACTAGATTGAGAAACTACACTTCGGTTTCCCACTGGAGAACATATCCAAAATCATAAAATCGGATTTCAATAAAAACGTGATATATCACTAATTCATATGAATGAAATTCTTCTCTATGTCGGCATTTTTGCAGCAGTAATGATCGGCGCGCTAATCCTTGCCGCCACGGTTAAAATGCGGGAAGTAAAGGGCGCTCAAAGTTGGAGTACAACAATTGGCAGGGTCACTCGTTCCGATGTCCGTGCCCAGAAGCGGCGGGATATGGACAACCGCGAGCGAACACAGAGCATTCCGGCGGTGGAATATGAGTACACCGTCAATGGGAAACGCTTCACTGGTGCCCGCATCAGTTTGGCAGAGACTATCCCCGAAAGCGAAATCGAATCAATCCTGAACCGCTATCCGCTTGGTAAAGAGGTAACCGTTTACTACAATCCAGCCAATCCCAGGCAGGCGGTGCTGGAGCGTGACCTGCCGGTGGACTTTGGCAAGGGACTGACGGGAGCGGTTGCAGTTGTAGGCGGCGGAGCCGTATTGGTTTTGCTGACGCTCGCCAAAGTCCCTGAATTTTTGTCTCCTCTCTTGCCCAATCCAGAAAACGCCCTGTTTGTGACGCTTAGCGGAGGGCTGGGACTTTTCCTCCTGGTGTTTGGCTTTGTACAGGAACGTCAGGCGCTCGCGGCACAGACTTGGCAATCAACACAGGGTACAGTGGTCGCTTCAGAAGTACGCTCGTTCACGCAATGGAAAGACGGGATCAAACGCCAGTTGTATACTCCCGGCATTACCTACCGCTTTACCGTGAACACGCACGAATATATCAGCGATAGATACAGCCTTGGGGTCGAGACAGGCTGGAGCACCCCCCAATTCGCTGAGGAAAAGGTTGCGGAATATCCGCCAAGGAGTCCGGTTACGGTTTATTACAACCCCAAGGCGCCCGCCGAATCCGTGCTGGACCGGCGATTTTCCGGCGGCTGGATGGTTTGGGCGTTGGCATTCGGTCTGTTGGTTTTGGCGCTGGTCAGCGCAGGGGTATTCTAACCAAAAGGAAATCCGCTCATGGGCAAGTTCTTCGCCGGCGACTATCCTGGTCCCGCCTTTCAGTTTTTAGGACCAGCGCATCTTGGCGCGCTGTTGGCGCTGATTCTGTTGAACGTATACCTCCTCCGCTTCAGACATGCAGACGAACGCACCCGTTCCCGCGTCCGCTGGACGCTGGCGCTCATCCTGTGGGGCAACGAGATTGCCTGGCACGTTTGGAACTATGCCGTAGGCAAATGGACGATTCAAACCATGCTCCCCCTGCATCTATGCAGTGTGCTGGTGTGGGCCGGCGCAATGATGCTGGTCACAAAAAACTATCGCATTTATGAGTTCATGTATCTGATGGGCATCGGCGGTGCGATACAGGCGCTTGCCACCCCCGACCTAGGCATTTACGGCTTTCCACACTTTCGCTTTTTCCAGACCTTCATCTCACACGGATTGATCGTCACCTCCGCCATCTACATGACCGTTGTAGAAGGATTTCGTCCCACTTGGGGTTCGATAGGTCGTGTGGCGATTTGGATGAACATCTACGTGGTCATCGTGTACTTCATCAACAACGCCGTTGGCAGCAACTATCTGATGATCAACCACAAACCCGCGACCCCCAGCCTGCTCGATTTGCTTCCAGACTGGCCCCTTTACATCCTGTACATGGAGGCGATTGGGCTGGCTACTGTGTTGTTGCTATATGCCCCATTTGCAGTCCAAGATTGGAAGGCGAGATCAAAACAAGTGGAAGCATAGTGTTCCAACATGACCGATTACGATTTAAGGTAGAATATAGGCGAATCGCTCCGGGGCGATGGCGGAATCGGCAGACGCAACAGACTTAAAATCTGTCGGTGGCAACACCGTGAGGGTTCGACCCCCTCTCGCCCCACAAAATGCCCGCGCTTCGTTTTTTTTGGAAAAGCGCGGGCGTTTTTATTGTCTCACGGTCTCACGGCATCACAAAAACACAACAGACATTGTCTGCCGCAAATCAAAGACCATTGCAAGAAAAATTCGAACTTCAAAGTGACGCCGCTTACTTCCGTGCGGCGCGGCGGGAATTGTCTTCCACATCCAGCAGGATGAGCAATACCTTCGAGATGCCTTGAAGCCCAAAGAAGTAGAGCAAGCCGGGCAGAGGCTCTGTAAGATACGGCTTGAAGATGCTGAATGCGCTTAGGAAGGTCATGCCCTTTTCAAAGAACAGTCCGCTTGAAAACTGGGTGATGAACAGCAGCAGCGAGAACAGCCACGACAAAAGATAGACGGTCAGGACGACCCAGGCGGTCCCTTCCGCCCAGCGGGAAAGGCGCAAAACTCCGTCACGGTCGAAATATGCGCCGAGAAATTTGCCTTGCGTTTCGTTTGATTCGCTCATAACTTCCTCCATGTTCATTATAGGGCATTTACCTTTGTTATAATACGTTTCCAAGACGCTGCCGGCTGGGAAAAGTTCCGGGAGGGAGCGGCAGGCAGAGGTCAGGAAAGAAGCGATTATTCCAAAAAGGTGCAGCGAATGAGTCCAGAAGAAACCAAAAGCAGAATCCCATCTTTCATCCGTGAGGCAGTCGCGGAAGATTTACGCACGGGACGGTTTACTTACGTCCGCACGCGTCTGCCACCCGAGCCCAACGGCTATTTACATATCGGGCATGTCAAAGCGTTTTTGATTGATTATTTCACGGCGCAGGAATTCGGCGGTGAACTCTATCTGCGCTTCGATGATACAAATCCGTCCAAGGAAGAAACCGAGTTCGTGGATGCCATCAAGGAGGACGCCGCCTGGCTGGGCATTAAGTGGGTAAAGGAGACTTACGCCTCCGATTACTTCGACCGCCTCTATGAGTGGGCAAAACGGCTCGTCAAAATGGGGCTGGCGTATGTGGACGACCAATCACAGGAGGAGATGAGCGCGGCGCGCGGCACACTGCCGAAAGGGACAAAGTGGAGCGAGACGGAGCCGAACATCCGCCCGGGCGTTGATTCGCCGTGGCGCAACCGCTCGGTGGAGGAAAATCTCGATTTGCTGGAGCGCATGAAGAACGGCGAGTTTCCCGAGGGAAGCCGCGTCTTGCGCGCCAAAATTGACATGAACCATCCCAACCTGCTCATGCGCGACCCGGTCATGTACCGCATCATGCACATCCCCCATCACCGCACGGGTGACAAGTGGCACATCTACCCCACCTACGACTGGTCACACGGGCAGAACGACTCGATGGAGGGCATCACCCATTCCCTGTGCTCCAACGAATACATCATCCACCGCCCGCTGTACGAGTGGTTCCTGGAAAAACTTGGGGAATTTCCCAGCCGTCAGATCGAATTTACACGCTTGAATCTGACTTACGCCATGATGAGCAAACGCAAATTGCGCAAACTGGTGGAAACCGGCGTGGTGCGCGGCTGGGATGATCCGCGTCTGACTACCTTGCGCGGTCTGCGGCGGCGCGGCGTGACGCCGGAAGCCATCATCAACTTCATCACGGGCTTGGGCGAGACGAAAAACGACTCGTGGGTGGAGATGGCGCAGTTCGAAGCCGTCATCCGCGATGACTTGAACAAGCGCGCCCTGCGCCGCATGGCAGTCCTGCATCCGCTCAAACTGGTCATTGACAATTTCCCCGAAGGCGTCATCGAGGAAATGGATGCCATCAACAACCCCGAAGACCCCTCGGCAGGGACGCGCAAAGTGCCGTTCTCGAAAGTGCTGTACATCGAGCAGGATGACTTCCGCGAAGTGCCGCCGCCCAAGTATTACCGGCTGTACCCCGGCAACGAAGTCCGCCTGCGCTATGCCTACATCGTCAAATGCACGCATGTCGTCAAAGACGAAGCGGGGAACGTGACCGAAGTCCATTGTACCTACGATCCCGCCACCCGCGGCGGCGACGCGCCGGACGGGCGCAAGGTCAAATCCACCATTCACTGGGTTTCGGCGCAGCATGCCATCCCAGCGGAAGTCCGTCTCTATGACCAACTCTTCACCGTCGAAAAACCCGATGACGCCGAACTGGAAGACATCATCAACCCTAACTCGCTGGAGGTCATCGAGAATGCCTTTGTGGAGCCGGCGCTGGGCGAAGCCAAACTGGGCGAAAGCCTGCAATTCGAGCGCACCGGCTATTTCTGTCTCGATCCCGATTCGCGCCCCGGCAAGCCGGTCTTCAACCGCACCGTGACCCTGAAGGATAGTTGGGCAAAACTCGAAAAGAAAAGCAAGTAGGACATGACCACCGAAGCCAAAAAGCGATTCCAGGAACTGCTCCTCGCCTTCTCCCAAGCCGGAGATGCAGAAAAACGCCGCCGCATCGAGTCGGACCTTTGGGAGGAGTTCGGCGCCGAAATGGCTGTCTTTGTGCTCGATATGTCCGGCTTCTCCATGCTCACGCGTAAATACGGAATCGTCCATTATCTTTCGATGGTCAAGCGCATGCAAGTGACCACCGAGCCCATCGTCAAATCGTATGGCGGGAGCATGATCAAATACGAGGCGGATAACTGCTTTGCCGTTTTCCCCGATCCGCTGGCGGCGGTCAAAGCCTCCTTGGTCATGCAGCACGCCTTCGAAACCTCGAACATCCTGACCTCCGACGACATGGACATTTACATCTCGTGCGGAATAGATTACGGCAGAATTCTGGTCATCCCAGGCGAAGACTGCTTCGGCGACGCGGTGAACCGCGCTTCAAAATTGGGAGAAGACGTGGCGGCGGCGCGTGAAATCCTCATCACCAAAGAAGCCATGGAACGCATTCCCCCTGAAGCAGGCATCCGCGCGCGCGAAATCACCGTTTCCATTTCCGGGCACAACATCACGGCTTACTCGATCTCCCCCAATCAAACACCTCAAAGCCGATAACGCGAGTTAAGGGATTGTTCGTAATTTTTCGTAGGGCGATATTCATGTCGCCCGAAACCACGAGATAAATCTCTCGCATTGACCGGCGGACGCCCTTCAGCGTCCGCCGTATGCTTGGGTATCTGGCTTTGCACCTTGTTGGCTACACGAAAAGTTTGACGGTCAGAATTTTTGTCTATACCTCAAAACTAGAACACGCGTGCTGTTTTCTTAAAAAAACATGTCGAAAAGGTTAGAGTTCTTTTCACCCCGCCGCAATGGCTATATAATGTGGCGAACTCCCCAAGCCATGTGAGAGGTGAATCGTATGTCCAAGCCAGCCTTCCGCGTTTACTTCAACGACAATAAGCAGTGGGTCAACATCTACGTGGCAAAGAACCCCACCCATTTCAAGCGCAAGAACCAGTGCCATGCCTACTACATCGCGGCAGATGTCCGCAAGCAGCGACGGGGGCTGTTTGGGCACATCTACCTCAGCGAACTGAACCACTCCCCCATGGCGCAGGAACTTGTCGCCCACGAAGTTCAGCATCTCATCTTTGACTGGGTGCTCACACGCAAAGGCATGACCATTTCCGAGCGCAACGAAGAGCGCATCGCCACCATGACCGGCGAAATCGCCCGCCGCATCTGGCGCAAATATGAGCGCTGGGCAAATCCCCGCCGAAGACCCGCCCCCCGCAAGCAACGGCGCACTCCCCGCAAAACCCGCAAGACCCTCTAAACAGAACCGCCCGCTTTCGAGCGGGCGGATTGTTTACATGCGTTCCAGCATCTCGATGGCGCGCCTCAAACGCCTGAGGACTTTTTCGCGCCCGATGATTTCCAGCGACTCGAATAGCGGCGGGCTGACCTTTTGCCCCGTCGCCGCCACGCGCAGGATGCCAAATACCTGATTAACGCTCAAGCCGCTCTCCTCCACATACGCCCGCAGAGGCGGCTCGCATCGTTCGTGACTGAGGTCTGGCTGCGCTTCCAAAATTTGATACACCCTCCGCGCCACCTCCGCCGACTGCTTCGCATCCAGCCCTTTGGCAATCAACTCCTCCGGGTTCGGCTCGACATCCTCCTTGAAGAAGAATGCCGCAAACGCGAGACAGTCATCCAGCGTGACCAGCCGCTCGCGGATAAGCGGAGTGACCTTGAGCAGCGTTTCATCCTGGACCTCCAAGCCTGCGGCGGCAAAATAAGGCTTGATCCTGGCGGACAGGTCCTCGGTCGTCAGGAGGCGGATGTGAGTCCCGTTGAAGTGATCCAGTTTCTGGAAGTTGATCGCGGCGGGCGAGGGCGTCAGGCTGTCAATGCTGAAACGTTCGATCATCTGGTCGAGGGTCATCACGTCGTCTTCAGGCACGCCCCAGCCCATCAATGCAATCCAGTTCAAGACGCCTTCGGGGATGTAGCCCAGGTCTTTCATGTCATCCACAAAGATGGAGTAGCCGTCTTTGATTGCCTGCGCCGATTCGCGTTTGCTCATCTTGCCTTTGCCGCTTGGCTTGAGAAACACAGAAAGATGAACCCAAACCGGCTCCTCCCACCCAAAAGCGCGGACGATGTTCACATGCAAAGGGAAAGTTGGAAGCCACTCCGAGCCGCGCAGGACGTGGGTGATTTTCATTTCATGATCGTCCACCATGGCGGCGAGATGGTAGGTAGGCAAGCCGTCCGACTTCAGCAGAACATAATCATCGAGGTATTGGTTTTCGGTGACGATGTCGCCGCGCAGGTGGTCGTGGGCAATTGTCACGCCCTCCTGCGGCATCTTGAAACGGATGACGTGCTTTTCGCCGGCGCGGACGCGGCGGGCGGCTTCATCGGGGTCTATCCCGCGGCACAGACCGTCGTACTTCACGCGCTCCACCTTGCGAGCCTGCTGTTCCTGGCGGCTTTTTTCCAGCCTTTCGGGGGTGCAGAAGCACGGATAGGCGTGACCTTTTTCCACCAGCAGGTTGGCGTAATACTGATAGATTTCGCGCCGCTCGGTCTGACGGTAGGGTCCATAGGGACCGCCGTGAACGGGGGATTCATCTGGCGTGAGCCCCAGCCAGTCGAGACTGCGGATGATTTCCTCCTCCGCGCCGGGGACGAAGCGTTTTTGGTCGGTGTCTTCGAGACGCAGAATGAATTGCCCGCCTGTTTTGCGGGCAAGCAGGTAATCGAAGAGAGCAGTGCGGGCGCCTCCCAGATGGAAGCGCCCCGTCGGCGAGGGAGCCATGCGGGTGCGTGCAGGTTTCAAGAGTAAAGTTCCTCCAACGTTAGAAATCGAGTTCCTTATAACGCATCGCCACGCTTTCCACAAGACCGATGCCCAGCATGAGCGATGTGAGCCCGCTGCCGCCGTAACTGATGAACGGCAGCGGCAAGCCGGAGACCGGCACAATATTCAGGTTAACGCCAACGTTGACCATGCCTTGGAAGAAAATCAGGGTCGCCACACCATAGGCGATGGTCATGCCGGCCACATCGCGCGCTTTCTGAGCGGCGCGCAAGCATCGCCAGATGATGAGAACAATGACAAGAATGACCAGCAATGCACCCACCAATCCGAATTCCTCTGCAATGGCAGAAAAGATGAAGTCGGTGTGGCGCACTTTCAAGAAGCGCAGTTGGGTCTGCGTGCCATGACCGTAGCCTTTGCCAAAAAGTCCGCCGGAGCCGATGGCGATTTTCGCCTGGTCAATGTTGTAGGTTTCGCCGAAGGTTGCATTCGGGTCGGGGATAACAAAATTGACGATACGTTGCTGCTGGTAATCCTGAAGAAAGGGAATATCCACGCCTGCCACCGAAAGGAGAACAACAGCGGCAACCAGCAGAATGCCAATCCCCCCTAACAGGATAATATGCTTGATTTCCATCCCATTGAACCAGAGCAGGGACGCCAGGATGACCATCAGCACCACCACATTGCTCAGGTTGGGCTGGAGCAGAATCCAGATGGCAAGTCCCATCACCCATAAGAATGCACCTGCTATCCAGCGCAGGTCGCGGGGTTGATGCTGGGTCTTCTCGAAGTAACGGGCGAGCAGGAGAATTGCCGCAATCTTGGCAAACTCCGTCGGCTGAACGAACAGCACCCCCACCTGAAACCAGCGCGCCGCGCCGAAGACCGCCTGCGCGCTCAGGAACAGGAAGAACAACAGCAGACTCATCACAATAAAGATGGGACGGTAGATTGCCATCCAAAAGCGATAGTCAATGGCGGCAACGACGAAAATCAGGACGAGCCCTGCGAGCGCAAAGTAAATCTGACGGTTGATGAGCGGCAGGAGTTCTTCATTCCCCGCAATTGCCGAACGAATCATGGTTGTACCGAAGGCAGTGGCAAGCACCACTGCGCCCAACAGCCAGAAGTCGAAATAACGCCACGAGATGTTACGAAGCATAAAACGGCTTATCTGGCTTTGGGTTTCCTCGAGGAGGAAGCGCGGCGGCGGGCGGCGCTTTTGATGGGAATGTCGGCGACCAGGCGCTGGGTGCGTCCGTCATGCTCCATGCCAAACTGCATGGCGGTTACGTCAATTTCGACGTGGCGACTGACGGTGGCGATCAAATCGTCTCGAAGCGATTCAAGCTCGGCAGGAGTCAGATCCGTGCGGTCATGGATGAGGACAAGTTGAAGGCGTTCCTTGGCGCTGTCGGCGCTGTTCTTTTTGCCGAAGAGTTTGTCCAAAAACGACATCACTACCTCCTCCCCGCCAGTTTTTGAATGCGCTCCCAGAGGCTGCTGCCGCTTTCCAGATCGAGGAAGGGGACTTCCTCACCCTTCAGGCGGCGGGCGATGTTACGAAACGCCTCGCCTGCTTTGCTTTTCGGGTCGAGCGCCACCGGCGCGCCGCGATTGGAACCAATCAGCACGCCTTCATCTTCGGGGACGATGCCAATCAATTCGATGGCAAGCAGGTCGAGAACGTCATCTGCCGAGAGCATTTCCTGCCGCCGCACAAGGCTCGGATTAAGACGATTGATGATGAGCGCGCCGGGACCTTTATCCTCCGCCTCCAAAATGCCGATGACGCGGTCCGCATCGCGCACGGCGCTGACCTCGGGATTGGTCACCACCAGAACGCGGTCCGCCGGGGCGATGGCGTTTTTGAAGCCGCGCTCGATGCCCGCCGGAGAGTCAATCAATATAAAGTCGCACTCGGCGCGCAGGTCTTTGGTGAGGCGGGTCATGTCGCTGGCAGAGACCGCATTTTTGTCGCGCGTCTGCGCCGCAGGGATGAGATGAAGGTTGGGCAAACGCTTGTCCTTGATCATCGCCTGCTTTAGGCGGCAGCGCCCCTCGATGACATCCACAATGTCGTAAACGATGCGATTCTCCAGTCCCAGAATGACATCGAGGTTGCGCAGACCGATGTCGCCGTCTATGCAAACCACGCGCGACCCGTTGGAAGCGAGGGCAACTGCCAGATTTGCAACGGCGGTGGTCTTCCCCACGCCGCCTTTGCCGGAGGTGACTGTGATAACTTGTGCGGTCATTGTGTTCGTCCTAAAATCAGAGTGGGCGTCAACTAGGCGGGTGACCAGTTTTCAGCCTGCAGGTTGCCAAATTGGTTAATGCGGGCAATTTGCGGTTTCGACTGCGTTTGCGGACTCATGGCGGCGGAGGCTTCGTCGGCGATACGCAACTGCATGGGAGAAAATTCGAGCGCGCAGACGACCGCCTGACGGTTGCCCTTTGCGCCGGCGTGTACCATGCCGCGTAAACGTCCCCAAACAATGACATTGCCCTCCGCCACGATTTCGGCGCCCGGATTGACATCTCCCAGAATGACGACATGACCGGGAAACTCGATTCGCATTCCGGACCTCAGGGTACGGTCCAGAAAAAGAGCCGTTTCCTCGCCCAAATCTTCCACAGCAAACTGACGGGTCTCTTCGGGTCTGGGTTTTGAAATGCGGGTGGCAAGCCCGAGCAATTGGGCGGTTTGCTGGGTGGTTGGCGACTCGCTGATCACCGCCCACAGGAAGATGCCGCGTTCGGAGAGATGGTCGCGCAGCGCCACAAGGTCATCCACTTTCAGTACCTGACTGGCGACATCCAAAGCGAGCCGGGCGCCCTGAAAAAAGGAAGGCTGCGCGTCCACGCGGGAGAGAAGCGCAGAAAGCTGCTCGTCCCAGGGCGCATCGCTCAATGAGACGAGCAGTCCATCGCGCAGACCTTTGATTTGAATCAGGGAATTCGTCTCATTCATAGCGGCAGATGTTGGCAGGATTATAGCATGAAGCCTGCGGTCATCACTGACCGGCGCCCTGGGCGATGTCAATAGACTTCAGCTCGAAGTACGCCTGCAGAACACGCGCCACAATTGGCGCAGCGACCGTGCCGCCTTCGCCGCCGTTGTAGGCAAAAGCGACTACGGCGATTTCCGGGTCATCGTAGGGTGCGTAGGCGAGCGTCCAGGCATGGGTGGGCCAGGCGCCGAATTGACATTTGTTCGCCGCGCGCGCCACGTCGTCGCAGTATTCGGCGGTGCCGGTCTTGCCTGCCACAGCCACATCGAGGGGATAATCAATATTGAACACGCGATACAGCGTGCCGAGCGGGTTTTCCGTCACTGCCATGCGCGTGCCGGTGCGTACCGCCTCGACGGTTTCGGGAGCGACGGTTTTCATTTCACCGGTCGGGTCACAGTAGCCGGCTTCGCAGCTCCATTCGCGGATGATGGGCGTTTGGGTAATGTCCCATTTCATGTTGGGGACAAACGGCGAGATTTGGTAACTGCCTTCCGGCGGCGCAGGATACATTTCGGCGGGGTTGACCGGGTTCACCCACATCTCCCGCGTCGCGCCCGTGCGGTCCACCACCTGACGCACTTCATACACCGAAAACGTCTTCGGGTCGAACCATACGGGGATGACGCGCCCCTCGCTATCCTGCACTTCGCGGACAATGGTGGGCTGCATGAGTTTGCCGCGATTGGCAATCGTCGCGCCAGACATGAGAACCTGCAGAGGCGTCGCCAACACATATCCCTGCCCCACGCTGGCAATGTAGGTGTCGCCGGTGGACCAGTTCTCGCCGGTGTTGATGCGCTTCCACTGCGGCGAGGGAACAAGCCCGTTTTCTTCGCCCGGCAACTCGATGCCCGAACGTTCGCCATACCCCAATGCGCGGGCATATTCACCCAGGCGGAAAATGCCCAACCCTTCGGGAATCTCATCTTCAAACCCGCCGCCCAACTTGTAGAAACAAACGTTGCTGGAATAGGCGATACAGCGGTAAAAATCCAGCGCGCCAAACCCGGCTTCATTGATGACGCCGTTGCGCTCGTAAATCCAGTCCACGAACGGGCGCACATTGACGCCCTCGATGCAAGGGTCATTTGGCGAGAAACGCTCGCACAACGTCAATTTGCCGGGTGTCTGCACAATCTGTCCCGGTTTGATGACGCCCTCGTTGAAAGCGCCGGTGGCGGTGGTCAATTTGTAAACCGAACCGGGCGCCAGTTCGGCGGAGATGGCGTTGTTCACCAGCGGGCGGCGCGGGTCCTGACTCAATTGGTCGTAGTAATAGCCGGGAATAAAACGCGCCAGGCGGTTATTCTCGTAGGTAGGATAAGTAACCATGGCGAGGATTTCGCCGGTCTTCGGATTCATGGCAATCACCACCCCGCTCGAAATACGGATGTAGCCAAAGTAGCGATTGTTCCAATAATCAATTTCATCCAGCAAAGCCGCCTCGGCGGCTTTTTGCAAGCGGGTGTCAATGGTCAGCACCACGTTGTTGCCGGGCGTGGGCGGAATAGGCGGTTCGAGGTTGCGTAAAATCGCGCCAGCCACGTCCCTCTGTACCACCCGCAAACCGTTCTTCCCAATCAGGATGTCATCCAGCGAGGCTTCCACGCCGGCATACCCAATCTTGTCGCGGTTGACCACAAAGCCGCGTTCCTCATAAACATCCTGCAGCGCCGCCGGGATGGGACCGAGGAACCCCACCACATTCGCCGTCAGCGAGCCGGTTGGGTAATCGCGCACCGGTTCGATTTCGATGTCCACACCAGGCCAATTGACAGACCGCTCGCCGATGACGCGGGCAAGTTCCTCACCGATGTTGCAGGCAATTTTTACGGGAGTATAAGGCGCCAGCGAAGCGCCCAACGCCACCATGTCCGCAATGCTCGGTCCCGGCACACAGGCGGAGAATAACTTGGCAAAGTTCAAGGTCTCTTCGGTAACCGGTCCCCCCGCCGGCACACCGGTGAGAGCAGAAAGTTCACGGTAGATGCGCTGAACATCGGCGTCATCATCGGGCAGGTCGGCGGGGGTGATGACCACATTATAGGAAGCAATATTGCGAGCCAGCACATACCCGTTGCGGTCATAAATGATGCCGCGCAGGGCGGGATCGCTGATGGTCAGGGTGAAGTTCTCCACCGCCTGAGCCTGCCAACTTTCCGCCGTAATAATTTGCAAACTAATCAGCCGGAAGATGATGATACCGATAAAAGCGAACATCAGGCTGTAAACCGTCCACACGCGCCAGCGCGGGACCTGATAACGGTTCGTCGTACCCGAACTCATTCTACCTCCAGAGATGGATAAGCCCAGTGCGCCAGGTCACGCATCACGGCGTACACTGGGATTGCCAGTAATAAATTCAAAAGCACGCCCGGCAAAATCAACAAGCCAAACGCATCCTGAAGCGGTATCGCCACCCCGAACACGCGCAAAACAGCCAGAGACAACACGCTCACCAACACCGTCCCCAAAAACGTCACACTGAACATGGCAAGCAAAGGCGCCTGCCACACGCGCATCCGTAAGACTTTTGCCATTGCCACGACCAGCACGTATCCAAGCGCATACACCGCCCATGGAATGCCGGAGACAAACCCCACAAGAATACCGGTAGCAACCGCCCAGTGCCAGGCAGAGTCGACGTTATCCTGCAGCGCCCACGCCGCCAGCATGACCATTGGCAGGTCGCCAAAGCCCGAAAGCAGGGTCAGGCGGCTGACCACCGCCGACTGTAGAATCACAGCCAAAACAATCACGGGAAACGCAATCAGATTCCGCATATCAGGATTAGGGAATCAGCGGAGAAATATCCACCGGCTTGAAATTGACAATGACCAGCACAATTTGCAGGCGGTTGAAATCCACCACCGGCTGGACGGTTGCCTGCTGAAAGAGGTCGAAGTCGCGCGTGCGGACGTTGACCACCTGCCCCACAATCAAATCGGGCGGATACCCGCCTCCCAAACCCGAGGTCAGGACGAGATCGCCGATTTCTATCGTGGCATCCTGCGGAATCATTTGCAGGACTACATCCCCCGTCACCGAGCCGACCAGCGCGCCTTCCTCCTCGGCGTTCTGGAGGCGCACATTGACCATCGAAGCAGGGTCCGTAATCAGTTGGACACGAGCCGCGTCGGCAATGACGGCATCCACGCGCCCAACCAGACCTTGATTCGTCACCACCGGCATCCCGCGCAGGATTCCGTCATTCGAGCCGCGGTTGATGATGATATAGTGCAGAAAGGGGCTGGGGTCGCGCCCGATGACTGCGGCGGCTTTGTAGGTGTTCTCAGGGCGCGCACGGGAAAAGTCTACCAGCGCGGCGAGGATTTGAGTCTCTCCCACCTGCTGCTGCAATTGAATCACCTGCGCCTGCAGCTCAGCGACTTCTGCCTGCAGTTCCGCATTTTGCTGGCGCAGAGAGGTGATGTCGCGGGGCGCGGTGAAAAAATCCTGCAGAGCAACAAAACGCGAGGAAAACCAGAACTGCAGGTTGACCAGCGAGTCGGTGAACAAATTCGATGCACTGCTGAAGTATCCCCCCAGCGCAAGCGCCATCACACCCCCCACGACCAGAAAGATGATCGTTGTCTGAATCGTGCGTGAAAGTTGATTCCTCATTCTCTAATGTTAGCGTACCAGCCAGCGTGAACCGCCGCCTCGAGCGGCGATCACATCAAGAAGAAGCGCCGTGGCGCGTACTGCCGCGCTCCAGACCAACCAGATAGCGGCTCAGACCGTCGAAATCTTCAAAGACCATCGCTGCGCCGCGGGCAACACAGGTCAGCGGATCTTCCGCCACCCACACGCGCAGTTTCAACTCATCCGTCAAACGTTCTGCCAGCCCTTGGAGCAAGCCGCCGCCGCCCGCCAGGCAGATGCCCACATCCATCAAATCCGCCACAATCTCCGGCGGGACCTCATCCAGCGCATCGCGGATCGTGTCCACGATGACCTGCACCGATCCCGACAGCGCCTCACGAATTTCGATGGAGGAAACCTCGATGCTTTCCGGCAGCCCGGTCACGAGATTGCGCCCGCGCACTTCCATCGTCTTTTCAGGGTGCAGCGGATAGGCGCTGCCGATCTGCCACTTGACTTGTTCGGCGATCCCCTCGCCCACCAGCAGGTTGTACTTGTTCCGCAGGTACTGAACAATATCCTGATCCATTTCATCGCCTGCCACACGGAGGGAACGAGACGCCACCACGCCGCTCATCGAAAGCACCGCCACTTCGGTCGTGCCGCCGCCGATGTCCACTACCATACTTCCGCGCACATCTCGGATAGGCAGACCGGCGCCCAGCGCCGCCGCAATCGGCTCCTCGATCATATACGCCGCCCGCGCCCCCGCCGCCATGACCGCGTCATAGACCGCGCGTTTCTCGACCTCGGTCACGCCGGTGGGAATCCCCACCACCACGCGCGGACGCGGCAGCGGCACCACGCTCTGCTCATGCACCCGCCCGATGAAATACTCCAGCATGATTTGGGTGACATCGAACTCCGAAATCACCCCGTCGCGCAGCGGGCGCACCACGGCAACATTGGCAGGGGTCCGCCCCATCATCTCTTTCGCTTCCAAACCAATGGCAAGAGGCTGCCGAAGTCTCTTGTCAATCGTCACCCAGGAAGGTTCGTTGATGACGATGCCCTTGCCGCGCACATTGACCAGTGTATTCGCGGTCCCCAAGTCTATCGCAATGTCCAGTGAAAACAAGCCCAAAAGCCAATTAATCGGGTTGAACGCCAAAGCAGGCTCCTCGATGAAAAGTCAAAGCAGAATTTGCAGATTATTATACCTAACAATTCGTATCCCCGGATTAGGGAAAGGGTTTAAATGGATGTGGGAATGAGACCATTTTTCATCTCAATTTAAGGAGGAAGCATGTCAAAAATCGCCGTTGTAACCGACAGCACTGCCTACATCCCTGCCGACCTGGTGCAAAAGCACAACATCACGGTGGCGCCGCAAGTGCTGATTTGGGACGACAAAACCTACCGTGACGGGGTGGATATTCAATCGGAGGAGTTCTTCAACCGCTTGAAAAACTCCAAAACCATGGCGACCACCTCCCAAGTCTCAGTGCCGGATATGCAAACCATCTTTCAGGGGCTGGTGGACAAAGGATACGATGTCTTCGGCATCTTCATCTCATCCAAACTCTCCGGCACCATTCAATCCGCCACGCAGGCGCGCGAACTGATGGGCGCGGCGGGCGAAAAAGTCACCATCTTCGACAGCGCCTCCACCGCCATGGCAATGGGCTTCCAGGTACTTGCAGTCGCGCGCGCCGCCGAAAGCGGAGCAAGCCTCAAAGACTGCCTGGCATTGGCAGAAAAAGCCCGCGAAAACACAGGCGTTTTCTTCGCCGTAGACACGCTCGAATTTCTCCATCGCGGCGGGCGCATTGGCGGAGCCCAGCGTTTCCTCGGCACTTTGCTCAACATGAAACCCATCCTGGCGCTGCAGGACGGCAAAGTCGAAGGCTTGGAACGCATCCGCACCAAGACCAAGGCGCATGAACGCGTCCTCGAACTGGTCGTCGAACAAACCAAAGGCAAGTCACCCGTCCGCCTCGCCACCCTCCACGCCAACGCCGCCGACGACGCCAGAGCCCTGCTCGCCAAAGCCGAAAAGGAACTCAACCCGGTCGAAAGCATCTTCGCCGAAGTCAGCCCGGTGGTGGCAAACCACGCCGGTCCCGGCACTGTGGGGCTTGCCTTCATGGCAGGCATGTGAACCTCAACCCCTCTCTGCGGAGAGGGGTTTTTATTACGGTTATAATCGGGGCATGAAACATCCTCACCCGCTGGTCATCGGCATTGCAGGCGGATCGGGCTCCGGCAAGACCACCGTCGCTCAGGAAATCCTTCAGCGCGTCGGACCCGACCGCATCGCCTTCATCCAACACGACTCCTACTACAAAGACCTGAGCGGACTCCCCCCTGCCCAACGCGCGGAAGTCAACTTCGACCATCCCAACTCCCTCGAAACCGAACTTCTCATTCAGCACATCGCTTCACTCCGCGACGGGAAGCCTGTCGAGGTCCCGATTTACGATTTCTCCACCCACAGCCGTACCAGCCGAACCTACACCGTCCAGCCGCGCGCCGTCATCTTGGTGGAGGGCATCCTCATCTTCACCGAACCCGCCCTGCGCGAAATGTTCGACGTGAAAATCTTCGTGGATACGGACTCCGACATCCGCTTCATCCGCCGCCTCGAACGCGACTTGAAAGAACGCGGGCGCACCACCGAATCGGTCATCAAACAATATCAGTCAACTGTCCGCCCCATGCACCTGGAATTCGTCGAACCTTCCAAGCGCTACGCCGACGTCATCATCCCCGAAGGCGGGCACAACACCGCCGCGCTGGATATGGTCGTGGCGCGCATCGAAGCGCTGTTGAAATAATCTGTCCATCCACTTTCTACTTTTCACCTTCCACACAAAGTAAAAAGTGGAAAGTGAGCAGAAATCAAATTACCCCTTGAGGAGATTTCCAATGCCCAAACAATGGAACACCCCGCCCGCCATGCAAATTGACCCGAAGAAAAAATACAAGGCGCTCATGGAGACCGACAAAGGCACCATGGTCATCGAACTCTTTGCCGATAAAACGCCCAAGACCGTGAACAACTTCGTCTTCCTCTCGCGCGAAGGCTTTTACGACGGCGTCATCTTCCACCGCGTCATTGCCAACTTCATGGCGCAGGGCGGCGACCCGACCGGCACCGGCATGGGCGGACCCGGCTACCGCTTCGAGGACGAATTTCACCCCAGCCTGCGCCACGACAAGCAAGGCGTCCTCTCCATGGCAAATGCCGGACCCGGCACCAACGGCTCCCAGTTCTTCATCACCCACGTCCCCACCCCCTGGCTGGATGGCAAGCACAGCGTCTTTGGTCAGGTCGTGGAAGGACTGGATGTGCTTATGTCCATCCCGCCGCGCGACCCCAACAACCGCAATGCCCCCGCAGTAAAGATTACCCGTGTCACCATCGAAGAAAGCGAATAAGAAGATCTCTACAACGTCCGCCGCCGGGCAGAAGAAACGTCCTGCCGGGCGCTCTGCGCGCGTCTCCGCGAAGCCCGCCAAAGCCGCAGCGGAGAAAACAACCGGGGCACAAAAAGCAGGCAGCGGGGCGAAAAGAAGCGTCCGTAAAGCGGCGGCGCAGGCGGCTCCAGCCGTCGTCCCGGCGGAAATGGCGGCGGCGCTGCCCGTTTCCGTTCCGCCTGAAAAAGCGAAGACCTCCCTCCCCACCAATTTACTGCGCCTGCTTGCCCTGCTGGCGGTCATCGGGATTACCGCCTACATCTACAGCATCCGCAGCCGTGTGGAGGAGTTCGAGCGATTTGGCTATGCCGGCATTTTCATCATCGCTTTGATGGCAAACGCGACCGTGCTCCTGCCCGCGCCGGGCGTTGCCATCATTTACGCGATGGGCGCGGTGTTCAACCCGCTTTGGGTGGGGCTGGCGGCAGGGACGGGCGGCGCGCTCGGCGAACTCTCCGGCTATCTGGCAGGCTTCAGCGGGCAAGCCATCGTCGAAAGGACGCACATCTACGAACGCCTGCACCCCTGGGTGGAAAAATACGGCGGCTGGGCGGTGTTCGTCTTGTCTGCTATTCCCAACCCGTTCTTCGACGTGGCGGGGATTGCGGCTGGTATGGTCAAACTGCCGGTGCAGACCTTTCTGGTCTTCACATGGGCGGGGCAAATCATCAAAATGCTCTTCTTTGCAATGGCAGGGTATTATTCCCTGGAATGGCTGACCAATTTCATGCGATAAGGAGAAGACAGCATGTCGGAATATCAAAAGATTGACACCTACCTCGAAGCCAACCTCGACAAAAGCCTTGCCGAACTCGGCAGGCTGGTGGCGCAGCCCAGCATCAGCGCGCAGGGCGTCGGCTTGAAGGAATGCGCCGCCCTCGTCGCGGACATGCTCCGCGCGCGCGGTTTCACTGCTGAAATCGCCGAAACCGAAGGCGCGCCCGTTGTCCTTGCCGAACGCAAGGGGAAAAGCGATAAAACGCTGCTCTTCTACAACCACTACGACGTTCAGCCGCCCGAACCGCTCGAACTGTGGGAAACGCCGCCCTTCGAACCGTCCATTCGCAACGGCAAAATGTACGGACGCGGCGTGAGCGACGACAAGGGGCATATCGTCTCGCGCCTGCACGCCATTGACTCCATCCTTGAGACCGAAGGCGAACTGCCCTGCAACGTCAAATTCATCATCGAGGGCGAGGAGGAAACCTCCAGCGTGCATCTGCACGATTTCATCCGCGCCAACAAAGACAAACTCAAAGCCGATGCCTGCATTTGGGAATTCGGCGGCGTGGATCACCGCGACGTGCCCATGCAATACCTCGGACTGCGCGGCATCTGCTACGTGGAACTCTCTGTCGAAGCGCTCGGCATTGACGTGCATTCGGGACTCGGCGGTTCCATCTTCCCGAATGCGGCGTGGCGTCTCGTTTGGGCGTTATCCACGCTGAAGGGACCCGATGAACGCATCCGCATTCCCGGCTTCTACGATGATGTCGTCCCGCCCAGCGAGCGCGACCGCGAACTGATGGACGCCCTGCCTGACGTGGCGGAGGAATACAAGACCCGCTACGGCGTCAAGCAATTCATCAAGGGATTGACGGGCGGCACCGACCTCAAGATGGAGGAAGTCTTCACGCCCACCTGCACCATCTGCGGTCTGACCAGCGGTTACCAGGGACCCGGCTCGAAGACCGTCCAGCCTGCCTTCGCCTCCGCCAAAGTGGACTTCCGCCTCGTCCCCAATCAGAAGCCTGAGGACATCCTCAAAAAACTGCGCGCCCATCTCGACGCGCACGGCTTCGAGGATGTGCAGATCAAATTCCTGGGCGGAGAACCAGCCGCTCGGACAGATCCAGACCACCCCTTCGTCCGAACCGTGGTGCAGGCGGCGGAGGAGGTATACGAACAGCCGATGCAGCTTGTCCCGATGGTGGGAGGCTCGGGTCCGAACTATCCGTTCGTGCATGACCTCGGTCTGCCGGTGGCGACCGCCGGCTTGGGTTACCCCGACACCCGCGCCCACGCCCCGAACGAAAACATCCGCATTGACCTGTACCTCAAGCATGCCCGTCACATGGCGCGCGTCATCAAGGAGTTTGCAAAGTGACCTAAGTCACTCCAATTTCGTGACTCTCGCGCCAACGACCCATCGTATAATTTTTTTAGCGAACTCCACCCTTTAATCACTTAGGAGGTTACCATGTTCGTCGGTGAAAGAATGTCCCGCCCTGTCATTTCCGTCACGCCAGAAACGCCCATTAACGACGCTTTGGCGATGTTCAAAAAGGAACATATCCGCCGTGCGCCGGTCATGAAAGACGGCAAACTGGTTGGCATTGTTTCGGAAAAGGACTTGCTGAATGCTGCTCCCTCCTCTGCAACCACGCTCAGCGTGTGGGAGATGAACTATCTCATCAGCAAGGTCAAGGTCAAGAACGTCATGACCAAAAAGGTAATCACGGTCAGCCGCGATACGCCCATCGAGGAAGCCGCCCGCATCATGGCGGACAAAAAGATCGGCGGCTTGCCGGTGGTGGACGGCGACCGTGTGGTCGGCATGATTACCGAGACCGATTTGTTCAAGGTCTTCCTGGAACTCATGGGCGCCCGCGACAAAGGCGTCCGCGTGACGGCAACCATCGAGGACAAGCCCGGCGAACTTGCCAAGGTCACCAAAGCCATCGCCAACGCAGGCGGCAACTTTGTTTCGTTTGGCTTTTTTGCAGGTGAAGATGCCAGCACCAAAATTCTGACCTTCAAAGTGGATGGCATCAAACCCAATGATGTCAAAACTGCCCTGAAGGATGTCGTTAAAAAGTTCTGGGATATCCGGCAGAGTTAGACAGCACACTCAAAAACAGGAACCGCCTCAACGGCGGTTCTTTTGATTTAATGCCTTGCCTGCTTTCAGTTCTTCGATCTCGGTTTTCGTCAGATACCGCCATTGACGCGGCTTGAGATTACCCAGGCGCAAGGTTCCGATGCGGGTGCGCACAATGCGCACCACGGGAAGCCCGAGTTGTTTGCAGGTCTCGCGGATTTGCCGCTTGCGTCCCTCCTGCATGATGACCCTCACCCATGCGCCTTTGCCTTGTGTCGTTTCCAAGCGGACATCCACCGGCGCTGTCTTGTATCCGTCTTCGAGAACAACGCCTCTCCCCCACGCCGCCAATTGTTCCTGGTCCGGACGCTTCGCCAACAGGACGCGGTACTCTTTTTCATGCCCGTAACGCGGATGTGTGAGGCGGTTCGTCAGATCGCCATCATTGGTCATCAGCACCAGACCTTCGCTTTCGTAATCCAGTCTGCCCACCGGGTGGACATGTTCCGGCACGTCCACCAAGTCGCGCACGGTGCGGCGTCCGTCGCCTGGTTCTGCATCCACTGTCGAAAGGACGTTGCGCGGCTTGTGCAGGGCAATATAAACCAGTTGCTCCGCCGCTTCGATGGGTTTGCCATCCACCGTAATTGAATCAATCGCCGGGTCGGCTTTTTGCCCGAGTTGGGCAATCTTCCCGTTGACGCGCACCCGCCCGGCGGTAATAAAATCCTCACAGGCGCGGCGCGATCCATATCCCGCCTGTGCGAGTATTTTTTGCAAACGCTCAGCCGTCATTCTGTAATTTCCTTCTCGAAGCCAAAATGGAACACTATTTTACGTCATATTGCCAAAGTGGAGGTCAAAAGAATGGGCTAAAGATTTTTCTGCCACAGAGATCACAGAGATCTCTGAGAAAAATCGGTTCTACCGTTTTTAACGGGAAAGCCCAAAACCCTTAGCCACGGATTTCACGAATTCACACGGATTGTCTAAAAATTCGTGAAAATCCGTGTAAATTCGTGGCATAAAATCTTACTCACGAGGCATAATCCCGCCAGAAACGGGAGAGCCAAAAAATCTCAAAATCACTGTGTTCTCTGTGGCTAAGCCCACGACATTGGACACTTCCCTCCCCCCGCCAGTTTCTGATATTCATCCACAATTTGAGCCGCAATCTTCTCCCAGGCATAATTCCGCGCATATTCTGCCGCCTGGGCGCTCATCCGCGCATGTAACTCCTTGTCGTTCAACAGCCACGAAATCTTCTCGCACAACGTATCGGGTTCTTCGGCGGGAATGGTAAATCCCGTCTCGCCATCGCGCACCAGATACGCCAGCCCGCCCACTTCCGAAGCGATCACCGGCGTGCCGCATGCCATTGCTTCCAGCGCCACCATACCGAACGACTCGTAATGGGAGGGCATCACCAGCACCTCCGCCGCCGAGTAGTAATAGGGCAATTTGTCCTGATCGCGCTTCCCCAAAAATACGACTGTCTGCCCCACGGCAAGTTCGTCGCACAACGCCTGAAGGCGTTTCATTTCCGCCGTCATCGTCTCAGGGCTGGCAGAGGGGTCACCCCCAATGATTGCTAGATGCACAGGACGGCTTTTGTCTTTCAACGTCAGACAGCACATGGCTTGGATGAGCGTATCCACACCCTTGAGCGGTTCGATGCGCCCCACAAACAGGACCATGCGGTCTTCGGGCTTGATCCCCACATACATCTTTGCCTCATCGGACGGGATGGGATAGAAGTGACTCAAATCCACGCCAGGCGGGATGACGACCATCCTGGACACATCCGCTTTGTAGAGGAAGCGCAACTGAGTCAACTCTGCCAGCGTAGCGACGACGACACGGTTCGCACGACGGAGGACCTGCCTCTCCCCATCGAGCCGATACGCACCCTCGCGTTCCTCTTCGCTCCGCGCGATGCGGTTCTTCATCTCACCCAGGGTGTGGAACATGTGAATGATGGGCGTACCGCCCCAGAGGTCCGAGAGAGAAGCGGCGGCGATGCCGCTCATCCAGTAGTGACTGTGGATGATGTCGTAGCGAATCCCTTTTTCTTTTGCGAAAGCATCCACCCCTTCCACAAATTGGGGGATGAAATCCGCCAGTTCCTTTTTGGGAAGCGGCGTTTCGGGTCCCGCAGGGACGTGGACGACGCGGTTGCCATAGCCGAGGTCATGCAAGACGTGAGGGACATGTTCGTCCTGCGAGCGCGTGAACACGTCCACGTGAATGCCCATTCTGCCAAGTTGACATGTCAGATCACGGACGTAGACGTTCATGCCGCCCGTGTCTTTGCCGCCAAGGGTGGCGAGGGGGCAGGTGTGGTAAGAGAGCATGGCGATGTTCATGGTTGGTAATTGGTAAGTGGTAATATTAAGACGCCGCGAGGAGGAGAAAACTTGCGGCTTTAAGTGTAATCCTGTATAATCCCCGCCGCTGTAGCGCAAATTTCAATTTGCGATGTAATGCGCGCAAAATAAATTTTGCGTTACATGCCACCGTAGCACAGCTGGCAGTGCAGACGATTCGTAATCGTCAGGTCATGGGTTCAAATCCCATCGGTGGCTCAAGTTACGAGACATCCGAAGTCGTGCAGACTTCGGATGTCTTTTTTTATTCGATCCCATCGAAGATGTGGTCGAGCGCGTCTTCGCTCACGTCGAAGACGTGGTTGGTTTCGGGCAGCGGCTCTTTCGTCATCCATGCGGGGAGACGGTCGTCTTTGGCGGTGAACCCTGCGCGGCGGTTGAACTCGCGCTCCATTTTGATGGTCTGTTTGCCGAGTTCCTGGAGGATGTTGTCGGGCAGGTCGTCCCAGCCGTAGCGCGCCGCGAGCAGACGTTTCACCACACCATCGGGAGTCGCGGCGTAGCCGAAGCCCGCGAAGATACACGCGCCGAGGGTGTCGTAACCCGCCATGTTGAACTGCGCGTTGCGCGAGACCTCGATTTGCACGTTCGGGTCAAGGTGGTTGATTTGGGCGCGGATGGTGAGTCCGCAGGTATGGTCGGCGCCCTGCGGCGTGGTGGCATAGGTCACGCCCGTGCCTTTGATGGAGCGCGGTTCATAGGCGGACATCGCCTGTCCCTTCACAGCGGGGACGCGCTCGATGTTGTACTTCTTCCCTGTGGCAACCGCGCCGTCGCCGAGGATGCGCCCCAGTTCCGTGCCGTTACGAATCTCATTGATCAGCCTCAGTGCATCTCCTTCGCTCCCCCACTTCATCAAGCCCGCCTCCGCCGCGACGCCGAGCGCCGCGCCGACTTCAATCGAGTCGAGTCCCAGGTCGTTGACCTGCCAATTCAGCCGCCCGATGCTGTCGAGCGAGTTGATGTCGAGGTTCGAGCCCATCAAGCCGATGGTTTCATATTCGAGCGGCGAAACGATGACCTTGCCATCCTCTCCGCCGAACACGTTCGAGCATTTGATGGTGCATCCCGCCATGCAGGCGTGCGAGGGATCGGATGGTTTGCCGCGCGTGAGCGTAAACTCGCGCAGCGCCTCCCCGCCGATCTTTTCCACGTCGTCGAATGTGCCGCGCGAAAAGTTGCGGACAGGGATCGCGGCAAACCGCTGGGTCAATTGCGTCATCGCGGCGGTGCCGTAATCGTGATACGTTTTCGTCTGCGGATGATCCATCAGCGCTTTGGTGTAATCCTTCTGCGCGGACTTGAACGCTTCGGGACTCACGATGGGCGGCTTCTGCCCACCGGCATTATCGAACACGATGGCTTTGATCCGCTTCGAGCCCATCACCGCGCCGAGTCCGCCGCGCGCCGCGATGCGCGAGGGGATTTTGTCCTTGTCGAGATTCTGGATGCCCGCCGACTTCATCCGCATCTCGCCGCCGGGACCGATAAGCGCGATGGCGACTTTATCGCCGTAACGCGCGAGCAATTTTTCGGCGGAAGCGTACACGCCCAAGCCTGTCAAGTCATCCGCTTTTTCCCATTTTGCGCCGTTGAGTGAGAGATGCAGTACCCACAACGAATCGTCTGCAGGCTGGTCTTCGATGATGAGGGCGTGGATGCCCATCGTCGCCATGTGCAAGCCAGTCCGCCCGCCTGCGTTGGCTTCCTTGACTCCGCCCGTGAGCGGAGACTTGCCGCCGATGGAGATGCGGTCGGTGGACGAGAGCATGTGACCGACGAGCAGACCGGGCGCGAAGATGAGTTTGTTCCCCGCGCCGAGGGGGGCGGTCGTCGCGTCCACTTCGTCGAGCAGGATGCGGGCGATGAGTCCGCGCCCGCCAAGCCGCTGCCAGGAGGCGGGGACGGGTTCGCGCTTGAGTTCACGCGTGCGTGCGTTGATGCGCCAGATTTGGGATGTGTGTTCTGTCATGTTTCTCTCCAAACGAGTCAAAAGTCGAAGGTCGAAGGTCGAAGGTCACAAGGTAGACTTTCGACTCTTGACCTTCGACCTACTCTATCCAAACAAACTCGCCACCGCCTCGCGGAACACCTTCGTGTGGTAATCCACGTCCGCTTCGGTGGTGTCGGCGGAGATGAGCGCCATGTTGTGGAAGGGGGTCATGAGGATGCCGCGGTTGAGGGCGAAGAGGTGCATGTAGCGGTCGAGTTCGGGGTCCACGGCGGCGTGCGCTTCCCCACCGTTGCGCGGAGGCGTGGGACGGAACCAGTATTCGGAGCGGTTGCCGAGACGTTTGACAATCCACGGCAGGTTGAATTCCTTGATGACGCCCTCCACGCCTGCGGTGAATTTTTCCTGCAAGGCGATGGCTTTTTTGTAAAAGTCCTCGGTCAGGACGTTTTGCAAGGTGGCTTTCATCGCGGCGACCGAGAGGGCGTTGCCCGCCAGAGTCCCGCCGATGCCGCCCACGTCGGCGTCGTTGATGGCGAGTTTGGCGGCGAAGGCGCGGCTCACTTCTTCGGTGAAGCCATAGACCGCGGCGGGGACGCCTCCAGCGAGGGGCTTGCCGATGGTCAGGAAATCAGGCTGAAGTCCGAATGAGGCGGTGTATCCGCCGGGACCCGCGCAGATGGTATGAGTCTCGTCAATGATGAGATAGGTCCCGTACTTGCGAGTCAATTCCCGCAGCGCGTCGTGGTAGCCGGGTTCGGGGTGGATGATGCCGATGTTGGTCATGGCGGGTTCAGCGAGGACCGCGGCGACATCGCGGGCGGAGAGGGCGGTTTCGAGCGCGGCAACGTCGTTGAACTCGATGACCTTGCTGGTGAGGCGCGGGTCAATTTGCGGACCCATGTTGTTGGGGCGCGGAATGGGCGTGCCTTCTTCGTCGAGCGAGATGAAGGTCTCGTCCACCGAGCCGTGATAGCAGTAGTTGAAGACGAGGATTTTGGGACGACCCGTGATGAGGCGCGCCATGCGCAGGGCGAAGCGGTTGGCGTCGGTGGCGGTGAGGGCGAACTGCCAATAGGGCAGACCGAAACGGCGCTGGAGTTCTTCGCCGACCCAGATGACATCCTCATAGGGGAGCATGAGCGTGATGCCTTTTTGAATCTGCTCATTGATGGCTTCAATGGTCGCGTCGGGGCTGTGACCTGTCATCGCGCCCGTGTCGCCGAGGCAGAAGTCAATGTAGGAGTTGCCGTCCACGTCGGTGAAGCGCGCGCCTTTCGCCTCTTTGACGAAGACGGGAAACGAACCTGCCCAGCGGATCATCCACAGCATCGGCACGCCGCCATGCAGCGACTTGCGCGCCCGCTGGTAGAGTTCGTAGGATTTGGGATGGGTTTTGTGGAAGAGTTGTTCTTCTTGCTGGAGGAGTTGGGTGAGTTTGTTTCTATCGAGAGTGTTTGACATGATGATGATGATTTGTCGAAAGTCAAAGGTCGAACGTCGGACTTTTGACTTTTGACCTTTGATTATTTTATGGTTTCCTTCAACGCTTCGCTAAAAATATTCAGCCCATCATTGATCTGCCCGCTCGTCACATTCAGCGGCGGGATCCAGCGGACGGTGTTGTCGTAGGTGCCGCAGGAAAGCAGGAGCAAGCCTTTCTCTTCCGCTTTGTGGATGATTTCCTTGACGAGCGGCTTGGCTTTTACCTGGCTTCCATCCACCACAAACTCGGTGCCGACCATCAGCCCCAGTCCGCGCACGTCGCCAATTTGCGGATATTCCTCCTGCAATTTGCGGAGTCCCGTCATCAGTTGGATGCCGCGCTCGGCGGCGTTTTCGAGCATCTTCTCTTCCCGCATCGCGCGGATGGTGGCGACTCCCGCGGCGCAGGCGACGGCGTTCCCGCCATACGTCCCGCCGATGGAGCCTGTGTCGAGTTTCTTCATGATTTCGGTGCGGGTGAACACGCCTGAGAGCGGCATGCCCGAAGCGATTCCTTTCGCAACCGTCATGATGTCTGGCACGATGCCGAAATGCTCGAAGGCGAACCATTTGCCCGTGCGACCAAAGCCCGATTGGACTTCGTCGAGGACCAGCAAGATACCGTGCTTGTCGCAAATCTCGCGCAGACCCTTCATGAACGAGGCGGGCGGGACGATGTAGCCGCCTTCCCCCAAAACGGTTTCAAGGATGATGGCGGCGGTTTCCTTCGGCGCGGTCTGCGAGGCGAGCAGATGCTCCAACTGCTCCAGCGCGTATTGGCTGGCTTCCTCTTCCGTCATTTTGAGTTGGAAGGCATAGGGGAACGGCGCGACGTACACGCCCGCCATGAGCGGCGCAAAGCCCGCGCGGTAAATCGTCTTGGACGTGGTCAGCGCCATGGTGGCATGAGTCCGCCCGTGGAACGAGCCGCTGAAGACGATGACGTTCGGGCGTCCCGTCGCCACCTTCGCAATCTTGACCGCGTTTTCCAGCGCCTCCGCGCCTGAGTTGGCGAAGAAGAAACTGTCAATCGAAGGCGGGACGATCTTGCGCAGTTCTTCGATGAGTTGCAGCATCGGCTTGTGGATGACGAGATTCGCCTGCGCGTGGATAAAGTTCCCCGCCTGCTCGCGAATCGCTTCGACGACTTTCGGGTGACAGTGACCCGTGTTCGTCACGCCGATGCCGCAGGTGAAGTCGAGCAGTTTGCGTCCGTCGTCGGTGTAGATGTAGGAGCCTTCGGCGCGGTCGGCGACGAAGTTGAAGATGCGGCTCCACGCGGGAGTCATGTGGGGGAAGTTTTCGGTGTAGAGGGAGTTGGTCATGGGGTTCTTTCTTGGGAAGTAATTGGTAATTGGTAATTGGTAATTCAAGACTCATGAATTTTGATTGTGTTGTCGGATCATGTCTGTCGAGAGCGCAATAAGAATGTCGAGATTGGGAATGAAACCGATGTCGGAACTAATTCTGCCAAACAATCCTTTCTTCTTTGGAACGACTTCCAGAATGCCGTTGACCACTCTCAGCCCCGCCACATCCGCCCAGGCATATTTTTTATTTTTCGATCGAATGCCTTCGGTTCTGCTGATTGAAATTGGTCCAAACGAGAGTGTCTTGCCAGCGTTCAATTCCTGTGACAGGCGGTTTACCATAATTGGAAAAACATTCTGGCGAATTTGGTTCACCAATTCGTCCACGCCTGAAAGCGTCCCGTCCAATTTCAAGCGCGCCGAAGGGCTTTCGAAAATATATTTTCGCATCGTGCCAGCAGGAATGAAATGATACACCGTCATGCGGGTGACTTTCGCAGTGATGGAAGTAATGTCATTCCATTGGAAGCTCGTCACGTCGCGTCCGTTGAAATGGGCAAAGCCATTTTGGTAAAGAACAGCCACCTCATTCCAACGTGAAAAGAGAGTCCACGCCCAGTATCCACCCGCCCCGATCAAGATCAAGGCAAATCCAACGATAAACGGTGTGTTCGTCGCTGCCACGTCGGGATAAACATTCTTGTAGTTCAAGCCGTAATAAAGAACGTAACCGCCCGCCAGCAAAAAAAGCAGGCTCCCGAAAGCATTGGAAAGTTTCGATGCCATCCCCTGTTTGTATACCGCCTGTATTTCGCCCATTCCAATCAACGAGCGAAAGGGGGAGTCTATCGAGGGTCGATTCATTTGAATTCATCCAATGCGATTGACAAATTGGGGACGAGACACGTCATCTCATCCCCAATTACCATTTACCAATTACTAGAGATACTCCGCCGCCCACTCGACGCCGTGTTTCTTGAGCGTCTCGGCGGTCGGCACGCCGTCGGCGGTCCAGCCTGCCATCTTGTAGTAGGCGTCTATGGCGGAATCAATCTCTTCGTGAGTCAGCGCGAAGCCAGCAGTGGGACCCGTCCCCTGCAATTGTTTGAAGAACTTCTTCGGCAGTTTGTCGTCCTTGCGCCCGAATCCCTCGCGGGCGTTGAACACGCGGAAGAGGTTCAGGCGGCGGCGTCCGACTTCCATCAATTCGTCGAGGGTTACATCCCAGCCTGTGACCGCGCGCAGCATGGCGGCGGTCTGTTCGCCGTCGTAGAGCGTCCACGTGGGACCCCAGACAAACTGACAGAGTTCGAGCGAGTCGAGCATGGAGTAGAAGACCTCGGTCTCGTAAGCGAAGCGGACTTTTTCCTCCGTGAGGCTGTAGGCGGGCTGAGGCGAACCAAGTCCGATTTGCTTGAGGCGGTTTAGGTTGAAGTCTCCAACGCCTTCTTCGTAGTAGGGGTCGTGTTCGCTGGATTGGTGATCCGCGCCGAACGGATTGACCGCATAGATGAGACCGAGCGAACGCTTCGCCTGAGGCATGTGCGCGGGCGCTTCTGCACCCTTGACCGTGATGAGGCACTCGTCCGCGCCGTTGCCCCACTTCTTCGCCGCGCGTTCCGACCCCATGCCGAGCGTTTTGCCGAGCTCGCCCTCGCCTTTGACGATTTTGTTCAACGCCGCCAGCATTGCGTCGGCGTCACCGAATTTCAATTCGATGCCGTCGGTCTGCTCTTTAGTGATGATGCCCTTTTCGTAGCACTCCATCGCAAAGGCAATCGTCGCGCCGCAGGCGATGGTATCCACGCCGTACTCGTTGCAGATTTGATTCGCCAGCGAGACCGCCGCTAAATCGCTCACGCCGCAATACGAGCCGAACGTGCCGAGCGTTTCGTATTCGGGACCGCCATAGCGCGGGTCCACCTTGTACGCCCCTTCCTTGACCTCAACCACGCGCTTGCACTTGACCACGCAGGCGTAGCAAGTATCACGTTCCTTGAGGATGGTCTCTGCCATCTTCTCGCCGCTGATGGCTTCACACCCCTCGAACTGACCTTCGTTGTAGTTACGGGTCGGCAGACAGCCGATTGTATTGTTGAACAACACCACAACCGCCGTGCCGAACTTTGCCAGCCCGTCCATGTCGCCGTTTTCGGGGATGGCTTTGGGACCGATGCGGTTCAATTCGGTCAGCGCCTTGGGGTCGGCGACCTCCACCTTCTTCGTCCCGCGCACGACAACCGCCTTGAGATTCTTGGAAGCCATCACCAAGCCCATGCCCGTGCGTCCGTTGTGGCGATTGGACATGCTCACCAGCGACGAGAACAGCACGCCCTTTTCGGCGGCGGGACCATGCTGAAGGATTTCGGCTTTCGGATCCACTTCCTTGTGAAGGATATCGTCCACCTCCCCCGTGATCTTTCCCATCAAATGCGAGGCGTCGCGCAGTTCGGCTTTGCCATCCACAATCGCCAGATACACAGGCTTGGGCGACTTGCCTTTAATCACAATACCGTCGAAGCCTGCGAACTTCAACTCGGCAGGGAAAAACCCGCCGCTTTGCGAGTCGCCGATGCCGCCGCTGATGGGCGATTTGGCGTTGGCGTTCAGGCGGCTCTGACCCGAGATCGGCGCGCCCGTCGTCACGCCTGTAAACAGCGTCAGCACATTTTCAGGTCCCAGCGGGTCGGCGCCTTTGGGCATGTCGCGCAGGATGTAATGCATACCCATCGCGCTCCCGCCCAAATACTTGCGATAGAACGACTCGGGCGGCTCCTCCACCGTCAATTCACCCTTCGTCAAATCCACATGCAGAATTTTGCCATTGTAACCGTATGGCATGGCGACCTCCTCCAAGTATCGAGTTTTTTCAATTATACAGGCGGGATGAGGGAATCACAACCTGACCTTGCCGAAACAGACAAAAGGGGACGCAGACCTCGAAAGATTCTGCGTCCCTACACTTCGCTTCTTTCCGACCCGATGCCTGATCCCGTCCGAAATACCTTTTCCTCCCCGTGCAAGACGAGACCATCACCCCAGTAATGTTATGCGGACGCTAGAGAACGTCCGCTACGCCAAAGTGTAATGTTCAAACAGCGGCTTCCTTTGTCATCTCTCTGACGCCATATGGGAAGCCATACTTTTCCATCCGCTCCATGAACGGCTCGGACGGAAAGGCTTCGGGACCCAGCACACCGCTCCCTTTCCACACACCCTGCTCCAGCAGTTCCATCGCAATGACTGCGCTGAACGCCGTCTGCGAGACAACCGCCTGACATCCCCAGCGCTTCATGGATTCCTCGTTGTCTGTGACCTGATACAAATACACCTCTTTCATCTTTCCGTCTTTCTTTCCCCTCACCCACAATCCCGCACAGGTCTTGCCCTTCATCTTGTCGCCGAGGTGGGCGGGGTCGGGCAGGCAGGCAGCGACCACGTCGCGCGGCGCAACCATCACGCCCTTGACGTTGATTTTCTCCTTATTGTCCAAGCCCAGCATCTTGAGCGTTTTCAGCACGTTGATGAACTTCTCGCCCAAGCCGTATTTGAAGGTGACGCGTTTGGTGTTGATCCAGCGCGGCATGAGCAGCACTTCCTCATGCTCCACGTTGACCACTTCGATCTTGCCAATCCCTTCGGGGAATTCGAACACTTCAGGCTCAGAGAACGGCTCGGTGGTGTACCAGCCCTTGTCCTTTTCCCAAATTACAGGCGGGTTGAGGCACTCTTCGATGGTCGTCCAAATCGAAAAGTTGGGAGCGAATTCGTAGCCCTCAATTTCCAGGTTGGCGCCATCGCGCACGCCCATCTCCTCGATTTCGTCAAAAAGGTGATCCTGCGCGTAACGGGCAAACACGTCCACCATGCCGGGTTCCACGCCGATGCCCACCAGCGCCAGCAGTCCCTTCTTTTCCCAATCAGCCGATTTGGCGAATTGATAATCGCCCAGTTTAACGCCCGGTTTGCGGAAGGGATCGGTCGGGTGCGGCTTGGAGAGGGTCATCGCCATGTCCATGTAGGTCGCGCCGACGTTGTAAGCGGCGTCGAAGATTTTTTCGTTGAAGATGGGATCCACAGCGTTCATGATGAGGTCCACGCCATACTTGCGCGCCAACGCCTCGACCATCTCCTGCTGTCCCGCGTCAACAAACTCGACGGGGAAGCGGCTCACATCGCCGCCCAGTTTTTTCTGCACCTCTTCAGCGCGTGCCTTGTTGTAATCACACAAAACCATCTGCTCCAGCCAGGGCTGCGGCTTGGCAAGCACCGCAATTGCCTCCCCTACTCCCCCCACTCCTACGAGTAATACTTTCATGATCCTTTCTTCTCCGTTTGTTTTATAACCCGCGTTGTGCGAGTTAGTTTGGGTTAGTCAACTAGTCTCATAGTCTTATAGTCTTATAGTCTTATAGTCTTATCGCCTTATCGAACACTTTCTTATAGCGATCACTCCATCAGACTATGAGACTCGAGACTCTAAAAGTAAATCTCCTTCACAATCTTCAGATGCATGAACGATTCCGTCTCGCGGACGCCATCCACTTTGGCAAGTTTTTCGGTGAGGAAGTTGAGCAGGTCTTCGTGGTCGCGGCAAAAGACCTCGATCATCAAGTCATACCTGCCGCTGACAACAACGACATAAACGACTTCATCAAAGTCGCTTAATTGATTCGCCACCTCGAGCATTTTGCTTCCGTCAGTGCGCACGCCGATCATTGCCATGGTGCGCTTGCCCATCATCAAAGGATTGGTGACGGCGACCACCTTGAGGTAACCGAGTTCGACCAGGCGGTTGTAGCGCAGGCGAATCATGCCCGGCGAGACGTTGAGCTGTTCGGCAATTTGAGAGAACGCCGTCCGCCCGTCCTTGCGCATGGCTTCGATGACGGCGCGGTCAATGTCGTCTAACGGCTGGGTTGTTTGAATAGCAGTTTTTTCTTCCATAGCCATATTTTATCACTATTTTTCAAAAATTTCAATATTTTTATTCTTTTTCGTCAATATAAAAACCACCGCATTGATTTTCCTTCGCAGGTGACTGAAACAAAAAGCCGCCGACTGCGGCGCAATCGGCGGCTTGATAGGTCAGAAGCGGCGATTATTCCCCGCCCTTGACTTCCGTCCAAATTCGGTCGTAGAGCGGCGTGGCGTCACCGACATCCTCAATGCGGTGACCCGCGTCAATCGCCTCTTGCGGGACGTTGGTAATGGGCGAACCCATGTAGGCATTATAGAGGTCAGGCTGGTTTTCTTTGGCATATTCCAGCGCGGCGAGACTGGGATTGATGTAGGGGAAATCGCGCAGCATCATCCAGAACATGTTGCCCTGCATGGTGTAGTTAATCCAGGCGTAAGCGGCATCCAGATGCGGAGCGCCGACAGGAATCGCCCAGTTGTCCTGCCAGAGGATTGCCCCTTCAGTCGGATAGACGTAGGTGAAGGCAGGGTTTTCCTGAGCGGCAAGAAAGGCTTCGCCCGTCCAGGTGATGCCGAGGTCCACGTCGCCGGCGATGAGGGCAGTCTTGGGGCTGTCGCTGTCGAAGAGTTTGACGTTCGGCACCAGTTCCGCCAGTTTAACCTTGGCTTCCTCCAACTGGGCGGGGTCGGTGGTGTTGACATCGTAGCCGAGAGTCAGCAGGGTCATGCCGATGATGACGCGCGAGTCATCGAGGAAGACCATGCGCCCGGCGTATTCCGGATTCCACAAGTCGGCAAAGGACTTGGGAGGATTCTCCACCTTGTCGGCATTGTAGATGATGGCGTCCGTGCCAGCCTGATAGGGGATGGTGTATTCGTTGCCCGGGTCGAAGGGCAGGTCCATATAGTTCGGGTCGAAACTGGACATGGGGAGTTTGCCATGATCCAGTTTCTGGAGCATGCCCTGACGGATCATTAAACCAACGATGTAATCGGTCGGCTGGACGAGGTCGTAGTTGGTGCCGCCTGCTGAAAGCTTGGCGTACATTTCCTCATTGCTGGAATACTCATCGTGATTGATTTTGACACCATAAACCAATTCGAAACATTCCTTCCATTCGGCTGGAATGTATTCAGTCCACACAAAGAGGTTCAACTCCTGAGAAGAAACCTCCATTTTCTGCTCCGGCTCGGGGCAGACAAAGCCAGACGATGTGACCTTCTGGGTAGTTTCATCGCCGCCTCCACCTCCGCAGGCTGCCAGCGCGAGACTCATCATGGTCAGAAGCACCGTCAGTTTGAACAACAGGTTTTTGCTCATCTCTTCCTCCTTAGAAGATTTGTTTGGTTTTTGAAACACACGGACTTCGCCGTGGTTTTCACAACAAGTTTCAGGCTTCGCGGTTTTGCAGTCGTTGCAGGAGAATGACCGCCGTCAACACGATGGCAATCCAGATGGTGGACAGGGCGTTGACCTGCGGAGTGATGATGCGCCGCAAGAGACCATACACATAAATCGGCAGGGTGGTCGCGCCGGGACCGGTGGTAAAGAAGGTGATGACGAAGTCATCCAGCGAAAGGGTAAAAGCCAGCAGTGCGCCCGAAAGCACACCGGGCAAAATCATCGGGAAGGTGACGCGCCAAAACGTGACCAGTTCATTTGCGCCCAAATCCATGGCGGCTTCCTCGTAGGATTTATCGAACCCCTGCAAACGCGCCTGCACCACCAAAGTCACAAAGGGGACGCTGAAGGCGATGTGGGAAACGATGACCGTCCCCAGTCCGAGGGAGAGGCGGGAATCGCCTGCCAAGCCAAGAGCGCTGTTCAAAACGCCGAATAGCTGGCTGAAGAGGGTCAGTATTCCAATTCCCATGACGATTTCAGGGATGACGATGGGGATATAGAGGAAAATTTGCGAGAAGGGTTTCATCCGAAAGTTATAGCGCTGGAGCGCGAGCGCCGCCATCGTGCCGATGACCGTGGAGGTCAGGGTGGAGATGAAGGCAATGGTCAGCGTGTTGCGCGCCGCCGCGCCGACCTCGCGGTTGCGTGAGAGTTCGCAAAACCAGTGAAAGGGTCCGCACGGGCTTTGGGTGACGAGACTGCCGCTGGTTTGGAGAGGTCCAAACGAAGGAATGAAACCCTCGAACAGAATATTCGTGCGCGAGGCATTGAAGGCATACAACACCAGCACGACAATGGGCGTGTACAGGAAGAGGTACACCAGAACGGTGGCAACACGGATGAAAGGATGCCGGCGGTAGGGGTTCATGCCGCGATAATCTCCTCTCCGAATCCGAATTTACGGGTGTAGAAGTAGGTCACGATGAGGGTCATGATCATCAGGATCAACGAGGCGGCAGAACCGAAGGTTGGGTCGCGCGCCGAAAGGAATTGATTCTGGATGAGGTTGCCCACCAAAATCACCTGTTTGCCGCCCAGCAAGTCCGAAACGATGAACGTCCCCATGACCGGGATGAAGACCAGGATGGTGCCTGCCACCACGCCGGGCATGGAGAGCGGCAGCGTCACACGCAGGAAGGTGCGGAACGGGTTTGCTCCCAAATCGGCGGCGGCTTCATACAGCGGCAGTTCGATTTTTTCCAGCGAAGTGAAAATGGGCAAAATCATGAACGGCAGAAACTCGTACACCATGCCGACCAGCACCGCGCCGGGCGTGTAGAGCATTTGAAGCGGCTGAAAAGGAATGCCGAACTGTGCCGCAATCCAGCCCAGCACGCCATTGATGACGCCCTGCTCGCGCAGGAGCATCATCCAGGCATAGACGCGGATGACGAAGTTGGTCCACAGCGGTACGAGCACCAGCATGAGGAAGGTATTGCGGCGGCGGGGGTGCGAGCGGGCAATGAAGTACGCCAGCGGGTAGGCGAGCAAAATGACAATCACCGTCGTCCAGAATGCCAGCGTGAGCGAGCGCCACAAAATGCCGGCATAGAGCGGATCGAAGCAGGCGGCTTGCCCGCCCGGACAATCGGTGCTGTAGCCCAATAACCGAAGGTAGTTGTGAAAGGAGAAGCCGTAAATTACGCCGCCATCCGGGCTGCGCCTGCCAAAACTCACAACCAGCGTGAGGAAAAGCGGAATCACCAACAGAACAAACAGCCACAAGGTAGTCGGAAGCGCCAGCAGTGTGCCCTGCCAGGCTTTGTTTTCACGAAGCCGTTGAAGCATGTCACGCCTCCTTTTTCAAGACCAGCGTGTTTTCCGGCATCAGGTACACACCGACCTGCTGATCTTTGTGATAGAAGGAGAACGGGTCGAGGCGGGAAATGCGGTTCTGTTCCATGACCTTCAACCGCACCCCGTTGCAGTCGAGATACACATGCGTATCGGAACCGATGTAGATGGAGTTGATGATTTTTGCGCGGAAAATTCCTTCCTTCCCGTCGTCGTACTCCACGATGCGGATCTTCTCCGGGCGGATGGAAATGACGACTTCTTCGCCGTTGACCAAATCCTTCGACATCGGCACACCGCTCAACTCGGCGTTCAGGGCAGGGACAAAGACGCTCGCTTCATCCGCCGAAATGGACTTGATCTTTCCATCCAGAAAATTCGACTCGCCGATAAAGTCTGCCACGAACTTGTTGGCGGGGCGCTCGTAGATTTCGACCGGCGTGCCCATTTGCATGACCTTGCCCTTGCTCATCACCGCAATGCGGTCCGACATGGTGAGGGCTTCTTCCTGGTCGTGGGTGACATAGATAAAAGTGATGCCAACTTCCTTCTGGAGCGCCTTGAGTTCCAACTGCATTTCCTTGCGCAGTTTCAAGTCCAGCGCGCCAAGCGGTTCGTCGAGGAGCAGCACATCCGGCAGTTTGACCAGCGCCCGCGCCACCGCCACGCGCTGCTGCTGCCCGCCGGAGAGCTGACGGGGTTTACGCCGCTCCATGCCGGTCAGTTGAACCATCTCCAGGGCGCGTTTGACGCGCTTTTCGATTTCGCTCTTGTCCGCTCCTTCCATCTCCAACCCAAACGCCACGTTTTGATAGACCGTCATGTGCTGGAAGAGCGCATAGTTTTGAAACACGGTATTGACCTTGCGCTGGAAGGGCGGCGTATGCCCCATTGGCTTGCCCTCGATATACACCTCCCCCGCGGTGGGCCACTCGAAGCCGGCGATCATGCGCAGGGAGGTGGTCTTGCCGCAGCCCGACGAACCCAGCATCGAGAAGAACTCGCCGTTCTTGATCTGCATGGTGACATGATCCACGGCGTTCAAAAGATTCCCCTCTGGTGTGACAAATTGTTTTACGACATCCCGTAGTTCGACTGCAAACTCACTTCGCATCTATCTTCTCCTCAGGATAGGATTTGATACTGTCTTTTGTAGAACATGTTGTAGGACAAGTCTATAGACTTATCCTACATTTTACCCTCATCCCCTCGGATGAGGGGCGAGGGTCACAATGTCTTTGCCACTGCGCCGACCGCATCGCGCAGGCGGTTCAAACCTTCGTCAATTTCTGCCTGCGTGATGATGAGCGGCGGCTCGATGCGGATGGTTTGCGAACTGGTGAGCGTGCCAGCCACCAGCACGCCGCGCTTGAACAACTCCGCCGCCACCTTGTAACCGAGCGCCGGCGAACGGAAGTGCTGACCGATGAGCAAGCCTTTGCCGGTCACCTTCTCGTAGATTTGCGGAAACTCCTCCGCCAGGTCGCTCACTTTTTCGATGAGGTAACTGCCCTTCGCCGCCGCGCCCTCCCAAAGTCGGTCGCGAAGCGTGACGCGGATGGCGGCAATGGCGGCAGAGCAGGCTAACGCGCCGCCGCCGGTCGTCGTGGTGTGCATGAACGGATTCGGGTACATCATCGGCTGGAAGATTTCCTCGGTGGTGGTCACCGCACTGATGGGCATCACCCCGCCGCCGAGCGATTTGGCGGTGGCGATGATGTCGGGGACGACATCCCAGTGATTCACGCCCCACAGTTTCCCCGTCCGCCCCAGACCCGTCTGCACTTCATCCGCAATCAACAAAACCCCGTGCTTCTTCGTCGCGGTGCGGATGCGGGACCAGAAGTCATCCGGCGGGACAATCGCGCCCGCCTCGCCCTGAATCGGTTCGAAGATGACCGCCGCCACGCCGATGCCGACCTTCTCGCAGATGTCAAGCTGCCGTTCCACCGCCTCCGCATCGCCGAATGGCACGTGATAAACCTGCCCGCCATAGAGCGCGCCCATGCGTTCGCGGTAATCGGCTTTGCCCATCATCGAGAGCGAGCCCATTGTCTTGCCGTGAAAGCCCTTGACCGCCACAATAAACGCCGATTTGCCCGTGTAGAGTTTGGCAATTTTGATGGCGGCTTCGATGGCTTCGGTGCCGCTGGCGGCGAACCACGAGTACTTCAAATCGCCCGGCGTGATTTCCGCCATAAGTTTGGCAAGCACGCCGCGCAGCGGGTCAATCAATTCCTGCGAGGGCATGGGACTGCGCTTTGCCTGCGCGATGACCGCCTCGACTACTTCGGGATGAACCCAGCCGAGGTCCATCATGCCGTAGCCGCCCAGCCAGTCAATGTATTTGCGCCCCAGCACGTCGGTGAAGACCGAGCCATTGCCCGACCATTCCACCGACGCCCAGTCGCCCGCCTCCGTCACCGACTTGCGGTATTCCAGCCAGCCGCGGTTGAAGTGTTCGGCGAAGTTGTGTTTGGATTCGTTGATGATCCATTTGGCTTGCGCCTCGTCGGGGAAGCGCTCCTGTTTGATGATGTCGAGCCAAGTGTTTGCGTAAGAGAGTGCGTTGTCGTAGGTCATAATTCCTCAAGAGATGGTGATTGGTGAGTAGTAAATGGTAATTGGTAATTGGCAAGTGGTAATTACCATTTACCAATTACCAAATTAAAACTTCCTCGTCCACTCGCGGGGCCAGCGCTCCACCACCACTTTCTTCTGCGTGAAGAACTCCACCGCGTCCATGCTTTGACCGTGCATGTCGCCGAAGAAACTGTCCTTCCAGCCGCTGAAGGGGAAGAACGCCATCGGCGCGGCAACCCCGATGTTGATGCCGATGTTGCCCGCCTCGACCTCGTACTTGAACTTGCGCGCCGCCGCCCCGCTCGATGTGAACAGGCTCGCCTGATTGCCGTACATGTGACTGTTCGCCAGCGCAATCGCCTCTTCGATGGTGTTGACGTGCATCAGCCCCAGCACGGGACCGAAGACCTCCGTCTTCCAGAGTTCGCTTCCGGGCTGAACATCGGCGATGACCGTCGGGCGGACGAAGGAGCCTTTTTCGTAGCCTTTGACCACCGTCCCGCGCCCGTCCACGCAGACCTTTGCGCCTCCCTCGGACCCGATGCCGATCAACTGCTCGATGCGCGTTTTACTCGCCTGATTGATGACCGGTCCCATCTGCACGCCCGCGTCCATGCCGTAGCCGACCACGCGCGAGGAGGCGGCGTCGCAGATCAACTCGGTGAAGGTGTTGCGCGCCTCGGCAACCGTCACAGCGAGGGAAACTGCCAGGCAGCGCTGCCCCGCGCACCCGAAGGCGGAATCGGCGACGATCTTCGTCGCCATCTCCATATCGGCATCGGGCAAAATGATGACGGGATTCTTCGCCCCGCCCTGCGCCTGTACGCGCTTGCCGTGCGCCGCGGCAGTGGCGTAGATGTACTTCGCCACATTGGTCGAACCGACGAAGGTAATCGCGCGGATGGTCGGATGCTCAAGAATGCCGTCCACCGCCTCCTTCGCGCCGTTGACTAGGTTGATCACGCCCTTCGGGAAACCGACCTGCTCGATGAGTTTGAAGATGTACTGCATGGTCATCGGCACTTTTTCCGAAGGCTTGACGATGTAGGTGTTGCCCGCCGCGAGGGCGTAGGGCAGGTACCAGAAGGGAATCATGCCGGGGAAGTTGAAGGGCGCAATCGTGGCGCACACGCCCACCGGCTGGCGGATCATCGTCTCGTCAATGCCTGAGGCGATGTCTTCCACAAACTCGCCCTTGCCCAAGTGCGGCATCCCGCAGGCGACTTCCACGTTTTCCACGGCGCGCACCATCTCGGCGCGGGATTCTTCGAAGGTCTTGCCGCACTCGTCAGTGATGAGTTTGGCGATTTCGTCCATGTGTTCGCGCAGGAGGTTGCGGAGTTTGAACAGGTACTGCACGCGGTCGTTGACTGGGACCCGCCGCCAGCCAGGGAAGGCTTCCGCCGCCGCGCGCGCCGCCGCGTCCACATCGGCTTTCGTGCCGAGCGGCGTGCGGGCGATGACCTGCCCCGTGGCGGGGTTGATTACGTCGAAGTATTCGGGGGCGTTTGGTTTGATCCATGCGCCGTTGATGTAGTTGAGGATGTCCATGAGTTACTCCAAAAAGTGATTGGTAATTGGTAATTGGTGCGTTCAGGGAGCGGCGCGGGGCGCGAGGACGATAATCGCCATGCCCAGGATGGCGACGGACGCACCGAGGACATCCCACAGGCTGGGGCGAATGCCCTGTACGAACCACAGCCAGGCAAGCGCGGTCGCCACGTACACCCCGCCGTACGCCGCGTAGACTCGTCCTGCCGCGATGGGATGCAGCGTCAGCAGGTAAACAAACAGCGCGAGCGATAAGGCGGCTGGAGCCAGCACCCATATCGGCGCGCGTCCCTTGAGCCAAAGCAAGGGAAGGTAACAGCCGAGGATTTCGGCAATGGCGGTAACAGCAAAGAGCAGGGTTGTGGTGAGGAGATTCATAAGGTAATTGGTAATTGGTGATTTTCGAGGGGGAAGGACGGGAAGGGGGTCACCCGCCCTCCACAATCTTGATTTCCTCTTCCGTCAACCCATACAACTCATAGACCAGCGCGTCTATGGCGGAATCGGTCGCCTGGATTTGGCGCTCCAGCCGTTCTTTTTCCTGCGGGGTCTTGGCGGCGGGCAGTTTTTTGTGCAATTCGAGCATTTGCTCCACCAGCGAGACGATGCGGTCGTGCGCCGCTTTGTCGGCGGGGTTGGCGAAGTCTATCGGGCGGATGGGGAGTTGTTTCATCCGAAAGGTTTTAACTTGTGCAAACGTGCGTCCTTCTTCTTGCGACCATTGACGATAAATATAGGTCAACAACTTTGAGTTCAGCAAGCCCAATAAGTAATGATAGGTAATCTTCTTTTCCCATTCACCACGAATAACTACCACATGAACAGTTTTGTCTGTTAAATAACCGTTTGAATCCAAAGTTGCTATTATGTGGTCAGCCGTTTGCCGATAGATAATTTTGGTTCTCTCAAGGAATTCTGGACTAAACCGCAGTGTATCTACTTCGGGATCGAGTAACCTCTTGTAATTGTGCCTCAACCAGTGATTGCCGAACTTGAGATTATATCTATCTAAATCTCTGCCCTTTATATATGGTCGGTCTTTATCGTCTTGCCTTTCGCCATCATACATTGTTCGGTCAGCAATTGAGCCACCCCTCGTTTTTCCTCGCCCTTGTGTCCAATAATTCAATCCAACATCTTTTACCCACGCAATTTCATCCAGTTTAGTTTTGTTATGCGCTATTTTTGAAATAACGGGATTAATATTTGACCATGTCAGTGAATAAATTAAATCACTTGTTAATTTAACAAAAGGCAAGTCACTCAAGGAAAACTCGTTTTGTTCGACTTTGCAAAAATCAACTTCGTCGTTTTCTGGCTTTCTTGACTTTTGAAAGAACAAGAGCGAGGTAAATACATTTGGCTGATCAAAAATTTGAACCGTACCAAAGTCAATAATTTTCTGAAGATTTACATTATTCAACAAATATTTCTTAAACTCCTCAAAATAATTTCCTAATAAAAAGGTGTTCGGAATAATAAACCCAAACATTCCGTTATCCTTTAACAACGAAACGCTTTTTTGAGAAAAGGCAACATAGGTATCGTTATTTCTAAGAAAGGCTGGATACGCTCTTTCTAAATACGGTTTAGTCCTCTCGTCAAACACTATTCCATACGGCGGATTGCCAATCACGGCGTCGAACCCGCCCCCACCCTGCCCTCCCCCAAAATCCGCTGGATTTTTGGGGAGGCGTCCTGAAGGGACGGAGGGGGTAAACACCTGCGGGAACTCGCGTTCCCAGTCAAAAGGATTCACGCGGCGGATTTCTTCCGCGTCGGGCATCAACTGCCCCTCGAAATAATCCCAGCCGATGAGCGAATTGCCGCACTTGATGTTGTTTCCCAGGTCGGGCAAAACGCGCTCCATACCCAGGTCCAACTGTCCGCTCACGCCTTCCAGCGCCTTGAGCAGCAGCGAAAGTTTGGTCACTTCCACGGCTTGGGGGTCAATGTCCACGCCGAAGATGTTGTTGAGCAGAATTTCCTTTTTCTTGGCGATGGTGAGGCGGTAAGACCCCCTCCCAGCCTCCCCCAAATTCTGCGAATTTGGGGGAGGTGTCCTGCCGAAGGCAGGGACGGAGGGGGTAAGGGCTTTCTGCTTCACCCATTTTTCGGGGTCGTTGTTCACATACCAATTCAAATGCCAGTCGAGCAAAAATTGATACGCGCCAAGCAGGAACGTCCCCGAGCCGCAGGCGGGGTCCACAATCTTCAACTTCGCCACGTCCGCAGGCGTGAGTCCCCCTCTCCCTTTGGGAGAGGGGTTAGGGGTGAGGTCGCCTTCCAGCAACTTCCCCACCGTATTCTTGACGATGTAATCCACGATGTAGGTCGGCGTGTAATAAACGCCTCCCGCCTTGCGGACCTCGGGCTTCTCCTCCACTTTGGCTTGATGCCCCGCCGTCAGGCGAATCACCTTGCCCAGGAAACGCTCATAGACCTGACCCAAAATATCGGCGGGGATGTACAGGAACGCATACGGACTTTGGGGATAATACAGGTTGGAGATGATGTCCCGCAAAACCTTGTCGTCAATCTTCAAGTGGAGCGTCAGATCGTCGGGGCGGCTGGACTCGCCCTTCTCGCTCTTGAAGTGAAACAAGCCAGAGTTATATTTCGTGTCCGCCCGCTGGAATAACTCGCAGAATTGGGCATAGACTCCCTCACCCCCTTCCCCTCTCCCTGCGGGAGAGGGGTGAGGGGTGAGGGCAATATCCCGCAGTTGATTTTCAGGCTCGATGCCGCGCTCTTCGCAGATTCGCAAAAAGACGATGCGGTCAATCGTCATCTGCACGGCATAATTCAAGCCGTCAAGGTCAATCTGCGGATTTCGCAAAGCGATGTTCTTCGCCAGCAGTTCGCGCCAGCGTTCGATTTCCTGCAAAAAGGCGTCGTCCACGTCCGCCGTGCCTTTTTTGCCCTTTGTCCCCTCGGCGAACTTGGCGAGCGAGCCTTTGCGAATCGCCTCGGGCGAAAAGAGTGACGCAATCTCATCCCAGCGCTCCGCATACTCTTTGTAATGGATGAGCAGGATTCGCCCGACCGACGCCTTGTCGTTGATGCTGGGCTTGGCGCGGCAATCATAAACGGCGAAATGCTCGAAGTCGGTCAGGATGTTGATGGGAATCTTTGCGCTCCAGCCGTATCTGCGGATTTGGAACGCCGCTTCCTGACTCGCTTCAATCTTGACCGAGGGCTTTTTCGCCTCCACCAGGAAGTCGAACCTGTCCCCGCGCCCCACGCGGAAGGCGTAATCGGCTTTCTTCTGCTGACCCGCCACCTCCACCGAAAACTCGTGGACGACCTCCTTGCTCAACTCGTCGTAGCCTTTTTCGTTGGCGACGTCCCAGCCCAGCGCGGCGAAGAACTTGTCCAAAAACTCGCGGCGCAGTTCGGTCTCGTTCTTGCTGGAACGGTACGCCTCCAAATTCTGCTCGAACGTCTCGACCAGTTTGTAAATCATGTCAGGCGCGGCGTTTTTCATTGGAGAATCCATCAACCAATTACCATTTACCAATTACACAACCTGCGTATCCATCAACTCCGCCAAACCTTCATCCAATAAGTTCAGCCCCTCATCCAATTGCTCCTCCGTAATCACCAGCGGCGGGACGACGAACAGGATGTTCTTGAAATTGAACACGTACACGCCGTTGGCAATCAGGAAATTCTTGAGCGGGGTCAAATCCATCGGCTCTTTGGTCTGACGGTTCTTCACCAGTTCGAGCGCGGAAAACAGACCGATGTAGCGCACGTCGCCCACCGAGGGATGTTTCACCTTCAACTCTTCGAGGCGTTTGCCGAGATGTTTTCCCACCTTCTTCGCGTTCTCGAAGATTTTCTCCTCTTCATAGACTTCAATCGTCGCCAGCGCCGCGGCGCACGCCAACGCGTGACCGTTGTACGTCAGCCCCGCGTACAGCACTTTGTCATCGAAGAACTTCGCAATCTTCTCGCGCACGATCACCGCGCCGAGCGGCACATACCCCGACGTGATGCCCTTCGCCGTCGTGATGATGTCGGGAACGACGCCCCAATTGTCCACCGCGAACCACTCCCCCGTCCGCCCCCAGCCGCTCATCACCTCGTCCGAGATGAGCAGGATGCCGTACTTGTCGCAGATTTCGCGCATACGAGACCAGTAGTCGTCGGGCGGGATGATGAGTCCGTTCGTGCCGGTCACGCCCTCGAGGATGATGGCGGCGATCTGGTCTGGACCTTCGTGCTGGATCACCTCTTCGACGTGGCTGATGCACTCGCGGTGACAGGTCTCCCGCGTCCAGCCGAAGGGACAGCGGTAGCAATACGGGTCGAGGAAGTGGACGACGCCCGAAATGGCAGGCTCGGCGGGCAGGCGGCGGTAATCGCCCGTCAACGCAATCGCGCCGTGCGTCGCGCCGTGATAGGAGCGGTAACGCGCCAAAATTTTATGCCGCCCCGTGTAGAAGCGGGCAATCTTGATGGCATTCTCGTTTGCCTCCGCGCCGCCGAGGGCGAAGAAGGTCTTCTTCAAATCGCCGGGCGTAATCTCAGCCAGTTTCTTTCCCAGCAAGCCGCGCGGTTCGGTGGCTGCGCTCGGGCTGACAAAGGTCAACTTTGCCGCCTGCTCCTGAATCGCCTTGACGATTTTCGGGTGCTGATGTCCGGCGTTCTGGTTCACGAGTTGCGATGCGAAATCGAGATAGCGCTTGCCGTCCGCATCCCAGAAATACACCCCTTCAGCGCGAACCACCGGGATGGGATTCACCTGTCCCTGATTGGACCAGGAGAAGAAGGTGTATTCCTTGTTGAGGTCAATGATTTCCTTGGATGTTAGAGTCATTGGATTCTCCATGCATCGTATGTAAGTACACAGGTACACAGGTACATGTGTACTTGTGTACTTGTCTACTTGTTTACGTCTTTAACGATCTCCGCATACACATTCAGCGTCTCGTCAATATCCGCGTCGGAGTGTTCGTAGCACAGGAACCACGGCTCGCGGGCATCATGGTCGGGCATCACGCCGCGCTCGATGGCTTTCTCGGCAAGACGAAGATACAGATCGTGATCGCTCTTCGCCCAATCGCGCTGACAGGTCACCGCCTCTACACCGAGCGAGAACGAGAACATGGCGGGATAGCCCGTCATCGCAACGGGTATGCCGTTTTCCTCGAAGATGTCCTTCAAGCCGTCCATCAGGCGCTGTCCGCGCTGGGCGATGGTTTGAAGGATTGGCTTGGATTTGAGCAGGCTCAAGGTCGCATACGCAGCGGCGACGCCGGGCTTGTTGTTCGTGTACGTCCCGCCTTGCGCCACGCCCTGCCCGATGATGGACATGATCTCGCGTTTCCCGCCGAACGCCGCAATCGGGTAGCCGTTGCCCAGGGCTTTGGCATACGTCGCCAGGTCCGGTTTGATGCGGTAATACTCCTGCGCGCCGCCGTTGGCAATGCGGAAGCCCGTCTTCACTTCATCGAGGATGAAGACGCATCCGTATTCTTCCGTCTTCCTGCGGATGAGTTCGAGGAATCCCTCCTGCGGATTGATGGCGGCGCAATTTCCCTGACACGGCTCGGTGATGACCGCCGCAATCTGCTCGCCATAGGAACGCATGACGCGCTCGAAGCCTTCGAAATCGTTGAAGGGCAGCGTGATGATAAATTCGCGCATCGTCTTCGGGATGCCTGATGAGGCGGGAACGGGAATGGGACTCCGCCGATTCCCATACGCTTCCACCGGCGCATACGTGGACCAAAGCGTGTGGTCATGAAAGCCGTGATAATTGCCTTCGAATTTCAAAATGATGTCGCGCCCCGTATATGCCCGCGCCACGCGGATGGCGTGCATGGTCGCTTCGGTGCCTGAACATGCCAGACGAACCATTTCAACGGCGGGAGCCATCTCGGTAATCATTTCCGCGACAGCCACCTCCAGTTCCCCCGTCATGGCGAAGAGAATCCCTTTCTGGATTTCCTCGATCACCTTCCTGTCAACCTCGTCGTAGGCGTGACCGAGGATGATCGGTCCGAATGCCATGCGATAATCAATGTATCGTTTTCCATCCACATCCCATAAATACGCGCCTTTGGCTTTTTCGACATAGGGCGTAATGCCCTCGCCCCAATAGCGAAAATTCGAGTTGACACCGAGCGGTATCACCTCCATAGCGCGTTTTTGCAAGGCATGGGTTTTCGAACCGAACATGAGAACTCCTCCTTATTTGGTCTTTGCTGTTTCTTCTTTTTCGGATAACGCTGTTACAACGCTTTCCGGCACCCGCCACTGATACACATCTTTGATAATCAGGGGAACAATCGAAGTGGTCGTCTTTCGAACGCCGGGGACCTTACGCACCACTTCTGTGATGAATTGGTAAATCTCCGCCGTATCTTTTGCCACAACCTGAATACTGACATCCGATTCCCCGATTCCGCAGGCGACGTAACTGACATTGTCGAATTCCACCATTTTCTTCGCCACTTCCATAATTCGATCCGCCTCGACCTCGAGCCAGATGTCGGCAATGGTGGTCAAGCCAAACGCCTGAGGCTTGGCGACGGCGCTGATCTGAATAATCCCCGACTCGATCATGCGGTCAATGCGGTAGCGAATAGCGCGCTCGGAGATGTCACCAATGCGGCGCGCAATCTCCGAGGCAGGCATACGCCCGTCTTCGAGTAGAATGTTGACGATTTTGACGTCAATTTTGTCGAAATTATACATATTTTTACCAACTTCCCTTCCGATAGCGATACTGCAAGCAGTATGTTACGCTACTTTCTACGATGCGTCAAGAACATCATCCTGAGGTATGAAGTCATGTGGAGCAATGGCGTCTCGACGAAACCAACCGCAAAGAATGTCAGAGGCACAAGGCTCCAGCGGTTCCCCCTGTAATCTTTGCTGGCTTGGTTGGAGCGAGATAATTTGAGGATGCCACGAAAAACAAACCTATTCCCTCTGTCTTTATCACCCAGAAAACCTATGACTACGTGCGTCCGCGTTAGTGGATTGGCCTCAGAGAGTGTCTGAAAACTGATATTGTGCGTAAGCGACGTTCTCTAACGTCGCTGGATGCGCAAGAGAGCGCATCCTACGCATTTTTGGAGCAGTAGAAATCTCTTTTCAGACACTTTCTCAGAAAAACGTTGATAGCGCTGATTGTGCAAAAAAACCGACACCACTACAAAAGCCAATTAACCACGAAGGGCACATCTGAACGGTTATGCTGACAAAAGAGAAAAACGCTTCTTGCCGGTGAAACTGCAAGCGACAGACAGAATACGGGGTTGAGAAAATTCATTCGCGCCTTGCTTGACAATCCCCAAGTCACCAAGTAAAATTCCGCACGCTTAACAACAGAATATCGCCGAGATAGCTCAGTTGGTAGAGCACGCGACTGAAAATCGCGGTGTCCACAGTTCGATTCTGTGTCTCGGCACTCTCGGCTGAAAGTTAGTCGAAAGCGCGGGCGTGGTTCAGTGGTAGAACGTCTCCTTGCCAAGGAGAAGGTCGTGGGTTCGAATCCCATCGCCCGCTCAGATCTTTAACACGGCGTCGTGGCCAAGTGGTAAGGCAAGGGTCTGCAAAACCCTCATTCAGGGGTTCGAATCCCCTCGACGCCTCTTGTAAATCATTTTCGCACTGTAACTGACGCCGCAAGGCGTCTTTTGTTTTTGTGAAAGGATTGCAAGGCTGTTGCCGGGAGTTTGTTTTATAATGACTGATGTTTTGAGAAACCAAAGGGCGGTTATGTCGTCATGACAAGGAATTGACTTGTGATAAAGATACTTTATGTCGAGGATGAAATCGCGCACGTCGAACTGGCGCAGCGCACGCTGGAGGATAATCTCAAAGTGGAGTTTGTCCTGCTTCACTGCGACTCTATCACAGCGGCGTTGAATATCCTCGAGCAGGAAGCGGACATTGACCTGGTTCTCTCCGACCTGCGTCTGCCGGACGGCTCGGGGCTTGACTTGTTGAAGAGGATCAAGGAAATGCCGATGCCCCCGGCAGTAGTTTTGGTGACCGGGCAGGGAGATGAGCAAGCGGCGGTCGCAGCACTCAAAGCAGGAGCAGCAGATTATCTCGTCAAACAGAGCGATTATTTGCACCGCCTGCCGGTGGTCATCACAAACGCCGTAGCGCAAAATAATCTGACGCGCGAACAGGCGGCAAAACGAGAAGCCGAGGTGCGGTATCAGGCGCTGGTAGAGCAGATGCCGGCAGTCGTATTTTTGGACAAGGCGGATGAATTCGAAAAGACGCTTTACATCAGTCCCCGCATCGAGGAGCTCACCGGCTACAGCCCTGCTGAATGGAAATCGGATGATTTCTTTTGGGAGAATCACATTTATCTCGACGATCGTGAACGAATATTGGCGGCAGACAGAAGGTCGCACAATATGGGGGAGCCTTTCTCCGAAGAATATCGCTTCACTTGCAAAGACGGACGCATAATCTGGCTTAAGGAAGAGACAAAGCTAATCCGCGATAGAGACGGCAGTCCTCTGTACTGGCAGGGCATTCTAATAGACGTTACACAAGAAAAAGAAAACGAGCGCGCCCTGCAGCGGCAGTTGCAGGAATTACGGGTTTTGAACGCCATCACTATGGCTGGCACGGAAATCACATCCGAGGATGAAATCATCGAAAGAGTCGTCCAGGTCGTTTCGTCGGTATACAACGAGGTATGCGGCGTGTTGATGCTCAACGAGCAGGGCAATACGCTAATCCCTCATCCTTCGTATGTTGGGGCAAATGTCGAAAACGAGAAGGATGGCTTTTCAATAACGCGAGGGGTAACCGGTAAAGCGGTAAGACTGGGCGTATCCATTCGACTGGGAGATGCCACACAGGAGCCGGCGTTCATCGAGTTGGTCAGCGGAATACGTTCCGAATTGTGCGTTCCCATCCGCGTCAACAAGAAGATTATCGGCGTATTCAACGTCGAAAGCAGAAAGCCGAATGCCTACGACGAGGAGGACGAACAATTTCTGGAGACCGTGGCGGGAGCGCTGGGAACAGCTTTGGAAAACGCGCGCCTATACGAGACCGAACGCAGGCGGCGCGTGGAGGCGGAGTCCTTACGCGAGGCGACATTTGCCCTAAGCACTCATATCGAACTTGAGCCTTTGCTCGATCAAATTTTGGAATCTGCCCAAAAGATCGTGCCGTACGACAGCGCCTCCATCTTCATGGAAACCGGCGACGGCAGCATGGAAATTGTCGCCGCAAAAGGCTTCCCGCCTGAAACAAAACTGGTCGGCAGAAAAGTGCCGTATACAGCCCAGTGGACGGAACTGGTCAACACACGCCGTCCCATGATCATGGCAGACGCGCAAGCCGATCCGCGCTTCGAAAAATGGGACGTTTCGGAAAAAATTCGCGGTTGGATGGGCGTCCCCATGATTTCGCAGGATGAAGTGGTCGGCTTCATCAACCTCGACAGCCACCGCCTCAATGCCTTTACCGAGCGCGATGTAACCCTCATCCAAACCTTTGCCAATTCCGCCGCAGTGGCAATCCAAAATGCGATTCTGTTCAAAGCGGAACGGGAACAGCGGCAGCGCGAAGAATCCATGCTGGAATTGATGCGCGTCACCACCTCCACGCTGGAATTGGACAAAATCATGCAAACCATCCTTCAGCACATGCTGAGTCTAATCCCAAGCGATTCGGGAACGATTCAACTGCTGGAGGGAGACAAACTACGCATTGCCGCCACACATGGATTTCCTGCCGGCATATTTACCCCCGGACAAGTGCTTCCACTGCAAGATTCGATTCTCAAACAGCGCGCCATCCAAACCGTTCAACCGGTTTGGGTCAACAATACACGGCAGGACCCCGGTTACAAATTTATCAAAGGGGCGGAATATGTCAATTCGTTTATGGTAATTCCCCTGACATACAAAGGAGATGTCATTGGCTTAGCCACGCTGGACAGCCGGCAAACCAACCGCTACACAGCCAAAGACGCCGAATTTGCCTTTGCCATCGCCAACCAAGCCGCCATTGCGATTGGGAACGCCCGGCTTTATCAGGAAGCCGTACGGGCATCGGAACGCCGCGCCATCCTGCACCGCATCAGTCAGGACATTGTCCGCTTTACCCAGGACACCGAACAAATCTACGCCGCCATCCATGAAGCGGCGACAAAGTTGATGCCGTGCGATGTATTCCTCATTACACTAATCAACAATGACCAGACCGAGATCACTGCAGTCTATGCGGTCGAGGCGGGAAAGCGATACGCACCCGAGAGCGTACCTGCCAGCAAAGGCTTCAGCGCCGACATTATCAACAACGGGAAAAGTGTCATCCTGAAGGACACACCGGATATCGAGCAGACGCGGGCGGTCAGGTTTGGATCCCCCAAGCGCGTTCGCTCGGTCGTAGCCGTCCCCATGCGCATCGGCAAAAAGGTGATCGGCATGATTTCGGCGCAAGCCTATGAACCGAATTCCTACGGCGACGAAGAACAAGTCCTGCTGGAAATGCTCGCCACTCACGCAGCGATCGCCATCGAAAACGCACGCCTCTTCCAAGAAGAAAGCCGCCGCACACAAATCATCGAAACCATGGTGGAGATTGCCAATGAAATCGCCACCACGCAGGATATTACGCCCGTCCTCGAAAAGATTACACAGCGCGCTCTCGAACTTCTGCATGCCAACCGCGTTGCCATTTACCGGCTCCAGGATGACAATCGCACCCTAAAAGCTATTGCGGCGCAGGGACAATACAGAAGCGAACTCTTCGCCCAACCCATTCAGGTCGGACAGGGCATCACCGGCAGCGTAGTCGCCAGTGGAAAAGCCGAAATTATTGAAATCGTTGCCAGAGATGCGCGGAGAATTCACCTTGCTGGCACCCCAAAAGACGAAGCAGAATACGAGACCATGATGTCCGCTCCGTTGATTCTGCGCGGCAAGTGCATCGGCGCAGTGAATGCCTGGAGACTGCGAACGAACGGCGTGTTCAGCCCGCTCGAATTGAGCTTCCTGACCAGTATTGCCAATCAGGTCTCGGTCGCCATTGAATCGTCGAATCTATTCAAGGAAATCGTGCGGCGGGCTCAAGAAGCCGCCGCCATCGCCGAAGTGGGGCGCGATATTTCCGCCACCTTGCAATTGGATGTGGTGCTCAACAAGATTGCCGCCTACGCCAAGAACCTGCTCAACAGTGAAAGCAGCGCCGTCTATTTACTCGACCCCTCAAAGCAAGTTTTGAAGGCAATTGCCGCCCAAGGCGCAGAAGCCGAACACATCATGAAATTCCCCTTGGAGATCGGACGAGGCATTTTAGGCAGCATTGCCCTCAACAAAACCGGAGAAATTGTCAACAACACCGAAAAAGACCCGCGTGCTATCGTCATCGCAGGCACAGCCTCCAACCCGCACGAAAACATCATGGGTGTGCCGGTGATGGAAAAAGACCAATTGACCGGGCTGGTGGTGGTCTGGCGCAGCGGCGCAGATAACGAATACAAATTATCCGATCTGAATTTTCTCGAAAGCCTTGCCCAGCAAGCCGCCACCGCCATCAAAAATGCCCGCCTCTACGATGAAGCACAGCGCCGTCTCCAGGAAGTCGAAACCATCAACCGCCTTTCCTCCTCTCTGCGCGCCACACAATCGCAGACCGAAATGTGCAACATCCTGCTCGACGAAACGCTCAACCTGCTTCAAACGCACAGCGGCTCGGTGTGGATTCACGACCCCGCAACCAACCTCATCGTTCAACGCGCCGCAAGAGGCGTATCCACACAAACAAAATACAAACGCCTCCGACCCGACCAGGGCATTGTGGGGCACGTGCTTACCACCGGCAAAACCCACATTTCTGCCGAACTCAAAAATGACCCCCTGCTCTTCGAAGGCAACCGTGAAGTAATTCTTGAAGGCTATCGAGGCGGCGGGATTCCCATTAAATCCAGCGATGGCATTTTGGGTGTGCTGCTGGTGCAAATCGAATCCAGCCGCCGCATGGAAGATTACATCCACCTGCTCGAAACCCTCGCCGAAATCGCCGGCAACGCCATCCACCGCGCCGACCTGTTCGAACAAAGCCAGGAACAGATTCGCAAGTTGACCACCCTGCGAGACATTGACGCCGCCATCGCCTCCTCCACCGACCTGCGCGTGACACTCAACATTTTGATGGATCATGCCCTCCGGCATCTCAAAGTGGACGCGGTGGATATCCTGCTCTACCACCCCGAACTGCAAAGCATGACGTATCTGTGCAGCGCCGGCTTCCGTTCCGCCTCACCCACCCGCCCCCTGACGCGCCTCGGCGAAGGGTTGGCAGGACAGGTCGTGATGAAGGGACGCATCGAACACATCCCGGATTTACAGGCAGCCGGAGAAATCGGGCGCGATCCGCTGCTCACTCGTGAAGGTTTTGTCTCCTACATCGGCGTTCCGCTGATTGTAAAGGGACAAATCAAAGGGCTATTCGAAATCTTCAACCGTTCGCCCCTCACCCCCAGTGAAGAGTGGCTGCAATTCATGCAGACTCTCACCGGGCAAGCCGCCATCGCCATTGACAATTCCCAGCTTTTCGAGAACCTGCAGCGTTCCAATCAGGAAATCCGCCAGGCATACGACACGACACTCGAAGGCTGGGCGCGCGCCCTCGAATTGCGTGACCGCGAGACCGAAGGTCACACCCGCCGCGTCACCCGCATGACCATGGACCTGGCACGCTATATGAACGTCAGCGAAGACGCCTTGATCAACATCTATCGCGGCGTGCTCCTGCACGACATTGGCAAAATGGGCGTACCCGATCAAATCCTGCGAAAGACAGGTGCATTAAATGATTCGGAATGGGCTGAAATGCGCAAACACCCGCAATATGCCTACGACCTGCTCTCCCCCATCCCTTATCTGCGACCCGCCCTCGACATTCCCTACTGCCATCACGAACACTGGGATGGAAGCGGCTACCCGCGCGGCTTGAAGGGCGAGCAAATCCCTTTGGCGGCGCGCATCTTCTCCGTTGTGGATATTTGGGACGCTCTGCTTTCTGACCGCCCTTACCGTAAAGCCTGGTCCCGCGACAAGGTCATCGCCTACATTAAGAGCGTCTCCGGCACCATTCTGGACCCACAGGTGGTCGAGGCATTCCTGAAGATGCTCAGCGAACAGGAAGCCAAAGAAAAGGAGTGACGCCGCGCGCCACTCCTTTTTATATCACTTCACGCGGATAAACTTCCGCTTGCCCACCTGCAGCACACCCGGATGTGGGAACGGCGCATCGCCGCGTTCCAGCACTTCCCCATCCAAACGCACCCCTTTTTGGTCAATCAAACGCCGCGCCTCACTGCGGCTGGACGCCATCTCCGCCGCCAGGATTACATCCAACACCGTTTGTCCCTCCTGCAGTTTATATTCGGGCATTTCCTCCGGTGTTTCCTTCTTCTGGAACATGCGGATGAAGGTCTCCTGCGCCGCCTGCGCCTCCGCCTCGCCATAGAAAATGGACGTAATCTCGAACGCCATCTTCATCTTCGCGTCGCGCGGATGCATCCTGCCGGAAGCCACTTCTTTTTCGATGGCTTCGATTTCATGCGGAGTCCAGCGCGTGGCAAGGCGCATATAAGTGCCCATCGCAAAATCGGGAATGGACATCAACTTGCCGTACATATCCTCCGCGCCGCTGTTGATTGGCACGATGTTGCCGGTGGATTTCGACATGCGCTGAACGCCGTCGGTGCCTGGCAAAATGCCGGTGATGATGCCCACCAGCGGTTTCTGCCCCAGCGCCTCCTGCAGTTTCCGCCCGGCGACAATGATATTGAACAACTGATCGGTGCCGCCCACCTGCACATCGGTCTGCAAAGCGACGGCATCGTATCCCTGCATCAGCGCATAGAACGTTTCGTGCAGGTAGATGGCTTCGCCTTTTTCGAGCCGCTTGGCAAAATTTTCACGCGCCAAAAACTGCTGAACCGTGAAATTCTGCCCCAGACGAATCAAATCCACCAGCGTCAACTTGCTCAGCCATTCGCCGTTATAGCGGATTTTGGTTTTCTCGCGGTCCAGCACACGGAAAGCCTGTTCGGCGTAGGTGCGGGCATTTTCGGCGACCTGCTCCTCGGTCAAGATGGGACGCGCCTTGTTCTTGTCCGAAGGGTCGCCCACCAGCGCGGTGTAACTCCCGATGAGGAACGTCACCTCGTGTCCCAAATCCTGAAACTGGCGCAGTTTACGCATCGTAATCGTATGCCCCAGGTGCAGGTCGGTGGAGGTGGGATCGTAGCCGCAATACACGCGCAGAGGTCTGCCTTCCTTTTCGGCTTCGATCAGGCGCTGGCGCAGTTCGTTCGTCATCGCCTGCTTCAACTCCTCATCGCCGTATTCGGTGCCTTGCATCAAAAGTTCGACCTGTTCTTCGATATTCATGGAAGCCTCTTCGTAGAGAATGTTACAAACAAAAACGCGCCCTCGATGGTGGGCGCGTTCGACTACACCATCGCAGGGGATTAAGGATGGCGCGAATAGTACACGTTCGCGATACAAACAACAGACATACGTTTATTATACAACATCACTGACCGAGGTTGAAGGAAAACGACCACGGACCGCGCACCGTATAAAACTCATCGCTGAAGACAATCTGCTCCGCCTCTTCCTGCGACATGGAGTCTGGTTTGCCCACAATTTGCAGAGTCTGCACCCCAGCCGACTCCACACACGCCAGCGTGATGGGAATGCCGCGTTCGGAAAGTTTCTGCTGGATTTTGAACAGGTAAATCGTGCAGTATTCTTCGGCGCGGGGCGGCGCAGCGATGGCATCAATGACGAGCGTGGCGGTAGTGAGGTCGGCGTCGGGCGGCACGTTGAAGAAGGTCAGGTCGTCGCAGCGCAGACCAGATTGTCCCTCCGCCGCTTCCTGCATGGTCAGCATTGTCGAGCCAAAGTCAGGGATGGAGCCGCCCGCATATTGCAGGCTGGCGCTCCAGATAGCCCAGTTGGACGTATCGAGCAGGGTGTAACAGACCTCGGCATGAACTTCCTTGCCGTCGCGCCAGGCGCGGTTCACGCGGACTTCGACCCCGCTGGCAGATTGAACCGCCGAAGCGGGCGCCGCTTCCAACGTGGGATAAGAGGGGTCAATATAAGCAGTAGGGGGCGGCGGCTCTGTCGGTGCACCAGTGGGCAACGTGCAGGCGGACAGGAATAGCAACACAACAAGGGTGATTTTTTTCATGCAGGCTCCTGAAGAGTTTCAGTTGAAAAGGTCGCGCACGGCGTCTGCCAGTGCGGGGAAGCGAAAAGTGTAGCCAAGTTCGAGCAGGCGTTTGGGTTGGGCATAACTGCCTTCGGTGAGCAGCACACTCATTTCACCCAGGGGGATTCTCAGCAAAAAGGCTGGCAGATGCAGCCAATATGGACGCTTCAATTCCCTGGCGATGATGCGCATGAACTCGGCGTTGGAAGTGGGCGTGGGCGCAATCAGGTTGAAGGGACCGTGTGCGTTTTCGTTTTGAAGGAGGAATTTGACCGCTCCCACATAATCGTCAATGTGTATCCATGGGACGGCTTGTTTGCCGTCGCCGAACCTGCCGCCGGCGAACAGGCGCACCGGCAGCGCCATGAGCGGGAACATGCCGCCGCGCCGCGCCAGGACAACCGCCGTGCGGATCACGACTCGCCGAACACCCAATTCCTCAATGGGTTGGGTGGCGTTCTCCCATGCCACCGTCAATTGCGCGAGAAAGTCTCCGGCGGGAGGGGTGGATTCGTCGGCGAGGGAATCGTTCCGCAAACCGTAGTGATTGATGCCGGAAGCCTGGATGAAGACGCGCGGGCGGCGGGCAGAGGCTTGGATGGCGGCGGCAAGCGCTCGTCCGGGCAAAACGCGGGAGTCGAGGAAGCGTCCTTTTTGGCGGCGGGTCCAGGGCCAGTGATCCAGTCCGTAGCCGGTCAGGTTGATCACCGCGTCCATTTCAGAGAGGCGATCTACCCAGCCGCCGGCGGTCGTTTTGCCATCCCAATGAATTTGGCTGGGATTTTGAGGGGCGCGGCGGGTCAGAACGAATATACGGTGACCGTCCTGTGCAAGGGATTGGACAAGGGCGGAGCCAAGGAAGCCGCTGCCGCCGGCGATCAGAATGTTCATGGGGGTTCTCCTGAATGACAGGTTCGTGGCATTACCCAAAGTGGATTTTACGAATTATGGCATCTGGCATATAATCATGCCTGTTGCGGAGGCAGAATGCACGAACCCGTGCTGGTGCTAAACGCCAATTTCGAACCGATCAACGTCTGTACCACGCGCCGTGCGGTGGGGTTGCTCCTGGCGGGCAAAGCCGACATGGTGATGAACGGACGCGGTCACATCAAAACCGTATCGCAGTTAATCCCGCGCCCCTCGATCATCCGGCTGGAGATGCAGGTCCACCGTCCGAGGCCCCGCGTCAAGTTGACGCGCCGCGAGGTATTTCGACGCGACAATTATACCTGCCAGTATTGCGGCAAACGCGATGGCGGCATGACGGTGGATCACGTCATTCCGCGGCACATGGGCGGCAAGCATGAATGGACGAATGTGGTAACCGCCTGCCCGCATTGCAATCACCGCAAGGGCGGGCGCAAGGTGGAAGAGGTTCACATGCAATTGCTGCATCCACCCAAGGAACCACCCGCCAGCGCCATGTATATCTTCGGAAGACATTTGAACGAATACCGCGAATGGGAACCATATATCAAAGGCTGGTAAGTTTCCACCAACCCCTCTCCATTGCGAGAGGGGTTTTGATTTACAGCACCTGCGCAAAAAGCCTTTCTTATTCACTAACCTGCGCCAATCTTCGCGAATTTTGAACGAAACGACACAGATTCGAGCATTCGTGGTCATCTATTCGCGGATGGTTTCCGGACGCACGGTGGAAAACAAAACGCGCCCTCGCGGACGCGCTTCTTTAGCGGGAAGGGAGGGATTCGAACCCTCGGTGGACCGGAGCCCACAACGGTTTTCGAGACCGTCCCATTCAACCACTCTGGCACCTTCCCAAATGCAGGACGAAATGAATTTCGCCCAACAGCGGCGAGATTATAACTTAAATTTCGACGCTGGAATGCAATTCGGGGTAATACACCTCGCGCATGGATTGTTCCCTAAGTTTTTCCATCAACGTTAGGGCGGGCTTTTCTTCGCCATGCACCAGGAATACCTTTTTGGCGGTCTTTTTGACTCTCAGAGCGTACTCTATGAGCAGGTTTTGCCCGGCATGACCCGACAAGCCGCCAATCGTGGCAATTTCCGCGCGGACGGTGTACGGCTCGCCAAAGATCTTGACATGCTTTTCGCGGTCGGCGAGGCGGCGACCAAGCGTATAAGGCGCCTGCCAGGAGACGATGCAGATGGTGTTCTTCGGGTTCTCGATGTTGTTACGCAGGTGATGCAGGATACGTCCCGTCTCTGCCATACCCGAAGCAGAGATGATAATCATCGGGTCTTTGCGCTCGTTCAGCGCTTTCGATTCCTCCACCGAACGGATGTAGGTCAGCATCTTGAAATCCAGCGCCGGGTGATGCGCCTCCTGCACAAACTGACGCGTCTCGGCGTCAAAACATTCGGGATGGCGGCGAAACACATCCGAAGCGTTGACCGCCAGCGGACTATCCACAAAGACAGGCACGCGCGGCACGCCGTTCTCGAACATCATCAGATTCAAGTTGTACACCAGTTCCTGGGTGCGCCCCACAGCAAACGCCGGAATGATAACCTTGCCGCCGCGGGCGATGGTGCGCGAAACCACCTCGCGAAACTCCTCGAACGCCCGTGCAGGGTCGTGGTGCGTCTTGTCGCCGTAGGTGGATTCCATGAGCAAATAATCCACATCGTCCGGGGGAAGAATCGGGTCACGCAACAACGGAAGTTTGTAACGCCCAATATCACCGGAAAACCAGAAGTGAAACTTCCTCCCCTTTTCCTCGATGACCAGCGAAACCGCCGCCGAACCCAAAATGTGACCGGCTTCGATCAGCCGCGCCGTTACACCGGGGACGACCTCAAAAGGCTGGTCATAATCCACGCCGCGCAGCAAGTCCGCCGCCTGCACAGCATCGGCTTCGGTGTAGAGCGGCTCGATGGGTTCTTCGCCGCGCGCCGCGCGCTTTTTGTTGACGAATTCCGCATCCGCTTCCTGAATGCGCCCGGAGTCCGCCATCATAATTCCCGCCAAATCCACCGTTGCCTTCGTGGCGTAGATGGGACCGGTATAACCGCTCTTCACCAGATTGGGCAGGTTGCCGCAATGGTCAATGTGAGCGTGCGAAAGAATGACCGCATCCACCGTGCGCGGGTCATAAGAGAAGTTCAAATTTCGGGCGTAGGTATCGCCCCTTCGACCCTGATACAGCCCGCAGTCCAGAAGGAGGCGGTGTCCGTTCACTTCCAGCAAATGCTGGCTGCCAGTCACCGTTTGCGCCGCACCGTGAAAAGTAATCCGCATGTCATCTCCCAATCAACTGAAAAATCTGCTCGCCATATTGTTCGAAGCGAAAGGGCGACTCGCACATCATCGTCCGCAGTTCATCAAGGTTCTTCGGCGGTTGTTCGGCAAGCATGTGCAGCAAGCCTTTAGGCAGGACAATATCAGACTCGACCTTCATTCCCTCAGCGACTTTTTTCCGCCAGGACTTCAACTTATCCAGCCGGCGGATGACCGCTTCTTTCGGAGGTTCAGCCTGCTCTGCCCTCACCAGCGGATTCTTCATCCCGCGCCGGGTTGCCGCCAAAATTTGCTCGCCCCACAGATGAATCTGCTTCTGGCTCAAGCCAATTGCCGCCAAGTCCACATCCTTTTCGGGAGGGTTCTTGGCGATGTCCAACAGAACGCTGTCGGAAATCACCTTGAACGGCGGGCGGTTCATGGACTCGGCGATGGCATCGCGGCACAGGCACAGTTCGCGGAGGATGGTCAGTTCTCGCGGGGTGATGTCTTTGCGGTTGCCGAAGCGCTTCCAGGAAGAGCCGTTCGTTTTCTCTTTCGGTTCGTTCACGCGGCAGGCAAGGGAAAAGTCATCGAGGGCGTAGCCCCACCTGCCCTTTTCATGCAATTCATCTTCCAGCAGGTCGCGCAAGGGCAGGAGGTAGTGCGTATCCATGCGGGCGTAATCCAATTGCGCCGGCGTGAGAGGGCGGGCTGCCCAGTCTGCTTTCTGGTGGCGTTTGTCCACTCTGACTTGAAATTTTTCCTTCAAGAGAGCATCCAGCCCAACGAAGGGATACCCCAAAATGCGGGCGGCTTGCATGGTATCGAACAGTCTTTTGAACTCGAAGCCATAATCGCGCTTCAGGCAGATCAAATCATACTCGGCGGCGTGAAAGACTTTCTCGATGTGCGGGCTGGCAAAGAGCGGCGCAAGCGACTGAAGGTCCTCAAAGGCAAGCGGATCGAGGACGTAGTCTCTTTCGGGCGTCGAGAATTGGATGAGGCAAACTTGTTCGCGGTAGGCGTGCAGGCTGTTGGATTCCGTGTCCACGGCGATGCGCTTTTGAGCAGAGAGGTCGTCAACCATGCGCTTGAGGCTGACTGGTTCATCCACCCATACAGGCGGCGGAAGCGGTTCAACGGTCATAGGCGGTCATTATATCGCACTGCCTGCAAATCTCTCACCGGCTGGATGCGCTTCTCCATGATCAGAGCGTCTTCCTCGTCGGAATAATAGCGCCCCCACACATCAACGGTCTGATAACCCTCCTGCTCGTACAGAGCAATAGCACCATAGTTGGAAACCCGCACCGACAACTTCATAAGCGGCTGACGGACACGTTCTTCGCAGGCGCGCAGGAGCATACGCCCAATCCCGCGCCGCTGAAAGCGTGGATCCACGGCAATGGTGGAGAGCCAGGCAACAGATTGAGAGGGACGCGGGTCGCAGGCGGCGAAGCCGATCATTTCGCCATCCTCCACCGCTTTGAGACGGATCACATCGGGCCAGGTCAGCACTGCCACCAAATCCAGCAGGGGCCAGGCATCTTTCTCAAAACAGATATGTTCGAGCCGTTGCAGGGCTCTCAAATCGAGCAGGTTTGCGGGTTGAATTTCCATACGGAGAGAATTCTATCAACAAAAAAGCAGAAAGTGGAAAGCCCATTTTCCACTCTCCACTTTCTGCTTACATATCTACTTGTTTACTTGTCTACTTGTCTACTTGTCTACTTCTTCACATCCTTGCCGAGGAAGTTATCGAGCAGGCTGGTAAATTCCATGGGGAAGATGTACTTGGTGGAGGGGCTCATGCCCAGCGCTTTGAGCGTCTCGAAGTATTGCAGGGTCATGGTCTTCTGATCCACCAATTTTGCCGCCCCGAAGATCTTCTCCAATGCCACCGAGTACCCTTCGGCGCGCAGGACTTGCGCCTGCTTCTCGCCTTCGGCTTGCAGGATGGCGGCTTGCTTTTGACCTTCGGCTTTGAGGATGGCAGCCTGCTTTTCGCCTTCCGCCACGTTGATTGCCGCCTCGCGCGTACCGGTGGATTCGGTAACCACCGCGCGGCGGACGCGTTCCGCCGACATCTGACGGTTCATCGCCTCCTGCACTTCGCGCGGCGGGATGATTTCACGGATTTCGACGTTGGTCACTTTGACGCCCCAGCGTTCGGTCACTTCGTCGAGGCGGGTGCGGAGCATGGTGTTGATGTGTTCACGCTCCGAAAGCACATCGTCGAGCGGGATGCCGCCGATGACCGCACGCAGCGTGGTGGTCGCCATGCCTTGCGCCGCCACTTCGAAGTTGCCAACCTGCAAAACCGACTCTGCCGGGTCCAACACTTTGTAGTACCACAGGAAGTCAATCGAAATCGGCGCATTATCTTTGGTGATGGAGGTCTGATGCGGAATCTCGCGTACCTGTTCGCGCAGGTCCACTTTGACCGCACGGTCAATCACCGGGATGAGCAGGATGATGCCAGGTCCCTTCGTCCCAATACAACGACCCAGCCTGAAGACGACCAGGCGCTGGTATTCTGGCACGATGCGGATGGCATTGGCTAAAAAGACAAAACCCACCAGCAGCAAACCGCCTATTAGGCATAATAAAATATAACCTTCCATCTTTTTCTCCTTTTGTTGATATTGGTTTTGCTTCAATCCATCTTTTCAACGACCAGGACAAAGCCTTCCCGCCGCAGGACGCGCACGGCGCTCCCTGCTTTGATGGGCTTTTCGCTGCGCGCCGACCACAATTCACTGCCGACCTGCACACTGCCTTCATCGTGAATTCTCGTCTTCGCTTCGCCAATCTGACCGATCAGGGCATCCAGGTCATGCGCCGGTCTGGTACGCGCGGCTTGCAGCGACTTGCCTACCGCAATCCACAGAAAACCAGCCACCAGAACCGATGCTACAAACGCCACAAAGAGGTTGACCGCCGGTCCGCCTGTTTGGCTGGGGAACAAAAAAATCGAGCCGATGACCAGCACGATAATCGAAATTCCCAGGTACAGTTCACCTTTGGATTTGCGCAGGGAATACACAAAAGGAATGACGCTCAAGAAAATCAGCGCCAGCGCCCACCAATTGAAGGACAGATTATAGATGCCATACCCTGCCAGCGTCAGACTGACCAACGCTCCCGCTTCGAGCAGTCCCGTCCCCGGCGTGGCGAGCGCCAGCATTGCCATCAACACCCCCGCCAGCAGGAATAGATAGGCAACGTTGGGATTTAGCAGAAATTCCATGTCTCCTCCGTTTCATTATACAACACCTGGCACATTTTCTTATTGCCTCACGTTCCATGTATCATACGAGATTCCGCAAAAAAAGTTTTTCCTTCCAGGCTTTATAATACAGCCTGCAAATCAACGCTCTTTTCAAGGAGTCAACGTGAACTTCAACAAAATCTGTGTGCTGGGGCTGGGATACATCGGGCTCCCCACCGCCGCCACCTTTGCCACGCATGGCATCAAAGTCCTTGGCGTGGATGTGAACCCGCTGGTCGTCGAGACATTGAAGCGGGGTGAACTCCACATCCACGAGCCGGGTCTGCGCGAGGTCGTCGAACAGGCGCTCGCCTCGGGCAACCTCACCGTCTCATCGCAGCCCGAAGAAGCCGACGCCTTCCTCATCGCCGTCCCTACCCCCTTTCACGAGGACCAATTTGCCGAATACGAAGGTCGTCGCTACAAACTGGCAGACATGAGCGCCGTCGTTGCCGCGACGGAAGCCATCGTGCCATACCTGCGCAAAGGAAATCTGGTCGTCCTCGAATCGACCTCCCCGCCCCGTACCACCCTCGACCTGGTCCGCCCCATTTTAGAGCGCTCCACGCTGAAAGCCGGCTCCGATTTCTTCCTGTGCTATTCGCCGGAACGCGTCCTGCCGGGACAGATACTGCGTGAACTCGTCGAAAATGCCCGCGTCATCGGCGGCGTGACGCCCGAATCGGCGCGCGCCGGGCATGACCTGTACGCCGCTTTCGTCAAAGGGCAAATCGTCGAAACCGACGCCACCACCGCCGAAATGGTCAAACTGATGGAAAACACCTACCGCGATGTCAACATCGCCATCGCCAACGAGTTTGCCCGCCTCGCCGAAAAATTCGGCGTGGACGTGTGGGATGCCATCCGCCTCGCCAACCTGCACCCGCGCGTGAACATCCTCAACCCCGGTCCCGGCGTCGGCGGTCACTGCATCAGCGTGGACCCCTGGTTCTTCGTCGAAACCGCGCCGGAACTCACGCCGCTCATCTACCACGCCCGCAAAGTCAACGACGAACAGCCGCACTTCGTCGTCCGCCGTGTCAGCGAAGCCCTGGGCGGGCTGAGCGGCAAACGCATCGCCGCCCTCGGTCTCGCCTACAAAGCGGATGTGGACGACTTGCGCGAAAGCCCTGCCGTCGAAGTGGTACATCTGCTCCAGCAGGAGGGCGCACAAGTCAAAGCCTGGGAGCCGTTCAAACCGCACGCCGGGCTCAAAGGCGTAGACATGTCCCCGAATCTGGAAGACGCTCTGAAAGACGCAGATGCCATCCTGCTCCTTGTGCGCCACACCGAATTTACCCGCCTCGACCCCGCCGACGTGGCGGCAAAGACTCCCGCCCGCATCGTCATAGACACGGTCAACGGCTGGCATCGGGAGGCGTGGCTGAAGGCCGGCTTTCAGTTCCACCGCCTTGGCGACACCAAATCGCAAATCGTAAATCGTCAATCGTAAATCGAATGAAAATCCTCTCTGTCTTTGGCACCCGCCCGGAAGCCGTCAAGATGGCGCCGATTGTGCATTTGCTCGCACAGACGCCGGGCATCGAGTCGCGCGTGTGCGTCACGGCACAGCACCGCCAAATGCTCGACCAGGTATTGGAACTGTTCCAGATTCAACCCGATTACGACCTCGACCTGATGCGCGAAGGACAATCGCTGGCACAGTTGACGGCGGGCATCTTCCTGCATCTCGACCCGGTGCTGGAGGAAGTCCAGCCCGATTGGGTGCTGGCAGTCGGCGATACGACCACCGTCGTCACCACTTGCCAATTGGCGTTCTATCGCCGCATCAAGTTTGGTCACGTGGAGGCAGGGCTGCGCACCCACAACAAATGGCATCCCTTCCCCGAAGAAATCAACCGCCGCCTCGCCACCACCATGGCAGACCTGCACTTTGCGCCCACCGACTGGTCCCGCAGGAACCTGCTCCACGAGGGCGTGGACGAAAAAGACATCGTCGTCACCGGCAACCCGGTCATTGACGCGCTGAAATACGTCGCAGAACAGCCCGCGCCGCGCTTCGTCACCGAACTGCTGGAAAAATTAGGAATTGAGTCTAATAGTCAGGAGTCTAATAGTCTCGAGTCTGATAGCCCTATGAAACTAGAGACTATAAGACCAGAGACTATAAAACTAAAGGCTAAAAAACTCATCCTCGTCACCGCCCACCGCCGCGAAAACTTCGGTCAGCCCATCGAGAACATCTGCCACGCCCTGCGGCAACTGGCGGAACGCGGCGACGTGGAAATCGTCTATCCCGTCCACTTGAACCCGAACGTGCAGGAACCGGTCAACCGTCTCCTCCAGGGCGTGAAAGGGATTACCCTCCTGCCGCCGCTGGATTACCTGCCGCTGGTGCATCTGATGAAACGCGCCACGCTTATCCTCACCGACTCCGGCGGATTGCAGGAGGAAGCGCCCACCTTCGGCATCCCGGTCCTCGTCCTGCGCGAGACCACCGAACGCCCGGAGGGAGTCGCAGCGGGGACGCTCAGGCTGGTTGGAACAGAAACCAGCCGCATCGTCCAGGAAGCGGCGCGATTGCTGGACGATGAGTCCGAGTACGCAAAAATGGCAAAAGCATCCAATCCCTATGGCGACGGTCACGCGGCAGAACGAATCGTGGAGGCGCTCCTTCAGCGGGCAGAAAACCCTGCGTAGGCGGCGTTCTCCAGGATTGCCAATGTGAGTATAATGAATTCGATGAAAGCGATTCGGCGTTTCATTGCATCCGCTCTGGCGCTTTTGCTGCTGCTTGCGCCTTGGGCAACGGCGCAGGCGCAATCGGCGGATGTGCGCTACTTCCCCGAAACGGGACATTACGTCAAGGGGGTATTTCTACAATACTACAACGCCGCCAAAGACCCTGTCCTCGTCTATGGCTACCCCATCACCGAGCAAATCACTGCCCGCGATGGAAAGACCGTGCAATACTTTCAGCGCGCCCGCTTCGAGCTGACCGCGTCGAACCGCATCCAACTCACCCCGCTTGGCACGCTCACCTATCAGCCCCGCACTCCCCTGCCCATCGAAAACAGTAACGCCTGTGAAACGTATCCCACTGGCTACAGTGTCTGCTTTACTTTTCTCGATTTTTACAAAGCCAACGGCGGACCTGCCCAATTCGGCAATCCCATCTCCCCCTTCGAATCGGCAGACGGGCTGATTGTGCAATACTTCGAGGGCGCGCGCTTCGAGTGGCGCGCCGACCGCGGCGCGGGAAAATGGGTGGTCATCTCCGACCTGGGGCGCCTCTATTTCGACCTCCAAAAAGAAGACCCTGCCCATCTCCGCCCCGTGCCTCCGCCGGAGGCTGCCATCAAGCCGGTGATCTCCATCAAGGCGCGCGCCTTTGTGCTGAAAGCAGTCACCCTCAAAAACGGCTCACAAACCGTTTACGTCATCGTCCAAGATCAAACCTCCGACGCGCTGGAAAACGCCTCGGTCAAAGCCGTGGTGCATTTCACCGACGGCTCGGCTCAGGAATACACCTTCACCACCAATGCGCGGGGCATCGGGCAGGTCACATTCGATTTCAGCAATCAAAAAGCAGGGGAACTTGTCACTATCGAAATCAGCGTGAATTATCAGGGGCTGACGACAACCACCACAACCTCATTCCGAATCTGGTTCTAACTCACCTTACGCAAAACGTCCCGAAGGTTCTCGCAAGTTGCGCCTGTTTTCCAGCCAAACCTTCGGGACGATGCGTAACATCAGTTATCTCGTCTTTTTCAGGCGACATGAATGTCGCCCTACGTAAAGACCTCCCGCCAATCGAACACTGGACCATCTTTGCACGCCATTTTCCAGCCGGACTTCAACGTCACGGCGCAGACCCCGCACTCTGCGACTCCCCCGCACGGTAGCGGAGTCCGCACGAGGACTTGCGCCTCTTTCCCCGCCGAAACCTGACTCGACCCGCCCAGCCTTTCCCTCAGCCCCGGCAGATTCTCCCGCAAGACATCGAAAGCGGCGTAATCCGCCCAAGCAAGTACATCTTCCAACAAAGAAAACGGCTGGACCTCCACCTCGTCCGGCAAACCGCCCATATCCGAGTCGCCGAGCAGGACGACCGCCGCCCCCTGCTTGAGCGCCGGCGCAACCAACGCCCGCAGGCGGGAAGCGTCCTCATCGAATGGAATGAGCGCCACCTTCCGCGCCGAGGGCGGCAGGAGAAAACCGCGTCCCAGCGGACCGCGCAGGGCGAGTTCCACGCCGGGCGTCCACGCCTTTGGAATGGGCGCACACGCGATAAAACCCGAGGGCGTGGATTCCGTAGAGAAAAGAGGAACAGGCAAAGAGTCGAAGGAAGAAGCGCATGAGGCGAGCAGATACTGCCCGGCGGCAGGAATCAGATGCGGCGGGCAGGAAATCCGCGCCCGCACCTCCCCATCTTCCAAAATCAACTCAACAACCTGTCCATGACCGGCGTGCATGGCGCTATGCTATCATGGCGGTATAATAATTTCAACTACCAACTGGAGGAACCATGAACATTGCGGAGTTTATCAAGGCATTAGCTGGCTTTTCGTGGATGGCGGTCATCGGCTTGGGCATCCTGGCAATTGCCCGCGCGGGCCGCAAACAAAACACCAGAGGCATCACATCGCTTGTAATCGGGCTGCTTGTGTTGGCAGTGGTGCTGACGGTCGTGGGCGCGGGCTTGGTCTTTATCGAGCCGACACAGGCAGGCGTTGTAATCACCATCCTGGGTCAGGGCGGTATGCGTCCCGATCCTCTGCTGCCGGGTTTGCATTGGATTGTACCGTTTGTCGAAAGAGTGGAACTCTACCCCACCACCACCCAGACCTTTACCATGGCGCGAACAGCAAGCGAGGGCGAAACGCAAGGGTTGATTACCGTCGAGGCGCGCACATCGGATGGACAGCGCATCTTTGTTGACTCGTCGGTTATCTACCGTATCGAACCCTCTGCTGTGATTCAAATTCATAAGACCTGGCAGCGCCGCTATCAGGATGATTTGATTCTTCCGCAGGCGCGCGGCATCATCCGCGATGCGGTGTCACAATACCGGGTGGATGAAGTGTTGAGCACCAAGCGGTTCGACATGACCACCCAGATCACCGAACAACTGCGGCTGGTGATGGCGGAAAACGGCTTGACGCTGGTGGATTTCGTCCTGCGCGACATCACGTTCACCGAGGAATATGCCCAGTCCATCGAGCAGAAACAGATTGCCGAACAACAGGCATTGCAGGCAAAGTTTGTCGTCGAGCAGAAGAAGCAGGAAGCCGAACAAGCCCGCCAGGTGGCACAAGGTCAGGCGGATGCGGCGGTGATTGCGGCAAAGGGCGCAGCGGAAGCGCAGATCATCCAAGCAGAGGCGCAGGCGAAAGCCAACGAACTAATCGGCAAGTCGCTTCAGGAAAACCCGCAGATTTTGCAATACCAATACATCCTGAAACTGGCGCCGGGGGTGCAGACCATCTTCATTCCCAGCGGCAACCAGTTCATTCTGCCCCTGCCCAATACGACGGTCAACCCGATTGTTGAAACGCCATAGAATCTCCCAAAACATGGAAAGTAGAAAGCAGCAAGCACCTTGCCACTTTCTACTTGCCACTTTCTACTTTCCACTTTCCACTTTTTATTTCTTATGCCCATTCCTCACTCTGGACGCGAAATCCGCCTGACGACCCTCTCCGCCTGCGCGGGTTGAGCGTCTAAACTAGGCGCAGATGCGCTGACGCAGGTTCTGCGTCCCCTCAAAGACATTTTCGATGCCGCCTCCTTCCCGGACCTGCTGGTGGGTCTGCGCGAACCGGATGACGCGGCGGTTTGGCGTTTGGACGACGAGCGCGCCATCGTCGTCACCACCGATTTCTTCACCCCGGTGGTAGATGACGCCTACGATTACGGTTCCATCGCCGCCGCCAACAGCCTGTCGGACGTGTATGCGATGGGCGGGCGTCCCTTCCTGGCGTTGAACGTGGCGGCGCTTCCCGACCACCTGCCCCCCGAAATCTCCAGCGAAATCATTCGCGGCGGGGCAGAAAAGGCGCGCGAGGCGGACGTGGTGATTGCCGGCGGGCATACCGTCAAGGACAAGGAGCCAAAGTATGGTCTGGTCGTTATCGGGTTTGTTCACCCGCAAAAGATGATGAGCAAAGGCGGCTTGCAGGTTGGCGATGCGCTGGTGCTCACCAAGCCGCTGGGGATGGGCGTCACCACCACCGCCCTCAAACGCGAGCAGGCGGAAGAGGCGGACGTGCGCGAGGCGGTGGAATGGATGAAGCGCCTGAACGACAAGGCGGCGCAACTCGCCAACGAATTCAACCTGCGGGCTGCGACGGACATTACCGGGTACAGTTTGCTCGGTCACGCCATGGAGATGGCGGAGGCTTCGAGCGTGGCGCTGCATTTCGAGTTTGGGAAGATACCGTTCATTTCCTGCGCCCGCAAGTACGCCGAGATGGGATGCTTCCCCGGCGGCGCGTTCGACAACAAAGCATACTTCGAGCCGCGGGTGCACTTCGACCCAACGCTCGATGAAGAAAATCAGATGCTGTTATTCGATGCCCAAACCAGCGGAGGGCTTCTCTTGGGAGTGCCGCAGGAGAAATTGGAAGCGTTCCTCGCCCGGGCGCGGGAAATCGGTCAAGCCGCCTGGGTGGTGGGACGAGTCGAAACCGGCTCAGGTATTCAAGTAGGAGGTTGACATGTTCACACCGCAAATTGGCATCGTGGAACTTCTCGTTGCGTTCGTTACCGTCGTGCTTTGGCTGGCGGTCCCAGTGGGAGTTCTCTATCTGCTCTATGCCATCAACAAGAAACTTGCCAGCATCGAAGAGCATCTGAAGCGAAACGGAAAACAGTAAACATCTGCAAAGACCATTAGCCACGGATTACACGGATTGGCACAGATTTTTGAAGCAAACGTGCGAAAATCCGTCTCGAGGGAGGAAGAGTGCCAAATGTTTTCACCACAAAGCACATAGAGATCACGAGAAAACTTGAAAATTCGCCGTGAACTCCGTGTTCTTCGTGGTGAGTGATGCTGTCCCCCAACTTTCGACACCCCGACAGGATAGGGGCGTTCCATCCATAGTACAATAAGGAAAACAAAGGTATTCCAATCGTAGGATCATGTCTGAAATCCCCATAGAAATTAATTTCACCTCCGGGCTGACCGCCTTTGTCGTGCTGCTCATTTTGCATGGCATCCTGGCAATGGCAGAGACAGCCCTGGTCTCCTCACGCAAGGCGCGTCTGCAAAACGAAAGCAACAAGGGAAGCAAAGGCGCCGGCATCGCCCTGAAATTGACAGAAAACCCGAATCAATTCCTTTCCGCTGTCCAAATCGGGATCACGTCCATTGACCTGCTCGCAGGCGCAATCACGGGCGCAACCCTTGCCGCCTGGCTCAACATTCAACTCAACAGAATCCCCGTATTGCAGCCCTACAGCGGCATCCTCAGTTTGCTGGTGGGCGTCTTGCCCATTACTTACCTTTCACTCGTGCTGGGCGAACTGGTCCCCAAGCGGCTGGCGCTGCGCGACCCGGAAGGAACCGCTTCTTCCATCGCCCCGCTGATGTTGTTCCTTTCGAAGATATTTTCACCGCTTGTGCGCTTCCTCAGTTTTTCCACCGAGACGATTCTCAGGCTGTTGGGCGTGAAAGCAAGTGAGGAGCCTCCCGTCACAGAAGAAGAAATTCAATTGCTGATAGACCAGGGAACGCAGGCAGGCGTATTCGAGGAAGCCGAACACGACATGGTGGAGGGTGTGTTCAGCCTCGGCGACCAGCGCGTGTACTCGATTATGACGCCGCGTACTGACATCGTCTGGCTGGATATCGAGGACAGCATCGAGGAAATCCGCGAAAAGATTGCGGCGAACGATTTCTCGCGCTTCCCCGTGCGGCAGGGGACGCTGGATGTCATTCTGGGTATTGTCAAGGCAAGGGATTTGCTCGTGCCGAGCCTGAAAGGCGAACCGATCAACCTGAAGGATATGCTGCGCCCCGCCTTCTACATTCCCGAAACTATGCTGGCTTCGCGCGCGCTCGAAATCCTCAAGGAAAAAGGCACCGACATGCTCCTGGTCGTGGACGAATTCGGCGGCGTGCAGGGCTTGCTCACCATCAACGACATCCTCGAGGAAATCGTCGGCGAGATGGAACAGGACGAGCCGCAAGCCACCCAGCGGCAGGACGGCTCATGGCTGCTGGACGGGATGCTGGAAGTGGACGAATTCAAGGAAATCTTCGGCTTCACCTCCCTGCCGCACGAGGACGAATACGAGACGCTCAGCGGCTTTGTCATGATGTCACTGGGGCGCGTTCCGCAGGTGACGGACCACTTCGAATGGAACGGCTATCGCTTCGAAATCATGGACATGGACGGGCGGCGCGTGGACAAGGTGCTCGTCACCACCCTGCCGCAAAAGACGCCCTCCTCGGAGCCGCGCGGGAACTAACACCCACTTGATTTACCGCAGAGATTCTTTATTTCTTCGTATCCTTCGTGGGTAACAGTCTGTTATCCTGGATTCACGTTAAAATACCCATCATGCCCCGCAACTTCATTCGCGCCATCCTCTTCGACTTCGGCGGGACGCTCATGTACGGGCGTCAGGACTGGGCGCCCATCATCGCAAAAGCAGATGAGGCGCTCACCGATTACCTCCGCTCCCAGGGAATGGAAATCAACCTCAACACCTTCCCCACCGAATTCCGCAAACGGCTGGACGAGTATTTCAAGCAGCGCGAACAGGACCTGCTCGAAACCACCTACACCTTCGTCCTGCGCGAACTGCTCCGCGAAAAAGGTTATGACGACGTGCCGCCCGTCATCCTGCGCCGCGCGTTGGATACGCTCTTTGCCGTCACACAGACCAACTGGGCGCTGGAGGAAGACGCCATCCCCGCCCTTCAGCAATTACGTTCCCTGGGATACCACCTGGGCATCATTTCCAACGCTGGCGACGACGAGGACGTTCAGCAGCTTGCCCGCCGTTTCGGAATCACGGAATACTTCGACTTCATCCTGACCTCCGCCGCGTGCAGTTACCGCAAACCGCATCCGCGCATCTTCGAACTGGCGCTCTCGCACTGGTACTGCCCGCCCAACGAAGCCGTGATGATCGGCGACAACCTGGATGCCGACATCCGCGGCGCACAGCAAGCCGGCATCTACGGAATCTGGATCAGCCGCCGCGCCAGCCCGGAGATGGAGAAGCAGGAACAGGTCCAACCTGATGCGAGCCTCTCCACCCTCCTCGAATTGCCCGCCGTCCTCGACCGTCTTCAAGTCCAATAAATCATCCATGCCAAACAAAAACATCCCCGCCTACCTCGCGCTGGGCATCGGCGTCCTGGCGCTGAGTTTCTCTGCCATGTTCGTCCGCTGGGCAAATGCGCCCGGACCCGTCACCGCCTTCTACCGCATGTTCTTTTCCATCTTCATGCTCGCGCCATTCCTGTTAGCGCGCAAAAGCGAAAACCGCACGCTGAGCACCTCTGCCGTGATCTTCCCGTTGCTGGCGGGAGTCTTCACCGCGCTCGACCTCGCCTTGTGGACAACCGCCCTCTCCTACACCACCGCCGCCAATGCCACGCTATTGGGCAACACCGCGCCGCTCTGGGTGGCGCTCGGCACCTGGCTCATCCTCAAACAAAAACTCTCCGCCACTTTCTGGCGCGGGCTGGCGGTCACGCTGACAGGTGCAATTTTGATTGTCGGGACCGACTTCCTCCTGCATCCGCGCTTCGGCGTTGGCGATCTGATGGCGGCTTTCACCGGCTTCTTCTACGGTGGTTACTTCCTCTTCACCGAAAAAAGCCGCCTGCACTTCAACCCCATCGCACACATCTGGGTGGTGGGCGTTGGCGCAAGCCTTACGCTGTTCGCCGCCAACCTGCTCATGGGCAATCCGCTCAGCGGCTACGACACCCGCACCTGGATCATCTTCCTCACCACTGCGCTGGTCTCGCAACTCATCGGCTACATGGCACTTGCCTATGCCCTCGGTCATCTGCCCGCTTCCATCGTCGCGCCGACCATGGTGCTCCAGCCGGTCGTCACCGCCCTGCTCGCCATCCCTTTGCTCGGCGAAGTTCCCAACTTCTGGCAGGGGATTGGCGGAACGGTGGCGCTGATTGGGATTTACCTCGTCAACCAGAGCCACTACCAGGCAGAGCGGACGTAACGCTTCATCCCCCGCCCCTGCTTGATTCTCCCCAACCGGCATTTTCCACCCCCTGACCGCATCCTCCTCCCGCTCCCGTCCCCTGCTATAATCCTCCCCATGACCGACCTCTTCGACCACGCCATGCAGGAACGCATGAAAAACGAAGCGCCGCTTGCCGCGCGTATGCGTCCGCGCACGCTGGAGGAATTCGTCGGGCAGGAACACATCATCGGACCTGGCAAACTCCTGCGCCGCGCCATCGAAGCAGACCGGCTCTTCTCCTCCATCATCCTGTGGGGACCGCCCGGCACCGGCAAGACCACGCTTGCACAGGTCATCGCCAACACTACCAAGAGTCACTTCGTCACCATCTCCGCCATTCTGGCGGGCAAGGCGGAACTGCGGGAGGTCATCGAAGAAGCGCTCGAACGCCGCCGCCTGCACAACGAACGCACCATCCTCTTCGTGGACGAAGTCCACCGCTGGAACAAGGCACAGCAGGATGCACTCCTGCCGCACGTCGAGGCGGGCGTCGTGACGTTCATCGGCGCGACCACCGAGAACCCGTATTTCGAAGTCATCAAAGCGCTCATCTCGCGCTCGCGCGTCTTCCAGTTGCGGAGTTTGAATCAGGAAGAGACCGGCATCCTCATTGACCGCGCCCTCAGCGACAAAGAACGCGGCTACGGAGACAAACGCATCGTCCTGGACCCTGACGCCCGCGCCCACCTCATCGAAGTTGCCGGCGGCGACGCCCGCAACGCCCTCAACGCCCTCGAACTGGCGGTCGAATCCACCGCCCCGGACGAGGAGGGCGTCATCCACATCACGCTGGAGGTGGCGCAAGAGTCCATTCAACGGCGGGCGGTGCTTTACGACAAGGACGGCGACGCACACTACGACACCATCAGCGCGTTCATCAAGTCGGTGCGCGGCTCGGACCCCGATGCGGCGCTCTATTGGCTGGCGAAGATGATTTACGCCGGCGAAGACCCGCGCTTCATTCTGCGGCGTCTGCTCATCCTGGCGGGCGAAGACATCGGTCTCGCCGACCCGATGGGGCTAGTCGTTGCCGCTTCAGCCGCGCAAGCCTTCGATTACGTCGGCTTGCCCGAAGGCATCTACCCCCTCGTCGAAGCGACGCTCTACCTCGCCACCGCGCCCAAATCCAACAGCGCGGGGGCGTACTTCAAAGCGATGAAGAAAATCGAGGAGGAGGGACAAATCTCCGTACCGCGTCATCTCATGGACAGCAACCGCGACGCCGCCGCGATGGGACACGGCAAGGATTATGTGTATCCGCACGAGTTCGAGGGGCATTTCGTCCCGCAACAGTATTTACCGAAGCGGCTGTTGGGGACATACTTCTATTCGCCGTCCGAAGAGGGCTATGAGGCGCAGGTGGCGGCGCGGCTGGAACGGTGGCGCGAGGCGCAGAGGAAAGCGCTGGGCATCGAGAAGGTTATCAACATCCCCGAACTGAGCGAAGAGAAAATTCAAGAGATGAAGCGCAAGATCAAATAGTCAAACATGCCAATACTCCTTCTCATCCGTCACGGCGAAAACGACTACACCAAAACGCACCGTCTCGCGGGCAGACTGCCCGGGGTGCATCTCAACCAACATGGACAGAAACAGGCTCAGGCGTTGGGCGAAGCGCTGAAGGATGTCCCGATCAAAGCCATTTATTCCAGTCCGCTGGAGAGGGCGCTGGAGACCGCCGCGCCCATCGCTCAATCCACCGGCTTGACTATTCAACAGGAAAAAGGTCTGCTCGAAACCGATGTCGGCGAGTGGCAAGGAAAGTCGTTGAAGCGGCTGGCGCTCTATAAGCACTGGAAGGTCGTCCAACGGGCGCCTTCGCGGGCGCAATTCCCCGAAGGCGAGACGTTCTACGAATGTCAGTCGCGCGTGGTCGGCGCATTGGACGCGATCATCCGAAAATACAAACCCAAAGACATCATCGCCTGTGTCTTTCACGCCGACCCAATCAAACTGGCAGTGGCGCATTACATCGGCTTGCCGCTCGACCAGTTTCAGAGATTAGGGTGCGACACCGGCTCGCTCACGGCGCTTGCCATCGGAGAGACGGGCGCGATGCTGTTGAAACTCAACCAGCGCCCGCCGTTCGACTTTTTGCCGAGGGATGGAAAAAGGTAAGTTGGCAATCAGTGTTACGCACCGTCCCGAAGGTTTGGCTGGAAAACAGGCACAATTTGCGAGAACCTTCGGGACGTTTCGCGTAAGGTGAGTAAAGCAAGAAGAAAGAGGAAAGAGGAAAGAAGCGGACGTTCCTCGCGTCCGCTTCTTCGTTTAATTCAACGGCAGTCCCAGTTCCAGCAACTTTTCTTTGGTGGGATAGCCTCTTTCATCCCAGCCGCGCCGCTGGTAAAACTCCGGGAGCATCTTGTCGAGTTCCACCACCCTGCCCTTGGCGGGACCATCCGGCAAAGGCTCGTGCAACATGCGCGGCGGGAGCGTATCCCACTCGGGACCCGAACCCGCTTTGATGAGGAACATGCGCTCGAGGGTATAGACGCGGTCGGCGGCTTTCAGCACCTCTTCGGGAGTGTAGCCCGCGCCGGTGGAAAGGTTCATCATGGCGGCAAGCGTTTGGGGCCAGATGATGCGGTTCTTGTCGAAGACGTAGCGGATGGCAACGAACACACACAACCCCGAAGAATCAATCAACGCAAACGAATCCTGAAAGTGCTTGACGAGTTCCGCCTTGCCTTCGGTGGTAAGCGGGTTTTCCTTCACCGGCACGCCGAAGACCTCCTCGTAGGCAACATCGCCTTCCATGTGCGAGGCGCCCTTGTTGGAGGTGGCATACAGCAAACCCATCCCCTGCGACCCGCGCGGGTCGTAGCCGGGGAACTCCTGCTTGCGCGTGGTCACGGCAAGTTCAGGGTGACCGTATTTTTCACACAAGCGGTAACTGCCCATCGCCAGGTCTTTGCCGAAGCCTTCGCCGTATGCCATCTTTTTGATCATGGCAATCATGGCGTCGTGGTCGCCGAAGCGCAGCGGGATGCCGGTCACCTCGTCGGAGATATATCCCTTTTCATACATCTCCATCGCGGCGGCTATCGTCATGCCGGTCGAGATGGTATCCAAGCCGTATTCATTGCACAGGTAATTTGCCTTGACGAGCGCGGCGAGGTTGCTCACGCCGCATCCCGTGCCAAGAGAGGAAATCGTCTCATACTCGGGACCTTCGCCCTTGCCTTTGTAGGGTCCATCCGGCACTTCAGTGAGGCGTCCGCACGAAAGCGGACAGCGGTAACAAGGCGTGTGGCGGATGAGGTAGTTGTCCTTGAGCGCATCGCCGTCAATGTTGTGGACGTGTTCGAACGTGCCTTGCAAAAAATTCCTCGTGGGCAGAATGCCGAGCGTGTTCGTCACCTGCGGAACATACGACGTGCCGTAAATGCGCATGTTCGAGCCCTTCTTGACATCGGCACCCACGTTCTTGGAGGTGTTCACGCTGATTTCGCGCATTCCTTCGGGGTTGTGCAGCGGCGGATTCTTGTTCCCCATCGCCACCACCGCCTTGAGATTTTTACTTCCCATCACCGCGCCAACGCCCGAACGCGCCGCCGCGCGGTGCTTGTCGTTCATGATTGCCGCCATGAGCGCGAGATTCTCGCCCGCCGGTCCGATGCAGGCGACGCGCGCATCGGAATGCGTCTCCGCGAGCAGGATGTCCGTCGTCTCATGCGTATCTTTGCCCCACACATGCGCGGCAGAGCGGACCTCGACCCGGTCCTCGTTGACCCAAACATAAACCGGCTCTGACGCCCTCCCCTCGAAGATGAACATGTCGAAGCCGGTGCGCTTCAGCCAGGTGGGAAAGTCGCCGCCGGAGTTGGAATGCGCCAGCGCTCCCGTCAACGGCGACTTGGTGACGACCATGTAGCGGTTGCCGGTCGGCGCGGGCGTAGCCGTGAGTGGACCTGTGGCAAAGATGAGCATGTTCTGCGGCGAAAGCGGGTCCACAGCGGGGTCCATCTCTTTGTACATGTAATGGATCGCCCAGCCGCGCCCACCGAGATAATCGCGGGCAATTTTCGGGTCAACGTCTTCGGTGGTGACTTTTCGGGTGGTGAGGTTCACGCGCAAAATTTTGAGGTGCCAGCCGTACATGGGAACTCCTTGGAAAGGATGAAGGATGAAATGTGAAGGATGAAAGAAATTCTTCGTGCCCTTTGTGTCCTTCGTGGTTAATAGTTTTATCCGCCGGCGATGGCGGAAAACGCTGTAACCATATCGCCTTCCTTGAGCGGTGTGTTCAGGTCCACGGTGAGACCATTCAACACGATGACGCTTTCGTCGTTGAGAGGGATGTCGAAACGCGAGATGGCGTCATAGACCGTCGCGCCTTCCGGCATGTCCAGTTCCACCATGCCGTGATTGTGTCCGGGCGGCAGGGCTTGACGGTAATTGGCGATAAGTTTGACCCGTATCAACATGGGTCGAATTCTAGCATGAGGCAAAAGAGACGGCAAACCGGGCGGTCAGGCGGCTTGTTTCTTCTCCGGCAGAAGGAAAAGTACAAAGCCCAAAAACCGCAAGCCGGCGCTCACCCACAATGCGCCTGCCAAGCCAATGTAGCCCGCCAGCCACGTTCCCAGCAGAGGCGCGAGAATCATGGAAAGGTATTGCATGGATTGGGCGATGGCTACAAACGTTGCGCTATATTCCGCCGGCACGGTCTTCATCAACTCATCGAAGAACACCAGGTCGAGCCCTCCCTGAAAGAAGCCGGCAATGCCCGCATAGAGAATAATCAGTTCGATGCGCGGCGTGAGGGCGCTCAACGCCGGATATAACACCATCCCCAGCGTCGTTGCCAGCAGGACGAACCGTCCGCTGCGTCGGAGGGTGATGCGGGGCCAGGCAAAATAACCTGCCAGCATCACCAGCGTCATCGCCATGTTCACCGCGCCAATCTGACTGTCAGTGGCATGGACTTCGCGCACCAGAAACAACGGCATGATGGGTGCTCCCAACGTGAGGGCAGAAAAGTACACAAACCGCTTGAGGGAAAAGGAGAGGAAAGCAGGATTTGCCTTGAGCAGTTCGAGAAGACCGCGCAGCCCGCGCCGGGGAGAAGCGTTGGTGAGAGGCGGAGGGGGCTGGTCGGGGAGCGTGATTTTTTGCGAAAAGTAAAAACTAAGAAAGCCCCCCAGCGAAAGGATGAGAAACATGGCGGCATAATTGACGGGAAAATCAATCAGGTCAATGACGCGGGTGACGATGAACGTCCCGATGACGCCGGTCAGCCCGAAGATGGTCCAGCGGCGGCTGAGCAGGGCATACCGTCCCGTCGGTCCAGCCACGCCGTTCATCACCACTGAAAACGCCACCGCCAGCGCCGTCTGCGGGATAGTGGCAAACGCCCAAATGCCCAGCGTGGCAACGATGACGTACTTCTCTTCGAGCAGCAGGGCAAGGATGCCGGTCAGCGCATAGCACAGGATGACCATCAGGCGCGACAGGCTGTACCAGGGAACGATGTTTTTGCGGGACTGCAAAAACCGCCCCACCACAATGGCGAGCAGGAGACCGGTCACGCCGGGCATGGAGGTAAGCAATCCCACCTGAAAATTGGTCGCGCCCAAACGCGTCAGAAACACGGGGAGAAACGGCGCGGCGACATTGGAAATACTCACCCCCACAGCGTCAATCTGCACGTAGCGAAAGTTCAATTTTTGAATGCGAAGGTCTTCTTCGCTCGAGGCGTTGATGGATGTCACGGCTGGATTATATAATACCCGGCACAACTTTTGACCAGGTTCGGTAAAAGGGAATGACGGAAAGGATGGGCAAAAGCATCGCTCACCACGGAGAACACGGAGTTCCCAAAGATTTTTCAGGTTTTCTCTGTGCTCTCTGTGGCTCCGTGGTGAAAACGTTTAGGTGAGAGGTAAAATCGGCGCATGATCGAAATCCGCCCCATTCAGGAACATGAAATCCCGCAAGCCAAACGGGTCATCTTCACCGTCGCTTTTGAAATTTTCGGGGGAGCCGATACGCTGGAAGAATCCATTGCCAAGTTCTCGGCGCAGGGAAAACTCAAAGAGATGGACGATGTGCGCGCCAACTATTTCGAAAACGGCGGGACCTTTCTCGTAACCGTTCATGACGGGCGCATCATCGGTACGGGCGCCATCCGCTTCCTGGAGGCAGGCGTCTGCGAATTGAAGCGGCTATGGCTGCTCTCGGAATATCACGGTCAGGGACTGGGCTACCGCATGATGAAGGAGCTCTTCGCCATCGCCCGCCAAAAGGGATACAGATACATGCGCCTCTTCACCGATCCCGTTTACCAGAAACGCGCCGTGGAATTCTACAAACGGTTGGGCTTTTACGAAATCCAAGCCGTTGGCGACGACCCGGACGACATCGGCATGGAAAAACCGCTCGAGGAGAACGTTGGGAACTTTAACCGCAGATGAACCCAGAGCAGGGCTGCTGTTTCATTTTCGTAGCATTTCAAAATACAGCCGGCGGATTTACTGCTGTATAATCTGCTTATGCCCAGCCTTAACGGAAAAATGCTCGGGAAAGTCAGCGTGGATATGTTCCTCGCCAAAGGGGGAATGGCGGAAGTCTATCTCGGCACACATACCACCCTCCACCGCCCGGTGGCAGTCAAATTGCTGAAAGCCGACCTGCAGGAAGAACCCGAACTGCGCGACCGCTTCGAGCGCGAGGCGCGGGTGATTGCCATGCTTCGGCACCCCAACATCGTGCAGATCTTCGATTTCGACTCGTACCAGAACCAGCCCTATCTGGTCATGGAATTTGTGCCGGGCGCCTCGCTGGGCGCATATCTGCGTGAACTGCACAAACGTAACGAACGCCTCGACCTGACCCAAGTCCGTGAACTGCTCAAAAAAATTGCCGCCGCCCTCACCTACGCCCACCAAAACAACGTCATCCACCGCGATGTCAAGCCTGCCAACATCCTGCTCACATCCCGCACGGTCCCCGTCACGACGGATAAACCCCTGCCGGACGACGTGGAACCGATTCTGACCGACTTCGGGCTGGTGCGCTTCATCCAATCGAACACACAGACCAGCACCGGCACCATCACCGGCACGCCCGCCTACATGAGTCCCGAACAGGCGCGCGGCGAGCGCGTGGACTCGCGCACCGACGTGTACTCGCTGGGCGTCACCGTGTATGAAATGCTGGCGGGACGCGTCCCCTTCGAAGCCGATTCCACCCTGACCGTCCTCCACATGCAGATTTACGACCCGCCTCCTCCCATCCCGGGACTCTCCCCCCGGCTTCAGGAGGTCATCAACCGCGCCCTCGCCAAAGACCCCAACGAACGCTTCCAAACCCCGCTCGAATTTGCCGAGGCATTCGAAGCCGCCCTCACCCGCACCGCCGACGCCGAAACCCTGAACGTGCGCTCTGCCATCGGCAAATCCATCACCGTGACCCGCCAAAACTTCGAGCAGGCGCTCAAAAAAAGAGGAGCCAAAAAATCCATCGTTCCTTTCGTGATCGGCGCTGTGGTGCTTGCCGTGGCATTTGGTGCGTGGGCAATGATGCGCGGCACGCCGCCGCCCCCTGCGCCCACACAAACTCCGCCGCCCGCTCCCACCGAAATGCCAGCGCACAACATGGTTCCCACTTCGCCGGCGGAAGTTCCGCCCCGGGCTCCGCTCGCCGAACCGTTGGGCGTGCTCCGCTTTCAAGATGGCTCGAAAGTTGCCGACCAGGTGACCTTCTCCTCCAACAACCTGCCGCCTCCGCCGCAAGGCGCTCACTACCAGGCATGGCTGATTGCCGATGACGGCGAGACCCTCTTCAGCATTGGCGTCATCGAGTTCAGCCCGGAAAACCGCGCCTCTCTCGCGTTCGTGGACCCTGCCGGGCGCAACCTGCTTGCCCTCTATCACGGCGTCCAAATCACCATCGAACCCAACGCCGATAACAACCCCAATCCATCCAACGAAGTTGCCTTCCTTGCCCTCCTGCCGCACGGCGGTTTTACGCACGTCCGGCATTTGCTCGCCGCGTTCAGCGCCACACCCAATCAAACGCCCTTCGTTCACGGCTTGCTGCGAGACACGGAGTTATTGAACAGCCTCTCACAAGACCTGCTTGCCTCCTTTGAAGCGGGGGATGAGAAAAATGTCCGTCTCCGCACGGAACAAATGTTGAATCTCATCGTCGGTTCGCAAAGCCCCGAATACAAAGACTGGAACGGAGATGGCACGACTGACGACCCCGGTGACGGCTTCGGCTTGCTTTTGAACGGGAGCAACAACGGCTACATCCAGGGAACGTTCTCGCACGCCAACCTCTCCATGCAATCGCCGGACGCCACCGAAAACATGCTCGTTCACGGCGAACACGTCAGGATTGCCGCCGAAAACGTCAGCGGGTGGACGGCTCAATTGCGGGACCAGTTAATGGTCGTGGCAGGAAGCGGGTCGTTATCCGAAGCCGAAAGCGCCGTTCGTCAGGCGGTCGTCCTTGCCAATCAAATCCTCAAAGGCGTGGATGTCAACGGCAACGAAAACATCGAACCCATCCCCGGCGAATGCGGCGCCATCGCCGCCTACGAACACGCCTACTACATGGCGGATATTTTCATCAGACCTTGAACAATGGCTGCGGGGGTGTTTCAGGAATTCGCGCCCATGTATAATTCACGACATGCGGACAAAACAACCCAACTCCAAAATGTGTTTCATCTGCGGGCTCGAAAACCCGGTCGGTTTGCATCTGCACATCTATGAAACCGAACCCGGCGTAGTCGAAACAACCTATACCGCGCCGGAACATTTTCAGGGATACCCCGGCGTCTTGCATGGGGGCATCGTCGGCGCGATCATTGACGAAATCTCTGGGCGGGCACACATGGGCAGCGATCCGCAAAATCCGCGCTTCATGTTCACCGCCAAGCTCGAAGTGAAATACCGCAAGAACGTGCCGGTAGGCAAACCGCTCAAAATCATCGGCAGAGCGGGAAAGACAAAAGCCAGGTCTGCCGAGGCGTGGGCAGGTATCTACGACGCCGAAACGGGCGAGCTGCTCGCCGAAGGCAGCACCCTGCTCATCAACGTCCCCGAGGCACAGTTCGACCTCTCACGGCTGGAAGAATTGGGGTGGAAAGTGTATCCCGATTGATGCTGCACACTTGCCCTGGCGGGTAGTGCGGGAAAATTCATTTTGTACATGATAAGCGCAAGAGCAATCTGTAGAAAGCGACGTAAGCCGCCTGAATTCGGGACAAGCCCGTGAACCGTCCCGAAGGCTTTGCATAAGCGATTGCAAGGGTAAAAAAAACAGCCTTCGGGACGGTTATCCGAAACTGACGTTTAGTCTGTTACGCCGCCCTGTTACCTTTTCCCCGCCTCCTGCAACATACTCACAGCAGGAGGTTTATGACTACTCTTATGGACATACAAACCCAAAGCCCCCCTGTCGAGGAGACCGAACTGGCACGCCAGGCAGTCTCAGACGCGGAAGCCTTCGCCGAACTCTACCGCCGCCACGTGACGCGCGTCTATCGTTATCACATCGCGCACACGGGCAGCGTCAAGGACGCGGAGGATTTGACCTCGCAAACCTTCCTTGCCGCACTGGAGGGCATCCGCTCCTTTCGCGGGGATGCGCCCTTCGCCGCGTGGTTGATGGGAATCGCTTCCAGACGCCGCGCCCTCTTCTTTCGCGGACGCCGGCGCGAGGTCCCGCTGGAGGCGGTGGAATACTATCCCAACCCCGCGCCGCCCACCGATAAAGCCGCCGCGCTGCGCCTCCAAATCGCATCCGTCGCGCGCGCCCTGCGCCGCATCAGCCCCGACCGCGCCGAAGCGGTCATCCTGCATTTCTTTGGCGGATTGAAGCACTCCGAAGCCGCACGTGTACTCGGCAAGACCGAAGCCGCCGTCAAAATGCTCGTCTCGCGCGGACTGCAAGACCTGCGCGAACAGACCTCCCTTGCACTGGAGGTGGAACTATGACTCAAGATAACCTGACTCCCCGCGACCGTGACACGGCGAACGAACTCGAACGCTTGGCTGCGTCGCTTCACCCGAACCCCGTCTTTCAGGCTGAACTGGAGGAAAAACTCAAAGCCGCCCACAAACCCAAACGCGGCTTTGCGCTTCCGCGGCTGCGAGGGGTTCTTCACGCCTTCGGCTGGACCGTTGGTCTGGCAGTCCTGACGCTGGCGTTCATCTGGGTCATCCGCTCGATTGCGCCCACACCCCAGCCCGCCGCCGAAGGCACAGCCACCCCCGAAGCAACCCCCGAACCCATCGTCGTCAGCGAAACAATTTACGACCTGCGCGGCACGCCGCTGACATTGAAAACCAATCTGCCTAACGCACCGACTTCAGCCTTTGTTTTCAACTACCAGCCCGAACAATTCGCCTCGCTCGAAGACGCCCGCGCCCTCGCCGCGCAATTCGGCATGGACGGCGCGGTCTATGAAGCGCCCGGCGAAACGCCCACATCGAAAGACTATCTTATCGTGGACGGGAATCAATGGCTGCACGTCCGCTCGGATCAATACTTCCAATACTATCCCGATTACCCGCGCTACGCGGCAGCCATCAACGGCGGGACTCCGCCCGCGAATGCCGAAGCAGTCATTGACGAATTTTTGAAATCGCACGGCTTCGACTTCGATTACGCCCTCGTGCCAAGCGAAATGTTCGGCGGATTCTTCGCCGCGCCGCTCACGCCCGACGGCTACCCCATCTGCTACGAGCATTTCAAGTGCGCAGGGCTGCGCTTCACGCTCGACGAGCAAGGCATCCTCTCCGTGGACGGCGCACTGCCGAAGTACGAGCCTCTCGGTCAATACGAAATCATCAGCGCCGAAGAAGCGTTCCAAAAGATTTTGGAATCGAACGGCGCGGCGGGAATGCTGGAGGGAATGCACTCGCCCTCGCTTCCCATCCCGACCTGGGTGCGGGCGCGTCCCCTCGACATAACTCTGAGCCTCTACGGTTACCTCGCCTCCGTCCCCTCGGCGGAGGGCGGCGCGCCGCTCGTCACGCTGGATGGAATCCGCGTCACGGGCAGCGTCGAAAACGTCCCGCCTGAATACAGCCCCACCTTCGTCGAAGCGACGGGTCAATTCCACGAAGAGAACGGCATGAAAACCTTCGCGCTCGAATCGTGGAAAGTCTACGACGGCTACGAAGATGGTCTGCTCGGCACGATCAGCCGGCAAAACGGGCAAGTCATCTTGAACACAGTAGAGGGCTTCGTCCTCACCCTGCCCGACGTTCCTGCCGATTTACCCCTGCCGCTGGATAACGCCTTCGTCATCGGCGTCCGCCAGGGCGAGACCTTCGAGTGGAAGTCCATTGACCAGCGCAACATTATGGGCGGAGGCGGGGGCGGCGGAGGCGGACTCGGCTTCTACAAACTGAATCTCACGGGCGCGCCCGTCCCCTTCCCCACGCCTGCGCCGCAGATATTCGGGGGTGGAGGTGGTGGCGGAGGCGGTGGCGGAGGCGAGGGCGGCGTGACCTACACTGTTCAGGCGGGCGATACCTGCCGCAGCATCGCCGATGCGTTCAACATCCCTGTCGAAGAATTGATCGCAGTCAATAATCTGCCTGCCGATTGCTCCACCTTGCAAATTGACCAGCAACTGCTCATCCCCGGCGTCAGCGCGCCGCAGAAAGTCGAAGGCGTGCGCGGGCTGATGTCCATCACCATCTACAAACAAGCCGACGGCAGTCAGCGCGTGGAATATGGTTTCATCACAGCCGGTCCCTATCCATACCTGCCGCTGGAGGGCGAAAATCTCGAAGCATTGCAGGCTTATCAAAACAAGCCTGTGGATGTGTGGGGCACGGTGGAAACGAACGAAGCGGGTCAGCCTGTGCTGAAGGTGGAACGCTACGAAATCCCCTTCCCCGATTTGCAGTTCCAAATCCTGCGCGGCACGCAGACTTACATCACGCTGAACGGTCAGCCCGCCGCGCTATTCACAACGGCAGACGGAAAAACCTACATCCAATTCAACCCTGGCGGCGGCGTGGATGTCTCGACCGTCGGCAATTTGGGCGACCAGGTGGAAATCGAAGCGCTCATTGTCCCCGGCGAATCCTTTGGCGGCTATCCTGCCCTGCGCATCTTCGCTGCGCAGACGGCGGACAGCCCCCAGCCGCTGCAAGTCGCCGCCGACCAGATTTACACCGTGGATTTGGCAGCGAACAACTACACTCCGCCCACGATGACCATCGAACGCATCGAACTGGTCTATTACATGCCCGACCCGCGCTACCTCGCCGGCGAACTCGAACCCGACCAGCGCTACATCCAGCCTGCCTGGCTGTTCACTGGTCACTACAGCGACGGGACTTCGTTCTTCATCCTCGTGCAGGCGTTGAAGCAGCAATTCCTCCTGCCCGAACTTGCGCCGTACACGCAGCCGGGCTAGGGCGAGATGTATCTCGCCAATGAAAGCGACATGAATGTCGTCCTACAACAACATGCCGTCATCGAAAGGTGGCGGCATGTTTTGATTGTATAATTCGAGAGGAAGGAGTTTTCATGATTACGACTTATCACCGCCCGCAAACTCTCGACGAAGCCCTCACGCTTCTCTCTCAACCGAACACCGTCCCCCTCGGCGGCGGGACGCATCTTTCCAAGCCGACGCCTGATCCCGTTTCCGTTGTGGACCTCCAACGCCTCGGCTTGAACTACATCCGCCCCAAAGGAAATACCATCGAAATCGGCGCGACCGTCACGCTCCAGCAGCTGCTCGAATCGGAACACTGTCCGCCCGCGTTGAAGACCGCTATCAAACTCGAAGCGCCGCTCAACCTGCGCAATTCCGCCACCGTGGCAGGGACGCTGGTCACGTGCGATGGGCGTTCCACGTTTGCAACATCTTTGCTCGCCCTCGATGCGAAGTTATCAGTGTTCAGTCTTCAATTACCAATTACCAATTACCAACCATCCACACTCAATGCTGGAGACTTTCTTCCCCTGCGCCCGCGCGGATTGATTACGCAAATCGTCATCCCCCTCAACGTCAAATTCGCCTTCGAATACGTCGCGCGCACTCCCTCCGACAAGCCCATCGTCTGCGCGGCGCTCACGCAGTGGAATTCGGGGCGCACGCGGCTGGCGCTCGGCGGCTGGGGCAAGTCCCCCTCGCTGGCGATGGATGGGACCGAAGCCGAAGGTCTCGAAACCGCGGCGCGCAACGCCTGTCACGAAGCCGCGGACGACATGGCATCCGCCGAATACCGCATGGATGCCGCCGCGACGCTGGCAAAGAGATGTTTGGAAGATATTTCATAACGTCACCGCAAGCCTGCGGCGAAGCAGTCGCCTGTCGCAAGGAGATTGCTTCGCTCGAAGTACACTCGCTCGCAACGACAACAACAAAAGGAAAAAGATAGAACGCCCATGCCCACCCTCCATTGGATCGGCAAAGACGCCGTCGTCAATCACCATAAGGAAGTGCCGTTTCATTTGCTGAAATGCGACCCAAAACGCTCCGTTGACTCCCCTTCCCCTTCAGGGGAGGGGCTGGGGGTGGAGTCCGGCAACCTCCTCATCCAGGGCGACAACCTGCTCGCCCTCAAAGCCCTGCTCCCCCACTACGCGGGACAAGTCAAGTGCATCTACATTGACCCGCCCTACAACACCGGCAACGAAGGCTGGGTGTATAACGACAACGTCAACAGCCCCGAAATGAAGGAGTGGCTGGGCAAAGTGGTCGGCTCGGAATCCGAAGACCTCAGCCGCCACGACAAATGGCTGTGCATGATGTATCCACGCCTGGCGCTGCTGCGCGAGATGCTGCGCGAAGACGGCAGTTTGTGGATGAGCATTGATGATAACGAAGTTCATCATGCGCGTTTATTGATGGACGAAGTATTTGGAAGAGAAAATTTTGTTACCCACGTTATCTGGCAGAAAAAATACTCACCACAAAATGACGCACGGTATTTTTCAGATAACCATGACCATATTGTTGTTTACGCTAAAAATAAAGGACAATGGTTCAGAAATCTTCTGCCACGAACTGAAGAACAAGATAAAAGGTACAAAAATCCTGACAATGATCCTAGAGGACCATGGAAACCTGCTGATTTTTCGGTAAAGACCTACACTCCTGCTTATGACTATCCAATCACCTTACCATCAGGTCGAGTTGTAAATCCTCCGCGTGGTCGATGTTGGCAGACATCACCGGCTCGCTATCAAGAACTTGTAGCCGACAATCGAATATGGTTTGGAACAAGCGGCAATAATGTACCTTCTTTGAAAAAATTCTTATCAGAAGTGCAGGAAGGCAATGTCCCAAAGACAATTTGGTTCAGAGAAGAGGTTGGAGATAATCAAGAAGCAAAAACTGAATTGATAAAAATTTCAGCAATCGCGACAGAGGTGTTTCAAACCCCCAAACCTACACGGTTGATTGAGAGAATTTTGAAATTAGCCACCAACCCCGGCGACCTGATCCTCGACTCCTTCGCAGGCAGCGGCACGACCGGGCACGCCGTGCTGAAAATGAACAAGGAAGACGGCGGCAACAACCGCCGCTTCATCCTGGTCGAGATGGACGAGAACATCTGCAAAAACATCACCGCCGAGCGGCTGAGGCGCGTCATTCAAGGCTACGAATGGACAGACCAGAAAGGCAACAAAAAGAAAGAGGCAGGCTTGGGCGGCGGCTTCCGCTACTGCACGCTCGGCGAAACGCTCTTCGACGCCGCCGGGCAGATTCGAAGCGAAGTCACCTTCGAGGATTTGGCGCGGCACGTCTATTTTGTGGAGACGGGACAGCCGTTACCTATCCCCCGCTCCCCCTTCCCTAAAGGGAAGGGGGCTGGGAGGTTAGGTCCCCTGCTCGGCGTTCACAACGGCGTGGCGGTCTATCTGCTCTACAACGGCGTGATGAAGGACAAATCCCGCAGCGGCGGCAACGTGCTGACGCGGGCATTGCTGGAATCCCTGCCGCCGCACGACGGTCCCAAGGTCATTTACGGAAACGGCTGTCTGCTGGGCGAAAACACGCTCCGCAGTTTGAACGTCACCTTCAAGCAGGTGCCGTATGAGATCAAAGTGAGTTAAGACCTGTCCGGTCTCGTCAGAGAAATCATGAGCGCCCTATTTCCCGACACCCACCCCAAGATGGAAGCCCTGCAAATCCGCTTGTGGCGGCAGGCAAGCCCCACGCGCAAGATGAATATGCTGGCGCAGCTCAACGCCTCCGCGCGCCTGCTGGCTTGGACGGGCTTGCGGGCGAGGTTCCCAAATGCCAGTGAAGACGAGTTGCGTTTCAAACTGGCGTGTCTGCTGCTTGGAGAGGAATTGACGCGCAAGGTCTACGGAACTCACAGGGAAGCCAGCCATGCAAAATGAACCCGTCGAAGTCACGCTGAAAGTAACGGACGTCTTTGAAAAACTGGGCGTCCCTTATCTGATCGGCGGCTCGCTTGCCAGCACGCTCTACGGAATGGTACGCACCACCCAGGATTCGGACATCGTCGCAGAAATGCGCGCCGAGCACCTTCAACCGTTCGTCGCGGCTTTGCAGGATGAATTCTACGTGGACGATGAAATGATTGCAGAAGCCATTCAGCGGCGTTCCAGTTTCAACATCATCCACCGCGAAACCATGTTCAAAGTGGATGTGTTCATCCCGCGCCCGCGTCCCTTCCTGGAATCGCAATTTGCCCGCGCCCAAAGGCAGACCTTCACCTTCGAGACGGAAATCGGCGCGAAGTTTGCCAGCCCGGAGGATACGATCCTCTCCAAACTCGAATGGTACCGCCTGGGCGGCGAAGTCTCCGACCGTCAGTGGCGCGACATCCTCGGCGTGCTGAAGGTCCGCGCCGGCGAACTCGACCTCGACTATTTGCGCAAATGGGCAAACGAACTCAAGGTGGGCGATTTGCTCGAACGCGCGCTGAAGGAAGCGGAATAACATGCGCCTCAAAGACTTCCAACTCCGCACCCTCGCCAGCCTGCGCGATTTTTTCCGCGCCTGCGTGAAATACAAAAAGCCGCATCTCGCCTTCGCCGAAATCACCATCGAGAAATTCGGCTTGAGCGTGCCGTACATCCCCGCGCCCGAACTGCCCGATCTGCCCTACGTCTGTCTGCGCCTGCCCACCGGCGGCGGCAAGACGCTGGTCGCCGCGCACTCGGTCGAAATCGCCGCACGCGAATACCTGCAAACCGACGCGCCGCTCGTCGTCTGGCTGGTCCCCTCCAATGCCATTTTGAATCAAACCCTCGCCGCGCTGAGAAACAGAAAACATCCCTACCGTCAGGCGCTGGAAACCATCGGGACGAGCGTCACCGTATTGGATATGAGCGAAGCGCTCTCCGTCCAGCCCGCGCAGATGAACGGCGTGACGGTCGTCGTCTCCACCATGCAAGCAGTCCGCGTGGAAGATACCGCGAACCGGAAATTTTACGAGCAGAACGGTTCGCTCATGGGACATTTTCCATCCACGCTTCAACCTCGACTTTTGGCTGCTCTCGATAAACACGCCGACGGCAAGCCGGTCATTTCCCTCGCCAACGTCTTCGCCCTGCGCCGTCCCATCGTCATCGTGGACGAAGCGCACAACGCCCGCACCGATCTCTCGTTCACCACATTGGCACGCTTCTCCCCCTCCTGCATCATCGAGTTCACCGCCACGCCCGCCAGAGAGGGGCACCCCAGCAACGTCCTGCACACCGTCTCCGCGGCGGAACTCAAAGCCGAGGGTATGATCAAACTGCCGATCTACCTCGAAACCCAGCAGGATTGGCGCGCGGCAATCGCTCAGGCGGTGGGCAAACGCAACGAACTGGAAGCCCTGGCGCGGGCAGAACGCGCCCAAACGGGCGAATACCTCCGTCCCATTTTGCTCTTGCAGGCGCAGCCCACCTACAAAGGCAAACCGTCCATCACGGTGGAGATGGTCAAGGAATGTCTGATCAAAGACAATCAAATCCCCGAAGAGCAAATCAAGAAAGCGACGGGAGAAGAATACGAAATCGAAGGCTTGGATTTGCTCGCCGAAGATTCGCCCGTGCGTTACATCATCACCAAGCAGGCGCTGCGCGAAGGCTGGGACTGTCCCTTTGCCTATGTTCTTTGCAGCGTGGCGGAAATGTCGTCGGCGACTGCCGTCGAACAAATCCTGGGGCGCGTCCTGCGCCTGCCGAATGTGACGAAGAAACAGAATCACGAACTCAATTACGCCTATGCTTACGTCTCCTCGCTGAAATTCGGCGAAACCGCCAAAGCCCTGCAAGATGCCCTCATTCATAACGGCTTCGAGCGGCAGGAGGTCAAAGACCTGGTCCGCTCCACGACCAGTCAGCCCTGGCTCATCGAAAACGCGCCGCTGTTCAACATCCCCGCCGAAGAAGACGAAGCGCGGCAGGAAATCAGGCAAACGCCGTTCTCGATTCCCATCCTGGCGGTGAAACAAGGCAAACTGCTCGAACCCTTCGACGAAAGTTTCTTTCTGGAAAGCCCCGTCGCGCTCGCCCAATGCGATCCATACCTTTCCGAAGAGGAATTCCCCAAAGACTCGCCCGATGCCATCACAGTGGAGATTGACGTGAGCGAGGCGGGCAAACTCAAGACCAATTTCATCCACGAAGCGCAGTCGCAGGCTTACCTCATCGCCGCCGATCAAAAAGTGACCAAGCAGGCGCTGGCAAACTGGCTGGATCGAAGCATTCCGCACCGCTCCATTCCGCAAAGCGAATCGCTGGTTTTCCTGCTGGGCATGGTGGAACGCCTGCTCGAAAACCGCCGCTGGACGCTCGAAGACCTCTGGCGCGAAAAATACCGCCTGCGCGAAGCCGCCCGCAGGAAAATCGAGTTCTACCAGGCGCAAGCCGAAACAAAAGCCTTTCAGGATTTTCTTTTCTCCCCGAAGGACTACGAACTGGTCGTCACGCCGCAAATGTGTTTCACCTTCAACCCCGAAGATTATCCGTATCCCGCCAACAGCACGCTCTACCAGCACGGCTTCAAAAAGCATTATTATCAAGTTATCGGCGACTTGAAACCCGGCACCGAAGAATTCGATTGCGCCCAATTGCTGGATACCCATCCCAAAGTCAAACGCTGGGTCCGCAATCTCGAAGGGCATCCCCAATTCTCCTTCTGGCTTCAAACATCAACCGACAAGTTCTATCCCGACTTCGTCTGCGAACTCACCAACGGAAAATTCCTGGTAGTCGAATACAAAGGTGAACATCTTTGGAGCAACGACGATTCAAAGGAAAAGCGCATGATTGGCGAGAGATGGGCAGAACTCAGCAAAGGCAAATGCCTTTTCGTCATGCCCAATGGCAAAGACTGGAATGCGATTCGAGCAAAACTCAAATGAAACACCGCCTCCCCCTCGACCAAATCCTGCACGGCGACTGCCTCTCCCTGCTCGCCGAATTGCCCGAGAAATCGGTGGATTTGGTCTTCGCCGACCCGCCCTACAACCTGCAACTTCGCAACGACCTCTACCGCCCCAACCGCACAAAGGTGGATGCGGTGAACGACCAATGGGACAAGTTTGCGGATTTCAAAGAGTACGATGAATTCACTCGTCAATGGCTGGCAGGATGCCGGCGCGTACTCAAAGACACCGGCACGCTCTGGGTCATCGGCACATATCACAACATCTACCGCGTCGGCGCAATCCTGCAGGACCTGGGCTTTTGGATTCTCAACGATGTGGTTTGGATCAAGTCCAATCCCATGCCCAACTTCCGCGGCGTGCGCTTCACCAACGCCCACGAGACTTTGATTTGGGCGCAAAAGACAAAAGGCGCAAAGTACACCTTCAACCATCACGCCATGAAAGCCCTCAACGACGACAGCCGGGAGAATGGACTGCAAATGCGCTCGGACTGGTATCTTCCGCTGGCGGCAGGCAAAGAACGGATGCGGGTCAATGGCGCGAAGGCGCACTCCACACAGAAGCCGGAAGCCCTGCTCTACCGCATCCTCCTCGCCTCCACCCAGCCCGGCGACGTGGTGCTGGACCCATTCTTCGGTTCAGGCACGACCGGCGCGGTGGCGAAAAAACTTGGGCGGCACTTCATCGGCATCGAGCGCGACAAAAAGTACGTTGCCGTCGCCCAAAAACGCATTGATGCGGTTCAGCCATCGGAGGCATCGAGTCTCAATGTGGCTACACGAAGAGCCGCGCGCGTTCCCTTCGGCGCACTACTCGAACACGGACTGCTCGCCCCCGGGCAAACGCTCTACTTCGCCCATGGCAGCGTCAAGGCAAAAATACTTGCGAATGGACACATCCAATGCAGGAATAAAGTCGGCTCGATCCATGCCATCGCCAAATCGCTGACCGGCGCGCCTGCCAACGGTTGGGAGTTGTGGTTGTACGAAGATAAAGACGGCAGCAAAAAAACCATCAACTTCCTCAGAACCGCCCTCATCAAAGACCATCCGCCCTTCTAACTTTCTACTTTCCACTTTCTACTTTCCCGTTCCAACATCCAAACTCTGAAAGGTGCCCCATGTCCAAATCCTTCAAACTCCTCCAGGAACAAGCCATCCCCGAATTGAATGCCACCGTCCGCTATTACGTCCACAAACGCACAGGGGCGCGCCTGCTCTCGGTCATCAACGACGACGAGAACAAGGTCTTCAGCATCAACTTCCGCACGCCCCTGCACGACTCGACCGGCGTGGCGCACATCATCGAACATTCGGTGTTGAACGGCTCGGAAAAGTACCCGGTCAAAGAACCGTTCGTGGAATTGCTCAAAGGCTCGCTGGCAACCTTCATCAACGCCTTCACCTACCCCGATAAGACCTGTTACCCCGTCGCCAGCCAGAACGTGCAGGACTTCTACAACCTGATTGACGTGTACATGGACGCCGTCCTCCACCCGCTCATCTCGGAGCAGACACTGATGCAGGAAGGCTGGCACTACGAACTGGAGGACCCCTCCCAGCCGCTGAATTACAAGGGCGTGGTCTTCAACGAGATGAAAGGCGCTTATTCCTCACCCGAAGGCGTGTTGGAAACCAAAATCATCAACTCGCTCTTTCCCAGGCACGTTTACGGCGTGGACTTCGGCGGCGACCCGCGCCACATCCCCGAACTCACCTACGAACACTTCAAAGCCTTCCACGAAAAATACTATCACCCTTCCAACGCCTTCATTTTCTTCTACGGAAACGACGACCCCGAACAACGCCTCAAACTCATGGAGGGCTATCTCAAACCCTACAAGAAACTGCGCGTCAAATCGCAGGTCCCGCTCAAGAAACCGTTCAAGCGCCCGAAGAAAGTGCAGTACGCCTACGACGCCGGGCAGGACACCGACATCAAAAAGAAACACTACCTCACCGTCAACTGGGTACTGCCCGAAACCACCGACCCGCTGATGAACTTCAGCCTGCGCATCCTCGCCCACATCCTCATCGGCACGCCCGCCTCGCCGCTCAAAAAGGCATTGCTCGATTCCGGTCTCGGCGAAGACCTGACCGGTCTCGGTCTCGAAGCGGACATACGTCAGATGATCTTCTCCACCGGGCTCAAAGGCACGCGCGCCCGCGACGCGAAGAAAATCGAAGCGCTCATCTTCGACACGCTCGACCGCCTCGTCCGCGAGGGCATTGACCCCGACATGACCGCCGCCGCGCTCAACACCATCGAATTCCGCCTGCGCGAAAACAACACCGGCTCCTTCCCGCGCGGCATCGCGCTCATGCTCCGCGCCCTCTCCACCTGGCTCTACGACGACGACCCCTTCAAACTGCTCGCCTTCGAAGCGCCGCTCGAAGCGGTCAAATCGCGGCTTTCCAACGACGGACGCTACTTCGAAAAACTCATCGAGACGTACCTGCTGAACAACCCGCATCGAACGACTCTACGCCTCATTCCGGACCCGGACTTTGGCCGCCGTTTCGAGGAGGAGGAGAAAACCCGTCTGGCGCAGGTGCGCGAGTCGCTGACCGAGGAACATCTCGCGCAGATTGCGGAAAACACCCGTCAACTCAAGAAGCGCCAGGAGACCCCCGACTCGCCCGAAGCGCTCGCCAAACTTCCCATCCTTAAACTCGAAGACCTCGACAGGCAGAGCAAAAATATTCCCATCGAAGCGCTGGAAGCGCAAGAGACCAAAGTCTTGTATCACGACCTGTTCACCAACGGCATCGTTTACCTCGATCTCGGTTTCGACCTGCACGCCCTGCCAAAGGAACTCATCCCGCTGACGGAAGTCTTCGGGCGCGCCCTGCTCGAGATGGGCACCGAGACCGAAGATTACGTCAAACTCGCGCAGCGCATCGGAAAAAGCACCGGCGGAATCCGCCGCGAATCGGTCGCCGCGACCGTTTTCGGGTCCAGAGAGAGCGTGACGCGGCTGTTCCTGCGCGGCAAAGCGACGGCGGGACAGGTATCCAAACTGTTGAACATCCTGCGCGACATCCTGCTCACGACAAAGCTCGATAACAAGGAGCGCTTCAAGCAAATCGTCCTCGAAGAAAAGGCGGGCGTGGAGACCATGCTGGTCCCGATGGGACACGTCTTCACCAACAAGCGGCTGAACGCGCAATTCAGCGAGGCGGGCTGGGCGCAGGACCAGATGAGCGGCATCGGCTATTTATTTGCACTGCGCGAACTGGAAAAGGAAACCGAAAAGAATTGGTCCGCCGTGCTGGCAAAACTGGAGGCGATGCGCGAGGCGCTGGTCAACCGCAGGGCGCTGGTGTGCAACGTGACGCTCGACGCCGCAAACTGGAACGCCTTCAAACCGCAACTGGACGATTTCCTTGGCGCTCTGCCGCTCAAAGACTTTCAACCTTCAACCTTCGACTTTCGACCCGCTCCTCAAAAAGAAGGCTTGGTCATCCCGGCGCAGGTCAATTACGTGGGCAAGGGCGCGAACTTATATGACCTGGGCTACGAATTCGACGGCTCTGCCCTCGTGGTAAATGGGTATATGCAGATGGCGTACCTGTGGGAGAAAATCCGCGTGCAGGGAGGCGCTTACGGCGGATTTTCCTCGTTCGACGACGCCTCCGGCGTGTTCACCTTCCTTTCCTACCGCGACCCGAACGTCGCCGCCACGCTCGAAAACTACGACAAAGCCGGCGCGTTCCTGAAAAGCCTCGACTCATCCCGCCTCACCGACAAGGAACTGACCAAAGCCATCATCGCCGCCATTGGTGACCTCGATGCCTATCAACTGCCCGACGCCAAGGGCTACACTTCGATGATGCGCTACCTCACCGGGCGCACTGACGAAATGCGGCAGGAGATTCGCGAAGAGGTGCTTTCCACCAACGGCGAGGACTTCATCGCTTTCGGCGAAGCGCTGGAAAAAGCGGCGCAATCCGAGGCGGTGGCGGTGATGGGCTCGCAGAATGCAATTGAAAACGCAGGAATTGAATTGAAGGTGACAAAGGTGTTGTAGTTGTTGGATAAGTACACAGGTAGACAGGCAGACAGGTTACGTGTTTACTTGTTTACTTGTTTACGTGTTTACTTGTATACTATAAACCATGACTGCTCCGCTTGAAATCACGGATGACCTGCTTGTGTCCGAACTGTGGGCGCGGGATGTGCGATTCGTTTTGGGATCGAAACCCGACCGTCCACCCATGCTTTCTCCTGCCGCATTAATCATCGCGCTCGCAGAAAGTCGTGAGGCGCGCCTGCAATTGAGTTTAATCCCGCTGTTTCTATGTCATCCTGAATTTGCCGCCCATGTTATGGACGCCGTAAAAAAACTCGACCCTGCAAATCAGTTAATGCTGAAATTCTTTTACAGCGCGGCAGTCTGGCTGGAGCGAAAACACCTTTCGGAACATAAACTTCCCGATCTGTTTTCACAGGAATTGGAAATTTCTCCCGTACCTGATCCTGAGGAAAATCTCCGCGTGCTGGCATTGCAACAAAAAAAAATGGTCAACTCCCGCATCAACTGGCTCGACACATACCGACATGCGGCAGATATTTGGCTAAAAGATCTCGAATTGCAGAAACTTCATGGACAAGCAAAGACTTGAATCAATTCTGACTGCGTTGGGAGAGCAGGTTCCGCCCGGTTCGCAGTTATATCTCCTGGGTGGAGGCGCGCTTACATTGCTTGGCAGTCCGCGTCCATCGTTCGACATTGACTTCGTCGGCGATGATGTTCAGCCATCCGAATTGCATCGCAAAATCATGGAAAAAGCCAAGGAAATGGATTTGCAGGTTGATGCCGTCCCAATTGACCGTTTTATTACATATCGTTTGAAGAGCTGGAGCACATCGTCCAAAACGCTGTGGCGAAGGCTGGCAAATTTGATCTCCATCCCGATATTCTTGTGCATTTGGAAGAATTGAAATCAAGATTGAAATAGTTTCGCGATGTTACAGGAGCCCCCATGAACATCACCCTCCACATCAACGGCATTGACCACGAACTCGAAGCCCCCGCGCACACCACCCTGCTGGCGGCGCTGCGCGGACTGGGCTACCACGGCGTCAAATTCGGCGACGAGCACGGACTAAGCGGCGCGGACACTGTCCTGCTGGACGGCAAACCCGTCAACGCGGGTTCGCTGCTCGCGGCGCAGGCAGAAGGTCACAAGATTGCCACCATCGAAGCGCTCGGCGAACATCCCGAACAGGGGTGGAAAAAAACAGACGGGCTGCATCCGCTCCAACGCGCCTTCGTCGAATCGGGCGCGATCCAGTGCGGCTACTGCACGCCCGCGCAGATTCTCGCCGCGAAGGCGTTGCTCGATAAAAACCCCAACCCGACCGAAGCCGAAGTCCGCGAGGCGATTGCGGGCGTCTTGTGCCGCTGTACGGGGTATCTCAAGCCTGTGCAGGCGGTGTTGAAAGCGGCGGCGGAACTTCGCGGAGAAGTGATCAGTGATCAGTCACCAGTGATCAGTGATCAGTCACCAGTGAGCAGTGATCAGTTATCAGTGAGCAGTGATCAGTTATCAGTGAGCAGTGGGCAGTTACCCGCTGAGACCGATACGCCGCCGGGCGAGAAATTGATTACTGATGACTGGTCACTGATCACTACCAAGATTGCCCCCAAAGTGATTCTCGCCCCTCAAACCAAACAATGGCAAACGGTGGGCAAGCCTGAGGTCAAGGTGGACGCGGTCAAACTCGTGCAGGGCAAGCCCGCCTTCGCCGCCGATCTGGAAAAGCGCGGACTGCTCCATGCCAAAGTCCTGCATTCGCCGCACGCGCACGCCCGCATCAAACGCATTGACGCCAGCAAAGCGCGCGCCCTCGAAGGAGTCGCCGCGGTGCTGACGTGGCAGGACATCCCGCGCGTCGTCTATTCCACCGCGGGGCAGTCCGACCCGATCCCGGGTCCGCTCGATACGTTCTCACTCGACAACAAAGTCCGCTTCGTGGGCGACCGTGTGGCGTTCGTTGCGGCAGAGACGCCCGAAATCGCAGAGAAGGCGCTCTCGCTCATCGAAGTCGAATACGAAGTCCTGCCTGCGATTCTCGATTCGCGTGAGGCGCTCGATAACCCCGTGAAGATTCACGACGAGCCCGAATACGTCAATTTCGCCGAATCGAACCCCGACCGAAATCTTGCCGCGCACATCCGCATTGACATCGGCGACGTGGAGAAGGGATTCGCCGAAGCCGATGAAATCTTCGAAGCCGAATACGAAGTGCCAAAGGTTCAGCAGGCGCACATCGAACCGCACGTCTGCGTGACGTATTGGGATGAGGACGACCGCCTCGTTATTCGGACCTCGACTCAGGTCCCGTTTCATGTGAGGCGTCAACTCGCCCCGGTGCTGGGACTGCCCATCAAGCGCATCCGCGTCATCAAGCCGCGCATTGGCGGAGGCTTCGGCGGCAAACAGGAAGTGCTGATGGAGGACGTGGCGGCGCATCTGACGATTGCCACCGGTCGCCCCGTCATCTACGAGTACACGCGCGAAGAGGAGTTCACCGCCGCGCGCTCGCGCCACCCGATGCGCATCAAACTGAAGACGGGCGTCAAACGCGACGGGACGATCACCGCCAACGCGATGTACGCGCTCTCGGACACGGGCGCGTATGGCTGTCACGCGCTGACCGTGACCGGCAACACGGGACACAAGGCAATGGCGCTCTACGTCGGCGACGGGGAGTATCGGAAGAGTCCCAACATCCGCTTCTACGCAGACGTGGTGTACACCAACACGCCGCCCGCAGGCGCGTATCGCGGTTACGGCGTGCCGCAGGGATACTGGCCCCTCGAACGTCACATGGAGAAAATCGCCCGCGCCATGGGCTTCGACCCGCTGGAGTTCCGCCTGAAGAACGCCATCCGCCCGGGCGAATATCATCCCTTCAGCACGGCATGGAACGAAGGACGCGAGCCGCGCCCGGAAATCATCCATACCGTCGGGCTGGAGGAGTGCGTCCGTCAGGGCAAGGCGGCGATTGGCTGGGATGAGAAGTTTGGGAATGAGGAATGGCGGAAACAGTCGAAAGTCGCAGGTCGAAAGTCAAGCACGACCTCTGACCTTCGACTTTCGACCCGAAAAGGTATCGGCGTCGCTTTGGTCATGCAAGGCACCGCCATTCCCTACCTCGACATGGGCGGGGCATCCATCAAAATGAACGACGACGGCTCATTCAATCTCCTCGTTGGCGCAACTGACCTCGGCACAGGCTCAGACACGGTCCTCGCGCAGATGGCGGCAGAAGTGCTGGGCGTGCCGCTCGAAGACATCATCTGCTACTCGTCCGACACCGACTTTACCCCGTTCGACAAGGGCGCGTATGCCTCATCCACCACTTACATTTCGGGGACGGCAACCGTCAAAGCCGCGCAGATTTGCGCTGAGAGAATTAAGATTCGGGCGGCGAAGATATTGAATAGCCAAGCAGACAAGTACACAAGTACACAGGTAAAGCCTGAGGAGATTCGGCTGGCTGATCGCAAGGCAATCGCGCCAGATGGCAGGTCGGTATCATTGGCAGAGGTCGCGCTTGATGCGCTTCATCGAAACGAGCAGGAACAAATTATGGGCGTGGCGTCCTACGTCTCGCCATCCTCTCCCCCTCCCTTTGCCGCGCAATTTGCCGAGGTGACCGTGGACACGGAGACGGGCATGGTCACGGTGGACAAACTGGTGATGGCGGTGGATTCGGGCGTCATCGTCAACCCGCTCACCGCTTCGGGACAAATCGAAGGCGGCATGACCCAAGCCCTCGGCTACGCTGTCTGCGAAGAGATGACATGGGATGAACAGGGGCGCATCCGTCAGCGCGACTTCGACCGCTACCACATCTTCCGCGCCGACGAAATGCCCGAACTCGAAACCATCTTCGTGGAAACGTTCGAGCCGAGTCACCCATTCGGTGTCAAGGCGGTGGCGGAGATTCCGATGGACGGCGTCGCGCCTGCGGTGGGGAATGCTGTGCTGGATGCAGTGGGCGTAAACATTGACGAGAATCCCATCACGCCGGAGAAGGTGTGGAGGGCAATGAAGAGCAGTAATCAGTGATTAGTGATCGGTGGGCAGGGGAGACGGAGGGGCTGCCCTGGATGCTATAATTTGACCGCACAAATCAGAAATGCTCTCAACAGGAAATACTATGCCGCACAGTTCTCTTTCCATTACTGTTCATCTAATCAAATCAGACAAGCACCGCATCATGGTGGTAAAGAGTGTGGATAACTCAAACACGAATAGACTGAAAATTATTGGATAAGAGTGAAATCATGCTTACCAGGCTATCAATTCGCAACTTCAAAATTTTCGATAAGATTGAGATTGAACTCGGCGAACGAGTCGTGTTCATTGGCCCGAACAACTCCGGAAAAACATCGGCTCTGCAGGCGATTGCGCTCTGGGATGTTGGCGTCAAGCGCTGGTTGGAAAAGCGCGGCAGCAGCAGAATTCCTGCCGAACGCGCTGGCGTCACAATCAACCGACAAGACCTAATTTCCATTCCTGTGCCGGCAGCCAATCTCCTGTGGCGTGATTTGCATGTACGCGAAGGAGAACGGAAAGAAGACAAACCGCGCACTCGTAATGTGCGCATTGAAATAGGCATCGAGGGAGTTAATGAAAAGCCTTGGCGTTGTTTTCTGGAGTTTGACTACGCCAACGAAGAATCCATCTATTGCCGTCCTCCACTCGAGCCTGACGGTACTAATCGTCTAGAAGTTCCGGCACATCTAAAAAACATCCAAGTGGCATACCTCCCTCCCATGTCCGGCTTAGCTGCCCGAGAAGATCGCCTGGAAATCGGTTCGATTCGTGTCCGTCTGGGAGAAGGGCGCACTGCCGAAGTTTTGCGTAACCTGTGCTGGCAGGTATTACAGAACAAAGATGGTAAAGAGAAATGGGAGAATATTGTCGCCGCCATCGCGCGGCTGTTTGGCTCGAGGTTAAACACGCCGCAATACATTGCCGAACGCGGCGAAATCATCATGGACTACCGTACCCCTTCCAACACGCGATTGGATATTTCCGCTATGGGGCGCGGCGAACAGCAAACCCTTTTGCTGTTAGCGCACATGGCGGTCAACGCCGGTTCCGTACTTTTGCTAGACGAGCCAGATGCCCATTTAGAAATTTTGAGGCAACGGCAAATTTACGATGTACTCTCACAAGAAGCAGAAAACTCAAAAAGTCAATTGATCGCCGCTAGCCATTCCGAAGTCATTCTCAACGAGGCAGCTGATCGAGATTTGGTAATTGCCTTTGTAGGTCAACCCCATCGCATCAACGATCAGGGTAGCCAAGTCTTGAAAGCTTTACGCGAAATCGGTTTTGAGCAATATTATCTTGCCGAAGAAACCGGTTGGGTCCTTTACCTTGAGGGATCGACAGATCTTGCAATTTTGCAAGCGTTGGCAAAACGTTTAAATCATCCTGCCCAAGATGCCTTGGCACGTCCCTTCGTTCACTATGTTGGTAATCAACCGCGTAAAGCACAGGAGCATTTTTACGCGCTGCGCGAAGCCAAACACGATCTAAAAGGTATTGCCATTTACGATCGACTAGAAATGGGTTTGCCAGAAGATCCCAATTTGCGTCAGATCATGTGGTCACGTCGTGAATTGGAAAATTATCTCTGCCAACCTAAAACTCTGATTGCTTTTGCCGAAGAGAGGGGGAAGCGGCAAGTGGGTGATCTCTTTGCATCGTCTTGGAAAGATGCAATGCAGAAAGCCATTGAACAGGTTGGACAAGCACTTCTGACCTTGAGCAAAGACCCATGGAGCACAGAGATTAAGGCCAGTGATGAGTTTTTAACACCATTGTTTAAGCAGTTTTATAAGAATCTTGGCTTGCCTAATGAGATGACAAAGACGAATTTCCATGTGCTAGCAGATTTCATCGCCCAAGAAGACATTGACTATGAAATCCATCAGGTGTTAGATGCAATTGAGAAAACCTCTGGAAGAATTCAACCGTCAAGCGAATCATGAGAGGAAAAAAAACCACATTGCGGTTCACCTTATGAGAAACCGCGTTCCTGCTAGCGTTACATTCCCAGTCGCCAACCTTTTTTTGAAATCCCACCACTCAACGCCATTCATCCACACATCAAGAACAGATCTGGCAAGTAACACCGTCAGGTTGTTGATTAACGGTAAAATTGGCATGAGGACTTTGCGCATGTATCGAATCCGCACCAATGTTCGCTCGGTCGGTTTCCCGCCTGTTTCCAAGACCCTGCCGCAGGCGGTAAAGAAAATCGCCGAAACGCTCAAGCCCGAAAAGATCATCCTGTTTGGGTCGTATGCGTATGGCAACCCCACGCCCGACAGCAACGTGGACCTGCTGGTAATCATGGAAACGGACGCAAAGCAGACTGAACGTTATCTTGCCGTTTCACGTGTATTGACCCCTCGTGAGTTCCCTGTGGACATCATCGTCAAAACGCCTGAGGAAATCAAGAGGGCGTTATCCGACAAGAGAAATTTTTTCATACGGGACATTGTGCAAAAAGGAAAAACGCTGTATGCCCCAAAAAACCGATCTCGACATCTGGATCGAACACGCGGAGGATGATTTCAACGCGGCGGGGAAGTTGCTGCGCGGCAAGAAGCCATCCCTCTACGGCGCGTGTTTTCACGCCCAGCAATGCGCCGAAAATTTTCACGCGCATTCCTAAAACTGGAATAGCGCTTCTGCAGCGCACTCGGCTTTTCGCCAAAGGATTGCCATGCTCCCTCTCAAGGACACTGTTCCCTCCCGCACGTTTCCCATCGTCAACTGGATGTTGATTGCCGCCAACGTCCTTGCCTTCCTCTGGCTGGCGGATGCGGGGGCAAATAGCGAAAGACTGGTCGCATCTTTTGCGTTGATTCCCAAACGCTTCCTGTTGGACCTCGCCAACCCCTACGAATATCTGACGCTGTTCACATCCATGTTCATGCACGGCGGTTGGGCACACCTGCTCAGCAACATGCTGGCGCTCTACATCTTCGGCGATAACGTGGAAGACCGCATGGGAAGCGGACGCTATCTGCTGTTCTATCTGCTTTCGGGCACAGCCGCCGCTTTTGCCCACATTTTCTTCAACCCTACGTCCACCGTTCCCACCATCGGCGCGAGCGGAGCCATCAGCGGCGTGCTTGCCGCCTATCTCATCTTCTTCCCCTACGCGCGGGTCATCACGCTGATTCCCGTCTTCTTCCTGCCTTGGTTCGTGGAAATCCCCGCCCTGTTCTACCTGGGGATGTGGTTTCTCTTGCAACTTTCCAACGGATTGTTTTCCGTCGTCGCGGGCGTTCAAGCCTTCGGCGGCGTCGCCTGGTGGGCGCACGTGGGCGGATTTGCGGCAGGACTTCTCCTCGCGCCGTTCTTTGCACGCCGCCGTTACGTCCGCAGAATTTACATTGACGAATATTATCCCTGGTAACATCCATCACAGGAGACACTCATGGACTTTGTATCGCTCATCTGGCTGTTCTTCATCATCTCATCGCTTCAGCCCGTCATCCGCCAGCGGATGCTGGACATGGCGCGCCAGCGTCTCCTGCAACAACTGGAGCAGAAACGCAAGAGCCGCGTCATCGTCCTCATCCACCGTCAGGAGACGTTGAGCCTGCTCGGCTTTCCGCTGGTGCGTTACATCAACATCGAAGACTCCGAAGCCGTCCTGCGCGCCATCAAATTGACCGACAACGACGTGCCAATTGATTTGATCCTGCACACTCCCGGCGGACTGGTGCTCGCCGCCGAGCAGATCGCCCTTGCCCTGCGCAAACATCCCGCCAAGGTGACGGTCTTCGTGCCGCACTACGCCATGTCGGGCGGGACGCTGATCGCCCTCGCCGCCGACGAAATCGTCATGGACGAGAACGCGGTCCTCGGTCCGGTGGACCCGCAGCTGGGTCAACACCCCGCTGCGTCCATCCTGAAAGTCCTCGAGCGCAAGCCCATCGCCGAAATTGACGACGAGACGCTCATCATGGCAGACATCGCCGAAAAAGCCATCCGCCAGGTCAAGCGCACGGTGAGCGAACTCCTGCAGGACAAAATGTCCGCCGAACAAGCCGACCAACTCGCGTCCACGCTTGCCAGCGGCACGTGGACACACGATTACCCCATCACCGTCAAGGAAGCGCAAACGCTCGGTTTGCCCGTCCGCACCGAGATGCCCGCTGAAATTTATCAAATCATGGCGCTCTACCCGCAAACCGCCCAGCGCCGCCCCTCGGTGGAATATATCCCCGCTCCGCGCACGAGAAATTAAAGGTTTCTCTACATTGTGGCATAACTCTCTGACTCGCGCGCTGATTTTTGCTCACAGAGGAGATGCCCATGAACCGTTCTTGTTTGCTCGTGTTCGTATTGTCCGCGGCGCTTACTGCCTGTAACCTGACCACGCCTCCGCCCGCTACGGAAACGTCTGCCCCGCCCGCCCTCACGCCAACCATTCCAGCCGTCCATTCGACGCCAAAATTTCAAGTGTTCATCCTGAACCCGCTCACCACCTGCTTGGTGGGAAATGAATTCGCCAGCGGGACCGTCTGCGCGGGGACCAAGTGTGGCGATTGTTCATGCGCTTGGGAGGAACACGACCCGCCCGCCCCGCAGGTTGGAGTCCCGCCGGAGCGGCTCGATGACCCGCAATATACTGCCTATGCGCACAAGATATGCGTGGACATCACACTGACAAACGATGAAATTGCCGACATCATGGCTGATATGCGTCTCGTCCGCGACAAGGTTTACGAGTGGACCGGCGGCGCGCTCGACTTGCAGATGGAGTTCATTGTCCTGCCGCACGTCCATACCGGCTTCACTGCTCCGGATTTCGTCATTGGTCCCTTTGAGATTGACGACGAACTGCTCAACAACTATGTCACCACCGAGACCGACTTCGTCTACGTTGTCACCGGAGTCCGCGACCGGGCACAGAATCTGCAACTGGCGTACTGGTGCGGCAGTTCCTATGGCGAATTGAGCATCCACGGCGCGGGCTACTCTTACATCCAATACAACGAAATTTGCAACTCGGTGACCATCGCCGGGAAAACGGTCTACGAACCCCTGCTTCACGAGTGGATTCACAACCTGGACTGGGCGCTATACTCCATCAATGGCGTCCCAGACCTGTACCAGAACGCGGGACCCGACTGGGAGCACTGGCAGCACGCCTCCTGGCCCGCCTGCGGGACGGGGTCACCGAATCCGCTCGACTGGTTTCCCAGCGTTGACTTCTGTGAATGGGATCCGGATTGGATGGACTGCAACAACGTCGCTTCGGCAGGCGCCTGTCTGCACGCCGGGGAGATAAACGGAAAGATTTCCTGGTACGAGCACGTCCTCTCCGTGCATTACCCGCGCGACATCCAATTCATTGGCAATTACTGCCGCGATGGGCGGAAAGATTTCAGCGAGACCGGCGTGGATAGCGGCTCGCCGTGCCCATAAAAGCGGAAGAGTTCAGAAAAGCCTTGATGCCATTTCAACCTACCCTAGCATCCTCACATCGTCTAAAATAAAGCCATGACCACCTCCATCCACGTCATCGGACACGTCAACCCCGACACCGACTCCATCGCCTCCGCCATGGGCTACGCCTGGCTGCTGCGCGAGCGCGACAAGGCAGACGCCGTCGCGGCGCGCGCCGGCGCGCTCAACCCGCAAACCGCCTGGGTGCTGAAAACGCTCGGGCTGGAACCGCCCCTCCTGCTCACCGACGCCTCACCGCGCTTCGAATCGGTCATGCAAAGACTCGACAGCCTGCCTCCCGATGCCCAACTCGGCGCGGCGTGGACCCTCGCCAGCAAAACCGGCGGCGTCGCCCCCATCGTCAACACGGACGGGAAGCCCTACGGTCTCATCAACGGACTCAGCCTCTTCCAATACTTCACGCAGATACTCGGTCCGCGCCCCGGCGATACGACCGTGCGCGAGATGATGTCTGCCCCGTGCCGCGACGCCGCCGACACCACCGTCCCCCAATACAAAGCCGCCGCGCACATCCGCGACTCGCTCAACAAAATCCTGCGCGATTCCTACGACGACTACTGGATCGTGGACGAAAACGGACTCTACCTCGGCATCGCCCGCCAGCGCGACCTGCTCAACCCGCCGCGCCTCAAAATCATCCTCGTGGATCACAACGAACCGCGTCAGGCAATCGCCTCGCTCGAAGAAGCCGAACTGCTCGAAATCCTCGACCATCACCGCCTCGGCAACCCGCACACCCACACCCCGATTCGCTTCACCGTGGACATCGTCGGCTCGACCTCCACCCTCGTCACCGAACAGACTGCCGAAGCCGGACTCTCCCTCCCGCCTGCCCTCGCGGGAGCGCTTCTCGCGGGACTTTTAGCGGATACCCTCATCCTGACCTCCCCCACCACCACGCCGCGCGACAAGGAAGCCGCGCAGCGGCTTGCCCGCTGGGCGTTCGCCGGTGGAAGTCCGCTCAAGGGCGAGACCATCGAGTCCTACGGCAAAGCCGTCCTTTCGGCAGGCGCGGGACTCTCCAACCGCGACCCGAAGGAAGTCGTCAGCACCGACATCAAGCCCTACGAGGCGGGCGGATTCAAATTCGCCATCGCCCAGGCAGAAGTGACCGACCTCGTCCAACTCTCCGAGCATCTCGCGCCGCTCACTCAAGCCCTCGACGAACTGCGCGACAAGCGCGGGCTGGACTTTGCCATGCTGCTCGTCACCGACGTGGTGCGCGGCTCCAGCCGCCTCATCCTCTCCTCCAATCCCCCGCCCATCCTCAACGACCTGCCCTATCCTCCCCTGCCGGATGGCACGCGCGACGCGCCGGGCGTGGTCTCGAGGAAGAAACAGTTGCTGCCGGTGGTGTTGGGATTGTTGGAGAGGTAGTCTTTTAATTTATGGACACCATCTACCAGGCTCTCTACGAACTCGAAAAGAACAACGAATCTGCCGCACTATGCACGGTGGTGAAGAGCGAAGGCTCCACGCCGCGGCACGTGGGCAGCAAGATGCTGGTCTATCCCGATGGGAAATTCATCGGTACCGTCGGCGGCGGGGATTTGGAACACCGAGTCCTCGACGAGGCATGGATGGCAATCAGCGACGGTCAGCCGCGCCTGCTCAAGTATTCGATGGTGGACCCCAGCCGCGGCGACCCCGGCGTATGCGGCGGGACTGTGGAGGTGTTCGTGGAACCGATTCTTCCCGCTCCCATGATCGTCGTCATCGGCGGGGGACACGTGGGAAAAGCCGTCGTGCATCTCGCCAAGTGGCTGGGCTTCCGCGTCGCCGTCAGCGACGACCGCGCGGAGTTTTGCACACCCGAATCCGTGCCGGGCGCGGATTCGTATTATCCCTGCCCGATGGCGGAGCTGCCGAATCAACTCAAAGTGACGCGTCAGACTTATGTCGTGGTGACCAGCCGCGGGTCCAGCATAGACGCGGCGGGGTTGCCGGCGCTGCTCCGGTCACAGGCGGCGTACATCGGCGTCATCGGTTCGAAACGCCGCTGGTTGACCACAGTCAAAGCGTTGAAAGAGCAGGGCATCCCAGATGAGTTGATTGAAAAGGTTCATTCGCCGATTGGGTTGGAGTTGAATGCCGAAACGCCCGAGGAAATCGCCGTCAGCATCATGGCGGAGATTTTGATGGTGCGCGGCAGGGGGACGGGGAAGATGATGAAGGAATAGGGCAAGTAATCAGTGAGCAGTGAACAGTGAGCAGTACTTGAAACGTTCGAGGGTGGAACTCGTAGAGAAATAAGAAAAACGGTTCTTGACCGGCAAGTCCTATGGGCTATAATCGCATCAACGGTCTTCAAAAAGGAGAAAATCATGGCGAGAGTTTTTGACGTTATCGAATATCCGAGCGAGATGAAGGATGAAATCGTCCATCGTTTTCCGGAACAGGGCATCGGCGATTTCCGCATCGGCTCACAGTTGATCGTGCGCGAGGCGCAGGCGGCGGTCTTCTTCCGCGACGGGCAGGCGCTGGATGTATTCCGCGCCGGGCGCCATACACTGACCACTGCAAACATCCCCCTGCTCATCAATTGGCTTGGCAAACTGTTCAACGAACGCACTCCCTTCCCGGCGGAGGTGTACTTCGTCTCGATGAAGGAATTCGCCAATGAGAAGTGGGGTACTCCTCAGCCCATCATTGTCCGTAACCCGGGCATGGGATTGGGTGTGGCGCTCTTGCAGGGTTTTGGCACCTACTCATTCCAGGTGAAGGACCCGCAGCAGTTCGTGACTCAAGTGGTCGGCACGCAGGGCGCGTATCGCACAGCGGACATCGAAGAACGCTTGAAGACGATGCTGCTTTCCACGCTTCAGGACGTGCTGGGCGAGACGACTTCCGCCAAGAGCGTGGTGGAACTCATCGGGCTGACGGAGGAGGTCGGTGCGGCGGTGCGGGCAAAGGCGCAGGATGACTTCCAGGCGCTGGGGCTCGAACTGAAATCGTTCTACATCGGCAACCTCAAGCCGTCCAGCAAGTCGGCGCAGGAACTGCGCGACATGGGCATGCTCGACATGGCGACCTACACCCAACTCCAAGCCGCGGACGCGATGCGCGATGCGGCTCAAAATCCGAGCGGCGGCGCCGGTCTCACGGCGGGCATCGGCGCGGGGATGGGTATCGGCAATCTGATGCAGCAGGCGACCTCCGGCGCGATGCAGCAAGGACAGCAATCCGGCGGAGGCGGCGCGGCGGCGGGCATCCCCGAAGTGATGACCCCCTCCGAGGCGGCGGCTATTCTCAAGGTTTCAGAGGAGGATGTCAAAGCCGCCATCGAAGCCGGCGACTTGAAAGCCAAGAAACTTGGCAACGCCTACCGCATCAGCAAAGCGGCGCTGGAGGAGTTTCTCAAAGGGTGATTGGTAATTGGTAAGTGGTAATTGAAAAAGAGGAGGCTGAGAGATCAGTCTCCTCTTTTGATTCGTGAGTTGGAAAGTGGAAAGTTTGAAGGTTGGAATGTTTTATGAGCAAACGTTATTCGAGATCGCTCAAGACATCGGGGATCGAGTTCAGCACATCGCTTGCCAGGACGGAGGCGGTGGTGCCGAGGTCGTCTGCGGCGTAGAGTCCAGCCTGGGCGTGGATCCAGGCTCCGGCGACGGCTGAATCGTAGGCATCCAAGCCCTGGGCACGCAGACCCACAATCAGTCCCGCCAGAACGTCGCCTGTCCCTGCGCGGGCAAGGGCGGGCGAGGCAACGGGGATCAGCGTCAGGCGTCCATCAGGGGCGGCAATCAGGGTGAACGCGCCTTTCAACACCACCACATGCCCCCACTCCTGCGCATACTTCAACGCGACCGTCTGCCGGTTCTCTTGAATCTCCTCTTTTGACAGCCCCGTCAGCACCGACATCTCGCCGGGGTGCGGCGTGAGAATGGAAAGCGGAGGCAGTTTCGACGCCCAGTCCTTGATTTGCGCCAGCAGTTTCAGCCCGTCGGCATCAATGACCAGCGGAGGGAGTTTCGCTTCACGCTCGGACCTCGGGCTGTTTTCTGGATGAATAAACCCAATCCGCGCCGACGCCTTTTGGGTGGACTTGCCCGCCAGCAAATCTTCGAGGAAGACCTTGGTGGTCGCTTCGGTTCCAAAGCCGGGACCAAGCAGCAGCGCGCTGGCTTTCTCGAAATTTTTCGCCAGCACATCCGAGGCGGTTTCGGAGATGTGTCCCGCCTCGTGAGGCAGCAGTACCCAAGTCGCTTCGGGGAATTGACCCGCCAAGACGCCATGCAGCGGCGCCGGCACCGCCAGCGTCACCAGCCCCGCACCGGCGCGATACGCCGCCTCTCCCGCCAGGAGGGCGGCTCCCGTGAAATTGACCGAACCCGCCGCGATGAGCGCCGTGCCAAACGTCCCTTTGTGCGCTTCGAGCGGGCGCTCCGGCAAAAGCGCGGCAACCGAATCCGCTTCGGCAACTTCGGTGGTGACCGCCTGCAAGGAGGGCAGGTCGGCGGGCAGACCGATGTCCACGGCTTTGAGTTCGCCAACGTATTCGAAGGCGGGCAGTTTGACCAATCCCTGCTTGACCGCCGCCATCGTGACGGTGAGGTCGGCAGGGATGGTCTCCTCTGCCACTTCGCCGGTGTCGCAGTCCACCCCGCTGGGACAATCCACAGCAACGACCAGCGGTGCATTTTCCTCGAGGCTGTCCAGCACGTCATTGACCTCCGAGAGCAGGTCAGCGACCTCCTTCTTCAGCGGCAGTTTGATACCCGTGCCAAGCACGCCATCCAGCAGGGCATCCGCCGTTTCGAGAGCTTCTGTCAGTTTATCGAAGGCATCTTCACCGGAGATGACCTCGCCGCCCGCCTCGGTGAAGCGTTTGACGAGCGCGTCTTTCTTGCGCTTGACGAGATAGGCTTTTGCCTTCCAGCCTTCCTCGCAGAGGGCGGTCAAGGCGACCAAGGTATCGCCGCCGTTGTTGCCCGGACCGACCAAGCCCACCGCTTCGAGTTCAGCCTCGTCCGCGAACAAGTCGAGGACCACGTCCGCCAGCCCCTGACCGGCGTTTTCCATCATCATGTCATAGGTCAAGCCGCTGGAATCGGCTTCCTTTTCGATTGCCTGCATTTGTGAGACGGTTACAAGTTTCATAGTTGATCTCCATTGAGTGCGGGAATTGTACTGCAAGTCCCGCCGCCTTTCGCCTGGCGCTTATAAAAATCAAACGCCCGGCGTAATTTCACCACGATACCCTGCAAGCAGGCGATTCGGTATAATAAGCATCATGAAATCCTCCGTCCTCTCTTACGATTTAAGAACCACCAAAAAGATCGTGCTGGATCACCTGCGGGGGAAAAACATCAAGGTGTATTTGTTCGGGTCTCATGCGGCTGGAAAAGCCCGTCCGCACTCAGATATTGACGTGGCAATCCTTTCCCGCCGCAGATTGTCCCCCGCGATTCTCACCGAGATACGCGAAAAGCTGGAGGAAAGCGACGTTGTGCGCACTGTGGAGATTGTGGATCTATCGCAGACCGATGCGGCGTTTCGCCGGCGCGTTTTGAAGGAGGGCATTCCATGGAAAGAATAAAAGAACGGCTAACCGTTGCACGAAAAGCATTGCTTACCCTCCGCGAATTGACCGATAAAACCAAACTCACCGATGTCGAGCGGGACGCCGCCATTCAGCGCTTCGAATATACCTTTGAGGCGGTCTGGAAAGCCGCGCAACTCTATCTAAATGAAATGGAAGGGTTGACTGCCAATTCACCGAAGAGCGCAATCCGCGCTTGCTGGCAAGTCGGGCTGTTCGATGAAAAAACTGCCCAAACCGCCCTCCACATGGCAGAAGCGAGGAACATGACCGTGCATACCTACAACGAGAAACTGGCAAGGTCCGTTTATCGTGACATTACAAAATACGTTGATGTTTTACAGAAATGGCTGGAAGGTATGGAAAAGAACGTTTAGCATTCCGTTATGGAATTAGGAATTGCATTTCAAACATGGATATGGAAACATATCCATGTTTTATTTCTCCCACAAATCCCGCGCCACATCCTCCAAACCCAGGTCAGTCAATTTCTCCCATGTCGGCTTGCCGGTCGTTCCATCCCAGCCGCGCGCTTCGTAGTAGGCAGAAAGCATCGCCGCAATGTCCGGGACAAATCCCGCCGAGCCGCCGTCGGGCAGAGGCGTGAGCAGAGCCTTCGGCAATTTGTCGTTTTGGGCGGTCAGCCCGAGGCGGTTATTGATGGCGCGCTTCAGATTCCATGACCGTTCGCCGAACTTCATCATCTCCTCCACCGACCAGTCCAAGCCGCAGGCGGCGTTGATGAGGTCCACCTTTTCCTGCGCCTCCACATTGGCGAAGATGCAGGTGACGAGGGCGTTATCCACCGAGCGCCAGTTTTGATGCCGCGCCACATTGGCGGCTTTCTCCGCCTGAGCGTGACGATCCATGAACTCGATGCCAATCTCCTCGTGCGAGTGACCCCAATCCACAAAGAAGTAATCGGACTGGTTGTGACACGCCCCGCGCGGACTGGTGGCATACGAGAGCGCCATCCCCGATACCCCGCGCGGATCATGGCACGCCACTTCGAGTCCGTTGACCTGCACGGCTTCCTCTTCCGCACCGAAATACGCGCCGAATCGCTTCGAGCCTTGCGCCAGCAGGTCGCCAAGCCCCTCACGGGAGGCGGTCAGGCGCACCAATTGCTGTATGGCATCCACATCCCCCCACTTCAACTCGATGCCGCCGGTATCCTCTTTCGTGACGATCCCCTTCTCGTACAAACGAAACGCCAAGCCGATGGTGTTACTTGTGCTGATGGTATCCATGCCATAGCGGTCGCACAACTCCCCCAACTCCACGATGGAAGCCAGATTGTCATTCAGCAGATTCGCGCCAAAACCGACCATCGTCTCGTGTTCGGGACCTTTGCGCTTGACCGAGTCGCCGGGCAGTTTCACCACCCGTCCGCAGGCAATCACACATCCCTGGCAGGCGCTCTGCCCCACCAGAATGCTCTCGGTCATCTTCGCGCCGGAGACCTCGTCCACGGCAGGAAACGACCCGCTCGAAAAATACTTCACCGGCATCGCGCCGAGATATTCCGCATAATTCGCCGCGCCCGCCGTCCCCAGTTCACGCAGTACCTTCGCCTCGTTGTCCTCTTTCAGTTTACGGTTCGACTCCGAGCGCAGCGCCTTGTACTTCGTCAGGTCGAACACGGGGATTTCCCGCTCCCCATGCACCGCCACCGCCTTGAGATTCTTCGCTCCCATCACCGCGCCCAAGCCCGTCCGCCCCGCCATGCGTCCGTGATCGCACATCATGGACGCGAACAGGACTCCCTTCTCTCCCGCCGGTCCAATCACGCAGACTCTCGCAGACTTGACGCCGGTCTCCTCTTTGACCTTATCCTGCGTCTGGTATGTATCCAAGCCCCACAAATGCGCCGCCGGTCGGACCTCGAGCCTGTTCCCGCTCAACCAGAGATAAACCGGCGCTGACGCCTTTCCCACAATCCACAACCCGTCGTAGCCGGCTTTCCGCAGTTCGGGTCCCCAAAAGCCGCCGATGTTGGATTCCGCCCACAGCCCGGTAGCGGGACTTTTCCCGCAGACCACGAAGCGCCCTGTGGTGGGACCGGAGGTGCCGGTCAGCGGACCGGTCATAAAGAGGAGCGGCGCATCCGGCGAGAGCGGGTCCAGAGCGGGGGTCAGATATTCGTAGAGAATGCGGGCGGCAAGAGAAGCGCCGCCCAGAAAATCCCTTTCCCACTTTTTCGGGATGACATACTCTTCGGTTTTTCCTGTCGTGAGGTCAATTTTGAGGATGGGCTGCATAGCATGTAATAAGGCAACATGAATGTTGCCTTACATAATCTCCGTCGTCACTGCCTGCGCCACGCGGACAAAATCCAGCACGGTCGGCACGTTGCGCATCATATAGCCCAGACTGCCCTTGACCTTCAATTTGCTGGTCATCATTGCAGTCATGGGGTTCAGTTTGCCCGAAAGGATGGCGGCGATGTTGCCGTAAGAGGCGGTCAACGTGAAGGCGGGGCTGGGGTGAGATTCCGGCGCGGGCTGGTATTCGACCTTTCGGCACTTCCCATGCCACAGGTCCAGATAGAACGTGAGCCGTTCCTTGAGATTCCCCTCCGGCTCGATGAAGAAGAACAAGTCGCCTTCCCAATTCCTGGCAACATCCGCATACCGTTCATCGGAATTCAGTTTCTCTGCCAGTTCATTCAGCCATTCTTCACTCGGAAACACTGCCGCCATATCCGCCTCCAAATCATGATGATGCTGCAATTTTACCATTTGAAAAAAGGCGCATGAACCTTGCCGAATTGCCGAAAATAGTCTATGCTTAAACTACGTCGTAAGGCAATGCAATTGCCTTAAACCAATTCCATTTTTTGGAGGAGAAATGAAAAGGCTGTATAACATTCTTGCAGTGGGGATTGTTGCCGTTCTCGTGCTCGCTGCCTGTACGGGAGGCGGCGGGGAAGCCAAGCCGGCGACTTTACTGGACGCCATCAAACAGCGCGGCTATATCCTGGTCTCCACCGACCCGAACTACGAACCCCAATCTTTCCTCAACACTGACGGTCAGCGCCCCGCCGACACCAAATGCCCGGCCGACGCCCTGACATCTGCGGAAATGCAGGGCTTCGATGTCGAGGTCGCTGTGGAAGTGGGCAAGGGCTTGGGTGTGGAAACCTGCTTCGCCACCCCCGACTGGGACCTCATCACCGCCGGCAACTGGGCAGACAAATGGGATGTCAGCATCGGCTCGATGACCATCACCACCGCCCGCCAGAAAGTGCTGGATTTCAGCGTGCCGTATTACTACGCTCCGGCTGTCATTGCCGTCCGCGCGGATGCAGGCATCACCTCGCTGGAAGACCTGAACGGTCAGGCGCTCTGCGTGGGCAGCGCCACCACCTATGAGCAATGGCTGAGCGGCGACTTCGAGGGTCTGGGCTTGCCCGAATCGTCCATTTATGCCCAGCCGCCCAAAGACGTGAAAATCGTCCCGCTTCCGACCGACCAGGAATGCGCTCAGGCAATCGCCGCCGGACGCCAGGACTTTGTCGGTTACGTCACCTCGATGACAGTGGTCAATGCCAACATTGCCGCCGGCTTCCCGGTGGTTCAACTGGGCTCGCCGGTCTACTCCGAGGAACTGGCTGCCGCGTTCGACAAATCCTCCAGCCTGCCCACCGACACCTTGCGCGAAGAAGTCAACAAGATCTTCACCGCCATGCACAGCGACGGTCGCCTCTCGCAACTGTCCATCAAATGGCTCGGCGAAGACCTGACGCAGGCGCCTAAATAAAGGTATAACATACCATCAGGGAGGCGGAGGAATTCCGCCTCCCTGTGCTTTCATTCCGCTCTCTGCAACGAAAGGAACAAGCGTCATTATGAGCGCAATCATGCATTCCGACCCCGCCCTGCAAAAGACACACGCCGAACTGCTTTACGAAGCGCAACTCCGCAAATCGCGCCAGTTCAACATGTGGGTGTCTGTCACATGGGGGGTCTTGTTCCTTCTTTTGGTGTACCTATTCAGTGGTCAAAGTTTTCTTGGCTTTCAGGCAATCGCCCTGAACATGGAATTCATCCAGAAAAACCTTACCTTTATTGCAGGGGGGGTGTGGCAGACTCTTCTGGTTTCATTTCTTTCCATTTCGCTGGCTATCGTCCTCGCCCTAATCGCCGCATTGGGACGGCTCTCCAAATTCCCGCCCTTCTACGCGCTCAGCACGTTTTACGTTTCCCTCATCCGCGGAACGCCGCTCTATTTGCAAATCTTCTTCTTCTTCCTCGCCCTGCCTCAGTTAGGCATCGTCCTGACCGGCTTGTTCGCCGGCGTCATTGCGCTGGGGCTGAACTATGGCGCCTACATGAGCGAAATTTTCCGCGCCGGGCTTGCCTCCGTCGGGCGCGGTCAACGCGAGGCTGCCATGGCGCTCGGCATGACTCCCTGGCAGACGATGAAACGCATCATCCTGCCGCAGGCGCTGCGCTTCGCCATCCCGCCCATCGGCAACGACTTCATCGCCATGACCAAGGACTCGGCGCTCGTCTCTGCCACCGGCTTCGTGCATGAAATCATGTGGCGCGCCACCCGCGTCGGACGCGCCCAGTTCAACAACCTCGAAGCGCTCATCATGGCGGCTGTTTTCTACTGGCTCATGACCATCATCCTGACCTACATCCAAAGCATCATCGAAGCCCGCCTCGCCAAAGGAGACCGCTAACCATGGCGCCCATCGTCAAAATCGAAAACCTCGATAAGTACTTTGGCTTGCTGCACGTCCTGAAGGACATCTCCCTCCAAGTTCAGCCGCGCGAGGTGGTTTGCATCATCGGACGCAGCGGCTCCGGCAAGAGCACGCTCCTGCGCTGCATCAACTTTCTGGAAGACCCGTCGCGCGGGGTCATCGAAGTGGACGGCATCCGCGTCGAAATCCACAACGGCACCACCCGCGAACACCGTCAGGCAATCCACGACATCCGCCTGCGAACTGGCATGGTCTTTCAAGAATTCAACCTCTTCCCTCACATGAGCGTGCTGGAAAACGTCATCGAAGGACCCGTCACCGTCAAGGGCATGGATCGCAAACAAGCCATCGAGCTTGCCGAGCAAAATCTCGACAGCGTCGGCTTGCTCTTCAAAAAGAACGAATATCCCAACCGCCTCTCCGGCGGTCAGAAACAGCGCGTCGCCATTGCCCGCGCCCTCACCATGCAGCCCAAGGTCATGCTCTTCGACGAACCCACCTCCGCACTCGACCCCGAACTTATCGGCGAAGTGCTCAACGTCATGCAAAAGGTCGCCAAAGACGGCATGACCATGCTGGTCGTCACGCACGAAATGGGCTTCGCCCGCGAAGTGGCAGACCGCGTCCTCGTCATGGCAGACGGTCAAATTATCGAAGAGGCAAAACCCGAAATTCTCTTCAGCCAGCCGCAGGACCCGCGCACCAAAGCACTCATCGAACGCTACCGCTCCGGGGAAAGATAAATGCCGCTCGCCATCACGCGAGACATCAGCCCGCGCTTCAACGAGTGCGAAATCACCCACATCGAGCGCACGCCCATTGACGTGGACAGGGCGCGCGCTCAGCACCGTGCCTACGTGAACGCCCTCAAACAATTGGGATGCAACATACTGGAACTTCCCGCCGAAGCAAACCTGCCCGACTCGGTTTTTGTCGAAGACACAGCCGTCATCCTGCCTGAGGCAGCGCTTCTCACCCGACCTGGGGCTGATTCGCGCAAACCCGAAGTCGAATCCATCGCCCAAGCCTTGTCCCCTCTCGTCAAACTGCTGTTCATCCGTGAACCCGCCACCCTCGACGGCGGCGATGTACTTGTCGTGGGCAAGCGCATCTTTGTCGGCATCTCCACCCGCAGCAACGACGAAGCGATCCGCCAGTTACAGCAACTCCTGAACGGATACGGCTACATCGTCACGGGCGTTCCCCTCCGCGATTGCCTGCATCTCAAATCCGCCGTCACCCGCGTGGACGATCACACCCTGCTCATCAACAAAAACTGGGTGGACACAGCCTATTTCGCCGATTACCGCCTGATCGAAATAGACCCCTCTGAACCGCACGCGGCGAACTGCCTGCCCGTCGGTGATGTGGTCATCTTCCCCGCCGCCTTTCCCCAAACCCGCGCCAAACTCGAAGAACATGGCTACAAAGTCCTCCCCGTCGAAGTGGATGAACTCGCCAAGGCAGAAGGCGCAGTCACCTGTTGCAGTTTGATTCTGGGGTGAAGCGACCTTGTGAAAATCAAAACTCCGAAGTCATTGAAACTTCGGAGTTTTCGCTACTCGCTATTCTTTACTTTCTCCCCTCCCCCTCACTCCCCCGTCGGCGTCCAGATATTCTTCACCTGCGTCGCCTCGTGCAGGAACTCGTGACCTTCGCCCTGCTCGCGAGACATCCAATCGAGCGGCAAAAATTTATGACTTCAGCAATGCGATGAAATCCGCCGCTCTGATAATCGGAATTCCCCTGAAAGAACCCAGTTCCAGCAGGTGGCTGTCTCCGCTGACAATATAATTGACCTTTCCAACAAGCGCCGCTTCAAGAAATTTATTGTCGGTAGGGTCGGCAACAACGACGAGGACCTCTTCTTCTGGCGTGACAAATTCAGCGGTCTGCAAAAGATACTCGGCGACCGTCACAATTTCAATTGGCGGAATCTTGAATTTTGGGCGGTTGATCACATCGAGGTACTCGCGGGCAATTGCCTCAGATACGATCAACTTGAATTTTCCCGCTTTCCACTCATCAATGATGACGCTCAATTTTCCGCCCAAAATGGAGGATAGAAAAATGTTCGTATCCAAAACCACGCGCATCATTTACCATCCCGCACAGCGCGGATTTCGGCTTCAATATCTTCATCGGTAATGTTCATTTGTTTCGCGCGGTCGCGGATTGATTTAAGCGCTTTGTCGAATCGTTCTTCCAGGTCTCTTTCTTCAGGGGGAATACTCAACTTCAAGTAGCGGATAAACGCCAAGACGTCCGCCAACCGTCTTTCCGGCAGGGTGGAAATTTCAAGCATAATGGTTTGTTCTAAATTAGTCATGGCTCACCTCATTCAAATTATACCAACTTCAAAAGTCGCGTCTCACTCCCCCGTCGGCGTCCAGATATTCTTCACCTGCGTCGCCTCGTGCAGGAACTCGTGACCTTCGCCCTGCTCGCGGGACATCCAATCGCGCGGCAAGCCGTAGTTGACCCACGTCCGTTTCATGTTGGCGGCGGCGGTTTACTTGAAATCTTGCAAAAAGCGAACCATGTTCATCATTTCTTCTGCCGAAACGCTTTCCAGCAACTTTGTCACCCGCCTCTTTAATTCGCCTTGTGAAATTTCATTGGAAACGACAATGCCGTAATGCACTCTGCTTTCGATTGCGTATTGATGGGCAAGCGGAATGAAGTCTTTGGTGTTAAACGTAACAACGGCTCGATGATTTTCCACTGCGGACCGAAGGATTTCAGGGTCGGGAGTTTGGTCGAGCCCCGCTTCATAAACGTGGATAACATCGAAACCCTGTTCGCGCAAAAGCGTGGCAAGGCGCTCCCAAATCTGCTCGTCAAGGAGCAGTTTGGGAGGGTTAGGCTTGTCCGTTTTCATCCCCCTGTCATTTTGCGGAATTGCTCTTCGCCAAGATGTTTTCGCAGGTATTCCCGCCCTGCTTCTTCAGTATTCTCGCGACGCTCCCTGTCAATCTGAGCCTTGAAAGCAGAGTAATACAGAATCGCGTCGCGAATCTGGGCTAAGTTCAAATGGGGAAGAATGTCTTCAACGATAGTCTGCGGTGTTTCTCCCATCAGCAAATATTCGATAATGGTGCTCACCATCACGCGAGTCCCGCGAATGAACGTGGAGTATCCTCCCGTAGACTTCCTGATCTCGATGTAGGGGAAGTTTGTTTGGGTAATAGATACCCTTGAAACATCCACTTCAGAAACCGCTTCCTGCGGAGCATAGCCGGTAAAGAATCTGGTTATTCTTTCCTCTAACATATCAGTCTCCATTCATCCGCTGGTGATTACATCTGTGCGGTGATTGACAATCAACAACGGGTCGCCTTCTACGGTTCGGGCAGGTTTTCCTTCGTTATCCAAAACTTGCAGGATTTTCAAAACGGTTGTTTTCAATCTAACCACCGTGCCATCAGGAAGCACGTACTGACTCCAATCTTCATGTTGGAGTTTGAATTCCACTTCTTGAGCCTTTGCCTGACTTCCATCGGGCATAGTGATGGTTTTGATTGTGCTCATAAAAACTCCTGTCCGTTTCAATAGCGAAATTATACTCGCAAACTCACTCCCCCGTCGGCGTCCAGATATTCTTCACCTGCGTCGCCTCGTGCAGGAACTCGTGACCTTCGCCCTGCTCGCGAGACATCCAATCGAGCGGCAAGCCGTAGTTGACCCACGTCCGCTTCATGTTGGCGGCGGACTCGTACTCCACCCAGTAACTGCCCTCCGCCGAGCCGAAGTACCAGACCGCGTCCACGTCTTCGTGCTGGACAAGGGTCTTGGTCAGGTGGTCGCGGTCGCCGGTGACGATGTTGACCACGCCGTCCGGCACGTCGGACGTATCCAACACCTGATAGAAGTCCGTCGCCGAGAGCGGATGTTTCTGGCTGGGGATCATCACCACCGTGTTGCCGCGCGCAATCGCCGGCGCCATGAGCGAGATGAATCCCAACAGCGGGTATTCGTCGGGGCAGGCGATGCCGATGACGCCCACAGGCTCGTTGACCGCCACCGTGATTCCGCGCAGGGTGGTTTCCTGCACCGTGCCGCCGTATTTGTCTGCCCACGCCGCGTAAGTGAAGAGCCGCTCCACTGCCGCGTCCACTTCGGCTTGCGCCGATTTTTTCGTGCGCCCCGTCATGGCGATGATGCGCTCGACAAACTCGGCGTTGCGCGCGTCCAGATTCTCGGCGATGAAATACAGAATCTGCGAGCGGTTGTAACCGTGACGCATCGCCCAGCCCGAAGTCCGCGCTTTGTGCGCCGCTTCCACCGCGTCGCGGATGTCTTTACGGTTGCCGTCGCCGACCTGACCGATGAGCCGCCCGTCCGCGCCGAAGACGGGGATGGTGTACGCGCCATCGGGGCGGACCTGCTTGCCGCCGATGTACATCTTCGGGGTGCGGTCCACTCGGGGGAGATCATGCCCATTTGCCCGACCAGTTTCAGGTCTGGCGGGACGCGCCGGGATGTGTTCGCCCCATTTCACGGGTTGAGTCGGCTCGTTGGTCATCGGATCGAGACTCAACGAAGTCAAATCAGGGCGCGGGCGATCCATCCACTTCGGGCGCACGTACTCGAAGAGTCCTTCGCGTCCGCCCTCGCGTCCGAAGCCCGATTCGCGATAACCGCCGAAGCCCGAGGCGGCGTCGAAGAGATTCGTGCAATTGATCCACACCGAACCCGCTTTGATTTTGCTCGCCACGTCCAGCGCGAGATTGATGTTATCGCTCCACACGCTCGCGGCGAGACCGTAGCGCGTGTTGTTCGCCAACTCGATGGCTTCGGCGGGCGTGCGGAAGGTGAGCGAGACCAGCACGGGACCGAAGATTTCTTCCTGCACGGTCGCGGCGGCAGGGTCGAGACCCGTGATGAGCGTGGGCTTGTAGAACAGCCCCTTTTCGGGCAGCGGGATGTTCGGCTGATAGCACTCGCCGCCTTCGGCAACGCCCGTCTTCACCCAGCCGTCAATCGTGTCCCATTGAGACTTGTCCACGATGGCGCCCATGTCAATCGCTTTGTCGAGCGGATCGCCCACGCGCAGGTGTTCCATGCGCCGCTTGAGTTTTTGGATGAACCGCTCGGCGATGTTTTCCTGCACAATGAGCCTTGACCCTGCGCAGCAGACCTGCCCCTGATTGAACCAAATCGCATCAACGACGCCTTCAACGGCTCCGTCCAAATCGGCATCTTCAAACACGATGAAGGGACTCTTGCCCCCCAACTCCAGCGACAGTTTCTTCCCCGACCCCGCTGTTTGCCGCCGCAAAATGCGACCGACATCCGTCGAACCCGTGAACGCAACCTTGTCCACATCGGGGTGGGTGACAATCATCGAACCGGCGCTGCTCGACCCCGTGACGATGTTGATCACGCCAGGCGGCAAGCCCGCTTCGGCGACGATTTCGGCAAACAGCAGCGCCGAGAGCCGCGTGTACGAGGCGGGCTTGAGCACCACCGTGTTGCCCATCGCAATGGCGGGTGCGATCTTCCACGCCAGCATCAGCAGCGGGAAGTTCCAGGGGATGATTTGTCCCACCACGCCGACGGGCTGGTAATCGCGCAGTTCGGTTTCCATCAGTTGCGCCCAACCCGCGTAGTAGTAAAAGTGACGCGCCAGCAGCGGCACGTCAATATCGCGCGACTCGCGGATCGGCTTGCCGTTGTCCATACTCTCCAACACCGCCAGCAGGCGATGATGTTTCTGGATGTTGCGGGCAATGGCGTACATGTAGCGGGCGCGGACAACGCCCGGGGTTTTGCTCCATGACTCGAAAGCGGCGCGGGCGGCGGCAACGGCGGCGTCCACTTCCTTTTTGCCTGCCTGCACGGTCTCAGCGAGCAATTCGCCCGTAGCGGGGTTGTAGGAAGGGTAATACTTCGCCCCTTTGGGCGTCACCCATTCATTGTTGATGAACAGACCAAACTTCCGTCCGTGATCATCCAACCAGGCGTTTGCCGCGGCGGGCGACTCGGGCGCGGGTCCGTATTCCATGGTTTTGAAGAGGTCAAGTACTGTGCTCATAATAAACTCCAATTTGCACTGCTGGTCGAGTAGTTCCGAGCGACAGCGAGGAACGTATCGAGACCAGCGCATTTCATGTAATTGTCTGTTTTCAAGTTACTGTTGGTCTCGGTACGGACTTCGTCCTACTCGACCAACGATATTCCCGCTGGGCGAGTAGGGCAAGCGTTCTTCTTGCCCGTATCGAGACCAGCGGCTTCTTGCAATCTTTCGTTCTCTGGTCACTCATTGGTCTCGGTACGCCCCGACGAACACGGGGCTACTCGACCAACAGGTTGCGTTTGAAATTTCTTCTTTGCAAGCGCGGGAAGTTTTTCATATTCACCGTTGATCAATGCTTCCCGCTTTGCCCTGCTCCAATTCTGAACTTGCTTTTCACGATAATAAGCATCGGCAACGCGATCATATTCTTCGCTATATACCAACTCCACTGGAAGCCGCCTCGATGTATATCTTGCACCTTTACCAGATTGATGCTGTTCCATGCGCCTCTCAAGATTTTTGGTCGAGCCGACATAATACGAGCCGTCAGCGCACTTGAGAATATACATCCATGCCATGTAAACTCTTGCTCCATTCATATTCGGTGGTCGAGTAACGACGAGCATTCTTTGCGAGGAACATATCGAGACCACCAGTGCTAAGAAACCATTTGTTTACATCCAACCGATGGTCTCGGTATGGGCTGGAAAAGCGCCAGCCCTACTCGACCATCGAAGCGCTCATCCCATCGGCATGTGATGTTTCGCTGTCATAGACCCGACAGGCGGTGTGCGCGCCGCGGCGGATGGGAATCTGTGCGCGGGAGGCTGGGAGAGAGGGGTGGGCATCGGAGGAAACCTGCCAGGTTGAACTATTTTCCATAAGGTTGTACTGTTCGCAGACCCTTCAACACACGATAATGCTTGACATTGAAGGTTGCGAGATCCGCGTTGACACCAATCGCAGTTTCGGCAATCAGAGCATCAAGCAGCCCAATATTATCGCTCAAATGATGAGAAGCAAAATTAGCCAGCGCCCGATTACAGTCGTTTTCGTCGGGCCAGAAGAGTTGGTACGCCGACAAAGCCTTTTCCAGTTGCTTTTGTTCTTTCGCGTTTTGGCAACCCTGTATCAATTCCATCGCCACAAGCCCAGGGACGCCAATTTCTTGCGCGATTTTTAGCCATTCCCTGGCAGGTTCATAACCGCGCAGGATATCCACCATGACATCAGTGTCGAGCAAAATCATGATGTCCGATTCCGTGTTTGCGCCTGTGTTCGCAGTTTCCGCGCATAGGTCACGCTATTCCCGATGTCGGTTCGCTTTGCCCACATGCCCACCACTCCCGACTTAAGCAAATCCTTGCCCGTCATAGGTTTGGAGGCTTGTCTCGCTTTTTCGATCAGGCGCGTGGCAAGTAATAACTGTTCGTCAGGCGTGAGGCGATCGGCTTGTTTCAGCAACTTTTCAAAGGTATCAAGAGCCATTCTCTTCTCACTTTCTTCGATTTGAAAAACTATCCCATCGGCATGTGATGTTTCGCGGCGTAGCGGCCCGTGAGGTAGTGATACAACTGCCGCTCCAAATCCGTCAGCAGGCTGGAGGCGCCGAAGCGGAAGAGGTGGGGCATCATCCACTCGTCGCCGAGTTCTTCCTTCATCAAGAATTGCCAGTTCATCGCCTGCTTTGCGGAACCGATTCCGCCTGCAGGCTTGAACCCGACCTTGTAGCCGAAGCGTTCGAGATACTCGCGGATGGCGCGTACCATCACGAGACTCACCTCCAGCGTCGCATTGACCGTTTCCTTGCCCGTCGAGGTCTTGATAAAGTCCGAGCCAGCCATCATCGCCACCAGGCTGGCTTGATAGACCTGCTTGAGCGTGCCGAGGTCGCCGGTGGCAAGGATGGTCTTCATGTGCGCGTCGCCGCAGGCTTTGCGGAATTGAACCAGTTCATCGTAAAGGGCGCGCCAGTTTCCCGTCAGCACATGGTTGCGGGCAATGACCACATCAATCTCGCGCGCGCCCGCTTCCACCGCCTGCTTGATTTCGGCGATGCGCTGCGGGAGCGGGGTTTGCCCGGCGGGGAAGCCGGTGGCAACGGAAGCGACGGGGATGTCTGTGCCTTGCAGCGCCTCCACCGCGTCGCGGACGCGATTCGGGTAGACGCAGACCGCGGCGACGTGAATCCGCTCTCCGTTAAGTCCGAGGCGTTCCAGCATATCGGGGCGAATCGGCTGTCTGGCTTTGGCGCACAGGCGGCGGACTCGTCCGGGGGTATCGTCGCCGGAGAGGGTGGTCAGGTCAATGCAGGTGACGGCGCGCAGCAGCCACGCAGCCTGCCAGTCCTTTTTGACGGTGCGGCGAGCGGGCAGGCTGGCAACGCGCCTCTCCACCGCGCTCTTGTTGACGTGCGCGCCCATCACCCAGTCCAAGTCGAGGGGCGTGCCGGGGTTACGGGTGTTCAAATCCATGGAAACTCCAATTCAAGTTCTGGCATGATTATACAGCCACCGGCGGAGGAAAGCGCAGCAATTTGCCGGTAGTATTTCATCCTGTTTTCATATATACTTGCAATAGATCACATCACATGAGGCGGCGATGGAACCAACGTCTATACAACAAACCGGCTTTCGGTTTCCGTTCGGGGAAGAATCCTGTGAACACGAGTTCAAGGTTCTTCAGGATGAATACAAGAAATTCTACTATAACCAGAGCCGCTTCAATACCGAGGCTCTTGAGGAGGATGTGTATTTGATCGTCGGGAGACGGGGGTCGGGCAAGACATCGCTCACCAAATATTTCGGGTTTCAAGAACACATCAAAAACGCCCACAGCATTGACGTGGATGAACCGAATATCTACAGCGGCATCCTGCAGGGGATGGCAGAAAAGCCATATCTCTCTGCAGACCTGACGGTTATTGAAGTGGGAAAAATTTGGGATTATCTGATCTGGTCGCTGATCTTTGACGAATTTCGCGAAAAGGATCCTGCCATCAAAGCCGCCAGCCTGATGGTTCGCAAGGGAACCGCATCCCATTTTGTTTATGACCTTCTGACCGGTTTGTTGAACAAATATGTGGATGAAAGCGGACGGGTCGCCAGCGACCTTTCTGCCACCACCTCTTCACCCGTCTTCGAAAACGCCAAAGCCAAAGTGCTGGAAATCACGCGCAGGGAGCCGGTCATCGTGGCGATTGACACGTTCGAGCGGTATAACCGCGAAGACATGGCAATGATGATCGTCACCGCCGCCCTCATCCAGCGCGCCAATGAATTCAACATCTCTTATGCCCATCGGGGCGTTCACGTCAAGGCGTTTGTTTCGGCGGAAATTTTTCCCCACATCAAGGAAAGCATCATCACCAACACCACCAAATTCATCCGCAACCCGGTCTATCTGCGCTGGAAGCCGAAGGATTTGATTCGCCTGATCATGTGGCGCTTCTACCGCTACATGGAGGAACGGGGGCACCGCCTTTCGCTTCACGAACCCGCCTGGGATAATTTCAACGACATTCTGGCAAAACTTTGGAATCCGTTCTTTGGCGAAAAGGTGCAAAACCTGCGCGGCGGATGGGAGCGCAGTTTCCCCTACATTTTGCGCCACACCCAAATGAGACCCCGCCAACTGGTGGTCATCTGCAATCAAATTGCCCGTCAGGCAGAGCGAAGCGGAAAGTTTCCCCATTTCAAGGAAGTGCCCATCCCCCAAATAATCTCCGAGTGCGAATACGATCTGGCAGACGAAGTTCTAAATTCCTACGATTTGATTTACCCGCACGTGGCAGACATCATCACCGCACTGACCAATGCGCCGATGATTTTCAAAGGAAACTACCTCGATCAAGTCGCCAAGCGGACTTCCAGTGCATGGGCGCCGGGGACATATTCCACAGCCGCCTTCCGCCGCGTGGTGGCGGAATTAGGAATCGTCGGCAAGGTGCGCAGCAAGGATGAGGCAAGCATGATCGTCGGCGCCGATTTCGAATACGCGATGCAAGACCGCCTCACCCTGACCAGCGACGACGAGTGCGTCATCCATCCGATGTTCTATTCCAAACTCCAGGTAAAGAAGAACGGCTGGATCGTCTATCCCTTCCCTGACCACGAAGATTATCAACCCTTATTGGACTCAAACAGCCGATGAACACCCTGCGTAAATACTGGGCAATTTTTCAAATCACACTCATCAACTCGCTTGCCTATCCCGGCGAACTCGTGGGGCGCAGCCTGATGATCGTACCGTTCATGTGGATCTTCTACCAGTTGTGGAAGGTCACCTTCGCTGCCGCAGGAACGGACACCATCAACGGCATGACCCTCCACGGCACGATGTGGTACCTGATGATGGCAGAGACCATCGAACTCAGCCGCCCGCAACTCGCACGGACGATTTCCGAGAATGTGAAAGACGGCTCCATCGCCTACATCCTCAACAAACCCTATAACTTTTTGCTCTATCAGTTCAGCAATTCGATGGGTGAAACGGTCTTCCGCGCCGTGATGAACGCTGTCTTCGGCGGATTGATGGTCTGGTGGCTGGCGGGAGCGCCGCCTGCGCCGCTGGGCTGGGGGTTCGCCATCCTTGCCCTGTTTGGCACATGGATTATGAACTTCTGTATCGCCTGCCTGATTGGACTCTCGGCATTCCTTGTGGAGGAGGTCTCGCCGTTCATGTGGATTTATCAGAAACTGGTTTTTATCCTCGGCGGGTTCCTCATTCCGCTCGATTTTTATCCAAACTGGCTTCAGGCGATTGCCAAATCCCTGCCGTTCGCCTATATGATTTACGGACCGTCGAAGTTGTTCGTCGCGCCTTCGGTGGAACTGCTTGTCAACGTGCTTTCCATGCAGGCGGTTTGGATTCTGGTGCTTGGTGCGATCCTCACGCTGTCCTATCGGCGCGGAGTGGCATATCTTACAGTAAACGGAGGTTGATTTTTTCGCCGCGAAGACGCGAAATCTGCAAAGCATTTCGGCTTTCCCATTTCTGGCGGAATGATTGGCAGGCTCACAATCTTTAACCACCGATTTCACTGATTACGCGAAACGTCCCGAAGGTTCTCGCAAATTTTGCCTATTTTCCAGCCAAACCAAGGGCATCTCGCGTTTTTGGGCGACATAAATGTCGCGCTACGAGAAAACTGTGTAATATCAGTGATTAAGACAAAATTATGCGTCATCTCAAATTCCTTCTCGCCATCTGGCAGGCAAATCTGCAATCCGTCATGGAGTATCGCGTCTCGTTCCTGACGCAGGTCGTTGGGATGATGCTCAATAACTTCATCTATTTTGCTATTTGGCTTATCTTCTTCGACCGCTTCAAGGATGTGCGCGGCTGGGGCGCCAGTGACATGTACGTCACCTTTGGAGTGCTTGCCAGTGCGTTCGGGCTGGTTTCCCTGTTCTTTGGTAACGCCTTCGTTCTCGGCGACATCGTCAATAACGGGCGGCTCGACTACTACCTCTCGCTGCCCCGCCCCGTCCTGCTCCATGCGGTTGCCAGCCGCATGATCACCAGCGGCATGGGTGACTTTACTTACGGTTTCATCAGTTATGCGCTTTCGGGGCAGTTCACCTGGGATGGGCTTCTGCGGTTCATCCTTGCCATCCTGCTCGCGGCGGTGGTGTTCGCCGCGTTCCTCATCCTGGTCAACAGCCTGGCGTTTTGGGCGGGGGTCGTTTCGAGTTTCACCAACCTGATGATCAACGCCATGCTGACCTTTGGCATCTATCCCATCACGCTTTTCGATAATTACGCCAAACTCATCCTTTTCACGGTTATCCCCGCGGCGCTGATGGGCGCCGTGCCGGCGGAATACATCCGCGCCGCGAGTTGGCAGACGCTCGGTGAACTCCTGCTCGGAGCGACGATTCTGCTTGGGCTGGCGGTGACAGTTTTCAGGTCGGGGTTGAAGCGGTATGAATCGGGAAGCGCCATCCAAATCGAGGTGTAAATGAACAAACAGTCGCTCATCGAATTGACCCAAAGGCTCGTCCGCCAGCAGAGTTTGTCGGGCGAGGAGGGGGCGGTCACGCAAATCGTCGTGGAGGAGATGAAATCGCTCGGCTTCGATAAAGTTTGGGTGGACGAAAACGGCTCCGCCGTCGGCGTCATCGAAGGCGCAAAACCCGGTAAAACGATTCTGCTCGACGCACATACCGATACGGTGGGCATTGCCCCCGGTTCAATCTGGACGAGAGCCCCGTTCGGCGGTGAGATTATTGACGGGTATCTGTATGGGCGCGGCGCGGCGGACATGAAAGGCGCGCTTGCCGCCATGATCCACGCCGCCGCAAGCGTGGACAGGAGCAGGCTTGCGGGCAGAGTCGCTGTGTCCGCTTCGGTGCTGGAGGAGGTGTACGAGGGCGGCGCGCTCAAAACCGTGATGGATGCCGTCCATCCCGATTTTGTGGTCATTGGTGAAGCGAGCAACTTGAACCTTGTACACGGCGGGCGCGGACGGGCAGAGATTCACATCGAAACCATCGGCAAGCCGTCGCATTCGTCCTCCCCCCATCTGGGCGTCAACGCGGTGCATTTGATGATGAAAGTCATCGAGGCGGTGGAGAAAATCCAACTGGGCGAACACCCTCTGCTGGGACCCGCCATCCTGGCTCTGACCGACATCATCTCTGAACCGTACCCCGGCTACTCTGTCATCCCCTCGCGCTGCAAAGTGACGTATGACCGCCGTCTCCTGCCGGGCGAAACAGCGGAGGAGGTGCTGGGGGTCATTCAATCCCTGCCTGCGCTCAAAGATGTTCCCTTCAAGGTGGTTATTGCACAGGGAGAACATCGCGCTTATACGGGCGCGACCCTCACCTGCAGCAAGTTTTTCCCCGCCTGGGAGTTGGATGCCCGCCATCCCTTTGTCCAGACGGCGTTGAAGGGACTGCACAATGCAGGGCTGAGCCCTCAACTTTCGGCGTACCGTTTTTGTACGAATGCAGCGTACAGCATGGGGCAGGCTGGGGTGCCGACAATCGGTTTCGGTCCGGGAACGGAGGCGGATGCTCATGTGGTGGATGAACGTCTCAGTTTGGAGGCGCTCGAGAGGGCGGCGGAAGGTTACAGGGGCATCATCCAGGCGGTGTTGGGCGATGAATTTCTGGTATAATCTCGGCTCGTGACTGGTCCTGCAAGCGGTTTCGCACGAGACTGCAAGCACGGAGACCTGCATAATCTTGTAGAAAGGAAAGCAAACGTCATGCCCTTACAGAAAGAAGTAAAGGCGGAACTCATCTCGAAGTACCACCGTCATGACAGCGATACCGGCTCTCCCGAAGTTCAAATCGCCATCCTGACGGGGCGCATCCAGCAGTTGACCGATCACCTGCGCGCCAACAAAAAAGATGAGTCCTGCCGCCGCGGGCTTCTCAAACTGGTTGGACAGCGCCGCCGCATGTTGACGTATCTGCGCAAAGTGGATTACAAGCGGTATCTGGCTGTGACCGAAAGTTTGAACCTGCGCCACAAATAGTGTTCTTGTAGGGGCGGAGCCGTTACTCCGCCCCTACGCATTCCATCCGCCGTCAGGAATTGAACAGCGCGAATGACCCCGGTCATTCACACTCTTCAGTCCCTGACTTGAGGCGGAAACCAATCGTAGGGCTTGCATTGACCAAAACAACCAACCGTCGAACCCGCAAACACGCGAAGAGGACAACCGGCTTTGCGCGTTTCGCGTTTGCCGGCAGGCGGTCAGTGCTGGCAGTTTAGGAGACAAAATGAAACCCGAATCAAAAAAATATTCAACCGTTGTGGGAGGTCAGACTCTCACGTTTGAAACCGGCAAACTAGCCGGTCAGGCAGGCGGCGCGGTGACCTTTGGCACAGCCGAGTCCATCGTCTTTGCCGCCGCTACCATGGGCGACGTGCGCGAAGGCATTGACTTCTTCCCGCTCAGCGTGGAATACGAAGAAAGGCTTTACGCCGGCGGAAAAATTCCCGGTTCGTTCTTCCGACGGGAGGGCAAAGCATCCACCGAAGCCATCCTCACCGCCCGGCTCACCGACCGCCCCATCCGCCCGCTGTTTCAGGATGGCATGCGCAACGAAGTCCAGGTCATCGTCTATTCCTATTCGTCGGACGGCGTGAACCCGCTGGACATCCTCGCCATCAACGCCGCATCCGCCGCCATCATGATTTCGGACATTCCCTGGAATGGACCCATCGGCGCGGTGCGCGTGGGACGGGTAAACGGCGAGTTCGTCATCAACCCCACCTTCGCCCAAATGGACGCATCTGATTTGGACTTGCGGATCGCCGGCACCAAAGACGCCATTCTCATGGTCGAGTGCGGCGCGGACGAAATCCCCGAAGACGTGATGGTGCAGGCGCTCGAACTGGGTCACAAAGCCATTCAGCCGCTGATTGACTTGCAGCTGCAAATGGCGGCTGAAGTGGGCAAGCCTAAACGCCAGGTGGAATTGTTCTTGCCCAGCGAAGAAATCAAGAAAAAAGTCTATGACCGCGTGAGCGGACCGATGAACGAGCTGCTCGAAAAGCCGCTCTCCAAGAGCGAGTTCTACAACGGCATGGCAGCCATCAAGCAGCAGGCAGAAGCCGAACTCTGCACCGTGCCGGAAGGCGCCAACCCGGCTGATTACATTCCTGTCAACATGTTCCGCGAGGCGTTCGAAATGGCAGAGCAGGCAGTCGTCCGCGAGCGCATTCTGACTTTGGGCAAACGCCCCGACGGACGCACGCCCACCGAAATCCGCCCGATTTGGTGCGAGGTGGGCATCTCGCCGCGCGCGCATGGCACCGGTCTGTTCACCCGCGGCGAAACGCAAATCCTCTCGTTTGTCACGCTCGGCACGCTGGGTGAGGCGCAGGAACTGGACAACCTCTCCCCCATTGAGACAAAACGCTACATGCACCACTACAACTTCCCGCCGTTCAGCACGGGCGAGGTCAAGCCTCTGCGTGGGCAGAGCCGGCGCGAGGTCGGGCATGGAGCGCTGGCAGAGCGGGCGCTGGAACCGGTCATCCCCAGTGAAGAGTCGTTCCCGTATGCCATCCGCGTCGTGTCTGAGGCGTTGTCGTCCAATGGCTCGACCTCGATGGGCTCGGTCTGCGGTTCGACGCTGGCGCTGATGGATGCCGGCGTGCCGATCAAAGCCCCGGTCTCGGGCGTGGCGATGGGTCTCATCACCGATGCAAGCGGACGCTACAAAATCCTGACCGACATTCAAGGCACCGAAGACCACCTCGGCGACATGGACTTCAAAGTGGCGGGGACGGCAAAAGGCATCACCGCCCTGCAGATGGACATCAAAATCAGCGGGCTGAGCGCGCAGATGATGAAAGAAGCGCTCGAACAGGCGCGCGAGGCGCGTATGCACATTCTGGAAAAGATGCTCGCCGTGATTCCCGCACCGCGCCCGCAGCTCAAGGAACATGCGCCGCGCATCATCACAGTGAAAATCCCTGTGGATAAAATCGGCGCGCTCATCGGTCCCGGCGGAAAGAACATCCGCGCCTTGCAGGAGGAGACCGGCACCAAGATTGACGTGCAGGAAGACGGCACCGTGTACATCGCCTCCACCGACAGCGCCGGCGCCAAGATTGCGCAGGAACGCGTCGAGTCGCTGGGCGAGAACGCCGTCATCGGCAACATCTACACCGGCAAGGTGGTGCGCATCGAAGCGTTCGGCGCGTTCGTCGAGATTCTGCCCGGTGTGGACGGTCTCGTTCACATTTCACAACTTGACAGCGATCGTGTCAACAAAGTGGAAGATGTGGTCAACCTTGGTGATGAAATCACGGTGATGGTGACCGACATTGACCCGCAAGGGAAAATCCGCCTCTCGCGGCAGGCAGTGCTTGAAGGCTGGACTGCCGAAGAGGCGCGCGAGAAAGACCAGCGCAAGCCCGGCGGTGGCGGTGGCGGACGTCCCGGCGGCGGAGGACGCGGAGGCGATCGCGGCGGCAGAGGCGGCGGTGACCGACGCGGCGGCGGACGGGATCGCAGATAGGAAACAAAAAGACTTCCGAGGTCAAAGGCTTCGGAAGTCTTTTTTGTTTGTGAGCACGGAAACTCCAGCAGATGTGAATGGATGTTGCGCAATCCTTTTAGGCGTAGAAAAGCCGGCTAGTGTAGGGCGACATTAATGTCGCTCTACACGCGTAAGGTGAGTTACAAAATCAGCATCGCGTCGCCAAAGGAGTAGAAGCGATATCCCTCCCGAACGGCGGTTTCGTAGGTTCGCAGGATGGTCTCCCGCCCGGCAAATGCACTGACGAGCATGAGCAGGGTGGACTTTGGTAAGTGGAAATTGGTAATCATGGCGTCAACGAGTTTGAATTGATAACCGGGGAGGATGTAAAGGGATGTAGTTCCGGAGTAACTGGTAATTGGTAACTGGCGATTGGCGGCGGTTTCGAGCGTGCGGACGGAGGTTGTGCCAACCGCAATGACGCGTCCGCCGGCGGCACGGGTTTGGTTGATGGCGTCGGCGGTTTCCTGTGGCAGATGGCACCATTCGGTGTGGATTTTGTGTTCTTCGGGATTCTCCTCTGTGACGGGGGCGAAGGTGTCGAGCCCGACATGTAATGTAACGTAGGCAATCTTCACGCCATTCCCTTGCAACTCATCCAGCAGGCGCGGCGTGAAGTGAAGCCCAGCCGTCGGCGCGGCGGCGGAACCTGGCTCGCGGGCATAGACGGTCTGGTAACGTTCGGGGTCTTTGAGTTCCTCGTGGATGTAGGGCGGGAGCGGCACATGCCCCACTTTCGGGAAATACGGCTCAATGGGCTCAGAGAAGCGGATGAGGCGCTCGGAACCTGCGAGGATTTCAACGATTTCCGCCGCTATCTTTTTTGACTGGTTTTCGCTTGAAGGTTCAGCGTCCACGATGTCCACAAATACTTTCTTGCCTACACGCAAACCCTTTCCTCCCACCAGCGCCTCCCACGTGACCAGGTCGCGGCGGCGCAGCAGGAGCAGTTCGACGCGTCCGCCGGTCTCTTTGCGGGCATAAATCCGCGCCGGGATGACGCGGGTTTGGTTGAGGACGAGGAGATCGTTTGGGCGGAGGTACTCTCCAATGTCACGGAAGATGCGGTGCTCCAACGCGCCAGTGTCACGATGAAGCACCAGCAAGCGAGAGGCATCGCGCGGCTCGACGGGCGTCTGGGCGATGGAGGATTCGGGGAGGTCGTAGTCGAAGTCGGAGATGTTCACAGGGAGGATTTTAACACGATGAGAGTCGAATAGTCTGATGGTCGAATAGTCGGATAGGCAGGAGTCTGATCGTCCCAAAAAACATCCCGCGGCGGGGGCATCCGGGTCACGGGAGGATTGTTCTTCGATAAGTTCCCCTTCCCTTTTTAAGGAAGGGGCTGGGGGTTAGGTCGAGATGGGAGAGACGCACACACGAAAACCGATGAAGTCGAAGAGGGATTCGGGAGCGCAATGGACGCGAACCGCGCAAGGGGCGTCCCTGCGAATGCTGTTGAATGACCCGCCGCGCAGCGCAAGTCTGAAGACCGGAGCTACTTCCTCCACAGCCTCGCAATCAGGTTCAAGATGACCGTCAACACCAGCGAAATGAGCAGGCTGGTGGCGAGGGGAAAGTAGAAGCGGAAGTTCTCGCCCTCGATACGGATGTCACCGGGCAGGCGTCCCAGCGGGATGCTGAATTTCGCGGCGAGGTAGAGTCCGCCGCCTACCAGAAACAGGATGATTCCTCCAATCATGAGGTAGCGAGCAATGGATTCCATGAAAACCTCCGTCGAAAGTTGAAGGTCAAAGGTCAGACCGACTTTCGACTTTCGACTTTTGACCTTTGACCTTATAACAACCTTGCCTGTCCCTCTTCCCTCCACTCCAGCCCCAAATGCTCATACGCGGATTTTGTCGCCACGCGTCCCTGGGGGGTGCGGTCGAGGAAACCCAGTTGCAGCAGATACGGCTCGACTACGTCCATGATGGTATCCTGCTCCTCGCTGATGGAGGCGGCGATGGTGTTCAAGCCGACGGGTCCGCCGTTGTATTTTTCGATGATGGTGCGCAGGACGCGGCGGTCCACGTCGTCGAGACCGAGCGGGTCCACCTGCAGGAGATCCAACGCTTCGCGCGCGACCGCCTGCGTGATGACGCCATCGGCGCGGACCTGGGCATAATCGCGGACGCGGCGCAGGAGACGCAGGGCAATGCGCGGAGTCCCGCGCGCGCGCCTCGCCACCTCGCCGATGCCTGATTCATCCGCTTGGACTTTGAGCATCCCCGCCGCCCTTCTCACGATCTGACGCATGGCTTCGAGGTCGTAGTAGTCCAAACGATAGACCGCACCGAAGCGCGCCCGTAGCGGAGCCGTGACCAGCGCCAGCCGCGTCGTCGCGCCGACCACGGTGAAGCGCGGCAATTTCAGGCGGATGGATCGCGCCGAGGGTCCCTTGCCGATGACGATGTCGAGCGAGAAATCCTCCATCGCGGGGTAAAGCACTTCCTCCACAGCCCGTCCGAGGCGGTGAATTTCGTCAATGAACAGCACGTCGCCCTGACGGAGGTTGGTGAGGATGGCGGCGAGGTCGCCGGCGCGCTCGATGGCGGGTCCCGCCGTGACTTTGACGTTGACGCCCATCTCGTTGGCGACGACATGCGCGAGGGTGGTCTTGCCCAAGCCGGGCGGTCCGTAAAAGAGGACGTGATCGAGCGCCTCGCCGCGTTTCTTCGCGGCGGAAATCAGGATGGAGAGATTCTCCTTCACCTGATCCTGACCGATGAGGTCGGCGAGTTTTTGCGGGCGCAGGGCGTTGTCCACGCGGTCGTCGGGTTTGGATTCGGGGTCGAGGGGTCGAGGGGTTGGCATGGGGAGGATTATAAAGGATAAGGGAGGGAGGAGGAAAGAAAGAGGAAAGTGGGAGGGGAGAAAGTGGAGGAGAGAAAGTGGAGGGGAGGAAAAGCAGATGGGCAGAGGCAGGCGTCGGTGAGGGAGAAGCGGGGTTTCATCCAAAGAAAAAAAAGGGGACGACCCTGTCAGCCGTCCCCGTTGTGTATCCAAGTCAATTATTTTCGCTAACGCTATGCACTTTATTCGCAATGCGGCACATTGTTTATCACGGGGTTCCATCCCGCCCATCAATACGAGATAAATCTCGCACCACTGCGCAAATCTATTCAAGAGGTTCGAAGGTCACCTCGACGGTCATGCCCCATTTGAGGCGCGGGTCGGTTTCGTTCACCTGAATATAGACGGTGTAAATCACGTCGCCGCTTTGAACGTAGGACGCGCCGCTGACTTCGGTGACGACGCCTTTGAGGGTGAGGTCGGGGAGGGCGTCGGGCGTGAAGGTGACGGCTTGACCGACGGCGACGTTCACGACTTCGAGCTCGGTGATGTCGCTGGTTTCGATGAGCCAGGCGGAGGCGTCGGCAACGCTCACGGCGCGGACCTCGGGACCGACCTGCTCGCCCACACTGACCGCCACATCCATGACGACGCCGTCGAACGGCGCGGTGAGGATGTAGTTGGCGAGCGCCGCTTCCGCCGCGGCGACCTGCGCTTTGGCGGCTTCGAGACGCGCTTCAGCGAGGGCAAGTTGGTCCTTGTTCACGCCTTCGGCGGAGATTTCCCACTGGTATTTTGCCTCCGCTTCGGCGGCAAGGGCGGCGTCGAGCGCGGCGCGGACGGAGTCGCGTTCGCGCTGGATTTTTTCGAGTTCGGCAACGGCGTTGTCGTAATCCCGCTGGGCGGCGCGCAGGTTGTCTTCGGCGGTTTTGCGCTTGGCGTTGTCGGGGTCGAGGTCTTTGTACTTGTCGAATTCGGTTTGAGCGTCTTCCAAGTCTTGTTTGCGCTCGTTGATCGTCGCCTGCTGGTCGTCAATGCGTTTCTGGATGTCGCGCGGGTTGAGGTCGTTCCATTTCTTTTGCGCTTCGGCGCGGGCGATCTGCGCTTTCTGGTAGGCGTCCCAGGCGGCGGCGCGGCTGGCATCGCCGTTGCGGACGAGCGCGTCGAGAGACTGCTGGGCGTTGAGCAGTTCCAGTTTTGCCGCGGCAAGCCCCGCTTCGGCTTGCGCCGCGTTGGAAAGTCGCGCCAGCACATCGCCCTTGCGGACCTGGTCGCCGATTTTCACGTTGACTTGTTCCACAATTCCGCGCGCCTGAAACGACAGGCTGGAGGCACGGACGGGTTTGAGGTGTCCCTCCGCCACTACCGCGCTCGACGAAGCGGCAGGGGTGGAGGCGGGATTGTCCTGCGCGGGGGCTGCCTGATTATTGGCGCAGGCGGTCAGTCCCAGCGCGAGGACGAGGAGCAGGAGGGTCAGTTTGTTTGTTGTTTTATTCATAGTTTGTTCCTTTGCCCTCTCCCCTTGCCTCTCTCCCAAAATGGGAGAGGGGTTGGGGTGAGGGAAATTTACTCATACGCCAGCACTTCACGAATTGTCAATCGTGCGGCATTGCGGGCAGGCAGGACGCTTGCCACAGCAGACAAAACCAGCACTAAGCCGAGCCAGATGGCATAGCCCATGTAAGTGAAGACGACGGCGATTGGGGTTTGGAACACCGCCAGGCTGACGATGTATGAAAGCCCGTAGGTGAACGGAATGGACAGGACAATTGCCAGCGCAAACGAAATCATGCCGATGACCACGCCCTCGGCAATGACCGTCCGCATGACAGCGCGGTCGTCGGCGCCAATGGCGCGGGTGATGCCGATTTCACGCGTGCGCTCCAGCACGTTCATGCCCATCGTGCCGGTCAAGCCCATCGAGCCGACGATGGCGGTCAGGATTGCCATGATGAGCAGGAACGTCACGAGAATGTCGAGGCTTTCCACCGCCACATCCAGCGAGGCGCTGCCTGCCTGGGCAACACGAACTTTGAAGCCCTGGTCGCGCAGGTACTTGTCCAACTCTTCGGCTTTGGCGTCTTGATAGGCGCGGTCGTGGCGTTCGGTCACCACGCGGTAGGAGAAGGAGCGGTTCGCCTGTTTGTTCATCACCGAGATGTATTCGAAGGGCGCGTATCCGATCAATCCTTCCTGATCCACGAATTTGAAGAGACCCACCACCTGCCAGGCTTCGTCGCGCCCGTTGATGCGCAAGGTGACGAAATCGCCCGCCTGCAAGCCGGGGAACAACTTGCGCACCCCTTCGCTCACCGCCATCTTGCGGACATCGTCGGGGCGGATCCAGCGTCCCTCCACGAGGATGGGCTGGACCAGATGACTGTCGCCGGGCGGCGCCAGCAGGGTGAGGTTTTCGATGACGCGCTCCTGTTCATCCAACAGTTCGCCGCTGGCAAACTGCCAGCCTTCCACCTGCACCACCCCATCCACGCTGCCCACCACGCGCTCGACCTCCTGCACACGATAGGGCTGGTCAAAATCGAGCGTCACGTCGGCGCGGAAGTATTTGCCGATCTGCCCGATGTAGTCGTGCAGGGTCACGCGCACGTTGAAGACGGCGATGAAGATGGCTCCGCCCATCGTAAGCGTGAACAACGTCAGCGCGAGGCGGCTCTTGCGGCGGAAGGTGTTCCTGAGCGAGATGATGAACGGACGCGGGATGTGAATGCCGCGCGCCGCAAGCAGACGCGTCACTTTGACCTGCGCCCAATCGAACCAGGAGAGACGCATCTCTCCGTCTTTGAACTGAATCTGCTCCTCAGCCGCCTCTCCACTGAGAGCGCGCAGGACGGTGATGCGCGAACCGTTGACCACCGGCGCCAGCCCCGCAATCAGCGGGACGAGCAGTCCCACCACGACCTGAATGAAGAACGGCAGGGGCAGGAGGCGGTATCCCAGCAGGTTGAAATCCAATTGGCTGGCGATGAAGGACGCCAGTTGATACGCGCCAATCCCTCCGAACGGCACGGCAATCAACAGAGCCAGAACGCCAAACGCCATGATGAGCGTGATGTACATCTCGAAGACCTGACGTCTCTGCCCGCCGACCAGTTTCATCACGCCAATGTGACGCAGATGCTGGTTGAGCAGGGCGCTCAAGGTGTTCGAAATCAATGAACTGGAGAGAAAGACGATGAGGATGCCCAACGCCAGCAGGATGCCCAAAATCGCGTTGACCGTACTGGCAAGCGGATGTTTGTGCGTCTCTGCAAAGCGTGAGCGGATGACCACCCCGCCCGATTTTTCGATTTTGTCCTTCAACTCCGCGCCCACTTCACGGATGTAATGCGGGTCGTCGCCATTGCCTGCTACGCGAATCAACATGCGGTTGTAGAGTTTTGGCTGTCCGAGGTATTGCAGGGCGTCGGTGGTGATGTAACCGAACGGCGAGGCGAGAAAGTCGCCGGCGCCGGCGGCTGTATCTTGCACAATGCCGGCGACGGTCAGGGTTTTGGTGGAGCCGTCGGGGAGTTGAAATTCGAGCAGACCTCCCACGCTCACGTCGAGGTCACGAAGCGCATCTTTTTCCAGCAGGACTTCGCGTTTTGCCGGGACAGTCTTCCCCTCGAGGGGATTGAGCAGGTTAATGGTGTTGTCTTCGAAACTCTCGAAGGCGACCATGTCGAGCGCGGTCCATTTTTCGGTGCCAGGCACGCGCACGCGCATGTTGAAGACGCGCCGCGCCTCGGCATCCGCCACATCCCTGTGATTGCGAATGGACGACAAAATGGCGTCGTCGAAATTCGTCATGCGCAGTTCGATGTTGGCGGGCTGGTTCGCCGCAAACGAAGCGCTCATGTCGTTCGAAATGATTTGATACGCGCCTGCGATGACGCCAATGGAAAACACGCCCACCGCGATGGAAAAAACCACCAGCAGGGTGCGTCCTTTGTTGTCGAGCAGGTCGTGCAATACTTTGCGCCAGCGAGGTTTCATGGGATTTACGATTTTAGATTTTAGATTTTAGATTTTAGATTTGCGATTGTAGATTTGCGATTATAGATTTTGGATTTATGGTCGTCGGCGGAAGAACGAGAAAAGACCGCGCCCGGAGCGGCTGTCTGCCGCGCGGTGTTCCTTCAAGCGTTCCTGCACAATTTTTCCCAACGCTTCCGCCGTGATGGGAGACTGCTCCATCACGCGCTGGAAATCTTCGCGCTTGATGGTCAACACCTCGACGGGAGCATTCGCGCCAGCGCGCACGTTGGCAATGGACTTGCCGCCGCGCATCAGTTCAATCTCGCCGAAAAATTCGCCGGGCTTGAGGCGCGAGATGACGGTCTCGCCGTGTTTACGGTCGAACAGTACCACTTCCACTTCGCCTTTGTGAATCATGAAGAACTTTTCCACATGCGCATCGCGCGAAATGATGGTGGCTTTGGGCGGGTAAATCTCCGTCTGCGCCAGTTTGGTAAATTCCAGCATGTGGCGGTGCCTGAGCCAGGGCAATGCCTTGGCAACCGTCTCGTTGATCAACTCACCGTCCGAGATGATGATGTTGCGGGTGGTGCGCGAGGTCAGCGAGGGATCGTGCGTCACCATCACAATCGTCTTGCCGCGCCGCGAGAGTTCCTCGAACAGGTCAATGATGACATCCGCCGATTTCGTGTCGAGGTTGCCGGTCGGTTCGTCGGCGACAAGCAAAGGCGGGTCGCAGGCAAGGGCGCGGGCGATTGCTGCCAGTTGCTGCTGTCCCGTCGAAACCAGCACGGGCAGTTTGTTTGCAAACTTCTCCAGCCCCACCAGTTCGAGCAGTTCCATGGCGCGCTTGGGGCGTTCGTCGAAATCGTACATCTCGGCGTAATCCATCGGGAGCATCACGTTTTCGAGCAGGGTCAACATGGGCATCAACTGGAAGAACTGGAAGACAATGCCCAAATTGCGCCCGCGCCATTTCGAACGCTGGCTCTCCGTCACGCCGGTGTAAATATCCGTGCCGCCGATGACCACGCGCCCCGCCGTTGGGTGGTCAATGCCTGTGATCATGTTCAACAGCGTGGACTTGCCGCTCCCCGACTTGCCGACAATCGAAACGAACTCGCCGCGGTAGATGGTCAGGTCAATGCCTTTGAGGACGGTGAACTCACCCGCCGCGCTCTTGAACGTCTTGACGACGCCGTGCATGTCAATCACGGCGTCAGCGGAGGTCATGGCATGTTGGACGGAAACAGGCTGAGGCGAGGAACGACGCGGGCTCATCTCTTTCGCCTCCCGCCGGACCTGAGGTCGGCTTCCGCCAAATTTGCCGAATCCAACTCCCCATCCCTAATCCGCAAAGTGCGCGAGAAGCGTGGCGCCAGCGACTGGTCGTGCGTCACCATGACGATGGTCTTGCCCTGCTCCTCGACGAGGCGCTGGAACAATTCGAAGATGTGATCCGCCGTCACCGAGTCGAGGCTGCCTGTCGGCTCGTCGGCGATGAGGATGGGCGGGTCGTTTGCCAGTGCGCGGGCAATGGCGACGCGCTGCTGCTGTCCGCCGGAGATGAGGGATGGAAATTTATCGGCATGTTCTTCGATTTCCATGAGGCGGAGCAGTTCGAGCGCGCGCTCGCGGGAACGTTTGGGATGAAAGTTGCCGCACAAATCCATGGGCAAAGTGATGTTCTCGACCAGGGTCAGCATGGGGAGCAATTGAAAGGACTGAAAGACAACGCCCATCGTCCGCCCGCGCCAGAAGGCGATTTCGTCCTCTTTCATCCTATGCACCGACACAGACGAACCGTTGGCATGGACGAGGACTTCGCCCTCCGTAAGATGATCCACGCCGGTAATCATGTTGAGCAGGGTGGACTTGCCCGCCCCCGATTTGCCGATGATGCCAAGAAACTCCCCTGCCCTTACCTGCATATTGATGCCTTTGAGGGCGGGAAAATCGCCTGCCGCAGTGGAATACACTTTCACCACGTCGCGCAGTTCGATGATGGGCTGGGATGAGGAGTTGGAATTCATAATAAGATTATCGTCGTTAGCCACTGAGAGTGCTTCGTCGGGCTTCGCCCTCCTCGCAACTTGCACCTGCGTGCAAGTGCAGGTGTGACATTTTCAACACACACATAAAAACGGTCGCCGCGGGCAACCGTTCCGTTGACGTGCCATACGACATTCATTTTACCCCCTTCGGCAACTTGTGACAATTTTTCTCATTTGAAATTCACCTTACACGGTGGCGCAAGATTCTTGTCCCAATCTCCCCTGCTTTTCGCCGCCGTCCCACAGGTATAATTCCCGCCATGCGATACCAAATCGGACGAGCCCTCGACCTCCTCAGCGTGTTCATCCTGCTCTTCATTGCCGGCACAAGCGACACACCGCGCTTCACCGACAGCGCCGACCGCACCCGCTTCTACACCCGCGAAATCGAATTCGACTACCCCAACTGGGTGCAGGATGCCCTCTGGCTCAAACTCGAACAAGCCTCCCTCCACAGCCCCTTCATCTTCGAGCGCGGCACAGCCAGAGAGATCGTCTTCGAATACCTGCGCGTCACCTTCCACATCATGCAAACCGAGCGCCGCATCGAACAACTCTATGCCGACCCGCAAATCACCGACAAGGAAACCGCCAGCGCCTTCCTGCGCACCCAGCAGCACGAACTCCTTGACCGCCAAAAACAACTTGCGCCCTTTGCCGAAGCCATCCTCCAGAATCAGGTCAGTGAAACGCTTGCCCGGCTCGGGCTCACCACGCTGGGTCAGCCGATTCCGCCTGTCCTCTACCACAATTCCCCCACGCCGCTCGCCCTCATCGTATCCAAGCGCGAAGAAATCGTTCAAATCGCCAACATCTCCATCCTCCCCACCCTCACCCTCGACGAACAAATTGCGCTCGAAGACCAAGTGGCGCACTCCCTCAACGTCTCCACCCTCGTGGTGCCTGTCGGCGGCGTCGGCGTGTACCCCACCATGGTCATGGAAACCACCGACCTGTCCTGGATGCTCAACACCGTCGCCCACGAATGGACGCACAACTACCTCAACCTGCGCCCGCTCGGACTCAACTACAGCACCACGCCCGAACTCCGCACCATGAACGAGACCACCGCAAACATCGTCGGCGACGAGGTGGGACATCTCCTCATGCAAACCTACTACCCCGAACTCCTCGCCTCCAACTCCGACCTGAGCCTGGTCGCCCTCGATAAGCAGATTCCACCCTCCAGCCTTTTCAACGACTCTCCCGCCTTCGACTTCCGCGCCGAGATGCGCGAAACGCGCGTCACCGTAGATAAACTCCTAGCGGAGGGAAAAATCGAGGAAGCCGAGGCGTACATGGAAGCGCGCCGTCAGGTCTTCTGGCAAAACGGCTACCTCATCCGCAAACTCAATCAGGCATACTTCGCCTTTCACGGCGCCTACGCCGACCAGCCCGGCGGCGCGGCGGGCGAGGACCCGGTCGGTCCCGCCGTGCGCGCCTTGCGCGAACAAAGCGCCTCGCTGGCAGACTTTCTCAACACCATCGCCTGGATGACCTCCTTCGAGCAGCTCCAGCAAGCCATTCAACAATAACCCCATGCGCCAATTCCCAAAATTGTTTTTTGCTTCTTTCCTCCTTCTTCTTTTGCTTGTTTCCTGCACTTCCTCACCTGTTCCGACCACACAAGCAAACCCCACCGTCACTCTCATCCCGCAAGCCACTGTGCCGCCGTGCGATTCCATTGCCGCCGCACCCACCCCCGGCGCAGACGCTCCCTCCCTCATCCCGCCAGTCACCGCCGCCGACCACGCCCGCGGAGCGGAGAACGCCGCCGTGACCATCCTCGTCTATGGCGATTTGCAGGATGGAACGAGCGCTCTGTTTGCCGGGGTGATGCAGAGACTTATCAGCGATTATCCCAACGATGTGCGCCAGGTCAGCCGGGTCTTTCCGCTGGTGGGGCGAAACGACAAAGCCCTGCTCGCCGCGCAGGCAGCCGAAGCCGCCAGCCGTCAGGGCAAGTTTTGGGAGATGCACGACCTGCTCTACGCCCAACAGTCAAATTGGGTGAACCTTTCGCCCGAAGACTTCGCGCAGTGGAGCGCGGCGCAGGCGTCGGCGTTGGGGATGAATGTGGCACAGTATCAGGCTGAGGTTAAGAGTGAGGCGGTCGTCGGGTTGGTGCAAAGCAACTTCGAGACGGCGCGGCAGTTCGGTCCGTTCGCCGTCCCGCTCATCCTCATCAACGGCGAAATTTATCTGGGTCCGCAGGATTATGGCAGTTTGCGCGACATCGTGGAGTTGATCCTGCTGGGCAGGCGGCAGTTCAGCGAATGCCCGCCGTTCTTCGTGGAGAAGACAAAGCAGTATCTTGCCACGCTCCACACCGAAAAAGGCGATGTGGTGATTCAACTCTTTGCCGACAAGACGCCCTACACGGTGAATTCGTTTGTGTTCCTGGCGCGGAACGGCTGGTATGACAACATTACGTTCCATCGCGTCATCCCCGACCTGTACGTTCAAAGCGGCGACCCCAGCGGAACGGGAAAGGGTACGCCCGGTTATTACGTGATGACCGAAATTTTGCCCGGCTTGAAGTTCGATAAGCCCGGCATGGTGGCGATGGTCAATTCGGGACCCGATACCAGTGGGAGTCAATTTTTCATTACGCTTGCCCCAGCGCCGGAGTTCGACGGACGGTACACCATTTTTGGCGAAGTGTTGAGCGGCATGGATGTTCTCCGCGCGCTCACGCCGCGCAATGTCCAGCCGGGGGTCGAAACCCCGCCGGGCGACAAATTACTCAGCATTGAAATCGAGGAAAAATGAACAACTCTCAAACGCACTATGGTTCTCTGCTTGGGTTTTTCCTGTTTGCTTTTTCGGCGCTGCTCCTGTTTGCTATGGCATTCTTCCTGGGTGTTTCATTGTTGTTTGCGTATGTGAACACCGGGACAATTGCCACGCCGTCGTTGATTTATTCCTTCACCACTGCCTTTTTGGGGGTCCTGGTGGGCATTGCCGCGGCGGCTGCACTGTTGAGATTTTTGAACAAGCCATGGGCTCATGCGCCCGTCTCGACTTCGTTCCCCGCCTGGCAAATCGCCGCCGGCATTCTGGGCGGAGGGATCGCCCTGCTGGTTGGCTATGTGCTTCAGGACAATAAAGCGCTCAACTGGCTGGTCCTGCCGCTGTTGACCGTTCCCGCCGTCATGCTTCCGTTGTGGACCATGGTGGGGCTGGGCATACGAGGCATTTCGCTCGGCTCACGCTGGCGCACGTGGGGAGCGTTGGGAATCAGCCTGACGCTCACGCCATTTGTGCTGGTGGTCATCGAAATTATCATGATCGTCGGTGTCATTGCGTTGGTCTTTTTGTACGTCGGAACCCAGCCCGACCTTGTGGCAGAGTTCGAGAGGCTCGGTACACAATTCATGTTTCTCGATCCCGAAACGGAGGCGGGGACGGAGGAAATCCTGAAATTGCTCACCCCCTTTTTGATGAAGCCCGCAGTACTCATTCCCATCCTGGTGATGTTTTCTCTGCTCATCCCATTGGTGGAGGAACTCATCAAGCCGCTGGTGGTGTGGTTTTTTGCGAGGCGGTTGGATTCGCCGGCGCAGGGGTTTGCCTTTGGGGCGCTGAGCGGAGCCGGCTTCGCCACGTGGGAAACCTTCAATACCAGCGGGCAGATGGCAGAGTGGGGCAATATCCTCGTCAGCCGCGTCGGAACCGGTCTCCTGCACATCACTACATCTGCGTTCATGGGCATGGCAATCTACCTTGCCTGGCGGGAACGCCGTTATCTGCGTCTGCTCGGCACCTACCTGCTGGTAGTCCTTCTGCATGGCGTTTGGAACGCCGCCGCCATCACGGTCTCGTTTTCGGCGCTGTCGGTGATGTACAGGCAGGCAGACGGCTACCTGTCTCTGCAATGGCTGGCGGGCGGCATGCTGGTCGTCCTTGCCGCGGCGCTCTTGTCGCTGTTGATTGTCACGAACCGCAAACTACGGCAAGCGGCGGTAGCACAGCAAACCGTTGACGCGCCGCCTCCAGCGGAAGCATGAAATCATCGTCCCTCCATATCCCTTTTATCTCTTTCATCGGTAGTTCTAAAAACTCTCTGGTAAGATAACCGCATGACATTCACCCCTCCCTCCTCCATTGCCCGCGAAGGCGATCTTGCCGAACTGGTGGGCTTGCGGCACAAACACTTCATCATCACCCTGCAGGCGGGCGCCAAGTTCGAAACGCATCGCGGCGTTCTTCTACACGACGACCTGATTGGCAAACCCTGGGGCTCGCAGGTCTTCAGTCATCTCGGCGCGCCGTTTTTTCTGCTTCAGCCGTCGCTCGCCGACCTGCTGGTGGACCTTCCCCGCACCACCCAAATCCTCTATCCCAAAGACATCGGCTTCATCTTGGTGACGATGGGCGTGGGACCGGGACAAAAGGTTCTCGAAGCGGGAACAGGCTCCGGGTCCATGACGACCGCACTGGCGTACGCAGTTGGGAATGAAGGACGGGTCGTCTCCTATGAAGTCCGCCCCGATATGCAGAATCTTGCCCGTAAGAATCTTACCCGCTTTGGGCTCGCTTCGCGCGTGGACTTCAAACTGCGCGACATCCAACAAGGCTTCGACGAAACTGACGCCGACTCTTTCTTCCTCGACGTGCCGAATCCCTATGACTACATCGCTCAGGTGCGCGCCGCGCTCAAGCCCGGCGGGTTTCTGTGCTGCCTGATTCCCACCTTCAATCAGGTGGAAAAGACGCTGTTTGCCCTGCGGCAGAACAAATTTGCCTTCATCGAAGTCTGTGAAATCCTATTGCGCTACTACAAACCCGAACCCACCCGCCTGCGTCCCACCGACCGCATGGTGGCGCACACCGGCTTCCTTGTCTTCGGCAGACGAATCGAACCCAGCGAAGACCCGCGCGGAAAGGAACTGGCGGAGGAGGTGGGGTAGAGGGAAACGCTTGCATCGTGGATGAGTTCAAGGCGGGCAAATCCCTGTTTGGGAAGGGTAGAAGCGGGGCTTTAGGTTTTTATCGCCTTCGTAGAAAGGCAATTTTACGGTGCAACCATCCAGCCAATGGGGGCGGTATTTTGTGAGATGTTTTCCCATTCGCCCGTGATGGGATCAACAACAAGAACAAAGTAGTTTCTGGGATTGTTTACATCATCCCATTGAGTGAACATGATGTATTTTCCATCAGGCGACCAGACTGGTTCGGGATGGCGCATTGCCCAGGGATCATGAGCGTTTGTACTTATGCCCTGAATGCACAGTCTTGTCACTTGTCGGGTGGATATATCTACAATGGCAAGTTCGGATTGTTCTCCATCAGCGACTTCGTCCTGCCCTGTATTTAGCCAAAAGGCAATTCGTGTGTTGTCGGGCGACCAGGTGTAATCTGTTATGGTTGCAAACCCCAATTCTTTGGCGAAGTTCGTGATTCGCTGGAACTCGCCGCCATCCCTTGAGACCAGATAGAACTCGTCTGTATTTCCTTCACGGTTCAGTATCGTGAGGTATTCCCCGTTTGGCGACCAACTGGGTATACGCCCCCAATCTGTAAAGCGGGCGCTGGCAAGTTCCGTCTCCGTTTCGACATCCACCAGCGAGACGACGCCATCATCCTTTGGGTAAATCACGCGGGTAAGCGTGGGATCATAAAGAATGTTGGCACCATACACATCAAAAGTTTTTGTTGCCATCCGATCAAATTTCCAGTCCGCAACTTTATCTTGGTAAGGGTTTGCAGGGCTATATGCGTTGTCCCAATCGTTTTTTAAAGGGGAATGCAACTTGGAAATAGGGTCAAGTAGGAGTGCTTTAACTGTATTATAGGCGGCAACCAATCTAATCTTCTCCGAATTTTGCCAATTATAGTAACTTTGCCAACTTCCATCTATGAATAATAATAAATCGTTGACTACCTTCCCGTTGGCATCCAATATCTCAAGAAATTCTTTGTCGCCAGATGCATCGTCATGGACATAAGCAAGATATTTCCCGTCCGGCGAGACCTGTTCCATCCACCCGTCGTTGATTGATTGGCTGATTTGTCGTCTGCTGATGTCAAAAAAGAAGAAGCCAACTCGAAGGTCGGGCCATTGACCGGATTCGTCGGCAGCTTGAAAATCTACTTTTGCCTCCGGCTGCTTCAACACAATCACACCTTGCAGATTGAGCCTTTGAGAAGCGCTGATGTCATTGACACACTGCGTCTTTACTGGCGGCAGCAATTCTGCCGTTGGTGTCGGTATTATCTCGGGAGTAGGTGCAGCGGGTAGAGTATCTACAGGACTGGATGTGTTTGTCCCTTCGGTCGCAGTGACAGGAATGTTGACAATGTCGTTCCCGGCATTCACCGTGCAAGAAGCGACAAACAATAAGAGGATACATAAAACAAGCAGAGAGCGCTTTATTTTGTTCATTGGGTCAACTTTCGTTTCCGTAACGATCCCGCTTCCAAATCACACACCTCTAATACCTCCCCCTTCTCACCCTAACATCCGGATTCGCCAACTCCTCCTCCCTCGTGGCGCCCTAGTGCCACACCGCGCACGCCTTGAACTCAGGAATCTTCGCTTCGGGGTCGAGCGCGTCGTTCGTGAACAGGTTTGCGGCGGTGGCGCTGCAGCATCATGCCAACGGGATGCAAATCATTTCTCCAAGGGATCAACTACCTGCAAGCCTTCAACCCAATCAAAATCAGAAGTATTATGTGTAGCAAGGGTCAAATTATGAAAGAGCGCAGTCGCCGCAATGAGCGCATCGCTCACGGAAATATTTCGCTGTTGTCGCAGTTCAATCGCCTTGAGAAATATCTCCACTGAAGGATAGACCACACTCAATTCGGCGAACAGATTTTCAAGGACTTCCTTCTCTTCTGTTTTCAACTTGTGATAGCCCAAAACCTCGACAACTGTAATGACAGAGACCACAGGTCTGTTCTCCGCAAACCATTCGACCAAATCGGGATATTTTCCCGACGCGGCGTAAATGATGAGGTTGCTATCCGCTAGAATCATGAAGCGCGCCCAGGAAGAGACCTATCCTTGCGTATATTTCTTTGCCAGGTCACAGGGTCGGCAATCTCGGAGAATGTTTTCATTGCCCCCAGTTGATTCAACAACTCTTTGATTTTCCCGCTCCGTTTTGCTTCCGTTGTCGGTTCGGGTAATTGATACGGGCGCAGTCGCAGGAAATCAACAAAATCCAGCACCTCACGTTGTTTTTCGGGTGAGAGTTTCGACAATCGTTTTTGAATTTGTTCCATTAAAGTCATGCCAGACTCCTTGCGGACGTGGTACTCCGTTTTCGTCTCGCGCACCTTGGGGGACTTGGAAGAACTCGTTTTCTTCATAAGCAAAGTATAGCACAGGGCAATCACGGATCAATATCTTCCTCGTTGCACTCTCGCCTCCGGATGCGCCAACTCCTCCTCCCTCGCAGGGAACACCTGCACCGCGCATGCCTTGAACTCAGGGATTTTCGCTTCGGGGTCGAGCGCGTCGTTCGTTAGTAAATTCGCGGCGGCTTCGGCAAAATGCCAGGGGATGAACACCACGCCCACCGTCGTCTTCTCGGTGACGGTGGCGCGCAGGACAATCTCGCCGCGGCGCGACGTCACGCGCACGGGCATGTTATTCGTGATGCCGTGCATCTCCGCGTCCGCGGGGTGCATCTCCACGCGCGCTTCGGGATACGCCTCATTCAGCGACGAGTGCCGCGTCATCGTGCCGCCGTGCCAGTGTTCGAGCAGGCGTCCCGTCGTCAGGATGAACGGATACTCGTCGTCGGCTTGCTCCATCACCGGCACATAATCCAGCGGGATGAATTTGCCGCGCCCGCTGGGGAAGGTCTCGGTAAAGAGCGTCGGCGTGCCGGGATGATCCAGCGTCGGCACGGGATAAATCAACCCGACCTTTTCGATGCGCTCATACGTGATGCCCGCATAATCGCTGTTGACAGACGCCATCTCACGCAGGATTTCCTCCGGCGACTCGTAATCCCATTTTGCCGACCGTTCGCGTCCCAATCGGACCTCGAGCCTGGTCGCCAAATCACAGAGAATTTTCCAGTCTGGACGCGCCTGCCCGCGCGGCGCGATAGCCGCTCGCACGCGTTGGACTCGCCGGTCGGTGTTGGTGAACGTCCCGTCTTTTTCCGCGAACGAGGCGGCAGGCAGGAAGACATCCGCAAACGCGCCGGTCTCGTTGACGAACAAATCCTGCGTGACCAGAAACTCCAATTGCTCGATGTGTTTGCGCGTCTCGTTGAGATTCGGCTCGGACATCATCGGGTTCTCGCCCATGATGTACAACGCCCGCACGCCGCCCGGATGCGCATGAGACAAAATTTCCGTGGTGGTGAGACCGAGTTTGCGCGAGAGACCGCCGGGCTCGATGTTCCATGCCTGCTCCCATTTACGGGCGTTCTCTTCGTTATCCACGCGCATGTAGCCGGGATAGTGGAAGGGCATCGCGCCCATGTCGCTTGCGCCCTGCACGTTGTTCTGTCCGCGCAGGGGATTCAATCCCGTGCCGTCGCGCCCCACATGCCCCGTGAGGAACGCCAGATGGATGAGCGCCAGCGCGGAGGCGGTTCCGTGCGAGAGTTGCGAGATGCCCATGCCCCAGTAAATTGCGCCATTCTTCGCTTTGGCATACATCCGTGCCGCCTTGCGAATATCCTCCGCAGGGACGCCGCTGATTTCCTCGGCGTATTCGGGCGTGAATTTTTCCAGCGACTCGACAAATTCCTGAAAACCCTCGGTTCGGCGGTTGACAAAATCCCAGTTGACCAGATTTTCCTTGACAATCACATGCGCCATCGCCGAGAAGACCGGCACGTTCGTCCCCGGCTTGAGCGGCAGCCACAACTCGGCAAAGTCCACCAGGTCAATGCGGCGGGGGTCCACGACGATCATCTTCGCGCCATGCTTCTGCACCGCTTCCTTCATCTGCAACGCAATGATGGGATGGTTCTCGCCCGTGTTCGAGCCGGTCACAATGAACACATCGTTCATGATGACCTGCGAGGCAGTGTTGCTCATCGCCGAGGAACCGATCGCCTTTTGGAGCGCCACCACCGAACCCGCGTGGCATAAGCGCGTGCAGTGATCCACGTTGTTGGTGCGGAACAACGCCCGCCACATCTTTTGCAGGAGGTAATTATCTTCGTTCGTTGCTTTGGCACAGCAATAGACCGCCATCGCGTCCGAGCCGTCGCGCCGGTAAATGCGGACGAGGTTATTGGCGACGATGTCGAGGGCGGTGTCCCAGTCGGTTTCCACCCAGTCCCAGGGAGTGTGTGATTGGTTATTAGTAATTAGCGATTGGCTGCCGAGTTCGGGAGCATCCTTGCGGCTCCGCCACTGCTCACTGCCCACTGATAACTGTTCACCGATTACTGATGACTGCTTATGCCTCTCCAGCAAATACCTCCGCACCATCGGCTTCGTCACACGCTTGGGGTGGTAGATGTAATCGTAGCCGAAGCGACCTTTGACGCATAGATTCCCCTTATTCACCGGCGAATCGAAGGGCGACGTGACCTTGAAGATGAAATCGTCCTTGACGTGCAATTCGAGATTGCATCCCACGCCGCAATAAGAGCAGACGGTGGTAATGACTTTATCTTCGATGACCCTCTTGGAATCGAGTTTTAATTCAGCAACCATAATACTCTCTCCTCTGGCAAATATCATCAAAAGCAGTGTCGCATCGGACCTATCCCCCTACTCCCCTTCCCTGTTAGGGAAGGGGCTGGGGGTTAGGTCAACTCCCCTTCCCTGCTAGGGAAGGGGCTGGGGGTTAGGTCAACTCCCCTTCCCTGCTAGGGAAGGGGTTAGGGGATAGGTCGGGTTAGGTCCGACACGCCTCCACAATCCTCTGCAAAACACCTTCCAAATTCTTCGTCACCTCTTCATTTCTAAATCGAACAATCCGAAATCCAAGCGACCTCAAATACTCTTCGCGCTCGGCATCATACTCCTGTTGCAAATCATGAATTCCCCCGTCCACTTCTACGATCAAATCATGTTGATGACACAAAAAATCGGCAAAATAACCATGAATGATTTGCTGTCGCCGAAAATGCAGTCCGTTCAACCTGTTCGCCTTCAGATGTTTCCAAAGAATCTTCTCCGCAGGGGTCATCTCCCGCCGCAATTCCTTTGCACGCTCGAGTTGTCTGGCAGATACTTTCTGTCCGCGAACGATATTCCTGATTGGCATAAGGTACGTCTTCTCTTCCTCCATATCCCCCTTCCCTTCGAGGGAAGGGGCGGGGGCTAGGTCAACTCCCCTTCCCTTCGAGGGAAGGGGCGGGGGCTAGGTCAACTCCCCTTCCCTTCGAGGGAAGGGGCTGGGGCTAGGTCAACTCCCCTTCCCTCCCAGGGAAGGGGCTGGGGCTAGGTCAACTCCCCTTCCCTCCCAGGGAAGGGGCTGGGGGTTAGGTCAACCGCCCCGCGCATTGCCTGCACGGGGCGGATTCATGCGCTGTGCGCAATTATACCCATTTGCGCGTACCTGGCGCTCTCTTGCGCCAGAGAGCGCAATCTACACACGTTCGATTTTCACGGCGCTGACCTTGAATTCCGGTATCTTCGCCACCGGGTCAACGGCATCGTTCGTCAACGCGTTGGCGGGCACTTCGGCAAAGTGGAAGGTCATGAAGACCATGCCCCTCGGCAGTTTGTTGGTCAGGCGTGCCTTGCCGGTCACCTCGCCGCGGCGGGATTTCACGCGGATCAAATCGCCTGTGGCAATTCCCAAACGCACGCCGTCGGCGTCGTTGATTTGGATTTCGCCCTCCGGCACAACCCAATCGAGCCCTTCAGAACGGCGGCTCAACGTCCCCCCATGCCAGTGCTGGAGGACGCGTCCCGTATTCAGCACGAACGGATATTCCTCGTCCGGGTTTTCGGCAGGCTCGCGGAAGGTCAGCGGCGTGAAGCGACCAAGCCCGCGCGTGAATTTTTCCTTGTGCAGAATGGGCGTGCCGGGATGATCGGGCGCGGGACAGGGCCATTGCAGTCCGTGTGGAACAAGCCGCTCGTAACGGATTCCAGCCATCGTCGGAGTCAGAGCCGCGATCTCGTCCCACACGGCGGAGGCGCCGGCGTAGTTCCAATTCGTGACCGGGTGAACGACATCCGTCGAGTCATCCGCAGAGACGCCGCTCAAACGCTGACCCAAATCGCAGATGATGTCGAGGTCACGCCGCGCGCCGCCGCGAATGGGAAGCGCCGGGCGCACCAGTTGCACGCGCCGTTCGGTGTTGGTGAACGTACCTTCCTTCTCGGCAAAACTCACGCCAGGCAAAACCACATGCGCCATCTGAGCGGTCTCGTTGAGGAAAATATCCTGCACGGCAAGGAATTCGATTTCCTCCAGCGCCTCGCGCACGTGATTGGTGTTCGGGTCGGAGAGAATCGGGTTCTCGCCCATGATATAGAGCGCCTTGATGCGCCCCTCCAGCACGCCATTCATCAACTCGGTGACCGTGAGACCGGGCGCCGGAGGAATCTTGACTTTCGTCTGCCAGGCGTTCTCGAACTTCGTCCGCGCCGCCTCATCCGTGACCGGCTGATAGCCCGTAAGCACATTCGGCAACCCGCCCATATCGCACGCGCCCTGCACGTTGTTCTGTCCGCGCAGCGGATTGACGCCCGTGCCGGGTCTGCCGAAGTTGCCGGTGAGCAACGCGAGATTCGCCAGCGCTTGGACGTTATCTGTGCCGTGCGACGACTGCGTGATGCCCATTGCCCAGAAGATCGCGGCGCTTCCCGCCCGACCGTAAACCTGCGCCGCCTCAACGATCATATCCGCAGGGACGCCGGTGATGTCCTCCGCCCACTGCGGCGTGCAATCTTTGACTGCCTCTTTGAACGCCTCGAAGTTTTCGGTGCGCGCCGCGATAAACTCCCGATCTTCGAGCCCCTCCGCAAGGATGACGTGCGCCATCGCGTTGAGCAGCGCCACGTCTGTGCCGGAACGCGGACGAATGTGAATGGCGGCAAAATCTGCCAGTTCGATCTCGCGCGGGTCAATCAAAATCAACTTCGCGCCGCGCTTGCGAACCGCCTTCTTCATCTCGAGGCTGATGACCGGATGCGCCTCAGTGGTGTTACTGCCCGTGACGAGCAGAACATCGGCGAGGTGAATATCTGCGATGGAATTGGTCATCGCGCCCGAACCCAGTGTTGCCGCCAGACCGGCGACCGAACTGGAGTGTCAGAGCCGCGCGCAGTGATCCACGTTGTTCGTGCCGATCAGTCCGCGCGCCACCTTTTGCAGGAGATAATTTTCCTCGTTTGTGCATTTCGCCGAAACAAGAAAACCAATCGAGTCGGGTCCGTACTTGTCGCGGATTTCGAGCAGGCGTTCCGCGACATATCCCATCGCCTCATCCCATGCCGCAGGGACGAGTTTTCCGTCCTTCCTCATCAGCGGCTGGGTCAACCGATCCTTGGCATGGATGAAGTCGTAGCCAAAGCGTCCCTTCACGCACAGGTTGCCGTGATTGGCTGGCGCATCGAACGGCGATGTGACGCGATAGACAACATCGCTTTTGATATGCAGATTCAACGTACACCCTACTCCGCAGTAGGGACAAATGGTGGTGACAATTCGGTCGGGTTTGATCATGGAGCCTCCAAAACGTTTCAACGTTGGAACGTTCAAACGTTCTTACGTTTCTTCCTCCCCGTATTCAACACGCTGATCTCCTCAGGGCTGACTCCCTGTTCCAGCAAATACTGCCGCTTGGGCTTCAATGCACCTGTTGGGCACACGCCCACGCACTGACCGCACAGCACGCACGTTGTTTCGGGAATGGGTTTGTCGAAGAACGTGCCGATTTGCGTCTCATAGCCGCGCCCCTCGAAGTTGATGGCGTAGGTGTACTGCGCGTCGTCGGCGCAGACCTGCACACAGCGCCAGCATAACAGGCACTTCGAGTAATCGCGGATGTACATCGGGTTGTCGTCTTTGACTTCCGACACACGCCGCACCGCATCCGGAAAGCGGGATGCGTCCGCGCCGTACTCGTCCATCATCGTCAGGATGTCGGGCGCATCGGACAAATCCATCGTGGACGCCAGCATCTCCAGAATGGTTTTTCGCGCGCGCACCACCTTCTCGCTTCGCGTCTGGACCTTCATGCCGGCTCCCGCCTGGACAACGCACGCCGGCTGAAGCGTTCTCCATCCCTCCACTTCGACGACGCACATGCGGCACAACCCGTTCGCCGTGGTCGCCTCGTGCCAGCAGATGGTGGGAATGTCAATTCCGTTCTCACGCGCGGCTTCGAGCAGGGTCTGCCCGTCCTCCACGGTGATTTCCTTGCCGTCCATTGTGAATGTGACTGTCATGAGTTCACCTTATGAGTCGAAAGTCGAAGGTCAAAGGTCTATTGCCTTTCGACTTTTGACGTTTGACCTTCAACGAAAAGTCCGGGCCACAACTTCATCGCAGATAAAACCGCGCTTGCCGCCGTCTGCCCCAGCCCGCACAGACTCGCGTCCGTCATCGTCCAGCCGACATCCTGCAGGCGGGCAAAGTCATCCGCCAGAACTTTCCCCTCGGCGATACGGTCAAGGATTTCCTTCTGGCGCTGGGTTCCCATCTGGCAGGGATAGCACTTGCCGCACGATTCATGCGCAAAGAAGTGACCGAGGCTCTTCAGCACCCGCCGCATATCGCGCGTCTCATCGAAGACCATCACCACGCCGGAACCAAGAGGCAAGCCCGCCGCACGCAGGTCTTCGAAGGTCAATTTCACATCCAGATGTTCGGATGTGGCAAACGCTCCCGCCGCGCCGCCGAAGAGGACCGCCTGCAATTGTTTTCCATCCTTCACGCCGCCTGCCATCTCGAGCAGTTCGCGCAAGGTCACGCCGAACGGGACCTCGTACACGCCCGTCCGTTCCACATCGCCGGAGACGCAGAACAACTTCGAGCCGGGCGATTTTTCGGTGCCAAGTTTGCGGTATTCCGCCGCGCCCTGCGCGATGATCATCGGCACGGTGCAAAGCGTCTCCACGTTGTTGATGACGGTCGGCTTGCCGAAGACGCCGTGAGTCGTGGGGAAAGGCGGCTTGATGCGTGGAAAGCCGCGCTTTCCCTCAATCGACTCGAACAGCGCGGTCTCCTCGCCGCAAATATAGGCGCCAGCGCCGACGCGGATTTCAATGTCGAAATCGTTTCCCAAATAGCCTGCCCCTCTCGCCTCATTCAACGCATTTTCCAAAACGGGAACAATGTACGGATACTCGCCGCGAATGTAAATATAGCCTTTCGCCGCACCGATGGCATACGCGGCGATGCACATCCCCTCGATGACGCGGTGCGGATCGTCGAGCATCAGTACGCGGTCTTTGAACGTGCCGGGCTCGGATTCGTCCGCGTTGCAGATGACGTATTTCGGCGACCCTTCGGCTTTTGCCGCCCCCTCCCATTTGACCCCGGTCGGGAATGCTGCGCCGCCGCGTCCCACCAGACCTGAAGCCTTGACCTCCGCAATGACCTGTTCGGGCGTCATCGCTTTTGCTTTCTTCAGCCCGGCATATTCGCCGTACTTTGCCAGCGAAGTCGTGCCGTTACCGCAGTTGGCGGTCAAGATGCGAACCGAACCATAGACCCGCGAGGGCGGACGGCGATTTTCTGACACGAAGGTTGCGCCATCTTCACCGATTACTGTTGTCTGTTCACTGCCTGTCTCCCACACCGCCGGCGCATGTTCGCAAAGCCCCAGGCAGGGACTCGGCTCAATGGTCAGAGACAGGTCATCGGTCGTTTGACCTGGGTGCAGTCCATGACGGGCGCAAAGACGATCCAGAATCCCATCCGCATCCTTGAGCGCACATGCCACGTCCGTACAAACGCGAATGACATGCTTCGATGTGGGCATATCATAGAAGAGAGAATAGAATTCTATGACGCCATGCACATCCGCCAGCGGTACGCGCAGGGCTTTGGCAATTTCCGCTGCGGCAGACTCGGGAACCCAGCCGTAAATTTTTTGAGCCGCATGCAGGGCTGGCAGCAGCCCCGAGCGGCCCAAAGGAATATAGGGTTCGATTGCAGTGTAAAGAGGGGAAGGTTCAGCAACTGTCATGTTTCGCTCCGCTCAGAGTATAGACTGAAACAAAGGAGATGACAAGCCGGATGAAAAGCACTGCTTTGAAATCAAATGTCATGGTACCAAACTCTTATGTCATCTGCCTTGCTGATATTGGGGAAGTGTAGTTTAATCAGCGCCACTTAAGAAATCCCAATGGCATTGCAAGAAATCTTTTGTTAAGATTTAAGGTATAATGATTTTGGTTCGTAAATCGAATCATCAAGTAATCATTCAACTCATTTTTTCATCCAATGAAAAACGCGACCATACTCGTCATCGAAGGAAGACATGCAGAAATCCCTTCTTTTGCCGCCGACCTGCAAAAGAAGGGATTTGATGTTCGTCCCTTTCAAAACGGGGGGCAGGCGGTTTCAAAAATCAAACAGATCAACCCCAATTTGGTGGTGATCAACGCGGCTTCTCTTCGCAGCACAGGCATTCGCATTTGTCTGGCTGTCCGCAAAAAAGATTCCAAGATTCCCATCATTCTCATCCTTGACAATGAGAAGCCGGTGGACAAAGACGTTGCGGATGCCGTGCTCGCCCTGCCGTTCACCGTGCAAAAACTTGTCAACCGTATCAAAGCCTTGCTGCCAAGTGACGGGAAAAACATCGTCACAGCGGGTCCCATTCAACTCGATCTCGACCACAAACGGGTTCGCTGCCTGAGCAAGAATGCAAAACTTACCCCGCGGTTGATTACGCTTCTTCAAATCCTTATGGAAAAGCACGGAGAGGTTGTCGAAAGAGAATCGCTTTTCAAGAAAGTGTGGGAAACCAACTACACCGGCGATACGCGCACGCTGGATGTTCACATCTCATGGCTCAGGCGCGCCATTGAACTCGACCCCAATAATCCCAAATTCCTAAAAACCATCCGCGGCGTCGGATACCGGCTGGATGTGTAATTGATATCGTTCCCCCTTTGCGGTCACAAGCCGGATGCAGAGATTGCGTCCGGTTTTTATTTTTAATTCCAATGGAATATCCCCGCTTCGCACCGGACGTTTCGCCTGCGCCGCACTTCGGAAGGTTTTCCCATCCCAATGAGGATCCACTTCCCAATAGTCGAGATCGAGATTTGTCTTTAGCGATACCACATTGTTGGAAATGGTGATTTTTGTTGACTTTGGGATAGTGGAAAGTGGAAGGTGCAATTTTCCATCGGATTCAACCGAGAATACGGTTTGGACATCCAACAAACGTGAACGGGTTGTGTGTATTGCACGGAAGTTCTCATCGCAGGCGAGGAAGCGGCGTCCATGTTTGGCGGCAACGAAGGGAGTGGTGCCGGAGCCGCAAAAAAAATCCGCCACCAAATCGCCGGGATTGGATGACGCCAAAATGATGCGCTCCAGCAGGGCTTGCGGCTTTTGCGTGGGGTATCCTGTGCGCTCGCTGTGAAGGCGCGCCACCACCGGAAAATACCACCAGTCTTCAGGGACTTTGCCTCGCTCCAGGTCTGGAACTTTTCCAAATCCAGCCTTGGGAGAGGATCTGAAAGTGTTCACGGTATTTTGATGATACGGCTCGCGGACGGCGTCCGCGTTGAAAGTGTACTCCTTCCCTTTGACGTAGGAGAGGATCGTGTCGTGTTTGCGGTTGAAGGCGCGGCGAATGGGCGAGGGTCCGTGATACACCCAGATGATTTCGTTCAAAAGGTGATCAGCGCCAAACAACTCGTCAAGCAGGAGGCGGGCATAGGAATCGGCATGCCAGTCGAGGTGGAGGTAGAGGGTGCCGTTTGGCGCGAGCAGGCGATACATCAGCGCCAGGCGTTGATAGAGAAAGTCGAGGTACTCGTCCAGCCCGTTCCAGTCGTCGCCATAGCCTTCAGCAAGTTGCCATTGGTCGGGCTTGCGGGAGTCCTCTCCCCTGCCGATGCGGGCGTTGAATTTTCGGTTGGTGAAGAAGGGCGGGTCTGCATAAATTAGATTGACCTTCCCTTCATATTCGGGCAGCAACGCCGCCATGACTGTAAGGTTATCCCCCAGTATCAAACGGTTGGAGGGAGCGGTCTTGGGGTAGCCGAATCCGCTCGGGTGGAGGATGGAGTCGGTCGTCAGCGTGGCAGGCTGAGGCGGGGAAAGATGCTTTCCTGTCCAGTGGAGAGTCGGCATGGTCTAGTAATGAATCCGCACCTGCGTTCCCAGTCCGCGGTTGAAGGATTTCCCGATTTGATGAGGCGGCAACGCCCAGCGGAAGAGCCATTTGGCTTCTTCGGTGCGCATGTTGATACAGCCGCGGCTCATGGGGACGCCGAAGTTTTCGTGCCAGTAGGTGCCGTGAAAGGCGTGTCCCTGCGTGGTGAAGAAGCAGGTCCAGGGGACGCCGGGCAGTTCGTAATCGGTAAAGTCGGAGAAGAGGTTGCCGTTGCCCATGTGCTTGGCGGGCATTTTATCGAGGATGCGGAATTCGCCCTCAGGGGTCTTGGTGGGAATGCCATTCACTTCGCGCGAGCCGTTGGGAATGCCCGATGAAATGAGGGTCTGGAAAACCGCTTTGTCGTATTCGTAGGCGGTCAGGGTTTGGGTGGTGAGGTTGACTTCGATATGTTTCTTTTGCGGCTCCACCTCGGGGCTGAGGGGAGTCAATTCATCCAGCGGGATGGGGCGGGCGTGGAGCGGATTGATGTGGTAGGGGTAGCCGGTCAGGTCGTCGTAGATGCGATACCAGGGTTCGCCGCTGGGACCTGCTTCGATGGCTTCCACCCAGTGAACAGAACCGTAGTACAGACGGAAGCCGAGTTGCTGCCAGCCGTAGGCTTTGGTGCTGCGCCAAGGCTGGGTGTAGGGAACGGTGATTTCCGCCAGGCGGGGAATGTTGTCCTCCAGCGAGGTCAGCGGCTGGTTGAATAATACCTTGACCTTTTGCAACCGGGCGCGGTGCATATACCCACCCCAGACGCGATACCAGACGGGATTGTAGGTCGGCGTGTCGGCAACCACTTCGCCGTAGACATGGACCAGTTCGTCGCGGTACCAAGTGGCGACGATGCGGCTTTTGTCGTCGGGCTGGCTGTGCACACTGACGGAATCGGTTGCCACGCGGACCAGATTGCTGTCGTCGAAGTCAAATGTGTCGCGCAGAGAGGGGGTAAAAGCAAGAGCGCCGAGGCTCAAGCCGCCCAATTTGAGAAAGTCGCGCCGGGAAAGTTTGTTCATGGCGGGTACATTCTAATCGAAATCCTTTAATTTCCAATAAGCAGGCAAAGACACATGCAGCGTAAAACGCAACTGCCCTCCGGGGAGGGAGGGCAGTGGATATGGATTCAGTTGTCAGGTCAGGATTGAGCCGGCTCAGCGATCATCCCCTTGAGCAGGTAGTCTTCCAATGCCATTGTGTGGGCGCATCGTTGATGGGTAAGAAAGAATTCGCAGTCGCAGTTGAACACGCCGTTGTCGAAGGTGACATGATGGTCGTTGTTGTCGCCATGGAAGGTGAGGTCGAACGTGTTGAAGCGGAAGCGTTTAGGCTCTTCGGCATAGCGTTTTGCCTTTTCACGTTTTCCAATCAATCCGTAGTCCATAGGGCACTCCTTTTATTGGGTTGGAAACAAAAAGGCACGCATTAAGGCGCGTGCCTTTTTCACCGAATGAATATGTGAACCGTCGTTCGCATGGGGTCAGTATAGTACGTTTCCCGGTGCAAGTCAACGGGGGAATTGAGTTCGTATGGGAATCGCAAGGTAATCGTCAATCTGCCGTTGCGCCAGCCAGGGCGGGTTCGTCTCCGTTGTAGGTGAGCAGGGCGGGCCATTTGCGGACAATGAGCGCCATGCCAAGGATACACGCAACTCCCCCACTGACGATGGCAAACGGCGCGCCGAACAATTGCGCCACAATGCCCGCTTCCACTTCACCCAACTGCGGTCCACCCTGGAAGAAAATCTGATTAATGCTGGTCATGCGCCCGCGGATGTGATCGGGGGTCTGCAGCTGGCGGATGGTGTTGCGGATGATGGTGCTGACCGAATCCGCCGCGCCGGTAACCGCCAGGGCGCTCCACGCCACGACAAAAGAACTGCTCAATCCAAAGACGACGGTTGCCGCCCCGAAAACGACCACCGACCCGAGGAAAATCGGTCCCTGACGCTTCAATTCACGGACCTGGGAAACGACCAGCGCCGCCAGCACCGCCCCCACCGATTGCGCCGCCGAGAGCCAGCCGTATTCCACCACGCCCACCTTGAGAATGTCCACAGCGATGATGGGCATGAGGGTGTTGGCGGAGGCGAAGAAGGTGGCGATGAAATCCAGGAGCATGGTGGAAAGGATAATGGGCTTGTTGAGGATGAACACAATCCCTTCGCGGATGGTCTCCCAACTGACCGCCTTTTCGCGTGCGGCGGTCTTTTGCGGAATCTCACCGATGAGTATCAGGGCGAGGATGACCGCCAGAAAGGAGCCGGCATTGATGTAGTACACCGCTTCCTGCCCGCCGTAGGCGATGGCAAAACCCGAAAGCGCCGGTCCGACGATGGAGCCGGTCTGAAAGGCGAGGGAGGTCATGCTGAAGGCGTTGGGCAGGTCTTTGGCGGGGACCAGGTTGGGGACGAGCGCCTGACGCGCCGGTCCATCGAAGGCAACGGCAACCGCTTGAAGGGCGGTCAGGGCGTAGATGTGCCAGACGGTGATATGTCCGAATTGCGTGAACAATCCCAAAGAAAGGGCGATGAGCGCGGCAGAACTCTGCGTGAGGAAGAGGATGCGACGGCGGTTGAAAGAATCAGCAACCGCGCCGCCGATGAGCGAGAAGACAATCACAGGCAGGATGCGCGCCAATCCCACGCCGCCGAGGGCAATGGGTTCATCGGTCAGCGTGCGGATGTGCCAGAAGATTGCCCAAATTTGCATTTGGGTGCCGGCGATGGAAATGAGCAGTCCAAGCCAGAGGTAGAAAAAGCGGCGGTGTTTGAGAGAAGGAGGGATGCGAAGTTTGATCATGTTTTAGTACAGTTTTTGGCGTTGATTGATATAGGCGCAGAAGATAATGAGGAGTAAACAATAAACAGTGACCAGTAATCGGCAATCAGCGGTCCGCTACAATGAGCAACTGTTCACTGATCACTGATAACTGATGACTGTTTCAAGTTCCCCAATCACGCAGGTAGAGGAAGTCGTAGCCGATGGTGCGGTTGCTGAGTTTGGCGATGGGCGGCATCATGCGCTTGAATTGGTTGCGGCGGACGCGTGCGATGACGGCATGGACAAATTTTTCGTCGAAGCCTTCCTCGATGCACTCCTGCGGGCTGTAACGCTGGTCCACCAGCAGGTAGAGGAGTTTGTCCACCTGGTCGTAGGTGAAACCCAGTTCGCTTTCGTCGGTCTGTCCTTGCCACAGGTCGGCGGAGGGCGGTTTTTCGAGGATGGGCGCAGGGACGCCGAGGGCGCGGGACAATTGCCGCACCTGGGTCTTGTAGAGATCGCCAATGGGGTTGAGGGCAGACGCCATGTCACCCCACAAGGTGGAGTAGCCGAGCAAAATCTCGGTCTTGTTGCTCGTGCCGATGGGCAGCCCTTTGAAGGCTTCGCTTTTGTCGTATAGCACAATCATGCGCATGCGCGCCAGGATATTTCCCTTGCGGACATTGGAGATGTTTGGGTCGCGCTGGATGAGCGGTTCCGCCATGGGGGTGATGTCAATCGTTTCGCTGGGGATGCGGAGCTGGTCAATCAGCAGTTGGGCGTGTTCCAGCGAATCGGGCGAGGATGTGCGGAAGGGCAGGCGCAGGGCAAGGACGTTATCTGCGCCCAGCGCTTCAACCGCCAGCACGCAGGAGAGCGCCGAATCCAACCCGCCGGAGAGATTGATGACTGCGCGGGAATAGCCCACGCGCGTGACCTCCGAGCGGATGAAGGAGGTCAAAATTTCGCGGGCAACATCGGTATTAATCGTCAGGTCAGCCACGGGATAAAATCCTGTTCAGTTCTTTTTGCACGAGGGCAGTCCGTTCGTCACGGAGCAGAGGCAGGCGGGCGCGCGTGCGGCGAAGTTGATTGAGGTCCAATTCGGCAACGGTGAGGGCTTCCTCGAAATAGGGTCCCTGAGCCACGAGTTCCCCGTTCGGGTCGTTGACCGTCGCCCCGCCCCAGAACAACAAGCCGTCCTCAAAGCCGACGCGGTTGCAGTGCGCCACGAAAGACGTGAACATGCTGGCATACGCCTTGCTGACCCGTTCCACCCAACGGGCAGATTCGAGTTTCTCGCGGTCGTTCAGTCCGCGGCCGGGGGAGGCGGAGGAGAAGAGCATGAGGTCGGCGCCATCGAGCCAGAGCAGGTACGGGGGCGAAGCGTGCCAGAAGTCCTCGCAGATGAGCATACCGGCGCGCCCAAACCGCGTGTCGAAGGAACGGATTGAGTCGCCCCACGCAAAGAAGCGTCCTTCGTCGAAAAGCCCGTAGGTGGGCAGGTAAACCTTGTGATGGACATGCAGGACCTTTCCGCCCGAAAGGTAGGCGGAGGCGATGTAAAAGCGGTGACGGGAGTCCTCGTCCACGAATCCGACCACGAGGTCCAGGCTGCGAGACGCCTCGATGAGCGGCTTGAAAATCGGGTCATCTTCTGTCGGTTTGTGAGCAACGGAGGCGACCAAGTCTTGCAGGACGTAACCGGTGAGGGAAAGTTCGGGGAAGACGAGCAGGTCTGCCTTTTGCTTTTTGGCTTCTTCGATGTAATGCAGGTGCTTCTCGAGGTTGGCTTCGACATCCCCCAGTTTGGTTGAAATTTGAGCAAGGGCAAGGTTGAGTTTCATCGCCCGAATCTTACCACCAAAAATAAGACTGCAATGGTCGGAAACCTAACAGGCACGTTCTCTTCTGGCAATACCCGCTGCGAAAAGTTTTATAACTGATGTTACGCAGTTTTCTCGTAGCGCGACACATTGTCCCCGAATGGGGGTTCATGTCGCCCAAAAACACGAGATACCCTTCGACAGGCTCAGGGCAAGAATCTCGCGCCGCCGTGTAAGGTGAGTTATAAGTCAATGGTCATGAAGTCTTTGGCGACAATAACACTGCCCTGGAAGGCTTTGCGGGCGTCCTGGGCAATGTCGCCTTTGGCAAAGCGCCCGGTGGGATAGTGAATGAGGTACAACGTATCCACCTCGGCTCTGGCGGCAATTTCTCCCGCTTGTTCGGCGGAGGAATGTCCGTACACGGCGCCGGCGGCTTCGTGAATGAGGATGTCCGCGCCGTTTGCCAGCCGCACGGTCTGCTCGCAGGGTTCGGTGTCGCAGGAATAGGCAAGGACTTTTCCCGAGCGTTTTGCCTCTACACGAATGCCGATGGTGGGGATGATGTGATGCACCGGGGAGGATGTGATTTTGAATTCTTCACAGTCCAGCACAAAAGCCATCTCCGCCTCCGGCAGGCGGTAAAACGCAACAGGGAAGAAATTGGGCCACTCCGCCCAGCCGTAGAAACCCATCAGGTCTTCGAGGCGGTCCATGGTGAAGTGAAGCCCGTAGATGTTGATAGGCTTGGTACGCCCCATAAGCCACATGTCCATGAGAAGAAGCGGCACACCGGAGACATGGTCGGGGTGAAAGTGGGTGATGATGATGTCGGTCAGGTCGTTGAAATCCACGCCTGCCTGTTCCAGGCGGATGATGGGATTGCTGACACAATCCACAAGAATCGCACGCGTCTCCCCGATGATTGCCAGGTGGGTATTTTCGTGGTCCTTGCTGGGCACCGCATTGGACGAACCAAGGATGATGACTTTTGCCAAAATGGCACGCTCCTATAGAAACGGGAATGCCAACTTAATCAACACAGGCGTAAGATAGACTTCGATAACAGCGGCAATCGCCAGCAAAGGCACCACCAAACCAATAAAGACCTTGAACCAGTCAGCCAGCGCCAGGAGGAGGGTCTCGCCGATGCTGCGCTCGGTGTTGGGAGAAACGAGCAAAGCACCCACCTTCAACATGCCGGCAGTGGCAAGGATGACCGCTGTCAGCTCGAACACACCGTGAGGCAAAACCCCGGCGGCGAACGCCAACAACGGAGAAAAGCCTATCAGGTTTGCCACCCCCAGCACGCCGCCGATGAGCGCAAAATTCATCAGGAACAGAGTCAAGCCCAGCGTCCCGAAAGAGACGAGCCCCATGAGCAGGAAAACAATCGTCGTGCGGGTGTTGTAGAGGAACAGAAGCGGCGCGGGAACGTGTTCCTGAAACTGTTCCAGGAGGGTGAGGTTATCGCCCACCATCTGTTGAAAACTTTCCATCCGTTCGGGAGAGTTAGAAAGATAAGGAGGAAGTTCAGCCACCACCCAAAAATAAGCCGCCAGCACGGCAACGACACCCAGGGCAATCACAATGAAGATGGGTTGTTTCATCCTTCCCACCGCGTCGAAGACTGCCACGCGATACCATTCCAGGATGGATTTGGCGCCGCCGACAAATTGAGCGCGGAAGACGCGGTACATGCCCTTGAAATCGAGCGTGTCAATTTCGCGCCCAAGCAGGTATTCGCGCTTGAAATGGGCAAGTCCCAGGCGGACCAACAACCCCGCCAGCAGCACCACAGCAAGGATGGCAAACCAAAGCACGTCTTCATTACCCCAGAAAATCAGCATTGTTTCGCCCTGCAGGAGGAACGCCACCGGCACCACCACAAAGGACGCCATTAGATTCGCCGCGCGGATGGTCGTCGCCTGCACTGAAATCACAATCGCCGCGCTGACCATCAAGACCGCGTGGGCAAAGGTCAGCAGGAGTATCAACGCCAGCATGTAGGCGCTGGGGAATTCCACATCCCGCCGCGAAACCAGAATCAAATAGATGCCGATGGAGAGATAACTGAACAACAGAGGCGTCGTGACACCTACCAGCAGTTTCCCCAAATACAAATGCACATCCTCCAGCGGCGAAGAAAGGAGCGGCTCGATGGTGCCGCGCTCCTTTTCTCCCACAAACGCCTCCAACGCCACCACCAGCGTGAAGGACAGCGGAAAGAACCCGATTACGAGAATGACGAAGGGAATCAGGTTGTCCAAAATCAGTCCGCCGCCATAACGGTTCATAAAACCGATTGCCTGACGGGTGGTGTCATCTGCAATAAACGGAAACACCAACACCAAAAACGCCATCGGCACGACAATACGCCAGTCGCGTATCTGGTCTTTGAACTCGCGCTGTGCCACCAGCCAGATCGCATCCCAACTACGCCGCATACGTCACTCCCTGCGCCTCTGCCATGGTCTTCAAATAGACCTGTTCCAATTTGCGAGACACTTCCTGAAACGACACCAGCGGGGCGCGGCGGGAAGTCAACTCCTGCACAATTTGGGGATTGACCGCCAGCGGCGCATCCACCCTGAACCGCAAACTGGTCGCACTGCGAGACGCCACTTCCACCCCCTCGGGCAGATTCAACTCCCCCGCCTCGAACGGTTCGGCGAACCGCGCTTCATACTCCACCGGTCCCAGCACCCGGCGCTTCAACTCCTCCAGCGACCCGTTCAACAAAATGCGCCCGCGATAGATGATGGCGATTTGATCTGCCAGCGCCTCCGCCTCGGCAAGATTGTGCGTGCAAATGATGATGGTCCGCTTGGAGGAGCGCAGACGGGCAATTTCGTTCCGCACCAACTGTGCCGACTCGGGGTCCATCGCGGAGGTCGGCTCGTCCAGCAAAAGCACGGAAGGGTCGTGAATCAGGGCGCGCGCCAGCGCCAGTTTCTGCTTCATGCCTTTGGAATACTCGCCGGAACGTTTCTGCGCCGCTTCTGCCAGACCGAAATACTCCAGCAAATATTCCGTGCGGCGGCGGCGGGTTTCGGCATCCAAGCCATAGACTTTGCCAAAAAATTCGAGGTATTCCTCTCCTGTCATGCGCATGTACAAGCCGTGCTGTTCCGTCAGCACACCCACATTCGCGCGCACTTCCTGCGGCTGTTTGACGACATCATACCCAGCCACACGCGCCCAGCCGCGCGTCGGGGAGATGAGCGCCGTCAACATGCGGACAGTGGTGGTCTTCCCGGCGCCATTCTGACCCAACAGCGCCAGAATTTGCCCAGGCTGAACATGGAGCGATACTCCATCCACCGCCCAAAAATCGCCATTGTATTTCTTGCTCAGGTCTTCACACTCGATCATGGTTCTCTCTTAAGATTCCTGCGCTTACCTCAAACTGCGTAGGATGCGCTCTCTTGCGCATCCGTTCACGACGTCACGCCTGCCCTGGCGGATGGTGCCGATGGAGAGCGCCCTTACCTTATGTGCAAAACATTAGTTTCAGACGCTCTCTTAAATTGAGCATAGCATAGACAGTCTTATGGTCAATAAGACAAGGGTCACCCCAAACATCTTATCACTAACCGCTGGAATTAAACCTTACGATGCCGCAAGTACAGCGTCAGAGCCGCACCAATTGCCACTATGCCCATCACGGTCTGGTTGATGTTGATTCCAGCCACGAGCGAAGCGTCGAGCCGCAAAAAGTCCAGCAAGAAGCGCCCGAGCGGGTACACAATCAGGTAGGTGAGGAAGAGGTCGCCGGTTTTCAGCGAAGAGGCAAAGCGGCGCGAAATCCACAGCAGAAGGAACATGTTCATCAAGTTCCACAGCGACTCGTAGAGAAAGAGCGGATGGTAATACTCCACATCGAAATAGCCCGGCAGGCGGTGAGCGGGGTCAATGTAGAGTTTCCACGGCAGATTGGTGGGCGCGCCGTAGAGTTCCTGATTGAAGAAGTTCCCCCAGCGCCCGATTGCCTGCCCGAGCGCAAGCCCCGGCGCGCCGATGTCTGTCCATTCGGCAAAGTTGATGCCGGTCCGCTGGGAGTAAACCCACAACGCAATCAGCCCGCCAATGATGGCGCCGGGAATGCCCAGCCCGCCCTTCCAAACCGCCAGCGCATCCAGCGGATGGGAAAAGTACCAAGCGGCAGTCACACCCGTGGAAGGCGAGGGCGTGAGGATATGCCAGAGCCGCGCACCGATAATACCCCCAACGAGCAAATAGACGAATATATCCCAAACAATTTCCGGGTCATAACCGCGACGCTTTGCTTCCCGCCTTGCCAAAAACGCACCCGCCACTGCGCCGCTCATCAGAATGATGCCGTAAAACCGCACAAACAAAGGACCAATGCTAAAGCCTTCGGGCATATTGACCTCTAATTCTTTTGTTTCATTCTTTCATGTACAAGACGGCGGACATGCCAAATGCGCTGCAGTGCCGTCAAGTTGGCAAACACCGCCAGGATACCCAAGCCCACATAGATAAGATTGAACACTAGCGCCGGCGCAAGGACAAGATAGCGCTCCGCCCGCGTCAACATACCGACCTTCGCCTCGTATCCCAGACCTTCCGCCCGCGCCTTGACATACGACACCAGCACCGATCCCGCCGCCGCACCAAAGGTGAGCATGCCGCCCGTTACATCTCCGACCGAAAGGAAGTGATACATCAACCCGCCATAGATGATCAACTCGGAATAGCGGTCCGAGACCGAGTCCACGTAGGCACCCCAATCACTCGCCTCGCCGCGCAGACGCGCCATCGTGCCGTCCAGCGCATCAATCGGAGTCATCACCGCCACGAGGATGCCGCCGGTCAGCAAATCGCCGCGCGCCAAAAAATACGCGCCGACAGTGTTCCCTGCCAGCCCAAGCATGGTGACCATATTGGGCGTCAGCCCGAGGCGGAGGAACAACCTTCCCAGCGGGTCGAGCACCCACTTGAACCACAAGCGCAGATAATCGGTGAACGTTTTCCTCGATGTCATGGTATTAACGGTCTTCTCCATTCGTTTCATCCTCCTCATCCAGCGGACCGAGCAGCACGTCCCGCTCCTTGCCGCCGCCCTGCGAGGGACCCACCACGCCCATCTCTTCCAGTTGATCCAGCAGGCGCGCCGCACGCGGATAGCCGATGCGCAGGCGTCTTTGCAGCAGTGAAGCCGAAGCCCGCTGGCTTTGCCGCACAATGGAAACCGCTTGTTCGATCAGGCTTTCATCCTCGTTCTCGTCCGGCTCGCTCAGCAGTTTTTCCCACGGGGGCGGTTCGTCCGATTTTTCCGCTGTCTTTTGCCAGTGGGCAATCACGCGCTCGATTTCCATATCGGTGACAAATACACCCTGGGCGCGGATGGGATTACCCACCTCCGGGTTGAGGAAGAGCATGTCGCCGCGCCCCAGCAGATTTTCTGCGCCGGTCGTATCCAGAATCACGCGGCTGTCCACGCTGGAGGCGACCGCAAATGCCAGCCGCGCCGGGAAGTTCGCCTTGATGAGACCCGTCACCACATCGGTGGAGGGGCGCTGCGTGGCAACAATCAGGTGAATGCCGGTGGCGCGCGCCATTTGCGCCAGGCGCACCAAGTTATGCTCCGTCTGGTCGGGCGCCGACATCATCAAGTCTGCCAGTTCGTCAATGAACACCACGATGCGCGGAAGAGGCTGTCCCTCTTTTTTGCGGGCAACCTTGCGGTTGTAATTTTCCAAATCGCGTGCATGCGCGGCTTCCAACAGGCGGTAGCGGTGTTCCATCTCCACCACCACCCAGCGCAGCACCCCCAAAATGCGCTCCACATTCGTTTCCACCTTGCCATACAAATGCGGCAGACCATTGAAGCGCAGCAACTCGACCATCTTCGCGTCAATCATCACCATGCGCAGGTCTTCCGGCGTGTTGTTCATCGCCAGGCACGTCGCCAGCGACGTAATACAAATGGACTTGCCGGAGCCTGTGGTACCGGCAATCAGCAGATGCGGCATCCGCGCCAAGTCTGCCACCACCGGCTGACCCGAAACATCGCGTCCCAGCGCCAGCGCCAGCGGCGCGCCAATCTTATGAAACGCCTCCGTCTCCAACAAAGGACGCAGGCGCACGTTGGACTGATGCGAATTCGGCACCTCGATGCCGATATAGGGCTTGCCCGGCACCGGCGCCTCGATGCGCAAACGTTCCGCCGAAAGCGCCAGCGCCAAATCCTTCTGCAAAGACGCAATCTGCGCCACGCGCACCTTGATTTGCTTGTCTTCTTCCTCGCTTGCGCCCGCCCGCTTCATAAAACCGGGCTGCACGGCAAACTGTGTCACCGTCGGTCCCACCCGAAAGCCGATGACCGCCGCCGAAATGCCAAACTCCGCCAGCGTCTTTTCGATCATGCCGGCTGTCTGGTTGATGGTGCGTTCGTCGGGGCGCGCGTTTTGATCCGCCAGCAGGATGTTGAGCGGCGGCAGACGTTCGTCGCGGTTTTTCGGCTCGACCTTCTTCTCCTTCTGCTCCGGCATTTTCAGGGATTTCCTGAACTCGGGCGGCAGAGGCGCAGACTTCTTCTTCTCCGCCCGCGGCTTTTCCTGCTTCTCTTCAACCGCTTCTTGCTGGACCTCAGGCTGGGTCGCCGTTTCGAGCGGCGGAGTCTCCTCTGCGACCTTTGCCAGCCAGCGCTCGATCCACGTCCACAAATCGAACCCGCTCATGACAGCCAAGAGCCACAATGCAAACATCAACAACGTCCCCCACAACTCGCCGGCGCGCCAGAACAACGCGGTGATGCCCCAGCCGATGCGCCCGCCGTAGTTGCCCGATTCCGCTTCGAGGACCGAGTTGCCCCCGGTTGCCGCCAGCAGTCCCAGGGTCAGGAGCGAAGCGATTTCGAGCGCGAAGAGTTGATGCCAGCGCAGAAGACTCCCCTCGCGCCGCAATAGGACAAATCCGCCATATCCCATCCACAACACGACGAGATATGCCCCCCACCCAAACCAGAGGGAAAGAAATCCCGCCCAAAGCGTCAACAAAACGCCGCCGGTATAACCGGGCAGGGCGAGAAGGGTCATGAGCGCAAAGGCAATCAGGAGGACGCCGAAGATGTCGCCGGCAAAACGCCCAAAGTGTTGACGGATGCCCGCCAGTCGGTCGAGCCAATCGGGTTCGTGTTCGGAGGCGGGCTCCGGCGGAGGATGGTTGGTCATTGGCTGTCCAACATCATGCTGAAGCCGAGACGTTGATGCGCCGGGTCCACATGCAGGACGCGCAGTTGAAGGCGCTGCCCCACCGTCAACAAATCGCGGGGCGATTGCCCCTCGGCAAGCGGCATTTGCGTGGCATGGATCAGTCCCTCCACGCCGATATCCAGGCTGGCAAATGCGCCGTAAGAAAGGACGTTGGTGACAGTGGCGGAGACAATCTTGCCCTGCGGAAAGTCTTCGGCGGCGCGTTCCCAGGGGTTGGGAAGCAGGCGTTTGCGGCTGAGCGCCACACGGCAGCGCTCTGCGGAGAGGTCCAGCACTTCTACCTCGATTTCCTCGCCGAGTTTCACCAAGTGGCTGGGGTGAGTGACACGCCCCCAGGAAAGTTCCGAAATGTGGATCAGTCCTTCCACGCCGCCGAGGTCAACGAACACGCCGAAGTCGGTGATGTTGGTGACCTTGCCCACAATGCGCATGCCCGGCGAAAGAGTGTGGAACAACTCCACCCGCTTGCCGGGTTCGGCAAGCGCGGCGCGCTCCGAAAAGATGATGCGCTCATCTTCCGGCACGCATTCAATCACCTTGACTTTGAGCGTCCTGCCGATATAGCCTTCCAGGCTTTGCAGGCGCTCCTTGTCCATTTCTTTGCCTGTCAGTTCGATGAGGTGCGAAAGCGGCACGAACCCAGCCAGCCCGTTGCCCTCCACGAGCAGACCGCCGCGGTTGTGTCCCACCACCTGCATCTCGAGGATATGGTCATTTTTGTAAAGGCGCTTGATGGTGTCCCAATCCAGCGGTTCGGGCTTTGCTTCGGATGCCAGCTTCTCCTGAGGCGCGGCAACGGGAAGCACAGGCTTCGCGTACACTGCCGAGTATTTCTGCTCATCCGCCAGCACGGATTCCCACCAGCCTTCATCCACCACCGGCATTTCGTTGTAATGTTTCCTTTTGTTATTTTTTGGCTCGTTCATTCTGCCCTCCCGATAAATAATTCTCGCCTTTTTCCATGGCGAGGATGGCACGCGCCACGGCTTCCACCGCCACGCGTTGTTTCCGATAAAGATCCGCTTCCGACATAGCCAGCCGCGCCGCTACTTCGCGCACCTTGCGCCCTTCGATGAATTTCATCTCCAGAATGTTGTAAAGAATCCATTCGCTGGTGAACTTGCGGTCGCCTTCCGGCTTGATTTGCTCCACCGCCTGACGAAGCAGAGCGCGCAGGGCGTTCGAGGCATTGCCGTCATAGTGCTGCATGAACTCCCGCACCACGCGCAGGCGCATCAGCGGGCTGTTCGTCAGTTTGGGACCGCCCCAGTAATGCGTCAGAGCGTCTTTGACCCATTCTGTAAGGTCGGCTTCTTCGAAGGCTGGTTCAGTCAACAGGGTATGGGTGGTGTCGTAGCGCCCCGCCGCGCGGATGCGCTGGAGCATGTCCATTTGCGGCTGGAGATCTTCGAGCGAGCGGAAGATGCGCTGCTGCAAGCGGCGGTCTTCCAGCGCCAGCGCCACACGGTCTGCCAGCAGCCAAAGGGCTTCACGCTGATCGCTCTCCAGCGGGCGGTCAGACTTGCGTGCAATGCCCAGCAATCCCAACAAAGGCGGCGTTTCATCGCGGTCGCCGTTGACTTTGCGCTGGTGGAGTGGGAGAATCCAAAACCCATCCCACACGAATTCCTGTCTTCCGCTCTCGCCGTTATGGCTGACAACCTGCAAGGCTTCGTTCAAGTCCTCGCGCTCCAGCAGGGAACGGTTTCCCGCCACCACCGTCAGAGAGAGGTCATCGCCATCCAGCGCCGCGACAAAGGCGCACGGCGATTGCAAGTGATCGCGCACCGCCGCCAGCACGTTTTCCAAAAACTGCTGGAGGTCGCTCTGCGTCAGCAGGCGTTCCTCGATGTTCTGCAAGAGTTGTATCTCCTGACGGTCGCGCCCAAAGAACAGCACACGCTCCCACAGCGGCGAGAGCAGAGTGATGGCATGTTCCAGCAAAAGCACCGTTGCCACCATCACCAAGGGAACGAAACCCGAATAGGGGTTGCCGCCAAAATACTCCCCGGCGCGGCGGACGATGGTCATGAGCGCCAGGGCGGTGGAGGCGGTCACCGGTCCGCGCAGGAGCCATTTGAAAAGACGACTCTTGACGACACGGTCGGGCCAGGAAACGCCGAAGAACGCCACGGCGTATGCCATGGTCACCACCAGCACGGCGACCAGCAGGTTGTTGATGAGAACGGCAGACCAGAACACAAGGGGATATTGCGCCGCAAAGCCGGAACCATATAACAGGTACGGGTAGGAGCCGAGCGCCGGCGCCGTCGCACCTGCCATCAGGTACAACATACGCCGCCGTCCCGAGCGCGTCAGCATCAGGCGGTAGGCGCGGATGAAGTTATATCCCGCCCAGCCGATGATTCCAATATAGAACAACGTAAAAATTTCGGTCCAAATGGTTCGACGGAGATAAGGAGCAGGTTGACCGTGCGGCACCAGCCCGCCGACCAGATGCCCCAGCACAAGCAGAATCAGAAAGCCGAGCGCCACACCATATACCAGGCGCACCGCCATCCGCCGGCGTCCGCGCGAGGGGCGTCCTGCCGTGACCAGCAGAGCGTCGGAAAGATGCAAATAGGCGGGAGGGAGAAAGATGATGCCCAGCCACTGTAACCGTAAGAGAAGTTCAATCCCCCAGTCTGGCACGGTCTTGTTTTGCAGGGCTTCGGTGGTAAACACCACCACCACACACAGCAGAATGATGGCGAACGAACGCGCCACACGGTCGCGCAGATTGAACGACAGGGCGTATAACAACAAAGAAAAGGCGGTGATGGCAATCCCCGCCGTGAGAATGTTATTGAGGATCTGCAGTCCCGCCAGTAAACCTTCGTACCAACCGTTAAACATGCGTTCCTTCCACGACTATTTTAATGCTCTCCCAAAGAACAGGGCAACATCCTGGGTCGGATAGTAACGGTCATTATACCCGCAGAACTCATAGCCGAATTTCTGCGCCAGGCGGATGCAGGCGTGATTCTTGGCTTGCATCTCCAGCAGGATGCGGCGGACGCCTCGCTCCAACGCCCAAGCCTGAACCGTCGTCAAAAGAGCCGACGCCACACCCTGACGCCGCGCCGCCGCCGCCACGACCAGGTCCGTCACCCGCGCAAGGGACGAGGCGGGTTCTTCCATCGCGGCAATATATCCCACCGCACGCCCTTCCTGCGCCGCCACCAAAAACACATCGCGCCGCTCCCATTCCTCCAACAGGCTGGATGGTTCGCGCGGATACGCCACTGTCACCGCGCGCGGCAAACGCACCTCATGAAAATTTGCAGACACACGTTTCGGCTCGCTGCGCAGTTCCAACTGCCAGACGTACTCGCTCGAACAGGAATGATCCATCGCCATCAGGCTGGGAATGTCATGCACGCTGGCAGGTCGAATATCGAAAGAAGCCACACACCCTCCGTTACTGATTTGCCACCCGCACCGCGATGATGCACGGCTCGAGGGTCTTGCCCACGTTGTCAATGATGACCAACTGTAAAAAGTAATCGCCGTTTGCCAGCGCGGTGGTATCCCACTTCCCCAGTTCGCCGTCTTTGACCGGTTTGGCGCCTGCCGCAATCGTCGTCCACAAGCTGGTGCCGACCGGGGCAATCTCATACTTGTAAAAACCGAAATTGGGAGTGTTTGCCGTGCCGGTCAGAGTCACCGTTCCTTTGATGACCTCGCCCGGCTTGGGAGAGGTCAGCATAATCTTGTCTTTTTCACAGCCGCTCATTCCGCTTTGAACCGCCGGCGTCTCGAGCGGGAGCGCCGTACCGGGGGGCAGGGTGCCTGCAGGCGTGGCAAGGAGATTCAGCGTGGGGGTGACAAAAGCGTCGGCGGCGGGCAGGGACGGCACAATCAGCGCCGCAACATAGAACTCGGCAAAAAAGAGAAGCAGAATCAAAAACCCAAAGGCAGTCGCACGCCTCAGCCGATTGAGCGCAAACTCGCGCTCCAGCGAATACACGGCATCGCGCCATTCCCGCCACGCCTTCCACATCCAGCGGAAAGCATACAATGCCCCGATTGCCAGCAGAATGTAAATGAGCGGGCTGTACGCGGCAAGCGAACGATAAATCGAACTCACAGGCGTCACCTACAGCGCGTGTAACACGCCGCGGATGATGGTCTCGATTTTGGGAGTGATGACCTTGCCCGCCTCGATCACCTCTTCATGCGTGGTGATGGTGGAACCGTCCAGATTGGCTTTGTTGCTGATGCCCGAAAAACCCAACACCCGCATTCCGCCATGCCGGGCAACGATGACCTCCGGCACAGTGGACATACCCACCGCATCGGCGCCCGCCAGCCGCAGAAAACGCAAATCTGCCGGAGTTTCAAAGGACGGACCGCTCAAACCGCAATACACTCCCTCGCGCAGAGAAATGTTATTTTCAGCGGCAACCTTCCTGGCGCTCTGCATCAGTTCGGGATCGTAGGAACGGCTCATATCGGGAAAGCGCGGACCAAGTTCATCAATGTTCGGTCCCATCAAAGGATTGGCGCCCGCCATGCCGATCAGATTCAGATTATCGGTGATGAGCATTACGTCGCCAGGCACAAACGACGGGTTGATACCGCCTGCCGCGTTGGTCACGAACAGCATGGGAATGCCCAGGCGAATCATCACGCGCACCGGCAGAGTCACCTGCGACATGCTGTACCCCTCGTAAAAATGGGCTCGCCCCTGCATAACCAGCACCGGCTGTCCCTCCAGCATGCCAATCACCAGCCGCCCGGCGTGACCATGCACCGTCGAACGGGGCCAGTGGGGCAGATCGGCATAGGGGATGATGTCGGCATCTCGGACGGAATCAGCCAGCGCGTTAAGCCCCGAACCGAGGATTAATCCCACGCGTGGTTTGTAGGAGGTTCGCGCGCGGACCGCATCCGCCGCTTCGTCTATTTGTTGTAGAGTAATGAATTGATTCATCATGGGTGCTTCTTTTCGTGTAAGATGTGGGACTGCGCCCCTCGAAAAATTATATCAGAGAACAACTTGCAACGTTGTAAGTAACCGATTCCCGGGCGGATTGTCTTGCAGGTAAAATATGACCTACAAAATGATGGCATCCTCCAACCTTGACCGCTCCAGCCAAATCCAATTGACTGCGGCGGGCATCCTCTCCATTCTCGCACAAAGCCTGCTGATTTTACCTGCCAGCCTCATGCCCCGTTCGCCGCTGCCCGAGTGGGGAGGGATTGCCATTGGAGCGACTCTTTTCGCCGCTGCCACCATTTGGACGGTCTCCGTCATCCGCCTGCTCAACGCAGGATGGCGCGGCAACGCGCATTTCATCCTGAACCAGGCAATCATCGTCATCGGCATTCTTCTCCTCTCGGACTCATCCGATTCTTTCGTACGGGGAGGCGGCTTCCTGCTCACCAGCCTGATCACCGCCCTGACCGTGTATGGCATCATCGCCAACACCGCGACTCCATCTCTAACCAGCGCCGTGGAAGCGCGTGCAAGGAAACTGGAACAGGAAACCTTGCGCCTGCAGGAACTTGTACAAAACACCGAAACTCTCCGTGAACAACTTGCCATTGCCAACCAAAAACTCAACATCGAGCGGCAGCGCACCAGCCAGTTGACCTATCTCATCGAACTGGGTCATCAGTTGAACGAAGAACTCGACCCGCCGGTGGCGGCGCAGATTGCCGTCAACACCCTCGAGCGGGTGGTGAAATGCACGGTCGTTTCGCTGATGATGTACGAGGCAGAGACGCACCAACTGGTCGCCCTCGCCTCGGGCGGTCCCATGACAAGCCTTCTTCCGCCGGGGCATCGCCAACATGCAAACGAGGGAGTACACAGGCGCGTCACCCGTCAGAAAAAGACCATCGTCATCAACGACACAACACAGGATACCGATTTTATCCCCCTCAACAATGAAAACACCCGCTCGCTAATCATCACTCCCATGCTTTCTCACGGGCACTTGACCGGCATCCTCGAAGTCCGCTCGGATAAGCCGCATGCCTTCAACAACATGGACATTGCCAGCGTGGAAGGTGTGGCGCTCGAATTAACCCGCGCCTGGGAACGCGCCCGTCATCAACAGAGACTTTCCGAGCTCATTCAATCCGGCGTCTCGCTCGCCTCCCTGCTCGACCCGGAAGCCGCCGTGCAGGAAATCGCCCTGCTTGCCCGCAAAACCTTCGAGGCGCGCTTTGTATTCGTCACCCTGCTCGACCATCAGGGCGGGTATTCCCGCACTGCCCATGCCGGCAATGCGCCTCGCCTGCTCGACTCGCTGAACAAAAACCCCGCCGGCGACCCGTTCCTGCAAGCCGCACTCAACGCTGCCACGCCGTTTCGCGTCCGCGATGTACGGAAGTACATCAGCCCGAACACCCTCGAACTCGACTATCCCGCTCTAAGGAGCGCCCTGGCAATTCCCATTCGTCTGCACCGCCTGAGCATTGGAACCATACTGGTATTTGGAAAACATAGCGGCGTATTCTTCACGGAAAAGGACGAAGCGCTCGCGGGTCTGCTCGGCTCACAGGCGGCGGCATCGGTGGAAAGTTCGTGGCTGTATCAGGAACTGCGAAACAAGGAAAGCATCACCTCCATGCTCCGTCAGTTGAGCGAGGAAGTCCTGATGACCGAGGATGTGGGCAAGGCGGCAGAAACCATCGCGCGCGCTGCGCACAGAACGGCAAACGCCATCGAGACCGGCATCGTACTCATCTCGCCTGAAGGAAGCATTCAAACGGAAGTGGCGCTCGACAACCGAGGCACGCATCCCCGCCGTCAGCATCCGATGGAGCGCATTCAACAGGCAATACAAACGCGGCAAAGCATTTTCGTCACCACCGAGCGCGGAGAACTTGCCTGCTATCCCATGATTACCCGTTCCCGCCCCATTGGGGCATTGTGGGTGTTGATTTCTGAAATTCGCGGACAAAACTTTGCCAACGTGCAGCTGCTGGCAAATCAGGCGGCGGTCACGCTGGAGCGTGTCAACCTGCTGGCAGAGTCGCGCCGCCAGGCAAAAGAACTAGAAGCCGCTTACGAAGAGTTGGAAAAGACTTACGACCAGACCCTCAAAGCGCTGATGTCTGCCCTGGATGCACGCGACCGCGAGACCGAAGGGCACAGCATGCGCGTCAGCCGGCTAGCATGCCTGTTGGGTGAAAAAATGGGATTAAACAGCGAGCAGCTCAAAGCGTTGGAACGAGGCGCCCTCCTTCACGACATCGGCAAAATCGGGATCAGCGACGCCATCCTGCACAAGCCCGGTCAATTGACCGATGACGAATGGAAGATCATGCGCATGCACCCGGAAATCGGCGCGCGCATCGTCGAGCGCATCCCCTTCCTCCAGGAAAGCATGGCGGTCGTCCGCTATCACCACGAACGCTGGAATGGGAGCGGCTACCCGCTCGGTATCAAAGGCACCGAAATCCCCATCCATGCCCGCATCTTCGCTGTGGCAGACGTGTTCGACGCCCTGACCAGTAACCGCAATTACCGTAAAAAATCCACGCCGCAGGAGGCGCTGCAATATCTGCGGGAGCAGGCAGGCGTTTTGTTCGACCGTGAAATCGTGGAGGCGCTGGCAGAATTGCCTTATCAAGAATTTATCGAAGGGCGCAAGATCACATGAAAAGCACGAAATCCATCGTATCTTTTGCGCCCCACGAGGTCAGACGCTTCATTTCCCCGCTGACAATTGCTTCCACCGCCCTGATGGCAGGCATCGTTGCCGACGCCCTCACGGCTCCGCCCGCGCCCAATTTTCTGCTGGCATTTTTCGGCGGTCTGGGCATTGCCTACATCGCCCTGGCTCACTATCTGCTCGTGCGTTCTGCGTTTCAATCGGCAACTTACAAACTGCTCAATGCACTTTTGACCGGCATTGGTATTGGCGTTTTTTCCTTTCTCCTTCCCGCCAATCGAACGGAAATTATCCAGCCCCTGATCGTCTTTGGCGTGGTCATCGTTGCAACAACGACAGACCGCTGGTCTGCTTACATCACTTTTCTTCTCATCGGCTTCATCAGCCTGTCCACCAGCCGCCTTCAGGTTCACACCCTGGAGGGGGCGCTCGAAATGTTTACGCCCTATCTCATTTCGCTCATTGTTTTGGAAGTCATCACCCGTCTCAAACAAACCACCCAACAGCACATCCACAGACTGGAAACCATTAACAATATCAGTCATCAAATCATGCAGACGCTCGACAAGGGAAAAACCCTTTCCCTGTTAAACACAGCCCTGCAGGATACCCTCCACGCCGATACCTATTTTTTGGGATTTGTCGAAAACGACCAACTCAACCTCGAACTCTTTTACGATGACGGCGAATATTTCAACGGCACCCGCGTCCCTTTGGCGGGGACGCTTTCCGGCTGGGTCATCAAAAATCAGAAAGAGTTGTTCCTGCCCGACCTGCGCGAAGATGTGACCATGGAAGGCGTCAATTTGCAAATCATTGGCAAGAAAAAAACCAGCCTTTCATGGATTGGCGTACCACTCAGCGCCGAAAACGTGACCGGTATCCTCGTCCTCGCTTCCTACACCGCCAACGCCTTCGACCACGCCGACCTGGAGTTGCTCACCAGCCTGGGACAGCACGTCACCCTCGCGCTGGATAACGCCCTGCGGCACGCTCAGGTGGAAGAACAGGTGCGCCTCGACAGCCTGACCGGCGTGTACAATCACGGCTATTTTCTCAAACTGCTGGGGGAACAAACCGAACAAGCGGCGCAATCCCACACCCCCCTCAGTCTAATCATGCTCGACATTGACTATTTCAAACAGTACAACGATACCTATGGTCATCTGGTGGGAGACCGTATTCTGACCTCCCTCTGCAACGCCATTCGCCATAACATCAAACAAACAGATGCCGTTGGCAGATGGGGCGGCGAGGAATTTGCCATCTCTCTGCCGGGGGCAAACGGCAGACAGGCGTATCAAATCGCCATGCGGATTGTCGAGACCATGCGGACAGTGCGCGTCGAAGACCGCGACCACCAGACCATTCCCATCCCCACCGTCAGCCAGGGAATCGCAGTCTATCCCGACGAGGCGGATGAAATTTACCGTCTGATAGATGTCGCTGACCAGCGTTTATATGTTGCCAAAGAACGGGGCAGGAATCAGATCGAGCCCGGCGCCGATTTTTGGGTGGAATAACACAATGTTACTGTAAAGCCTGCGCAAACGCCGCGACCGCCTTGTCCACCGCCGCGTCGTCAATCCAATAATGCGTCACCAGGCGAAAACGACGCGGACCGTCCGGGTCCACCAAAACACCAAGCGCCTTGAGTCTCTCCGTCAGTTGCCAGGCATTCCAACGAACATCTTCTCCCAAATTGAAATACACCATGTTGGTATGGGGCGAGCCTTCATCCAGCAGGACGCCGGGCAGTTGACGCAAACCGTCTGCCAGTTTTTTGGCGCGGAGGTGATCCTCGCTCAGGCGGGCGGTCATTTTTTCGAGCGAAATGATGCCCGCCGCGGCAATCACACCCACCTGCCGCATTCCCCCGCCCAGCATCTTGCGGATGTGCCGCGCCCGCGCAATGAATTTCGCCGTTCCCACCAGCATCGAACCAATAGGCGCCGCCAGTCCCTTGCTCAAACAGAACATGACCGAATCGGCGGGCGCCGCCAGTTCTTTCGCATCCACATTTTGCGCCGCCGCCGCATTGAAGAGACGCGCGCCGTCAATGTGCAGGGCAAGATTGTGAGTGCGGGCAATCTCCGCCACCCGGCGGGTGTATTCCGCCGTCAGCGGCACGCCGCCGCAAATGTTCTGGGTGTTTTCGAGGCAGATCAAACGCGTGATGGGATGATGCACGTCCTCGGTCCGAATGGATGCGAGAATGTCGTCCAGCGCCAGCGTGCCATCTTTTTGATTCGGGACCGGGCAGGGCTGAATCCCGCCCAGCGCAGCCATGCCGCCCGCTTCGTTCAAATAGATGTGGGATTTGCTCCCCAAAATGACCTCATCGCCGCGCTGACAGTGAACCAGCAGAGCGATGAGGTTGCCCATCGTTCCCGAGGGGACAAAGAGGGCGGCTTCCTTGCCGAGCCGCTCCGCCGCCATTGCCTCCAGCCTGTTGACGGTGGGGTCGTCGCGAAAGACATCGTCGCCCACTTCCGCCTCTGCCATCGCTTCGCGCATTTCGGGGGTGGGCTTGGTCACAGTATCAGAACGAAGGTCAACGGTATCCATAATCAACTCCCTTTTCGTAAAAGTCGAAGGACGTTTTCGAGTTCTTCCGGCAGGGGCGCCTCGAACGTTCGCGGCGTCTTCTCGTTCGGCAGGAGAATCTTCAACCGCCAGGCGTGCAGGAAGTGACGCCCGATGACAATGCTCGGCGTTTTGCGCCCGTACACTTCATCGCCGGCAATCGGACATTTCAAAAACGCGCAATGCAAACGGATTTGATGCGTGCGCCCGGTGAGCGGATGAAACTCCAGCAGGGTGTGCTTTTCGAACTCTTCGAGGGTCTTGTACTCCGAAACCGCCTCCCGTCCTTTGCCGGGCGGGACGATTGCCATGCGCTTGCGGTTTTTGGGGTCGCGCCCGATGGGCGCTTCCACCCGCCCGGCGGGAGTGGGCGGTCTGCCGTCCACCAGGGCGAGGTAGGTCTTTTCCACATTTCGCAGGCGGAACTGGTCTTGCAGCCAGCGATGGGCGCGTTCGTTCTTGGCAAGCAGGATGAGTCCGGAGGTCTCTTTATCGAGGCGGTGGACGACGCCAGGACGTTCCTCGCCGCCGATGCCTTCGAGTTCAGGGTCATAACCCAGCACGGCATTGACCAGGGTGCCGGAGGCGTGTCCTGCCGCGGGATGGACAACCATGCCCGCAGGCTTGTTGACCACGATCAGTTCGTCGTTTTCGAACACGATGTCGAGGGGAATGTTTTCGGGGATCAGTCCGCTGGGAGCGGGGGGAGGAATCCGAACCGTCAGCGTGGCGCCGGCTTCGAGAGGCTGACCAGCCTTCCGCGCGGGGCGACCGTTCACATCCACACAGCCGTCGGCAATCAGGCTTTGAATCCGCGAACGGGAAAATTCCGGCAGTTGCGCGGTGAGGAATTTATCGAGTCGCTGCGGGGTTTCGTCTTCAAAACGGAGGGTGACGATTCGCTCAGTCACTGGAGGTTTCGCTGGGTTTCTCGGCGGGCGGGGTTTCCTGTTTGTGCCGCTTTTCGGCGCGTTCCGTCAGCCAGACGCCGAGGAACAATACCGCCGCGCCGACCGTGATGCTGGCATCTGCCAGATTGAAGACGGGAAAGGTGCCAACCGAAATGAAATCGGTCACATGCCCAATGGTCAGGCGGTCAATCAGGTTGCCAGCCGCGCCGCCTAACTGCATGGACATGGCAAGACGCAGAGACCAGTCCGCCTGTTCGACGTGAGGGTAATAGTAAAGGATCAAGCCAATGACCAGAAAGGCAAGTACGGTAAAGACCATGCCGCCCTGCTGAAAAATACCAAACGCCGCGCCGGTGTTATACCAGTGGACAATGCGGGCGTAGGGGCTGAGCCAGGCGAGCGACTCGGGAAGCCATGTGCCGCCCAGCGGAAGACTGGCACGCACCAGGCTCTTCGTCCATTGATCGAGCGCCACAATCACAATCGCAATCAGAAGAATCTGCCAATAACGTTGAAACAAAGTTTTCAAGGGTCACCTCAAAGCCGCCCCATTCTACCATCACTCCCGCACATACACGCGCGGCACGCGGGCGCTGATGCTCGTCAGCACTTCGTATTCGTTCGTGCCAGCCCATTCCGCCAGGTCTTCGGCGCGGATGCCGCCGCCCAGCAGGACGACATCCTCGCCAATGTCAATTTCGTCATCGCCCACGTTGACCATGAATTGATCCATGCAGATGCGCCCCACCTGCGGATATTTCTTCCCGCGGATCAGCACCTGCGCGCGATTCGTCATGCGGCGGAAGTAGCCGTCGGCATAGCCGCACGGGATGGTGACGATTCGGGACTCCGCCTCAGCCTGCCACAACGACCCATAACTGACCGGACGCCCCGGCCGAATCCGCTTCGAGTACGAGACCCGCGCACGCCAGGTGACCGCCGGCTGTACCTCCACCACCCGTTCCACTTCGGGACCCGGATAGATGCCGTAGAACAAAATCCCTGGTCGCACCATGTCGAAATGCGCCTGCGGCAGGTTGAGGATGCCGCCGGAGTTGCACACATGCCGCAGTGAGGGAACGGGCAGGCTCAACCGTTCGTAGAGATGCAGGACTTCCTGAAAGCGCTCCAACTGCAACAGGGAAAACGAACGGTCTCCCAGTTCGGAGTTGGCGAGATGGGTGTAAATCCCCTCCACGTCCAAATGAGGGCACGCCGCCGCCTTCAGGATGAGCCCCTCCGCTTCGTATTCGTGAACGCCCACCCGTTCCATGCCGGTATCAATCTTCAGGTGAGTCTTGATGCGTTTGCCGCTTTGCCGGGCAATCTGTTCGGCGATATCGAGCAATTCGACGGAGGAACCGGTCAGGGTCAGGTCATACTCTGCAAACAGAGGCACTTGCTCCGGTAAAGTCCCGCCGGCGACGAGAATCGGCTTGGTGATACCCAGCCGCCGCAAATGAATCGCTTCCTCCACCAGGGCAACGCCGAAAGCATCCACATACGGCTCGATGAACGGCGCCACCCCGTCCACGCCGTGACCGTAGGCATTCGCCTTGACCATCGGCATGACCTTTGCCGGTGTGACATGTGCGCGGATGGCTTCAAGATTTTTCCTGAGTTGGGAAAGATGAACTTCCAGATAAACGGGTCGAGTCAAATCAGACATACGGAGAACAAGGCAAAAATTTTGAGCCAAATGGTTGGCGCCTGCCCATTTGGCTCAAAGGTTACGGAGAATAATACGGTCTAGTAATCGCGTCTGCGTTCGCGGTTACCGCCCTGTCCACGCCCTCCGCCGCTGCGAAAGCCGCCCGGGCGTTCCTCACGCGGACGGGCAATGTTCACAGTGAGCGCGCGCCCGCCAAAATCCTGCCCGTGAAACTTGCTGATGGCGTTTTGGGCTTCCTCCGCGCTGGACATCTCGACAAAGCCGAAGCCCTTCGAGCGTCCGCTTGCGCGATCCTTGATGACCTGCGCCGACTTCACCGTCCCAACCTGCGAAAACAAATTCTGCAGGTCGGCATCCTCTGTGCTATAGGGCAGGTTTCCGACATAAAGTTTCGCTTCCATAGAAAGACTCTTCTCCTAGGTGGCGCCGGGCGGTGAAGCAACCGCCAGCGGCAAAAAACGGAACGACGATGCATGACGACGGGATCTCAGACACCCAGGCGCCAGGAAGTGAAACAACTTTCCCCTTCTGATTGCCGGACCACCAAACCTCATGCACTTGCGAATGGATTCTAGCACAAGAGCAGGAACAATACCAGAAACCCGCCGGCGAGAGAGTGTCTAAAAGAATGGGCTAAAGATTTTTCTGCCACAGAGCTCACAGAGATCTCTGAGAAAAATCTCAAAATCTCTACGCTCTCTGTGGCTAAACCCACGACATTGGACACTCCCGCCGGCGAAGAACATGGCAAACAAAGATGGGCTCAACCGTTCTTTGGCTAACTCCACAACATGAGCCGCTCCATCCTTGCGGCATGGTGAGTTACACATTGCGATATAATGCGCCGAAAAAAAAAGCCATGGACTTCATCGCTCAATTCGAATCCCGCCTGCCCGAACATTTGCGCCGCGTCTTCCGCAGCCTCGACACACCCTTCGCCATTCAAAACTACCTTGATACGGTGACCTACAAAGGCGAAGAGCGTGACCGTTCCCCCCTCAATGTGATGCTGGACAATCAGGGTCACTGCCTCGACGGCGGCTTCCTCGCCGCGCTCTGCCTGTGGCGCATCGGATTCAAGCCGCTCCTGCTCGACATCGTCCCTGACCCCGGCGTGGACGACGATCACGTCCTGGCGCTGTATCAGATCGAAGGTCGCTGGGGAGCCGTGGCAAAGACCAATTACATTTTTTTGGGCTTCCGCGAGCCGGTCTATAAAAACTTCCGCGAACTGGTGATGACCTACTTCGAGCATTACGTCAGCATCCACAAGCGCAAAGTGCTGACCGGCTATCTGCGTCCCTTCGACGCCTCTCGCTACACTCACCTCAACTGGGCATGGGACGAGGCGGGCGCAAACATCCTGTATCACAAGCACTTCTACGGACGGAAACCCGTCCCGCTCATCACCAAGAGCATGGCGGCGCGCCTCAGCCCGGCCACCGACAGAGTCTATCAAGCCGAAACTTTGTTTACCGATTTGAACGAGTCATTTGGAAACCGAAAATATTAAATATCCCGTTGCTCCACGAAGTTCACGAAGAAGCACGAATTCATTTTTTTCGTGAAAGTTCGTGCGCTTCGTGGAGCATTTTTTCTATTTCGGATGGAGTCTATTAATCGCCCAAGTTGTGAGCGGTTTCAAATAAATGTACAATGGGAGCATGGAACTCGCTGCACGGCTCTCCCAAATCCTCCACCCGTCCCGCGTCCATACCCGCCTGATTGACCGCATCGCCTACGCCAACGACGCCTCGTATTTTCGGCTGGTGCCGCAGGCGGTGGTACAGCCCAATTCCATCGGGGAAATTCAGGCGCTGTTCAAGTTCACGCAACAACACAAAATCCCCATGACCTTCCGCGCGGCAGGGACCAGTCTCTCCGGTCAAGCCGTGACGGACGGGATTCTGGTGGATATTTCCAAGCATTGGGGCAGGTACAGCATCGAAGACGACGCGAAACTCATCCGGGCACAGCCCGGCATCGTGGGCGGATTCCTCAACAACGCCCTCAAGCCTTACAAACGCCGCATCGGACCCGACCCCGCCTCGATTGACGCCTGTATGATGGGCGGTATCCTTGCCAACAACTCCAGCGGCATGTGCTGCGGCGTGACCGAAAACGCCTACCGCACCATCCACTCGATGACCTTCGTCCTGCCGAACGGCTTCACGCTCGACACCGCCGCGCCAAATGCCCGTCAAATCTTCGAGAACGAACAGCCGCACCTTGCAAAGGGATTGCTCGAACTCAAAGAACGTATAACCTGCAACCTGCAACTTTCAAACCGCATCCGCCGCCGTTACCAGATGAAGAACACCAACGGCTACCTGCTCAACGCCTTCCTCGATTTCGACTCGCCGCTCGACATCCTCGTCCATCTGCTCATCGGCTCGGAAGGGACGCTGGGATTCATCGCCGAAGCCGTGCTTCACACCCTGCCCGATTACAACTACAAGCACACAGGGCAACTGTATTTCAAGAACACGCAGGACGCCGCCGAAGCCATCTATCCGCTCGCGCAATCGGGAGCGCGCGCCGCGGAGATCATGGATCGTCCGTCGCTGCGTTCGGTCGAAGACTTGCCAGGCGCGCCGAGTATCCTCAAACAACTCTCCGACGAAGCGACCGCCATCCTCGTAGAGTATCAGGCTGAAGACCCAGAGTCAATTTCCAGATTGAGAAAAGAAGCGCAGCGCGTCGTCAAGAATCTCAAACTGATTCACGATGTCCACTTCACCGATGACCCCAGCGAGCAGGCGTCGCTCTGGAAACTGCGCAAGGGCATCATCCCGTCGGTCGGCGCGATGCGTCCGCCCGCGACCACGCTCCTGTGCGAAGACATCGTCTTCCCCGTCCAATCGCTCGCCGACGGCGTCACCGACTTACAGCATCTCTTCGACAAACACGGCTACGAGGAAGGCGTCATCTTCGGTCACGCCAAAGACGGCAACCTGCACTTCCTCATCGCGCAGTCGTTCAACACCGAAGCCGAAACGCGCCGCTTCGCCGCGTTCATGGATGACCTCGTGCGCGTGGTCAGCGGCAAATACGACGGCGCGCTCAAAGCTGAACACGGCACGGGACGCAACACCGCGCCGTTCGTCGAAACCGAATGGGGCGCGGAGGCTTATGCCATCATGCGCGACATCAAGTCTCTGCTCGACCCCGACAACATGCTCAACCCCGGCGTCGTCATCAACCCCAATCCGCAGGCGCACGTGACGCACGTCAAAAGTATCGCCATGGTCGCGCCCGAAATTGACAAGTGCATCGAATGCGGATTTTGCGAGTCGAAGTGCCCCAGCCGATACCTGACTCTGACTCCCCGACAGCGCATCGTCGTTCAGCGTGAACTTGCCTCCCTTCGCCTCGCCGCGTCGGACTCAGGGATGGCTGATTCTCTTTCGAATGACTTTCTCTACGCTGGCATCGAAACCTGCGCCGCCGACGGCATGTGCGCCACTGCCTGCCCGGTGGGCATCAACACGGGAGAGTACATCAAGAAATTAAGAGTAGAGAAAGTGGAGAGTGGAGGAGTAGAAAGCGCCGCCCTGAGCAAGTCGAAGGGTGGAAAGCGGGCGGAGTGGCTTGCAAACAAATTCGCTTTGGTCGAAAAGACTATCGGGATCGGTGTAACGCTTGGACACACCGCCGAAAAAATCATCGGCATGGACGGAATGAACTCCGTCATACGGACGGTGGAAAAACTCTCGAAAACGACTTTGCCAAAGTGGAATTACCATATTCCCTTCCCCTCTAACATTCGCGCTGAGCGGAGCGCCAGCGCAGACGAAGCGCAATTCATCTACTTCCCCTCCTGCGTCTCCCGCCAACTGGGAACCCCTAAAGACCACTTCCCACTTTCCACTGTCTTCCAGACCATCGCCCACCGCGCCGGCATCCGCCTCTACATCCCCGCCAGCGTGAGCGGTCACTGCTGCGGCATGCCCTTCGCCTCCAAGGGCTACACGCGGGCATACAAAACCATGCTTCACACAACGCTGCTCGCCATGTGGGAATGGTCGGAGCAGGGAAAATATCCCATCGTCATAGACACGACTTCCTGCACGCACTCCCTCCGCACGTGCGGAGGCGAACTCGACGCGGCGGATAAAACCCTCTGGCAAAAACTGACCATCCTCGACGGCATCGAATTTCTGCACGACCATGTTTTACCCAAACTCGAAATCCATCCCGTGGACGAAGAAGTCGTCCTGCATCCCAACTGCTCCCTCCGCCGCCTCGGCTTGGACGGGAAAATGCTCGCCATCGCGAAGCAGTGCGCGAGGTCCGCGCATGTGCCGTTGAATCTTGGCTGCTGCGCTTTTGCCGGTGACCGCGGTCTCTTGTATCCCGAACTGACCGCCTCCGCCACGCAAAAAGAATCCGCCGAAGTCAACGCGCGCGGCTACGGTGGTTACTACTCATCCAATATCCCCTGTGAAATCGGCATGTCTGCCGCGACAGGGAAGGATTACGTTTCGATTGTGTATCTGGTGGAGAAGGCAAGCAGGTAAAATTTCGCCAAGGAGAAATCATGATGCGCAGAATGTTTCGTCGCCAAATTCGAAAGACGCTTGCCCCGGCAGTGCCGCCGATTCTTCAAGAGGCAAACTTCGCTCTTTCAAAGGGCGAATACGGTCGCGCCGCCGAATTGCTGGAGCAGATTGCCCGCGCGGCGGATGGACGCGGTGGACCGCGCGCGCCGTTGTTTCACCTGCAAGCCGGACGGGCGCGCCTGCTGGCGGGTCAAGCCGCATTGGGCATCCCCTCCCTCAAACGCGGGCTGGAATTGTTGGCGCAGCGCGGACAATTTCAGCGGCTGGCTGAGGCGGGCAGGCGCACCATTGGTGAACTCAATGAACATGGGTTGAAAGCCGAAGCGTCTGCCATGGAGGCATGGCTTCAATCTGTGTTGCCTGCGGCGGTTTCGCCCGTCATGCCCGTCAAACGAGGTATCCTGCCCACGCATTGTCCCTCGTGCGGCGCGCCGCTCCGCCCCGACGAGGTGGAATGGCTGGACGAAATGACCGCCGAATGCGGTTACTGCGGAAGCCCCGTCCGTGAAACTCCATGAATCTCCAACTCAGCGAAGAATTCATCGCCCGGCGCCTGCGTGAGGCGCTCCAGTCTGCCGGACCTTCCTCTGACGGTTTCTCGGAAGTGACGCTCACCGATGAGACGCGCCTCAAATGCGCGGCGGTCCTGGTGCCGCTCGTCTGGCAGGACGAGGAATGGCATCTGCTCTACACGCGCCGCACCGAGAAGGTCGAGTCGCACAAGGGGCAGGTTTCCTTCCCTGGCGGCGCATGTGATGACGGCGAAACCACCCCCGAAGAGACCGCCCTGCGCGAAGCGGAGGAGGAAATCGGCATCCGCCCGCAGGAGGTGAAAATTTTGGGCAGGCTTGCCAACCTCATCACCATCACCTACTTCCGCGTGACGCCGGTGGTGGGCGTGATCAAATGGCCCACCGTCCTGCGGGTGGAGGGAAACGAAGTGGCGCGCGTGTTCACGATTCCGCTGGGGTGGCTGGCAGATCCGTCGAACCGCTGGCAGTTCGAACGGTCCGGCATGAAGCGCCCGCTGATTGCGTATCATCCCTACGACGGCGAGTTGCTTTGGGGCGCCACGGCGCGCATCACGGTGGATTTTCTAAACGTACTGGGGTATTGAAAAAAAACTGGGACGCCTGTGCGTCCCAGTTCGTGAAGAGCAAAGTTATTCTTCCTCTTCTTCCTTCTTGCCGCGTTCCACCGCCAGTTCGGGCTCTGTAGCGGTCGGAGCGCCGGCTTCGGCGCCTGCAGCAGTAACTTCTTCCACCTTTGGCGCGCTCGCCACACATACCACCGTGTCTGGGTTTTCCAACACACGGATTTTATCCGAAAGTGCAACGTCGCCCACACGGATGGCATCGCCCACGCGCTTGAGCATGGAGATATCAATGTCAATCCGTTCGGGCAGGTCGGCAGGCAGACACTCCACGTGGAATTGTTCGAGGTTGTGCACGAACACCGCGTTGAAGTCCTTGACCGCCGGCGACACGCCCACGAAATTGAGCGATACGGTCGCGCGGAGTTTTTCCGTCAGCGACACGGCAAGGAAGTCCACATGCAGCAGGCGGTTCTTGATGAAATCGCGCTGCTTTTCGCGCACCAGCACCGGATATTCCTTGCCGTCCACATCCACGGTGACCAGTGTGGACGAACTCGCCTTCGCCAATGCCAGCGAGGCGGTATGCGCATCCAACACGATATTGACCGGCTCGGTGTGCCTGCCATAGATGACCGCCGGCAATTTGCCTTCGCGGCGCAGGGCTTTCACCTGTTTGCCGGTCACATCGCGTTTGGTTGCTTTGAGTACTACTTTCTCCATCTTTACTCCTCGAGCGCCTCTCACCCCGCCGAAGCGGGATTACCTTCGCTCTATGAAATAGAATTTCTGTAACAAGCGGGCGGGATTTTACCACACAAACCGCCCAAGTCCCGGCGCAGGCTGGCGGGGAATTATAATTGCCCAATGCGTTTTCAACATTTTTTTGGCTGGCTCTTCCTTCTGACATTTGGAATGGGAGCGCTTGCCCGCCCTCAAATCGCTCGCGCAGAACAACCCAGCGCGCCGGCAGGTCAGGTCAGCGCGTATGAGTTGATCCTCGCCATGAACACCCTGCGCGTCTCCTACGGCTTGCCGCCGCTCATCGAAGACCCTATCATCAACGCGGTCGCCCAATCCACCGCAGAGACGATGGCGGTCAACAACATGTCCTGGCACATCGGCAACGTGCGCGGACGCCTCGCCGCCGCCGGCTACGGCGGAGGCGCAACGGTGTGGGCAACCGAAAACTTTGCCGTGAGTTGGGGCGGCATGGGCATTGACGAAATCATGGCGGTCTGGGCAGACCCCGATCACATGCGCCCGGCAGTGGACCCCGCCTATTGTCACGTGGGCGCCGGCGTCGCCACCTACAACGGCAAGACGTACTACGTCCTGCAGGCGGCGTATGTCGGCGGGCAGGCGTGCGGAAGCGGGCCGCCCTCCGTACCGGCGGGCACGTCACAGCCGGGCGGTGGAACAGGCTCAGGGTATGTGCCGCAGATCATCGTCCCGGTGCAGATCGCCACGCCCGACGCCGAAGGCAGGGTCTATCACGTCGTCCAGCAGGGACAGTCGCTTTGGGCAATCGCCGTCGCTTATCAAGTCACCATTCAAGACATCGAAACCTGGAACAACATCTCCCGCAACGTACCTCTCCAAACCGGGCAGAAATTGTTCATCCCAAATAAGAACACGGCAGGCTATGCCACACCGACGCCGCGCGGCATGGTCGCCCTCGCCACGCCCGACGCCGACGGCAGAATCGTTCACGAAGTCCAGCCCTATCAAACGCTGATTACCATTGCCAACGCCTACAACGTCACAGTGGAGCGAATCTTGGCATTGAACGGACTTCAAGCAGACTGGCCCCTTTCCATTGGGCAAAAACTCCTGATTTCGCCGGGCAACGTCACCCCCAGCCCCACGCTGAGCGCCATCCAGCGCCTCACCCCCGAAGCCGACGGCAAGTACTATCACACCGTGCAAAGCGGCGAAACGCTCTTTTGGATCGCAAACCTGTACGGCATCTCGCCTGCCGATTTGATGAGTTGGAACGGACTGAACAACAACTCGGTCATCCACCCGAACCAGAAACTGCTTCTGCTCGTCACCCCGCCCGCCACCGCGACGTTCACGCCCGCCCCGGCAACTGCCACGCCCACCCCAACCGCTTCCCACACCCCCGCCCCTCCCACTGTGACCCCGACGATAATTGCCGCAGGGTCTGCCTCCTCTGGATTCAACCTGGGGCTTTTTGCAGGAATTATTGCCATTGCCTTGGGCATCGTCGGATGGCTTGGGTGGCAAACATCCCGCCGAAGCGAGAGCGCGTAAGAGAACGCCATCACGTCCTCCATCACAGATATAATCCCCACTCTATGAAACGCTACCTCCTCTTCACCGTCTTCGTCTCCGGCATGACCACCCTCGCCGCCGAACTTGCCGCCGGGCGCCTGCTCGGCAACGTCTTCGGCACGAGCAACATCGTCTGGGCGAGCATCATCGGGCTGATCCTCATCTACCTGACGTTCGGCTACTTCCTCGGCGGCAGATGGGCGGACGCCAACCCCACCCCCGCCGCCATGTACCGCATCCTGGCGTGGGGCGCGTTCACGCTGGGACTCGTCCCCTATGCCGCCGGACCAGTCCTCAGGTCCGCGGCGAACGCTTTCGACGCGCTGAACATCGGCATCCTAGGCGCGTCGTTCCTCGCTGTGCTGATCCTGTTCATCGTCCCAATCACATTGCTTGGCACCATCTCGCCCTTCGCCATCCGCCTGCTGGTGGACGACACCGCCCACGCCGGGCAAACCTCCGGACAAATCTACGCCATCTCCACCCTCGGCTCGTTCATCGGGACGTTTCTGCCCACGCTGGTCTTCATCCCCGCCATCGGCACCACGCGGACATTTTTATTGTTCAGCCTCGTCCTGCTGTTCGTCGCGCTGGCAGGGCTGGGAAAATTCGCAGGGCGGCGAGAGGCGCTCAAACATCTCTGGATGCCCATCCTTCTCGCGGTCATTGCCATCGTTGCCGCCAACCAATCCGTCAAAAACAACGTCGGGCAAATCTACGAGACTGAGTCGGCGTACAACTACATTCAGGTCAAGCAAGCGGGCGAGTTCACGCTTCTGCGCCTGAACGAAGGGCAGGGCGTGCATTCGATTTACAGCCCGAACACTCTGCAATACGACGGTCCCTGGGATCAGGTGCTTGTAGGTCCCTACTTCTACGCCGGCAAAAAACCGTCCGACATTCAGCGCGCTGCCATTGTGGGGCTGGCGGCTGGCACCACCGCCCGTCAACTCACCGCCGTCTATGGCGGCATCCCCATTGACGGCTACGAACTCGACCCCGAAATCGTCCGCGTGGGACGCGAATACTTCGGCATGACCATGCCCAACCTCAACGTCATCATCGGCGACGGACGCCTGAACCTCGAGCGCAGCGAACACAAATACGACATCATCTCTGTGGACGCTTATCGTCCCCCGTACATTCCTCCGCACATGACCACGCAAGAATTCTTCCGCATCGTCGCTTCGCACCTGACCGAGGACGGGGTCCTGACCATCAACTCTGCCTCCATCCCCGGCGACCGCCGCCTCATCAACGGACTGGCGACCACGATGGCGACGGTCTTCCCCTCCATTTACCTGGTGGACGTGCCCGGCTCGCTGAACACGGTCATCTTTGCCACCAAACAGCCGACGCAAGCCGAAAACTTCGCCGCCAACCTGCTGGCGCTTTCCAGCGACCCAAACGTCCACCCGCTGCTCATCCACACCATGCAGGTGACCTTCTCCGCTCTCCGCACGAATTACGAAACGACAACCATCTTCACCGACGACCACGCCCCCATCGAATGGATCGTCAACGACATGGTCCTGCGCTTCATCATCGGAGGCGGCACGGAGTATTTGCAGTAACAAGGTTCAGGGAACTCGCAAGGTAGATAACACCTTCTCTGCCAGCGCCTTACACGCATCCCATTCGCTGACGCTTGCCTGAACAGCGAAAATAGGGAGACCTGCTGCATAGTTATAATCAGTCAGTGACTGATCTTCAATGTACCAGGCAGATATGACAGATGGCGTTGTTTCTCCCCAGAAAATCATAGAATAGCGAATGTCACCCAGAAGCGCAGGGATAAACTGCGGTTGAGGACCGTTGAAATCCGTTGGTCCCTGCACTCCAATGGTACACGTGCTTAAACGCCGTGACTGCAAAAAATTCGTCATGGACTTGTTGTCGGCATAGCGCGATTCGTCTTTCCATTCAGACGGGTCGTAATTCACAACCAGGGGAGGGTAAAACACCAAAGCGAAGACACCGGGCGGAACGGGCGTTGGGGTAAACGGTGTTCGCCCCAAAAACGTTGTGTCCCGCGTGGAAAAATCATAGGTCCAGTAATTCCCGTCGCCATCCCTCAGGGTAATCTGGCCGGGCGTAAACCAGTCCACGCCTCCTAATCCCGGCGGCGGATACTTGATCAACAGGGTTTGAGAGTTTTTATCAAAATCCAGACGGACGACATACGTCTCGCCGTAATGAGGGGCGCAGTCGAATTCTGCTTGCAAATACACCAGCGATTGGGAATCCGGCGACCAGGCGATTTCCCCCGCAAAAAAATCAGGAACCAGGCTGCGCACCCGCCCGATTTCGCCCCTGTCAAGGTCCCAAATCACAATATCATCGCCATCCCACATGGCAAGTTTGGTCCCGTCTGGTGAAAGGTGTCCGCCGCCAACTGGAACGCTTGCTTGAGAGGACACATCCAGCCTGTAGATAAAGGGGACAAGATAGGTGCCGCAACCTTCGGGATAACCTTCACGCCAATCGGTGTAGTAAAAATAACGGCTGCTCGGAGACCAATAGAGACCTTTGAAGCCATAAGAGCCAATGCCCCCGCAGTTTTGCAGCTCGTCTTCAATGATTTTTTCTGTTCCCTCGGCAATGTTGATGAGTTTCAATTGTTCATACGCCACCGCATCAACCATGCCGGGAAAATTAGTACAATCATAGCGAATCACATCCACCCGCCATTTTCCGTCCGAGGATGGATACTGCTTCAGAACGACAGGCTGAACGGTCGAAAGTATGGCGTCCACCTGTGCCGTTGCAACGACGTGCAGAGTAGCTGCAAAATTGGGAGTGGGGGTATTGATAGCGGACGGCGGAGGGACGCGGGAAGGCGCCGCCGTAGGTGCCTTTGATTTGGTCCCGGTCGGAATCACCGGCAATTCGGCAGGCGATGAGGTCGCGCCGCAACCCTGAATGAGCAAGACGACCAAAATCAGAAGAAGTTTTGATGGAAATCGAACGGATGCCATCATCACAACCTGCTTTCTCGGCGCGCAGGGTAATCATCTGA